>Ga0335083_10000847_pt1 | contig 44030 bp, 41 predicted proteins | sample Lox_Sample_42_FD_206716 | JGI IMG/M metagenome (GOLD analysis project Ga0335083, IMG submission 206716) | Soil microbial communities from Loxahatchee National Wildlife Refuge, Florida, United States - Lox_Sample_4.2 | ecosystem: Environmental > Terrestrial > Soil > Wetlands | place: USA...
GTCGGTCGGCGGGTAGAGCTCGGCCTTGAGCATGCCCTGCCGGTCGCGCAGGCCAACGACATTGACGATGAAGGACGGCCCGCTTTCATTCGCGCGGCAGTGCCCCTCGGCCTTGCCGAGTTCGGGTGAGGAGGCGACATAGCCGGGCTGGCCGGGCGTCGGGACCGCTGCGGCGGCGGCGAGCAGCAGCAGGCTCATCGGCATCTTTGACGTCTCTCCATCTGTGGCGCGTGCCCGCCTCTTGCCGCCCGCCGATATGCGCGGCGGCGGATCGTGGCAAGTCCGGTGGACCATTTTCGAGTTGGGCGAATGCCCAACGGCTCGGAAAATGGTCCGATTCAAAAGGCTTGAGCATTTTCAGGCGAAAAACCGGCAGCCACTTTTTCTGAAAATGCTCTGGATCATGATTGTGGCGGCAAAGGGACAATGCGCGAGCGGGGCTGCACCGCGCCTGAACGAATGACGGCGGAAATGAGGCAGCGGAAAGCGCTACTAGGCCCCTTCACGCCCTTCGTCATTGCGAGCGAAGCGAAGCAATCCAGTCAGCCCAGGACTGGATTGCCACGCCGCCTGCGGCGGCTCGCAATGACGATGCTGGCTTAATCCGCCCTGGCCGTCTGCCGCTCCGGCATCTTCGTGGTCGCCGGGCCGGTGTTGATGCCCTGCCCGCCGGCGCCCGCCGGCCCGGTCACCTTGACGAACGGCTCGGGATCGCCGGGCCGCAGCTTGAGGCCGAAGAGCGAATGCATGCCCGGATGGCGCCCGAGCCCGCCGAACAGATCGAAGCTGCGGTCGAGCCAGTCGCGCAGCGGATCGTCCTCGGTGAGCGGCGGCGTGGTCGCCACCGACGCACACCAGAGGAAGCTCGCCAGCGCCGAATAGTCGGCGAAATTGGGCTGGTCGCCGCCGAGCCATTTGCTCTCGCCGAGGATTTTGCGCAGCGGCTCCAGCGTCGGCGGCACCAGCGGCAGCCGGTCCTCGCGGCCGGCCTGCACATCCTCAAGCTTCATGCCGCCGAGGAACCATTGCTCGCGGCTCCAGCGCACATAATGCCGGTCCTGCGGCAGCGAGAGGTCGTGATAGTCGAGAATATAGCAGCGGAACCAGGGTCCCACTGCCGTCGACCAGACCCAGTTGTCGAGGAACTTGATGAGATTCTTCTGGCTCGGCCCCTCGAAGAGCATCGGCCGGTCGGGATAGGTCTCGTCGAGATATTCGGCGATCACCCAGCTGTCCAAAATCCATTTACCATCGTCGACGATCACCGGGCAGCGCGCCGAGCGGCCGCCGGTGCGCTCCTCGATGCCGGTGAAGCCGCCGGGCACGATGTCGATGTCGAAGCCCTTGTGCGCGAGCGCATATTTGGTGCGCCAGACATAGGGGCTGATCGTGCAGCCGCTCTCGAGCTGGAGGTCGTAGAGGGTGATTGTGTTGTTCTTCGCCATGGTCTCAGCGATCCTTCAGCAGCTCTTCGCGCGTTGCCTCGGTGAACATTTTCGCGATGGCGGGCCGCGCCTTGATGCGCTTTGTCCAGGCGATGAGGCCGGGCGTGTCGGTCTCGTTGACGAACTCACCGAAGAAGCCGCCGGGCCGGTCGAGGCCATTGGCGATCGCGAAATTGCAGATATCGGCGAGGCTGAAGCCCGTCTCCAGCAGATAGTCTTGCTTGCTGAGCGTTTCCTCCAGCCGCTGCACCGAGACGCGGACCTTGCGAAACTCCTCGTCGAGGATCTCCTGCGGGAAGCCGTTGCGCGCATGGCGCCACTTCACCTGCTGCTCGGGGATCGGGACATTATTCTTGATATGCGCCTCGAACTCCTCCTCGCTCATCGACTGCGCGATGGGGCGGATGCCATAGGCCCAGCCGATGGTGGAGACGCACCAGCAGAAATATTCGTCGACCCATTTGGTCCAGACCCGCATCTGCGCGCGCCAATAGGGATCGGCGGGGCGCAGCGACGTGCCGGCATCGGGGAAGACATCCTCCAGATATTCGCAGATCACGGTCGATTCCGTTATGATCCGGTCGTCATGCTGGAGCGCCGGCACCTGGCCGCGCGGATTGATCTTCTTGAACCAGTCGGAATGCTGCTCGAACTTGGCCGGGTCGACGAAGCGGATCTTGAAGTCGAGTTGCTTCTCGTAAAGCGTGGCCATCGGCTTCAGCGAATTGGCGCCGGGGCCGAAGCTGTAGAGAGTCAGCATGAGGGTCGTCTCCTAGTCAGAACTCAAATCGTCACCCCAGCGCAAGCTGGGGTCTCATGGAAGGAAGCGTGACATCGCCCGAGATCCCAGCTTTCGCTGGGATGACGGTCACTCATCCCGCCCCTTCGCTATTGAACACCTTGCTGCGCCCGGCCCGCCAGTTGTTGAGCGCCTCGACCCGCTGGCGCGCCCCCTCGGGATCGCTGTCCATCGGCGCGACGCTGTCGACGATCTCCCGGAAATGCGCTTCCAGCTCCTCGCGGACTTCCGGATAGGGAATGATATAGGCGGCGTTGCTCCTGATGCCGCGCAGGATCGCCTCGGCGAGCTGCTCGGGCTCCATGCCGAACGCATGGATCGAGTGGAGCGACGCGATCGACTGCTCATTCTCGACATAGCCGCTATGCGCAAATTGCGCGGGACGCAGCTTGCTCGCCTCGGCAATGTTCGACTTGATGTTGGCCGGGCAGACAACCGAGACGCCGATCTGGTACTTGGCGAGACCCTGGCGGTAGCTCTCCATGAGGTTGATGACCGCCGCCTTGGCCGCCGAATAGGGCGCCGCCATCGATGCGCCCTGCAACCCGCCCATCGACGAGACCGAGACGACATGGCCCGGCTTGCCGGACGCGATCATGCGGGGAATGAAAGTCACGCAGCCGTTGATCGTGCCGCCGAGGTTGACGCCGATGATCCAGTCGAAATCGTCATAGGTGGTGTTCTCGATCGGCCCGAAGCTGTTCACGCCGGCGGTGTTGGAGAGGATGGTCGGCGGCCCGCCGAACACGTCATCCACCTCGTCCGCCGCCTTGGCATAGGCCGCGCGGTCGGTGATATCGAGGATGATGCCATGGGCGCGGATGCCCTCGGCATGAAGCTGCGAGAGGGCCGTATCCACAGCGTCCTGCCGGATATCGGCGATGACGATCCTGGCGCCCGCCCGGCCGAAGACTTTCGCCTGGCCCAGTCCCGCGCCCGATGCGCCGCCGGTGATGAAGGCCAGCTGGCCCTTCAGATCCTGCATCCCGCTCTCTCCTGACGTTCTTCTTCAACCGTCACCCCGGCCTCCGAGCCGGGGTCCCACTTCTTCTGCAACGTTGCAGGGCAGCGGGACCCCGGGTCAAGCCCGGGGTGACGACAGTCGAATTGATCTCGGCTCATCGATGGACGATGTCAACCAAGGCGCGCCGCGCGACACGACCGATATCGAGCCGAAAAATCCGGCCGTCCGGCAGCGTGGCTTCATAGCACACGCCCTGCGTTTCCGCTGCTTCCCAATCCGCGACAGTCATCGACGCGCCATCAAGGCGGCGCCATAGGCCCGGTTCGGGAAAGCGGGTGAAGCAGTCGAGCGCGGCCATTCGCTTCTCGCTCAGCGCGGCCACGAAATCCTCGAGCGTGCCGTCGCGGCCCACCCAGTCGACCCAGCTGATCTCATTGTCCTGCGCATAGGCATTGTTGTTGCCGTTCTGGGTGCGGCCGAACTCGTCGCCGGCGGTCAGCATGATCGTGCCGGTCGAAGCGAATAATGTGCTCAGCATCGCGCGCAGGTCGGCCCCGCGCGCGGCGGTTATGACCGGATCGTCGCTTGGTCCTTCAACGCCATGATTCCAGCTCCAGTTCTCATCATGACCATCGCGATTGCCCTCACCATTGGCTTCATTGTGCTTGGATTTGTAGGTGACCGTGTCGGCAAGGGTGAAGCCGTCATGGGCGGCCAGGAAATTGACCGAGCGCGTGGGTTTCCCAAACACGTCCGATGAGCCCGCCAGCCGCGTGACGAGCGCGCCGATACCGCCATCGCCGCGCCAGAAGCGGCGCACATCGTCACGGAAGATATCGTTCCATTCCAGCCAGTTGGAAGGGAATTTGCCGAGCTGATAGCCGCCCGGACCGATATCCCAGGGCTCGGCGATGAGGATGCGGTCGGCGAGCCAGGGGTCGGCGGCGATCTCGGCGAAGATCGGCGCTTGCGGATCGAAAGCGGGCCCCCGCGCCAGCACCGGCGCGAGGTCGAAGCGATAGCCGTCGACGCCCGCGCGCCGCACGAAATGGCGCAGGCTTTCGAGGATCAGCGCCCGAACGGACTCCTGCGCGAAATCCAGTGTGTTGCCGGTGCCGGTGTCGTTGATCAGCCTGCCGTCCGGCTCATGGGCATAAGCCGCGTCATCGAGACCGCGCAGCGACAGGATCGGCCCATGGATGTCGCTCTCACCCGTATGATTGAACACGAGATCGAGGATCACACCGATGCCCGCTTCGTGCAGCGCGGCGACCGTCGCGCGCAACTCGGCCATGCCGCCCGGGCACAGGCGCGGGTCGAGCGGCATGAACGCGACCGGATTATAGCCCCAGGCATTGGTGAGGCCGAGCGGCGGCAGATGGCGCTCGTCGATCCAGGCGACGATGGGCATGAGCTCGATCGCCGTGACGCGCAGCCTCTTCAGATGCGCGATGATCGCCGGATGGGCGAGCGCACCGACGGTGCCGCGCTGCGCGGGCGGCACGTCCGGATGCAGCATGGTGAAGCCGCGGACATTGACCTCATAGACGAGGCCGCCCGGCTTGAAGACCGGCGCAGCGTGTTCGATATCCGGCAGCGGCGCATCGATCACGCCCCATGGCACGAGATTGGCGGTGTCGAGCCCGAGCTGGTTCAGCGCCGGATGCCAGCCGAAGCGCCGGTCGATAGCGGTCGCATAGGGGTCGACGAGCAGCTTGGCGGGATCGAACCACAGGCCCTGCTCCGGCGCCCATGTGCCTTCCGCGCGATAGCCGTAACGCTGCCCGGCCTCGATGCCATGTATCTCGCCGCACCATATGTCGCCCTGCTTCGCCATGGCGTGGCGCCGCTCATGCCGCCCGTCGAACAGGCAGAGCGTCATGCCCTCGGCCCTGGGCGCGCGCACCGCGAATGTGGCGCCGTTCGCCGTCAGCCGCGCGCCAAGCTGAGTCAATTCTTCCCCCCTCCCGCCTGCGGGAGGGGCCGGGGGTGGGCCTGCAACGGGTGGATTGAAATGCCCACCTCTAACCCCTCCAGCAGGCGGGAGGGGAACGATCCTGCCAAACGCTTCCTCAAGTCACGACGTCCGGCGCCGACCGGCCGGTATGACGTTGAATGCCCGCAATGGCGTCGGCCGCCGCGATCAAATCGGCTAACATGATAGGCGTTTCGGCATCGAGAATGCCACCTGGTTGTTGATAAGCTTCCAGGTAGACCCTCAGGGTCGCCCCCTGCGTGCCCGTGCCCGACAGGCGCATGACGATGCGCGAGCCGCCCTCGAACAGGATGCGCAGGCCCTGATTGGACGAGACCGAGCCATCGACCGGATCGGTATAGGAGAAGCTGTCGGCCTCCGCCACGACGAGCCCGCCGAACACCTGATGCGGCAGGTCCGGGAGCGATGCCTGCAGCTCGGCGATCAGCGCATTGGCTTTCTCGGTCTCGACCGCCTCATAGTCATGCCGCGCATAATAATTCCGCCCGAACCGCGCCCAATGGTCGCGGGCGAGTGCATCCACGCTGATCTTCCGCACGGCCAGAATGTTGAGCCAGAGCAGCACCGCCCAGACGCCGTCCTTCTCGCGGACATGGTCGCTGCCGGTGCCTGCGCTCTCCTCGCCGCAGATCGTCGCGAGCCCCGCGTCGAGCAGATTGCCGAAGAATTTCCAGCCGGTCGGCGTCTCATAGCAAGTGATGCCGAGCGCAGCGGCAACCCGGTCCGCCGCGGCGCTGGTGGGCATCGAGCGGGCAATGCCCTTCAGGCCCGCCTTATAGCCCTTGGCGAGATGGGCGTTGGCGGCGAGCATGGCGAGGCTGTCCGACGGCGTGATGAAGCGCCCGCGCCCGATGATGAGATTGCGGTCGCCGTCCCCGTCCGACGCCGCGCCGAAATCGGGCGCGTGGTCGCTCATCATGAGATCGTAGAGCGCCTTGGCATGGACGAGGTTGGGGTCGGGATGGTGATGACCAAAATCCTCGAGCGGTGTGCCGTTGCGCACCGTGCCCGCCGCGAAGCCCAGCCGCTTCTCGAAGATCTCGCGGGCATAGGGCCCGGTCACCGCGCTCATCGCGTCGAAGGCCAATGTGAAGCCGCCCGCCGCCAGCGCGCGGATCGCGTCGAAATCGAACAGGGTCTCCATCAGCGCCGCATAATCGGCGACGCTGTCGATCACCTCGACCGTCATGCCGCCGACATTGGTCGTGCCGAGCGTATCGAGGTCGATGTCCGGCGCGTCGACTGTCAGCCAGCGGTCGATGCTCGTCGTTCGTGCATAGATCGCGTCGGTCACTTTCTCCGGCGCCGGGCCGCCATTCGAGACATTATATTTGATCCCGAAATCCTCGTCCGGCCCGCCCGGATTATGGCTCGCCGAAAGAATGAGGCCGCCGATCGCTCCATATTGCCGGATGACATTGCTCGCCGCCGGCGTCGAGAGAATGCCGCCCTGCCCGACCAGCACCTTGCCGAAGCCATTGGCCGCTGCCATGCGGATCGCAGCCTGGATGACCGTCCGGTTGTGATAGCGCCCGTCGCCGCCGATCACGAGCGTGGCGCCCGCCTTGCCGTCCACCACGTCGAACACCGACTGGACGAAATTCTCCGAATAGTTCGCCTGCTCGAAGACCTTCACCTTCTTGCGCAGGCCGGACGTGCCGGGCTTCTGGCCGTCAAAAGGGGCGGTCGGCACAGTGCGGATGGTCATGCTTGCTCCTTGAGGCGCGCATAGAGCTGCGCATAGGTCTTGCCGCTGCGCGCCCAGCTATAGTCGGCGGCCATGCCGCGCTTCTGGATGCGCTGCCATGTTTCCGCGTCGCCATGGAGACGCACGGCGCGCGCAATGGCATGGGCGAGGCCCTCATAGCTGACCGGCGCGAACAGGATGCCCGTCGCGGCGTCCGCACTCACTGCGGCGAGATTGGCGTCGACGATGGTGTCGGCGAGGCCGCCGGTGCGCGCCACGACCGGCACGCAGCCATAGGCCAGGCCATAAAGTTGCGTCAGGCCGCAAGGCTCGAAACGCGAGGGGATGAGGATCGCGTCGCCGCCGCCCTGCATCAGGTGCGAGAGCGCCTCGTCATAGGCGGTGCGGATGGCGACGCGTCCGGGATGGCGCCCGGCGGCGGCATGCAGCCCGGCCTCGATCGCCGCATCGCCGGTGCCGAGCAGGGCCAGCCGCCCGCCCAGCCCGACGAGATGGTCGATCACCTCGATGAGCACATCCATGCCCTTCTGCCAGGTGAGGCGGCTCACCACCACGAACAGCGGGCCGTCGCCCGGCTCCAGCGCGAACGCCTTCTCGACGGCGCGCTTGTTGACGGTGCGCTTTGTGAGGGTCTCGGCGGTGAAGGTCGCCGCCAGCGCCGCGTCCGCCGCCGGATTCCAGATCGCCGGATCGATGCCGTTGACGATGCCGGAAAGACGGTCCTGCCGCCCCACGATCAGCCCTTCGAGGCCCATGCCGAATTGCGGCGTGCGGATCTCCTCGGCATAGCCCGGGCTCACCGTGGTGATCGCATCGGCAAGGCCCACACCCGCCTTCAGGAAACCGACGCCGCCATGATATTCGACGCCCTCGATCGAAAAGGCCGTTTGCGGCAGGCTCAGGCGCGGGAAGAAATCCCGGCCGAAATAGCCCTGGAAGGCCATATTGTGGATGGTCATCACCGTTTTCGGCCGATGCTCCCCCGGCGTCGCATAGACGAGATAGGCGGGCGTCAGCCCCGCCTGCCAGTCATGAGCATGGAGAATGTCGAAGGGCTTCGCGCCCGCCTGTCCCGCAGCGAGATCGGCGGCGGCACGGGCAAAGGCCGCGAACCGCAGGCCATTGTCGAGCCAGTCGCGCCCCATGGCATCTGAATAGGGACCGCCGTCGCGGTCGAAATAGGCTGGTGCATCCAGCACCAGGATGGGCCGGTCCTCATGTCTGGCCGAGACGATGCGCGCGGGTGAGCCCAGCAGGCTCTCATATTTGTGGATCGCCCGCTTGCGGCCCAGTGCCTTCATGACGGCGGGATAGCCGGGAATGAACGGCGTCATCGCCACGCCATGCGGCTCGACGGCGGCGGGAAGCGCGCCGACCACATCCGCCAGCCCGCCGGTCTTGATGAGCGGCCAGCATTCTGAGGCGACAGAGAGTACGGAAATTTCGGGCACGATGCGCGTACCCTAGACGCTCGGAACCGGAATGAGAACTGGTCCGGTCAGACCTTTTCGGCGATCGCTCAGCCGCCGGTCTTGCCGGCCTCAGGCGCCGTGTCGCCGACGACGATCGATATCGTGCCGTCGGCTGCAATCTCGACCCGGTAGGACTGCAGGCCGGCTTTCTCCGCCACCGCGATCGCCCGCTTGAGGTCCGCGTCGCGCCAGCCCGCCCCGGGGTGCGGCTTGTCCTCCTGCCGGTCCATCACCGGTTCATCCGGCAAGATCGCGAAACCGCGCGCGGCGAGGAAAGGCGCGGAAGGTTGCCAGTGCCGAAGGGCACCTGCCTGAATCTGGATGGATTTGCGCCCCTTTGCGGCGAATGTAGCGATCCCCAATCGATCTATCCCCCCTTGAGGCGACCGGACGGGTCAAGCCCTCCCAGCCGCTGTTTTTTTGAGCTGCTCTCCCGTCATCGGCTCCAATGACTGAAATGTTCCGGCGCCGGCCGTTCGGTTTCAGTATCGAAACAAAATTGACGGAATGCCGCCTTAGCCATAGGACGGCGCCAAGCCCCCCAATCCGCACAAGAGGGGGTCATGCTCCTCATTTTTTTCGATGGGCATCCGCCGCATGGGGTCGTGCATCGGGGGGCGCATCATCCGAGCTGCACGGAAATCATGGCCGACCGCGATCTTGCCAATGTCATCAGCCTGGTCGAGCAGATCCAGCCGGCGCTCGAACGCGGCGAGCGGGCGAAGCTCAATGACATCGTCGAACGGCTGGTCGCACTGCGGGCGCCATTAGGCGGCCAGTGGCAGCAGCTCGCCTATATCGCCGCCGGCTATGGCGAACTCACCCTCGCGCGCAAGGCGATCGACCTGCTCGTCGAGGCGGCCGGCGGAGACGCGATGGCCAAGTTCCACAAGGTGGCGTTCCTGTCGACGCTTGGCCTGTGGGCCGAGGTCGATGCGCTGCTGCAAACCCTGCCCGACACGATCCCCGATCCGGCCTCCAATGCCTATAGCCGGGGCAATGCCGCTCTCAATCTCGGACGGCGGGAAGAGGCATTGCGCTATCTGGAGCATGCGACGCGGTTGCGGCCGCAATCGGGTTTCGCCTGGTTCACCTATGCCATGGCGACCGATTTTTCGGCTGCGTCCGGAGAGGCCGACCGGCTGATCGCCGCCGAGCGCGGCGTGGGGCAGGCGTCGGCCCAGGAGCGCGTTCCCTACTACTACGCGCTCGGCAAGCTCCATGCGGATCGCGGTGCCCACAAGCTTGCATTCGAGGCGTTCGCACGCGGCGCGCAGCTCCAGAAGGCCCTGGCGCCCTATGACCAAGACGCCGACCGTGCCGACGCGGCAAAGGCTGTCGAGGGTTATAGCGCCGACCGCATCGCCACCATCGCCGGGAGCCAGCACGAGCGAACCGACCGAACGATCTTCGTCGCCGGTCTACCGCGTTCCGGCACGACCCTGCTTGAGCAGATTCTCACCAGCCACAGCGCGGTCAGCGACGGCGGCGAGATCGCCCGCCTGTTCCTCCTCTCCACCGAGGTCGGGGGTGCGTCCTGGGCGCCGCTCGCCCGCCATGTCGAGGTCCATGGCGCGGAACCGGCCGCGCGGCTCTGGAATCACTGGCTCAATGAGCAGTTCCCCGGCAACGGCCGCATCGTCGACAAGACGGTGACGACCAGCCGCTTCCTCGGCCTGGCTGCCGCGCTCCTGCCCGAAGCGCCGCTCATCTGGATGACGCGCGATCCGCTCGACCGCGCCTGGTCCTGCTTCCGGACCAATTTCTCCGGGACGGCCATGCCGTGGAGCTATGATCCCGCCGACATCGCCGCGCATTTCCGCATCGAGGACCAGTTGCTCGCGCAATGGCAGGCTATCCTCGGCGACCGGCTGCTGGTGGTGCCCTATGAAGCGCTCGTGACCGATCCGGACTTCTGGATTCGCCGCGTGCTTTCGCACTGCGGCCTCCTGCAGGAGCCTCAGGTCTTTGCGCCGCACGAGAACCGGCGCCCCGTCGCCACCGCAAGCATGGTTCAGGTGCGCCGCCCGATCAATCGCGACGCCATCGGCGCGGCGGAGCCCTATCGGGCGTTTATGGGCGCGTTCGTGGAGGCTTATTCGGCCTAGGGCGTGCTAGGGTGCGGCAGAGGCTTCCCGTTGCGCCTTTTCCGCCTGTTTGCGAACGCGCAGCAGTTTGCTGACGGAGGATTCCGTCGCGGCTTCCCAGTAGAGACTGCGCAGATAGCCGATATCGAAGCTGGTCAGTTCCGGGATCGTCCGTTCGTCCCGGGCGAACAGCGCCAGGATCGTCGGCATGACCTCATCGCCATGTGCCGGCCGCGTGTGCGTAAGGCCGCGCATCGTCGCATAGTCGGCAAGTTGCACATAGGTCATGCCCAATATGTCTTCGCGGTTGAAAACGACCAGCGCGGCGTGAATGTCGCGATGAAACTTGACGAACCAGCGGCTCCCATAACCCCAAACACTCGGCAGTTCTTCGGTCCCGTCGGACGATCTCGGTATGGGCATGCCGTCATCGCGCAGCGTGACGATGTTGTTCCATACACGCACCGGTCCGCCTTCGTTCATCATCTCGTCGCGTTCAGAAGCCGGGATCAGGTTGAAAATCTGCGGCCGCGTTCGCTCCAGGCTGGCAAGAAAGCTGCGTCCATCGTCGACGACAGCGATGATGAGATTGGGTGAACACTTCCCTTTGGCCAGATGAACGCCGACTTTCGCCGCATCGAAGCGAACCCGATCGACGACGCGTTCCGCCGCTTCTCCTTTCAGGCCCGTGACGCCCGGACAGACCGGCTCCTGGAAGCGTGCGAGATTCTCGTCATATTTGTCGGTCGCGCGGCTCAGTGCCAGCGCCTGATCGTAGACCTCCTTGCGCGTAAGCGGCATTGCCTTGCCCGTGATGACGATATCCTCCTCCGTCTTGGTCCCGGACGAAGGTGGTGCTTGCTGGGCCAGTGCAGGGGAGGCAGCGCATATTGCAGCGATTGCGGCCAGGCATATTGCTGTCCGCTTCCGCATCGCCTCTATCCCAGCCTCTCGATCATCGGCTTGGTGATGAGGCAGATGCCGCTTTCCGTCCGGCGGAAGCGCCGTGCGTCCAGCTCCGGGTCCTCGCCGACGACCAGTCCTTCGGGAATGCGCACGCCGCTGTCGATGATGCAGCGGTTGAGCGAGGCGCCGCGCCCGATATTGCAATAGGGCAGGATCACCGCTTCCTTGACGCTGGAATAGCTGCCCATCTTGACGCCGGTGAAAAGCAGGCTGCGATAGGCGGTCGCACCCGAGACGATGCAATCCTGCGAGATGAGCGACGAGATCGCCATGCCGCGCCGCCCCTCCTCGTCATGCACGAACTTGGCGGGCGAGGCGATGATCTGGTCGGTCCAGATCGGCCAGTCGCGGTCATACATGTTGAGCTTGGGGACGGTGTCGGTGAGGTCGATATTGGCTTCCCAATAGGCGTCGAGCGTGCCGACGTCGCGCCAATATTCCTCGATCTCCTCAGCGGCGCGGATGCAGCTCGACGAAAAGAGATGGGCGACCGCTTTCCCGTGCTTGACGACATAGGGAATGATGTCATTGCCGAAGTCGCGCCTGCTGTCGGGCGTGTCGGCGTCGCGGCGCAGCTGGTCGAACAGGAACTGGGTGTCGAAGACGTAGATGCCCATCGAGGCGAGCGCGGTATCGGGCTTGCCGGGCATGGCCGGCGGATCGGCCGGCTTCTCGACGAACTCGGTGATGCGGCCTTCCTCATCGATGGCCATGACGCCGAAGCCGCTGGCCTGGCTGCGCGGCACCTCGAGACACCCCACCGTCACGTCGGCCTGCTGGCGGACATGCTGCTGGAGCATCAGCTCATAGTCCATCTTGTAGATATGATCGCCGGCGAGGATGACGATATATTTGGGGTCGTGGTTCGCGATGATGTCGATATTCTGGAAGACCGCGTCGGCCGTCCCCTCATACCAGTGGAACTCGTCGATGCGCTGCGAGGCGGGCAATATGTCGAAGCTCTCGTTGCGCTCGGGACGCAGGAAGTTCCAGGCGCGCTGCATGTGGCGGATCAGCGAGTGCGCCTTGTACTGGGTCGCGACGCCGATGCGGCGGATGCCGCTGTTGAGCGCATTGGACAGCGCGAAATCGATGATGCGTGACATGCCGCCAAAATAGACCGCGGGCTTGGCGCGGCCGTCGGTCAGTTCCATGAGGCGGCTGCCGCGCCCCCCGGCAAGCACATAGGCCATGGCGTCGCGCGCCAATGGCTGAAACCGTCTGTCAACACCTGTCACTGAACCGATTTCCCTTCGCGACCATTTTATTCTTTGTCAGCCTTCATATTCCAGCACGATCGTCGCGAGCGGCGGCAAGGTGACCACCGCACCGCCATCCCGGGCCGTCACCGCCCCCATATTGCCGATGCCGCTGCCGCCATAGACCGTCGCATCGCTGTTCAGCACTTCGGTCCAGCGGCCGTCATGCGGCAGGGGGACGCCATAGCCGCTGCGGATCGCCGGTGTCATGTTGGTGACGATTGCGACCGGACGCGCGCCGGGCGCCTTGCGCAGCCAGGCGAAGACCGAATTGGCCTGGTCGTCGACGATCAGCCACTCGAAGCCCTCGCCCTCGCAATCGCGAGCATGGAGCGCGGGCAGTGCGCGGTAGAGGCGATTGAGGTCGCGCACCAGACTGCGCACGCCCTCATGCGCCGGTGCCTCGCGCAGCTCCCAGTCGAGCGCACGCTCCTCGCTCCATTCGCGCCGCTGCGCGAATTCCTGGCCCATGAACAGCAGCTTCTTGCCGGGATAGCACCACATGAGCGCGTAATAGGCCCGCAGATTGGCGAATTTCTGCCAGTCGTCGCCCGCCATCTTGTTGAGGAGCGAGCCTTTGCCATGCACGACCTCGTCATGGCTGAGCGGCAGCACGAAATTCTCGGCAAAGGCATACATGAGGCCGAAGGTGATCTCGCCATGGTGGAAACGGCGGTGAACCGGATCGCGGCTCATATAGCTCAGCGTGTCGTGCATGAAGCCCATGTTCCACTTGAAGCCGAAGCCGAGGCCCCCTTCATAGCCGGGCAATGTGACACCGGGCCATGCGGTCGATTCCTCGGCGATGGTGATGGTGCCGGGATGGGCCGTATAGACCGCGCTGTTCATGGCGCGCAGAAACTCGACCGCCTCCCAATTCTCCCGGCCGCCTTCCGGATTGGGGATCCACTGCCCCGCCTGTCGGCTGTAGTCGCGGTAGAGCATCGAGGCGACGGCATCCACGCGCAGCCCATCGACATGATAGACTTCCGGCCAGAACAGCGCATTGTTGACGAGAAAGCTCGAGACCTCGCGCCGCCCGAAATTGTAAATCGCGGTGTTCCAGTCCGGGTGGTAGCCCATGCGCGGGTCTTCATGCTCGTAGAGCGCGGTGCCGTCGAACCGGGCGAGGCCATGCTCGTCGGTCGGGAAATGCGCGGGCACCCAGTCGATCAACACGCAGATGCCGGCACGATGGGCGCCGTCAACGAAGCGCGCGAAGCCGGCCGGATCGCCGAAGCGCGCGCTCGGCGCATAGAGCCCGGTCGTCTGATAGCCCCAGCTCGGGTCATAGGGGTGCTCGGAGACGGGCAGGAACTCGATATGGGTGAAGCCCATGTCGACGACATAGGGAATGAGCGTCTCGGCCAGCTCGTCCCAGTTCAAGTACCAGCCCCAGCCGTTGCGCTGCCATGAGCCGGCATGGACCTCGTAGATGCTGATCGGCTCGCGCCGGGGATCGACCGACCGCCAATAGGCGCGATGCGCCGCGTCGCCCCACTCGGCCTTGCCCGGCTGGGCCGTAAGCGACGCGGTCCTGGGCCGGACTTCCGAGGCGAAGGCGAACGGATCTGCCTTGAGCGGCAGCAATTTGCCGTCAGGCCCCACGATCTCGAACTTGTAGGCGCGGCCTTCGCCAATGTCGGGAATGAAGATTTCCCAGACACCGATATCTTTGCGGTTGCGCATGAGATGGCGCCGGCCGTCCCAGTCGTTGAAATCGCCGACGACTGAAACCCGCCGCGCATTGGGCGCCCAGACCGCGAAATGGACGCCGCGCGCGCCCTCATGGTCGATCACATGCGCGCCCATCTTGTCGAACAGCCGGAAATGCGCACCCTGTGCGATCAGCAGGTCGTCGACGGGACCCAGCACCGGCCCGAAGCTGTAGGCATCGGTGATCCACCAGTCGGCCGCCTTATTGCTGGCATGATATTTGACCGGCTGGCGCCTGCCCTTGATCGCCCCTTCGAAAAGCCCGCGCGGATCGGCGCAGGCGAGCTTGCCCAGCTTCTTGCCCTTGAGGTCATGGGCCTCGACACTTTCGGCATCGGGAATGACCGTACGGGCGAAACAGCCCTGGGGTCCCTCATGGACGCCCAGCAGCGAAAACGGGTCGGAGTGCGTGCCGGCGAGCAGTGAATCGATGGCCGATCCCGGTGGCTTCACAACACTCCCCAGATGTCGCGCGCATATTCCGAGATCGTGCGGTCGGAAGAGAACCAGCCGACATTGGCGATGTTGCGGGTCGCCGCCGCGTTCCAGCCGGCCGGATCGGACCAGCGCTCGTCGACCGAGCGCTGGGCGAGCGCATAGCTCTCATAGTCGGCCGCGACCATGAACCAGTCATGGTCATAGAGGCCGCCCATGAGGTCCCGGTAGCGGTTCGGATCGTCGGGCGAGAACACACCCGAGGCGATCGCGTTCACCGCCTGCTGCAGCTCGCGCGAGCCCTCGATCAGCGCGCGCGGATTATAGCCGTCGGCGCGCTTGGCGGCGACCTCCTCTGCGGTGAGGCCGAAGATGACGATATTCTCGTCGCCGACATGATCCTTGATCTCGATATTGGCGCCGTCGAGCGTGCCGATGGTGAGCGCGCCGTTCAATGCGAACTTCATGTTGCCGGTGCCCGAGGCTTCCATGCCGGCGGTCGAAATCTGCTCGGAGAGATCGGCGGCGGGCATGATCTTCTCGGCCAGGCTCACATTGTAATTGGGCACGAACACGACCTTCAGCAGGCCGCCCACCGAGGGATCGCTGTTGACCCGCCGGGCGACATCATTGGCCAGTTTGATGATGAGCTTGGCATTATGATAACTCGGCGCCGCCTTGCCGCCAAAAATCTTGACGCGCGGCGTCCAGTCGCGCTCCGGATGGCTGCGGATCTGGTCGTAGAGCGTCACCGTCTCTATGAGGTTGAGCAGCTGGCGCTTATATTCGTGGATACGCTTGATCTGCACGTCGAACAGGGCGGCCGGGTCGATGCGCACGCCCATATGATGGCGCAGATGCGTCGCGAGCCGCTCCTTGTTGGCGCGCTTCACCGCCGCGAGCTTCTCGCCGAAGCTCTTGTCCGTCGCGAATTTGGCGAGGTCCGTGAGCTTCTCGGCATCGTCCATGAACGCATCGCCGATCGCCTCGCGAATGAGGCCGGTCAGGCCCGGATTGCATTCGAGCAGCCAGCGGCGGGGCGTGACGCCATTGGTCTTGTTGTTGATCCGGTCGGGATAGAGCTTGTGCAGGTCGGCGAAGACGGTCTGCTTCATCAGCTCGGTGTGGAGCGCGGCGACGCCATTGACGCTGTGTGACCCGGCAAAGGCGAGATTGGCCATGCGCACGCGCCGCTCGCCGCTCTCCTCGATGACCGAGATGTTGGAAATGGCGGCATCGTCGAGGATCTTCGCGGCCCGCGCCTCGCGCAGCACCATGGCGTTGATCGCATAGACGATCTGCATGTGGCGCGGTAGCATGCGCTCGAACAAGGGCAGCGGCCAACTCTCCAGCGCCTCGGGCAGCAGGGTGTGATTGGTGTAGCCGAAGGTCCCCTTGGTGATCGTCCAGGCTTCGGCCAACTCCAGCCCGTGCGCGTCCATGAGGATGCGCATCAGTTCGGCGACCGAGACGGCAGGATGCGTGTCATTGAGCTGGATCGCGACCTTGTCCGCCAGGGTCAGGATGTCGCCATGATATTGCATGTGGCGGCGCACGATGTCCTGGATGGAGGCCGACGAGAAGAAATATTCCTGACGCAGGCGAAGCTCCTGCCCCGCCGCTGTCGCGTCCGCGGGATAGAGCACCCGTACCAGGCTCTCGGCGCGGACCTGCCCTTCGAGCGCGCCGGCATGGTCACCGGCGTTGAACGCATCGAGCCGGATCGGATCGGTCGGGAAGGCATTCCACAGGCGCAGCGTGTTGACCCGCTTGCCGCGCCAGCCGACCATCGGCGTGTCGACCGCCATGGCGATCACCTGCTCGGCCGGTCTCCACTCGACCTTGCCGTCATTGTCGCCGACCACTTCACCGCCGAAACCGACGCGATAGGCGCTCTCGCGGCGCTCGAACTCCCAGGGATTGCCGTGCGCGAGCCAGCTTTCCGGCAGCTCGACCTGCCAGCCATCATCGACGCGCTGGCGGAACATGCCGTTCACATAGCGAATGCCATAGCCATAGGCAGGGATATCGAGGCTGGCGAGGCTCTCCATGAAGCAGGCGGCGAGGCGCCCCAGGCCGCCATTGCCCAGCGCGGCGTCGGGCTCGATCTCCTCGATCTCGGCGAGGTCGACGCCAAGGCCCTCCAGGGCCTCGCGCACTTCGCCCGCACGGCCGAGATTGGAGAGCGTATCCCGCAGCAACCGCCCGATCAGGAACTCCATGCTGAGATAATACACACGCTTCTTGCCGGCGGCATGGGCGGCGCGGGACGAGTCCATCCAGCGCTCGATGATCTCGTCGCGCAGCGTGTAGATGGTGGCGGCCAGCCAGTCATGCGGCAGCGCGGCCTGCTCGTCCTTGCCGATCCGATGCACCAGCGCTTCGACGATCTCGCCCTGGAGCCCCTCGCGCCACGCCCACTCGCCTTTTTCCATGCCCAGCCCCCGCGTTTCGCACCGATTTGCTGCAATGACAGTGCTGGCACCATAACTGCTGCGCCGCAACATGAAATCGCCGCGACCGCGGCGAGGTCAGCGCTCCGAAAGATAGTAGCGGTCGCGCGCGGTCAGGTCGTCGGCCAGCTCATAGACGATCGGCTGGCCGGTCGGGATTTCGAGGCCGGTGATGTCCGCGTCCGAAATGCCGGAGAGATGCTTGACCAGCGCACGCAGCGAATTGCCATGCGCGGAGATCAGCACGCGCTTGCCGGCCCGCAGCTCGGGTGCGATGCGGCTCTCCCAATAAGGCAGCACCCGCGCGATCGTGTCCTTGAGGCTTTCGGTCGCGGGAATCGCGATGCCGGCATAGCGGCGGTCCGTCGAGAGATCGAATTCGCTGCCCGGCTCGAGCGGCGGCGGCGGCACGTCGAAGCTGCGCCGCCAGATCTTGACCTGCTCCTCGCCGTGCCTGGCAGCTGTCTCGGCCTTGTCGAGACCGGTAAGGCCGCCATAGTGCCGCTCATTCAGATGCCAGTCCTTTTCGACCGGCAGCCAGAGCCGCCCCATCGCTTCCAGCGCGATGTTCAGCGTCTTGATCGCCCGGGTCTGGACGCTGGTGAAGCACTGGTCGAAGTCGAGGCCCTTGGCCGCCATCAGCTCGCCCGCCGCCTTGGCTTCCGCCGCACCTTTCTCCGTCACGTCCACGTCCCACCAGCCGGTGAAGCGGTTCTCCAGATTCCAGGCGGACTGGCCGTGACGAATGAGGACGAGCGTGGGCATGGACGTGAAACTCCCATGAACTGAACTGTTATGCGGCTGATAGCCGCCTTTCATATCAGCGCAACTTGTCCGGCGACAATCATTGCGCCAATGAACGGCGCAACGCGCAGCCCAAGGGAGTCGAGCCATGGCCATTACCCGCACAGTCCACATCCATGACGGCCCCGGCGGCCCGTTCGAATCCATGTTCGTCGGCGATTCCGACGCCGGCATGCAGCCCGGCGTGCTGCTCTTCCCCAATTTCCTCGGCACCAAGGAGTGGGACTTCGCCAAGGCGGAAACGCTCGCCGCGCTCGGCTACAAGGTGCTCGTCGTCGACTTTTATGGCCAGGGCAAGCGCGGCACCGACATGGAGTCGGGCGGCAAGCTGCTCCACGCCTTCATGGCGGACCGGATGGTGGTGCGGCATCGCCTGCTCGATGCGCTCGCCGAACTCAAGGCGCTGCCCGGCGTCGACACCTCGAACATCGGCGCGATCGGCTTCTGCGCCGGCGGGCGCTGCGTGCTCGATCTCGCGCGCGGCGGCGGCGACATCAAGGGTGGCGTCTCCTTCCACGGCGTCTATGACGCGCCGCCCTTTCCCAATGAACCGATCACGGCGAAGCTGCTCGTCTGCGATGGCTGGAACGACCAGATCTGCCCACCCGACGCCAAGGTCGCGCTCTGCAAGGAGCTGACCGAGGCCGGCGTCGACTGGCAGTTCATCGCCTATGGCAATACCGGCCACGCCTTCACCGCCGACAATGTTCCGGCCAATGCCGAGATGACCTTCGGCTATCAGGCCGACACCAATCGGCGCAGCTGGAAGCTGACGACGGACTTCCTGGCGGAGTGCCTGGGCTGAGACGTCAGCCTGCGGCCTTCGCGCGGAACTCGACCCACAGCTGCCGGACATAGGCGACAGAGTCGCCCGCCGCGTTGTGCTCGAGCTGCGGCGTCCAGCTCGACGTCAATTGCCCGCAGGCCACTCGCCCGAGCGCCGGTTGCAGGCTGTTGGCGGCCGGGTTGCACTGGCGCAGCTTGCCCGTCGCATCGACCGATACATTGACCAGCACGTCCGTCTTGCCGGCCTTTGCTTCCGGGAGCTTCTCGACGTCGATGACCGCGTTCGGCTCCGGCGGGGCACCGAAGCGGTGCCAGCTGTCCGGCAGGACATAGGCATAGCTGTCCTCGAGCACATAATAGACCGGCGCACCGCTCTCGTTGATGGCGGTGCCGAACTTCGCCTTGCGCTTCAGCCGCGCGCAGAAGTCCTCGCGATCGGCGCGGCTCGCGCCGGTTGAACGGACCCGGCAGTCATCGATCTTGCCACCCGCCGAGACGATCGCCTTGATGACGAAGACGCCATCATTGCCGGCCTGAAACTCGCCTTTCGGAATGTCGCTCGCCCCGAACCAGTCGTTCGGGTTTCCAACCGGAGCGGGTACCGTCACCGTCCCGACCGCAGCCGCGGCCATCAAAGCCAATAGAGACATGGTCCAAGCCTCCCCTCTTGTTTGCCGGCGATCTCATATCACGTCCGCCGGAGTCGCCAAATAGTCACGTGCGGGGTCGTCCGAATCCGGCCCCTTATGCTGTTGCCAACAGCACGAAGTCCTCGTCCCGATATGATGCAGTTGAAGCCAAGTCATTAAAAGGGCAGTGATTTGACGCGTCGAACATTGTTTTGACGGCGCCCGCGCAGACGACGTATTGATGGATGATATATTGGTGGGGTGGGGACTCTCGATGAACAGGACAACAAAGACTGCGCTCTTTGGGTCGGTGGCGCTGGCCGCGGCGGCACTGATGTCGACCGGTGCGATCGCCAATACCGAACTGGACTTCACGGTATCGGCGAACGATCCTCAGTTCATATCGCAGTTTCCGCCGCCTCCCCCGACACCGCCGTTCGTCAATCGCTATTATAGCGGTTCGGGCACCATCGACTTCACGTCGAGCCTCGGCGACGGCACCTATGGGCTCGCCGACATCGCCAGTTTCACCTTCACGCTGGAATTTGGCCGACAGCCGACCAATCCGCTGGGCAGCCCCTATCAGACCGCCGATTACACCTACACCCTTGCCGATCTGACCTCCTTCTCGCTGACCATGCTCGGTGGCGTACCCCAGGATGCGTCCTTCGTGATCGGTCCCGAGCCATCCTACCAGCATAATTCGCCCGGCTTCAATCCGGCGCCGCAATCGATCGAATATGTGTCGGGGGTCCTTGATGGCCTTCAATTCTTCGCCTGGCCGCCGGGCGGCACGAAGACACTGAACGCCGAGGGCAACAGCATCGACGGAACCTTCACGGGACTGGCGGCCGTGCCTGAGCCGGCGACATGGGCGCTGATGATCGCCGGCTTCGGTATTGCGGGCGCGCGGATGCGGTCCCGTCGCGCGACTCCGCGCATCGCCTGACCGCCAGGACCAGATCGCCCTAAATCTCGCCGATCAGTTCGGCCAGCGTTGACAAGCAATCCCGCGCGAGCTGGATCGAGCGTTCGGGGCTCCAGCCCTGCACGGCGTCGGGCAGGTCGACATTGTCCTTGAACGGCATTTCCAGCGTCATCGCCACCGCGCCGTAGCGCTCGGCGATCTGCGCCGTCGCCATCGAGAGATTGGCCTTGCCGGGCCGCGCCTCGGGATAGCCGAGCCGCGTCTGGAAATCGGGCGTGCGCGCGGCAAGCGTGTCGCGATAGCGTCGGAACATCGCGATCTGGTCCGGCCGGATCGACGGAATGCCCTCGAAGCCGGCGAGGAACACCGCCGGGATCGCCTCGTCGCCATGCACGTCCATGGCGAAGGCGACGCCGGTCTGGTCCATGCGCGCCCGCACGCACAGCACTTCCGGCGACTTCTCCGCGCTCGGCGCATGCCATTCGCGGTTGAGATTGGCGCCCACGGCATTGGTTCGCAGATGACCACGAAACGACCCGTCCGGGTTCATGTTCGGCACGATGTACAAGCGGCATTCGGCCAACAGCTTGCGCGCATGCGGATTGGCCGGGTCGGCCAGCATGTCGAGCGCGCCTTCCATCCACCATTCCGCCATGCTCTCGCCGGGATGCTGGCGGGCGATGAGCCAGACCGGCTTGTCGCCGGTGCCCATTTCCAGGCAGTCGATCGGGCGGCCGTCGAGGCTCGTGCCGAGCTGGCGCAACATGACGCCGGGGCAGGTCGCGGCCTGCGCCACCAGATCGAAATGCCGCTCCAGCGAATAGGGCGCGAAATAGGCGAACCAGGCGGCATCGCTGACGAGCCTGTAGTCGATGGTCAGCGTGCCGCCGTCCTCGTTCACATCATAGCGGGTCGGCGCACGCTCCCAGCGCTCGCGATCCTCGGAGACGCAGGCGGCATAGCCGTCCCAGCCGTCGGGATAAGCAGAGGTCGCCAGTCCCGCGATCCGCAATGTCAGCATCGTCCCGGCCGGCGCCGCGACACGGAAATGGAACCACTGGAAGAAGTCGCTCTGGTTGTCGCGGCGAATCTCGAGCGTGGCAGTCGCGCCGTCGATTGACCGCACTACGATATTGCCGCTGTCGAAGGTCGAATTGACCATCATCGCTTGTGTCTTGTCTGTCATTGCACCGTCATAGTCTGGCCCGAGGCGCCGGGGAAATCGCGAAACAGCGCATCGGCAAGCTTGCTCGCCGCGACGCCCGGCTGCGCTTCGGGCGAGCCCTCCTTCGCCGAGGTCTCGGCGCGCCCTTCCCAGATCGCCTTGTCGTCGCCGGCCCGGCGGATCTGGACGCGGAGCTGGGTCGTCACCGTCGGCTTGGGCTTGCCCGAAAGATTGATGGAAAGCCCCATGCCGACACCGCTGCCATAGCTGCCGGTCGACCCGCCCACGCCGACGCTTACCGGGGAGCGCCGCTGCAGGCCGGGCGGGAGGGTCTCGCGCCGCAACTCGACGATCGCGCGGAATGCGGTGTCGGTCGCGCCGTCATTCGCCACCTGGAAGCCGGCCCGGTTCAGCGCTGTAGCCACGGCGTTGGCGGTGGAGCGGAATTCCAGGCTCCCGGCGTCGCGCGAGTCGGACGCGATGACGCTGATGGTGCCGGCGCGGGCGACGGCTTCATCGTGGAAGCGCGTCACTTCGACCGGCGGGGTTTCCGTGCACCCACCCAGGATGAGCGCGGCCGCGGTCATGGCGAAGCCTGTTATGGGTCGGGTCATACGCTCGCTCTCCATTGCCGGCCGCTTCTACATCGTGTCCGCGGGCCGTTGCACCCCCCATGAACGCGGAGGGACTTTTCTCGGTTTCCCGGCCCGCTTTCCCTTGACTTTCGCGGGCGACGCCCATAGAGGCCCGGCTTCGAATTTCAGCCACACAGCAGTTTTTTGGACGTACGATCATGAAGATCCGCAATAGCCTCAAGTCGCTCAAGGGCCGTCATCGCGACAATCGCGTGATTCGCCGTCGCGGGCGCACCTACGTCATCAACAAGACGAATCGCCGCTTCAAGGCCCGCCAGGGCTAAGTCGCGCGGGCCTCTCGCTCGCGATTCAGAGTTGAAACGCCCGGTCAGCTTCTGGCCGGGCTTTTTGCTGTCCACCGGGTCCACCAGACGAAATCGGGACGCGAGGCGGCCTTGCGCGGGGGGCTGCGCCGGTTCAGGCTACATCCGTTGTTTCAGGAGAGCCGCCGATGAACCGTTTCGAGCAAGCCGTCTATGACTGCATGAAGCCGACCGAGGCGCTTTACGAGCGGACCACCAACAAGCTGCACCAGGCAATCCTGCTCAATTTCTGGCGTCATGTGCATCTCGAGGGCGCAGGGCTCTACGACCAGATCTGCTCCGACGACATGATGGTCGCGAACCCGGAATATCGCATCACCTGGGGCGCCAATCCGGCGGTCATCCATGGCCGGGAGGGCGTGAAGGCCTTCTACAACAGCGTCGGCGAGGCGGTGCTCTGGAACTCCGACGATCTCATCTCGGTCGCGGACTGGGGCATTGCCGACGAACTCACCTTCAACATCCTCGCCCCCGGCTTCGTCCTGCAGGCGCTCGGCTATGCGGTCCCCGAGGCCGACAAATATTATCATACCGCCAGCCGGCAGGCGTTCATCTGGCCCTATGACGAGAAAGCGCGCCTCAAGGGCGAGAATCTCTATGAGGACAAGACCAGCCTGACCTGGACCGAGGTCGACGAAAGCGAGCTCATCACCGCCGCGCGCGTCAAGGAAATCCAGAAGGAGCTGCTCGACAAGCTCCATGCCCGCTTTGGCGAGAATTTCTGGATCTACAAACCGGACGTGGAAGCGGTGGTCTGAGCCCGCGGCTATTTGACGTCCGGAAGGTTCACGGTTTGCGCCGTGCCCCGCCGCTGCACCTGAAGCACAACGGCGGAGCGCTGATCGTCGAGCAGGCGCGCGAGTTCCGAGGCGCCCGATACGGGCTGTCCCCCGACACCGACGATGATGTCGCCGGCCTTGAGACCCGCCTTTTCGGCCACGGAGCCCTCGGCGACCAGCGACACGACGGCCCCGCGCCCGCGGTCGGCACCCAGGCGGCCGGCCAGCGTTTGACCGATGTCTTCGGCTTCGAAGCCGTAACCGGTCGCAGGCGGGCTGCTTTCGCGCAGCAACCCATCGACGACATGACTTGCGGTGGTTCCAGGAAGCAGCGACGACAGGGCGGAGGCCGGATCACCCGGCGGCGACAGACCTGCGACGCCGACGACCTGTCCCCTTAGATCGAGCACGGGCGCGCCAGACCAGCCGGGATCGAGAGCGCCCTGGGCAAGGAGATAGGAACGCAGGCCTTCGCCGTCGCCGACGAAGTCACCGCCGATGAACATCGACCGCGCCGTACAGCCTGATGACGGGGCCGGAGCGAGCACGAGGGTGGTCTGGCCAATGCGGGGAAACGGGTCATCGGCGAACTGGAGCGCCGTCATGTCGTTCGCTTCGATCTTCATCAACGCCAGCCCGGAGAGCGGGTCGACGCCGACATTAGTCGCCGGGAACGTGCGTCCGTCGCTCAGCACTGCCTCGGCCGGGCCCTTGGGCAGGGCGGCAGCAGATGTCAGCAAATAGCCGTCAGGCGAAACGAAGAAGCCGATGGCGATCGGCGGCGTGGGCACAGGAGCCTTTCCGCTCCTGCGTTTCTGCCGTTTCGGCTTCGGCGGCGGCGGCGCCGCGGGCGTGCCTGCGCTGCCGCGCAGCAAGGCGACCGCCGAACAGTCTTGCGACACGATGTCCGGCATGGCTTGCAAGTCATTGCGTGAATAGGCAGCCAGCCGAACGGGTTCGACGACGCGCTGCTCCACAGCCGTCACGTGCGGCCCGAAATGCGTACCGATGGCGACGCCCAGAAGGACCAGGAGCAGGACGAGGGCGGCGGCGCCGAGCGTCCGCAATATCGATCGCCCGCGAAACGCAATCCCGCCGACGGTGTCTTCGGAATCGGGCACCTCACTCACCGAACAGCTCCCGATGCGCCTTCTCGACTTCCTCGGTGTAGCGCCGCCGGACATATTTTTCCGACACCAAGCCCAGAACCCGCCGCTCCTTGTCCACCACGGCGAGATCGTCCGCTTCGCTGGCGTCGAACTTCTTCATCGCCACTGCGATGTCGTCTTCCGGCTTCAGGCAAGCTTCGGTCTGCGTCAGAAGATGCGAAATCTTGTCGTCCTCGGCCACATTGGGGCCATAGGCCGCCGCCGTGTCGACGATACCCTGATATCGGTCGTCGCTTCCCGTGACGATCACGCACGACATCGAGCCGAGCGGAAACCGGCGCCTGAATTCGCCGACGGTCATCGTCTCGGCCACGGTCGGTGTTCCCTGGCGCATCAGCTTGCCCGCGGTCACGGTCTTGACCCATCCCACGTCGCGGGCGCTGCGGATCGTCTCGCCGCGCGTGTGCAGCCGCCAGGTCGAGAAGGAGAAGCCGAAGGTTTCGCGCACGAGCGTGGTCGCGAGAAGCGCGGCAGTGATCACCACCGCCGTCAGCGCGAAATCATGCGTCGATTCCAGAACGAGCATCGACATCGTCATGGGGCCGCCAACCACTGAAACCGCCATGGCCGCCATCCCCACCAAAGCCGCGTCCGTCGCGTCCACCTGCGGCGCACCGACAACCAGGTTGATCAGCCCGGCATAGATTTGCCCGGCAAGCGATCCCAGAAAAAGCGACGCGAAGAACAGGCCGCCGCGGAAGCCGAACCCCAGGGATATGGCGGACGCGAGCATCTTCAGGAAGAAAATGGTCACGAGAAAGGTCAGTGTGACCCGCATGGTGAGATCGAGGTGCAGGGCGCCGTGTCCGGCGGACAATGCCTGCGGGGACAGCCAGGCGATCGGGATCAGCAGCAGCCCGCCGACGATCGGCCGCCATCGGTCTGGAAGGGGCGACCGCCTCACCCGCAGCTCGATCAGCGTCACGGCCTGGATCAGCGCGACGCCGATGAGCGCACAGAACATGCCGAGCGCGCCGAACAGGAAATAGTCGACCGTCTTGATCGCATGGGCACTGGGCAGCGCAATGAGGTAGACTGATGCACTGGACGCGCGAATGACCAGGGCCGCGGCCAGCGATGCCGCGGCGACGGGGGCAAGGGCGGCCGGCGTGTAGGCGCCGATGACGATCTCGAAGGCATAGAAGGCGCCGGTCAACGGCGCGCCGAAAGCCGCACCGACCGCCGCCCCGGCACCGGCTCCGACCATGACGCGCAGGTCATTACGGCGCAGCCGCAACCATTGCCCCAGCACCGACGCCATGCCGCCGCCCATTTGCGCATAAGCGGCCTCGAGGCCGACCGAGGCGCCGGCGCCATTGGAAATGAGCGTCTGTGCCGACACGAAAAGGCTGTCCCGCATCGGTATCGCGCCGCCATGCAGCGCATTGGCCTCGACGACGTCGATGGGAGCACCGCCTTTTTTCCGTGCGAAACGGCCAAAAAGGGTGAGCACGAGGCCGCCCAGAGGCAAGGCCAGCAGGCTCCATGGCGAGACGGACATTTCTGCGCTGAGCCGCTCGACATCCAGGCCGTAAAGGATCCTCTGGATCAAATGGGCGGTGCCGCTCTGCAGCAGTGTCGCCAGGCCGGCCAGGAGCCCAACGAGGATGGCAAGGCCTATGACCGCGCCCTCGCTCGACCGGAGCAGCCGGCGAAGTCCGTTGAGCATGAGAAGGGCGGGAGATCGAGTCATGGGTCTTTCGCGGAGGGCGCGCCTCCTATGCCCGGCGGACAGCCCTGCCTGCAAGCGATCGATTCCGCGTCGTGAGGTTGCCGACAATGAGCCTGCGAACGGCATATAAAGAATTCTTTATATGTTGCTTGACATGATGGAACGGATAGCGGACTAGGGCGCTTATCAGGCGCCCGCTTCCTGCCCGCGCGGCAGGTGCGCCCGCTGTCCGTCACAATCGACCCGGCCCATGTCCGGACCGCATGCCGAGGAGCAGACCCATGTCTTCCAAGCCCCCTTTTCACGCCGATCATGTCGGCTCGTTCCTCCGCCCCAAGTCCGTGCTCGATGCACGCGATGCCTTCGCCGCCGGCACGCTTGATGCCGCCGGCCTGCGCGCCGTCGAGGATGAGGCGATCAAGGGCGTCGCCAAATGGCAGGAGGATCTCGGCCTCAAGGCGATCACCGATGGCGAATATCGCCGCAAATTCTTCCACACCGACTTCCTGCTCCAGCTCGATGGCATCGAGGAGCAGGGCGGCATGGAAGTGCAGTTCCAGAACGCCATCGGCAAGGACGTGCATTTCGCGCCGCCCAAGATGGTCGTGACCGGCAAGATCAGGCACGCCAGGCCGATCCAGCGCGCCGACTATGAATATCTGGCGAGCGTCGTCACCCAGACCCCCAAGGTCACCATCCCCTCGCCGACCATGCTGCATTTCCGCGCCGGCCGCGAAGGCATCAGCGAGGCGGTCTATCCGGATATGAAGGACTTCTTCGCGGACGTGGCTTCCGCCTATCAGGAGGAGGTCGCCGATCTCGCCGACGCCGGCTGCCGCTATCTCCAGCTCGACGACACCAATCTTGCCTATCTCTGCGACGACAAGCAGCGCGAAAATGCCCGCAAGCGCGGCCTCGATCCCGACGACCTGCCCCGCCACTATGCCAAGATGATCAACGACGCGACGGCGACGGCGCCCGACGACATGTTCCTCGGCATGCACCTGTGCCGCGGCAATTTCCGCTCGAGCTGGGCGGCCGAGGGCGGCTATGAACCGGTCGCGGAGATCATGTTCAACGAGGTCGATATCGACGCCTTCTTCCTCGAATATGACGATGCCCGCTCGGGCGACTTCGCGCCGCTGCGCTTCGTGCCCAAGGGCAAGATCGTCGTGCTCGGCCTCGTCACCACCAAGCTCGGCGACCTGGAGACCAGGGACGAGATCAAGCGGCGCATCGACGATGCCGCCAAATATCTCGACATCAGCCAGATGGCCCTCTCGCCGCAATGCGGCTTCGCCTCGACCGTCCATGGCAACGACATCGCCGTCGAACAGCAGGCCGAGAAGATGCGCCTCGTGCTCGACGTCGCCGAAGAGGTCTGGGGCAAGGACTGACGCGCAGGCGGGCCGACCGAAAGTCGGCCCATTGCCCGCACCGCCATTCTGTGGCCAATAGCGCGCCATGGACGCGGCGACGCTCAAGACCTTCCAGGCGCTGATGCAGACCCAGAGCTGGGCGCGGAAGGACATTCTCGCCTATCAGAAGCAGCTGCTCGAGAAGCTCTGCCGTCATGCCCGCGCGCACGTCCCCTTCTACCGGGACGGCCGGCTCGCGCCCTTGTTCGACCGCGACGACCGCTTCGACATGCGACGCTGGGAAGAGGTGCCGGTACTGACCCGCATGGAGGCCTGGCGCCAGCGCGACGCGATCCAGGCCGAGCGCGTGCCCCAGAACATGGAACCGCTGGTCCCGGGCGGCACGACCGGCTCGACCGGGACGCCATTGCCTTTCCGCCGCACGGCGCCTGGCCGGATGATGGCCGAGGCGCAGCTCGCCCGCGCGCTGACCTGGCGCAAGCTGACCGGACTCAATCCGGTCATCATGTCCAAGGCGGTGACCGGCGACCATGCCGGAACGGAATCGACGCTGAAGCCCGGCGCCCCCGTGCCGGCGACGCGGGAAAATGCCCACTTCGTCGATTTCGTCCTGCCGCCCGCCGAACAGGCCGCGCAACTGCGGACCCGCAAGCCCCGGCTCATCATCACCTATCCCAACATCGCGCTGAGCTGGATCGAGGCTGGTTACGATTTCGAGGGGGTCCGCGCGCTCGTCCTGACCGGCGAATGCTGCTCGCCGGAGATGCGCGCGGCGATCGAAGCGGGCTTTCCCGGCCCGATCGTCGAGGCCTATTCCGCCTCCGAGGCTGGCCCCATCGCCATGGAGGGCCACACCGAGCGCGGCGGCGCACCTCTCCTCAACATCTGCGAGGAAAATGTCTGGCTCGAAGGCCCCGGGACGGAGGCCGAGCGCGGCCGTCCGCTGCCGCTGATCATCACGCCTTTCTATTCCTACGGCACGCCGCTCATCCGCTATGCGCCGGGCGACTATGTGCTCTTCGGCCGCGGCCTCGACCGCGAGGCGTCGGCGCTACGCCGCCTCGAACGGATCGTCGGCCGCCAGCGCAACATGTTCCGCCGGCCCGACGGCAGCGGCTTCTGGCCCAATCTCTCCGGGGTGCGGCTGATGGCGATCGCCCGCCATACCCATCGCCAGCTCATCCAGGAGGAATTCGGCCGGTTCGTGATGCGCATCGTGTTCGACGCGCCGCCGTCGCTTGAGCAGATCGCGCAGATCAGGGCCCATGTCGCCGAGGTCACCGGCGGCGGCGACATCGTCGTCGAGGCCGTCGACTCGATCCCGGACGATCGGCTGCGCGGCAAGGCCTATGAGAATTTCGTCTGCCGAATCCCGGCGGAGGCCTGAGCCCTAGACCATTTTCGAGTTGGGCGGAATCGCCCAACGGCTCGGAAAATGGTCAGATTCAATTAAATAGAGCATTTTCGGACGAAAAACCGGTCCCCACTTTTTCTGAAAATGCTCTAGTCGGTATGCCCCTTGAGCTCGTCGCCGCGAATGGTGGCGACATGGACGACATTGGTCGAGCCCGGCGTACCGAAGGGCACGCCGGCGAGGATGATGATCTTGTCGCCGCCCCTGGCGAGTTCGGTGCGCAATGCGAAGCGCTTCGCCTTGGCGATCATTTCCTCGAAGCTGCCGATATCCTTGGTGCGTACCGCATGGACACCCCACATCAGGCCCATGCGCCGCGCCGTATCCTGCCGCGGTGTCAATGCCAGGATCGGGACGCCCGGCCGTTCGCGCGCGACGCGGCGGACCGTGCTGCCGGACGAGGTGAAGCAGACGATCAGCTTGGCCGAGACCGTGGTGCTGATCGAATGGCTGGCCTCGGCGAGCGCGTCGGCGGTGGTGGGATCGGGCAGCGTCTTGGTGAAATGCAGCCGGTCGATATAGCCGGGATCATGCTCGACGCTGTCGGCGATGCTGTCCATCATCGCCACCGCCTGCTCGGGCCAGTCGCCCGCCGCCGTCTCCGCCGAGAGCATGATCGCATCGGCGCCGTCATAGACCGCCGTTGCCACGTCCGAGACCTCGGCGCGGGTCGGCGTCGGCGTCTTGATCATCGATTCGAGCATCTGCGTCGCCACCACCACCGGCTTACCCAGGCGCCGCGCCGCCTCGACGATCTGCTTCTGCAGCGGTGGCACCGCCTGCGGCGGCAGCTCGACGCCGAGATCGCCGCGCGCGACCATCACCGCGTCGGCCAGCTCGAGAATCTCGTCGAGCCGGTCGATCGCGGCGGGCTTCTCGATCTTGGCCATGAGCTGGCCATAGCCGCCCATCAGCTTGCGCGCGTCGGCCAGGTCCTCGGGCCGCTGCACGAAGGAGAGCGCGATCCAGTCGGCCCCCTGCTCGATGGCGAAGGCGAGGTCGCGCCGGTCCTTTTCGGTCAGCGCCGCCATCGGCACCACGACATCGGGCACGTTGACGCCCTTGCGCTCGGAAAGCTGGCCGCCGACCTCGACCCTGGTCTCGATGACATCGTCGCTCACCGATTGTACGCGCAGCACCAGCTTGCCGTCGTCGAGCAGCAGGCGGCTGCCCTCCTTGAGCGCCACGAAAATCTCGGGATGCGGCAGGCTGACGCGATGGGCGTCACCCGGCTCGGTCAGGCGGTCGAGCCGGAATTTCGCGCCGGCCTTGAGCGTTACCGGTCCGTTCCCGAATGTGCCGATGCGCAGCTTCGGGCCCTGAAGGTCCGCCACGATCGTCGTCGAACGGTTATATTCGCGCTCGAGGCCGCGGATCAGCGCGACATTGGCGGCATGCACCTCGTGCAGGCCATGACTCATGTTGAGACGGAAAGCATCGGCGCCGGCCAGGAACAGCTTGCGGATCATCTCCTCATTGCTGCTCGCCGGGCCCAGCGTCGCGAGGATGCGGACCTTGCGGGAGCGCGGTGCGAGCTTCTTCATGACGAGCGACAACCTCTTGCGATGCCTGCCACCATACCCGACATGGGAACGGACGGCATGGGGCCGGTGGTGCTGCATTCCCAGCTGCACGACAAGGAAGCGACAATGAACGAACCTTCAATGCCGATAGAGGCGCTCGATGACAAGATAGCGGCAGCGGCATTCCGCCGGCTCGTGACGCATTTGCAGCACCGCACCGATGCGCAGAATGTCGATCTCATGGGTCTGGCCGGCTTCTGCCGCAATTGCCTGTCCGACTGGATCGCGGAGGCGGCCGACGGCGCGCTCGACAAGGAAAGCGCCCGCGCCATCATCTACGGCATGCCGCAAGGCGAGTGGAAGGCGCGCTACCAGACCGAAGCGACCCCCGAGCAGCTCGCCCGCATGGCAGAGAGCGTCGCGAAAAACGCCCGTTGACGGATGTTCTCCTCGCCCCAGAATGGGGAGAGGATAGCGGAGCTTGCCGCGAATGCGGCTAGCAAAGCTTGGAGAGGGGAACGGCGCTTCCCCCCTCTCCAACTCCGCCTAATCGCGTCCCGCGATAAGGCTTCATATCCTCTCCCCATTCTGGGGCGAGGACAACAAAGCCCCAAAGCAGTTTACTTCTTAACCTCTTCGCCCTAGAGGCGCGGCCCATGTCCAGTGTGATGATCAAGCCGATTATCATCAAACCGACCCGCGCTCGCGGGGCGGTTCCGGTTGCACGCACGGCCTGACGGCCCGAGCCACTGGACAGAAGCCCCGCGAAGCGCGCGGGGCCGACTTTCCGACCGAAAGCCCAAGCCGCCGCGCCCTTCTGCAAATTGGAAGGAGACGTTTGACATGGTTGCCCGTTTTTCCCCCGAAGCCCGCCTGAATGTCGGAATTGTCGGCGCCACCGGCCTGGTCGGCTCGATGATGCGCCAGCTGCTCGCCGAGCGGGACTTCCCGGTCGCGAGCCTGCGCCTGTTCGCCTCGGCACGCTCGGCGGGGAAGCAGGTCGACGGTATCATGGTCGAGGATGCCGCCACCGCCGACTTCAGCGGCCTCGACATCGTCTTCTTCTCGGCCGGCGGATCGACCAGCAAGGCGATCGCGCCCAAGGCTGCGGCCGCCGGCGCGCTGGTCATCGACAACAGCTCGGCCTGGCGCGGTGACCCGGACGTCCCTCTCGTCGTCGCCGAGGTCAATCCGGATCACCTCGCCAACATCCCCAAGGGCATCGTCGCCAATCCCAATTGCACGACCATGGCGGCCATGCCGGTGCTCAAGCCCCTGCATGATGCCGCGGGCATGAAGCGCCTCACGGCCTCGACCTATCAGGCGGTGTCGGGCGGCGGCATGGAAGGCATCGACGTGCTCGCGCGCCAGGTGAAGGCGACGAGCGACCGCTGCGCCGAGCTGGCCTTCAACGGCAGCGCGGACTTCGTGCCCGCGCCCGAGAAATGGACCGTGCCCATCGCGCACAATGTGACGCCGCTCAATTATGTGCTGATGGAGGACGGCTATACCGAGGAGGAGCTGAAGCTGCGCGACGAGACGCGCAAGATCCTCGATATCCCCGGCCTGCCGGTTTCGGGCACCTGCGTGCGCGTGCCGGTGTTCACCGGCCACTCGCTGTCGCTGAATGTCGAGTTCGAGCGGCCGCTGTCGGTGGATCAGGCGTTGGCCCTGCTGGGCAAGGCGCCCGGCGTCGTCGTCAGCGACGTGCCCAATCCGCTCGAAGCGACCGGTGCCGATCCGGTCTTCGTCGGTCGCGTCCGTCCCGACCGGACGGTCGAGCACGGCCTCGCGCTGTTCGTGGTTGGGGATAATCTGCGCAAAGGCGCCGCGCTCAACGCGGTGCAGATCGCCGAAGTGCTCTGCGGCCGGAGCTGATCGTCTCATTCCCGGAGGCGGGCGGGACCGCCTCCGGGACCGAGATCATGCAGCCAGCTTGCAAACCGTACGGTTGCGGCCGGTGCGTTTGGCCTCGTAGAGAAGTTCGTCGGCTTCGCGCAGGGCCGCCAGCGGATCGCCGCTGGTGACCGCAATGCCTGCGGAGAAGGTGACCTGGCCGATCGGCTCGTCCGTGTCGCGGACGCGGAAGTGGCGCTGGCTCAGCGCCGCACGCGCGCGTTCGACGAGATCATAGGCGGAGGCCTGATCGGTCTCGGGCAGCACGACGACGAACTCCTCGCCGCCGAACCGTCCGACCACATGCGGGTTCATCGATTGCGCCAGCGTCTCAGCAACCACCTTGAGCACGCGGTCGCCGACGGCATGGCCATATTTGTCGTTGATCGACTTGAAATGGTCGATGTCACAGAAAGCGACCGACAGCTGCCTGCCGGCTTCGGCGATCTTTTCGAGCTCGCGATCGACAGCGCGGCGGTTGGGAAGATTGGTGAGCGCGTCGCGCGTCGCATCGTCGCGCGCGGCATCCAGATCCTGCTTCAGCCGCTCGGTTTCCTGGCGCGTCTCGGCAAGCTTCTTTTCCATTGCCGCCGTGCGCTCGATCATGCCGCGGATGACGCTGCCAAGCTCTTCATGGCCGCCGATCCTGCAGGCATTTTCCTCGAGATCGCGATTGAATTCGCCGGTCTGGCGTGCCGCCGTGGCGGTCAGTTCGGCGAAGCTCAGCATCTGGTGCCGCAGATGGGCCTGATGCTGATCGAGCGCGGCATTCACGCCCGCGGCGGCAGCCGTTTCGCTCGGCGCCTGCTCCATCAGGTCGTCGACCTCTTTCTGGGTCAGTCGCACGCCACCGTCGATCGCATAATCCACGGTCTTGCGGAGCCAGCCATTGGCGCCGGTCACGTACAGATAGCCAAAGGAATAGTTGGACGGTGTCGGGTCCAACATCTGGCCATCCAGGAACCGGAGGACCTCCTCGGCGGTCTTCCGGTTCAGATTCTTCTTGCTCATTATGCTCTCTCCCACCCCGGTCTTGAGCAAGAGCCTCCGATAAGGCGGCTTGGTTGAAGATGCCTTAATCGGCGGACGAATTGTGAGCGCATATTCACATTTATCCCGTGGACGATTCATGAGCGCTACTGGACAGCGCCCGGGGGCCGCCGATAGGAGCGAGGCTTCCACGCCTTTTGGCGATTCATCACCTGCCGGAGATTCCTCACCCATGAGCGACACCGCCATCGCCGCCGACCAGCTGCGCCTCTTCATCGAACGGATCGAGCGTCTCGAGGAAGAGAAGAAGGGCATCGCCGATGACATTCGCGACGTCTATGCTGAGGCGAAGGCAACCGGCTACGACGCCAAGACGATGCGCGCCATCGTTCGCCTCAGAAAGATGGAGAAGCATGACCGCATGGAAGCCGAGGCACTGCTGGAAACCTACAAGGCGGCGCTGGGGCTGGACTAGGGAGGAAGCGTCGCGATGACCGGACGCGTTGCGATCGTCACCGGCGCGGGCAGCGGCATCGGCCGTGCCGTGACGCTCGCGCTGGCCGGCAAGGGCTACAGGCTGGTGCTGGCCGGGCGGCGCGCCGAAGCATTGCATGAGACCGCTGCGATGGCCGGCGATGCCGCCATGCCGCCGCTCTGCGTGGCGACTGACGTATCCGACGCCGCCTCGGTCGAGGCGTTGTTCACCGCGGCTGTCGCGCAATTCGGCCGGGTCGATCTCCTGTTCAACAATGCCGGCATCAATGGCGGCCGCTTCGGCATCGAGGACATGCCGGTCGAGCGCTTCACCGAGGTCGTCGCCATCAACCTGACTGGCGCCTTCCTCTGCCTGCAGGCCGCCTTCCGGGTCATGAAGGATCAGCAGCCGCGCGGCGGGCGCATCATCAACAATGGCTCCATCTCGGCCTACAGCCCGCGCCCGGACACGGTCGCTTATTGCGCCAGCAAGCATGGCGTGCTCGGCCTCACCAAGTCGGCGAGCCTGGAAGGCCGCAAATATGACATCGCCGTCGGGCAGATCGACATCGGCAATGCCGCCAGCGTCTTCTCCGATCATTTCGCGCGCGGCGTCCCTCAGGCCGATGGCCGCCTGATGCCCGAGCCGGTGATGGATGCGAGCCTTGTCGGCGAGAGCGTGATCTACATGGACAGCATGCCGCTCGAGGCCAATGTCCAGTTCCTGACCGTGATGCCGAGCAAGATGCCCTTCATCGGGCGGGGCTGAGTGGACGGCTTCGTCCTCCGCGCCGCAACCGCAGAGGACGCCGCGCGCTGCGCCGAAATCTACCGCCCCTTTATCACCGACAACTGGGTGAGCTTCGAGACCGAGCCGCCCGACGAAGCGGAGATGGCCCTGCGCATCGCGGACCATGGCACGAGCCACGCCTGGCTGGTCGCGCAAGCCGCGGACGGAATCATTGCCGGCTATGCCTATGGCAGCCCGCACCGCAGCCGCGCGGCCTATGCGACGTCCGCCGATGTCGCCGTTTATGTCGATCCGGCCTTCGCGCGGCGGGGCATTGGTCGCGCGCTTTACGAAGCGCTGCTGCCGCTGCTCAGGGACAAGGGCAGCCATGCCGCCTTCGCCGGCATTGCCCTGCCCAATGAAGGAAGCATCGCGCTGCACGAGGCGATGGGTTTCACGCTTGTCGGCATCTACCGCGAGGTCGGCTGGAAGCTCGGCGGCTGGCGCGACGTAGGCTGGTGGCAGCGCCTGCTCTAGCGCTGTTTGGCCTCGATCATATGCCAGCCTTCAGGGCCCGACCAGACGCTGCCAGAGCGGTCCTGCCAGTCGCCATCGATACGCTGGCGCCAGCGACAGGCGTAGCGGTCGGTCTGCTGTTCGCACGAGACCGACCTGATGTCCGCGGCCGCCACGTTCGCCCGCGCCTCGAGCGAGAGCGCCCGGGCCAGCTCCGCCCGGCTCGGGCCGTCCGACCGCTGACTCCAGGCCAATAGCAGCCCGATACCGAGCGCGACCAGCAGTGCCGCCGGCGCGCCTATGGATGGCTGTCCGGACGCCATCGCACCGGTCAGCCCGGCTCGTAGCGGCTGATCTCGATGCCCTGCCCCACCGGCAGCAGCACGCTGGTGATCCCGGCCTTTTCACGCACAGCGCGCCCATAGCGCGCCACCTCCGGACCGCCGGGGAAGATCATGTTGTCGGCGATGATGATCGCGCCGGGATTGAGGCGCGGGTAGAAGGCCTCGAGGCAGGGCACATACATGTCCTTCCAGAGATCGAGCAGGATGAGATCGAAGGTGCCGGGCAGGCTCCCGATCAGGTCCACAGCGTCGCCGACGAGGAAATCGACATGGTCGGCAAGGCCGGCGCGCTCGGCCATCTCGCGGGCATGGTTCGACTTGTAGTCGTGCAGCTCCAGCGTGATCAGCCGGCCGCCGGTCGCCCGCGCCGCCTCGGCCAGCCATATGCCGGAATAGCCATAGGACGTGCCGATCTCGAGGATGCGCGGTTTTTCGAGGCTCTTGGCGATGATGTTGATGAGGATGCCGACTTCCTCGCCGACCGTCAGCAGCTGGGTGTCGCGCCAGCCGATCCCCTGCATCAGCGCCGGATTTTCGACACGGGCGCGCCGCTCGTCGGCGATCCGGGCATTGTAGAGATCGAGCACGGCCAGCACCTTCTCATCGGTGATGACGCTGGCGGCATTGCCGCGCTTCTCCTCAACATCGCTCATGGCTGCGCTCCTGATCCACGGGATAAGGCCCGTCCGCAAAGACCTCGTCATGATATCCCTTGGCGCCGATCGCCCGGGCGAGATCGCTGCGAAAATCTGTCCCCAGTCTAAGGCATTCGAGGCTCGACTTGAAGTCGTGTTGCGGCGTCCAGCCGAGATCGGCGCGGGCGCGGCCATTGTCATAGACGCGGTCGACGCGGGGCAGGAAGCGCCAGCCGCGCGCCGCGAACAGCGTTTCGGCCTCGGGATAGTGCCGCAGGATCACGGCCTGCGCATCGCGATGCAGCTCGGGAAGATCGTCCCGCGTAAACGGTGTGGTCGCAGACACGATGTAGCGCCCGAAGCCGATCTCCCGCGCCCGCTCCAGCGCCGCGAGATGCGCGCTCGCCATGTCGGCGACGTCGCCGCGCCGGTAGAGCAGCTCGAGCAGCTGGATATTGTCGCGGCTGAACGCATCGCGCGTCGCCGCCTGGTCGTCATCCTCGGGAAAGAAGCGCGAGGTGCGCAGGATGATCGTCGGCAGGCGATGCTGGCCGGCAGCCATCTCGCACAGATGCTCGGCGGCGAGCTTGGTCGCGCCATAGATGTTCTTCGGCATCGGCATGACGCCCTCGTCGATCCAGACGGCAGGGTCATCGGGCCTAGGCCGCATGGCATTGCCGAATGTGCTGGTCGTGCTGGTGAAGACGAAGGCGCCGACGCCCTGCCGCACGGCTTCCTCCAGCAAAGCGAGCGTGCCGCTCACATTGGTGTCGACGAAATCCTGCGCGCTGTGGGTCGCGACATGCGGCTTGTGCAGCGTCGCGCAGTGCAGGACCGCGGAAACACCCAGCATGGCCGCGCGCACCGTCTCGCGATCCGCGATCGATCCGACGATGTCGGTGAAAGGCGACGGCTTGACGTCGATCCCGCGCGCCGGCCTGCCCTGCGCGCGCAGCAGCCGCAGCAGCGCCTCGCCCAGATGGCCGGCACTGCCCGTCACGAGAATCATCATATGCCCCCTTGGGTGAGCGGCCTCAGTCCGGCGTCTTGGCGACGGCGACCAGCGCCGGCCGCAGCAGCCGGTCCTTGATCGTATAGCCGGACTGCAGCTCCTGCACGATCGTGCCCGGCGCGGCATCCGTCGACGGGACCTCGATCATCGCCTGGTGCTTGTTGGGATCGAGCACTTCGCCGACCGAAGCGAACTTCTCGATGCCATGCTTGCGGAACGCGCTTTCGAGCTCGCGGCCAGTGGCTTCGAGACCGGTAACCAGGCCCTTCAGCTTCTCGTCCTCGCGCAGCTCGGCGGGAATGGCGTCGAGAGCGCGGGCAAGATTGTCGGCGACCGAAAGCACGTCGCGAGCCATGGCCGTCGCGGCATAGGCGCGGGCGTCCTGCAGCTCCTTTTCGAGGCGGCGGCGCACATTCTGCGTGTCCGCCAGCGCATAGAGGCTTTCCTGCTTCGCCGTTTCCAGCGCGGCCTCCAGCGCCGCGATCCGGACCGCCGGATCGTCCTTGCCGGGCGCGGCGGCCGCCGGCGCCTCGGCGGCGGGGGCTTCGTTCATCGCTTCGCTTTCGTCGTTCACGTCGCTCATATCTTCCATTCGTTTGTGTGCCCGTTCCGCTCGGTCACCGCATCAGGCGGGACAGGGTCTGGGCCGTGAAATCCACCATGGGGACGATGCGGGCATAGTTCAACCTTGTGGGGCCGATCACGCCGACCACGCCGACCACGCGCCCGCCCGGTCCGCGGTAGGGCGCGGCTATGACCGAAGAACCGCTGAGGGAAAAGAGCTTGTTTTCCGAACCGATGAAAATCCGGGTCGCGGCGCCCGTCCGCGCACTGTCGAGCAGCCGTGCGATCTCGCTCTTGCCCTCCAGCTCCTCGAGCAGCTGGCGCACCCGCTCCAGGTCGTCGGCGGCATGCTCGTCGATGAGATTGGCCTGGCCGCGCACGATCAGCACCGGGCGGTCCGCGCCGTCCCGGCTCCAGGCGGCGAGCCCGCGCGCGACGAGATCGCGCGAGGCTTCGTCGAGCGCGGTCTCCCCGGCGCTGATCTCGCGATCGAGCACGGCCTGCGCATCGGCGAGCGTGCGGCCCGAGACATGGGCGGTCAGATAATTGGCGGCCTCGGCCAGCATCGCGGGTGTCGTGCCCGGCGCCAGATCGACGACGCGGTTCTCGACATTGCCGTCCTCGCCGACCAGCACCGCCAATGCCTGCCGGTCCGAAAGCCAGGCGAAGCCGAACTGCCGCACCACCGTCTCCCGGCGCGGCACCATGACAAGGCCCGCACAGGCCGAGAGGCCGGAGAGCAGGGCGGAGGCGGTGTTGAGCGCGTCCTCGATCGGCCGGTCGCTGGTCAGTTGGCGCTCGATCGTGCGGCGGTCCTCTTCGCTGGGTTCAGCGGCCTGCATCATCGCGTCGACGAAGAGCCGGAGCCCCGTCTCGGTCGGCATGCGCCCCGCCGAGGTGTGCGGCGCGGCGAGCAGTCCCGCTTCCTCCAGGTCCTGCATGACATTGCGGATCGAGGCGGGCGAGAGATTGAGCCCGGGCAGGCGGCTGATCGTGCGCGAACCGACCGGCGCGCCGTTGCCGAGATAGGACTCGACGACGAGCCGGAAGATGTCGCGCGCGCGGTCGTTCAGCTGATCGATGGCCGGGCCGGTCATTCGCCCTATGTAGGATCGGTTCCTGCGCTGGCCAAGCGCCGATAGCAGCGCTAGGGACCGCGCTCGATCAACGAGACAGAAAGCAGCGACTCATGCGCCCATCCGGCCGTGCCCCCGACGAAATGCGGATCATCACCATGGAGCCCGGTTTCACCGTCCATGCCGAGGGAGCCTGTCTGGTCAGTTTCGGCGAAACGCGCGTCTTGTGCACGGCCAGCGTCGAGGAGAAGATCCCGCCCTTCCTGCGCGGCAAGGGCGAGGGCTGGGTCACCGCCGAATATGGCATGCTGCCCCGCGCCACCCATACGCGCGGCTCGCGCGAGGCCGCCAAGGGCAAGCAGTCCGGCCGCACGCAGGAAATCCAGCGCCTCATCGGCCGCAGCCTGCGCGCCGTCGTGGACCTCAAGGCGCTCGGCGAGCGGCAGATCACGCTCGACTGCGACGTCATCCAGGCCGATGGCGGCACCCGCACCGCGAGCATCTCCGGCGCATGGGTGGCGCTGCGCATCGCGGTCGACAAGCTGCTTGCCTCGGGCGCGCTCACCGTCGATCCGATTCAGGCCAAGGTCGCCGCCGTCTCCTGCGGCATCTACCAGGGCACGCCGGTGCTCGACCTCGACTATATCGAGGACAGCAATGCCCATGCCGACGCCAATTTCGTGCTGCTCTCGGACGGCAATATCGCCGAGGTGCAGGCGACGGCGGAAGGCGCGACCTATGACGAGGAGGCGCTGCTGCGCCTGCTCCGCCTCGCCCGCATCGGCTGCGCGAAGATTTTCGAGGCGCAGGACGCCGCGACGGGGCGGTAAGCGACCGGCCAATTCAAAAAAAACCGTTCGTGCTGAGCTTGTCGAAGCACGTTCCTTTTTCTTCAAGAAAAGAAGTGAAGGCCCTTCGACAGGCTCAGGGCGAACGGAGTTGAAATATGAGGAAGCTCGAAGCAGGCCCTCTCGTCATCGCCAGCCATAATGAGGGCAAGGTGCGCGAGATCAGCGCGCTGCTCGGCCCCCACGGCATGGCGCCGGTGTCGGCGGGCTCGCTCGGCCTGCCCGAGCCCGAGGAAACCGGCACGACCTTCGCCGAAAATGCCCGGATCAAGGCTCTGGCCAGCGCAACCGCGTCTGGCCTCCCGTCCCTTGCCGACGACAGCGGGCTCGAAGTCGCCGCGCTCGGCGGGCGGCCCGGCGTCTACACCGCCGACTGGGCCGAGCGGCAGTGGTTCGAGGGCAAGCCCGGCCGCGACTGGTATATGGCGATGGGCAAGGTCGAAGGCCTGCTCTGCGAAATAGGGCCATCGGTTGACCGCGGCGCCGCCTTCGTCTGCACGCTCTGCCTCGCCTGGCCGGACGGCGAGACGGCCTTGTTCGAGGGCCGGGCCGAGGGCAGCCTGGTCTGGCCGCCGCGCGGCACCATGGGCTTCGGCTACGATCCGGTGTTCCTGCCGCGCGGCGCGGCCCTGACTTTCGCGGAAATGCCCCCCGAGGCCAAGCATGCGATCAGCCACCGTGCCGATGCCTTCCGGAAGCTCGTCGCCGCCCTCGCCTGATCCCCGTTCCGGCAGGCGTTTCGTGACAGTTTCGTTGCGCGCAATGTAGGTGATTTGTTCACATTTGGCGCCCTAGGCTTGCCCCAAAGAGTCGCCAATAAAGGAGCAACAGACGTGTCGAGCGATCTGTTACTGGAACATTCGGCCATGCTGGAAGCGGCCGAGAACATTCTTGCCGCCCTGAGGCGTCGACCTCGTGCATCGATCAGCGAGGTGAGCCGGCTGCGCGTGCGCCTGAGCTCGCTGATCCGGCAGCATCGCACGACCGAGGAGGCCTTCATTTTCGGTCCGTTGATGCGCGAGGGCGGCTTTGTGAAGCTGCCGCATCTCGAGCCCATCGTGCATCGCCTGCTGCAAGAAAAAGCCAATTATTCCGAGCATATCCGCAAATGGACGCCGCAGGCGATCGAGCGGGACTGGGAAGGCTATACGGCAGCGTGCGAGGAGCGCATCTCGGTCTTCAGGCAGGTCATCGAGGAGGAAGCGCGCATCTATCAGCTGGTGCTCAGCCTCGCGTCCCGGACTCTTCCGCGCAGCGCGGCCAGCCGCTAGGCCGGCGCGCAGCCCTTGCGATCCCGCTGGACTTTGCGCCCCCGCCATGAGCATTGTGCCGCCGACCGAGCTCAACTCGCAGGTTGTTCCCATGTCCGCCGATCTCTTTGAAGACCATCGCGCGATCGTCGCGCTTGCCGAAGAATTGCTCGTGGCGGTGCGGGGCAATCCGAAGCCCAGCGCGAAGCAGTTGACCGACATCCGCACGCGTGTCGGCGCCCGGGCCGCGCAGCATCTGCGCGACGAGGATGCGATCATCATTCGCCCACTTTTCGCCAGCGGCCGCATCGACGAACTGCCCGGCGCGCAGGAGACGATCATCGCGATCCGGGAATCGCGCGCCAAATATTCCAATCATGTCGGCAAATGGACATTGTCCGCGATCCAGGCCGATTGGGACGGCTACGCCGATGAGCTGGAGAGCATGATCGGTCGCCTGAAGGTGATGATCGCCCAGGAGGAGCGCGAACTCTACTGGCCGGCGCTTCACCTGCTCGGGAAATCGCCGCTATAGGGCAGGCGTGACCGCCGCCGCCCATCCCCTCGCGCTTTACGTCCACTGGCCGTTCTGCGTCTCCAAATGCCCCTATTGCGACTTCAACAGCCATGTCCGCGACAATGTGGACCAGGCGGCATGGCGGCAGGCGCTGCTCGCCGACCTTGCGCATGAAGCCAGCCTGACGCCGGGCCGGACGCTCGGCTCGATCTTCTTCGGCGGCGGCACGCCTTCGCTCATGGAGCCGGCGACCGTCGCGGCGCTGATCGAGGCAGCGTCGCGGCACTGGACCTTTGCCGGCGACATCGAGATCAGCATGGAAGCCAATCCCAACAGCGCCGAGGCGGCGCGCTTCGCCGATGTCGCGGCGGCGGGCGTGAACCGCCTGTCGCTCGGGCTGCAGGCGCTCGACGACGCGGCTTTGCGCTTTCTCGGCCGCGCGCATGACGTGCGCGAAGGGCTCGCCGCGCTCGATGCCGCCCAGCGGGCCGTGAGCCGCGTCTCCATCGACTTGATCTATGCGCGGCCCGATCAGAGGGAGGCCGACTGGTCGACGGAACTTGCGCAGGCCCTGTCTTTCGGCACCGGGCACCTCTCGCTCTACCAGCTCACTATCGAGCCCGGCACGCGCTTCGAGACCGACGTCCGGCTCGGCGCCATGACACCCGCCGATCCCGATCATGCCGCCACGCTCTATGAGTTGACGCAGGCGATGACGGAAGCGGCCGGCCGGCCCGCTTATGAAGTGTCCAATCACGCCGCGCCGGGCGCCGAGAGCCGGCACAATCTCGCCTACTGGCGCTATGCCGATTATGCCGGCGTCGGCCCCGGCGCCCATGGCCGGCGCGGCGCGCTCGCCACCACGCGCCACAGGAAGCCCGAGAACTGGTTGGGCGCGCTCGATCGCAATGGCCATGGCCTACAGGAGGAGCGGCCGCTTGGCGCCGAGGAGCGCGCGGGGGAGGCGCTGATGATGGGGCTGCGGCTGGCGGAGGGCGTCGACCTCGCCGATATCGCTGCGCGGACGGGCGTCGCCGAAGAGGCGCTGGTCGATGAGGCTGCGGTCGCGCGCCTGGCGGGGCATGGGCTGCTTGTTCGCGACGGCAGCCGCCTGACCGTCACGCCACAGGGCATGCTCCTGCTCGACGGGATTTTGGGTGAGATCGTCGCGGTCTAACTGCGAGACACCGTGAAGCCATGACTTTTGATCAAAAAGCAGACTGTCCGGATGCGACCTGTTTGCGGACATTCGTCGAACCGTCTAAATCGGAACCATGAGCGCGCCACCGAAACTTCAGATGGTCCGAGTTGTCCTCCTCTGGGCTTGGGACCCCATCGGCGTGCGGGGCATCCCCGAAGCTGTGAGCGAGTATGACAGTTACGCGCCAGCGGTCCTTGAACTGCTCGAAACCGGAGCGTCTGACCGGCACGTCGCGGAATATCTAACTACCGTCATTCGTGATCGGATGGGACTTCGTCCAAATCCAAAAGCGGACGAGGATATTGCTTCAATGCTGCGTCAGCTTTACGCCATCGACGCATAGGCCGCACGACCGCTTTCCACCCCATTTCGGCCGTCCAAAATTGCATTCGCTCACAGCAGCACATCCACCGCATGGATGGCGACGCCGACCAGCCCGCCGACCAGCGTGCCGTTGATCCGGATATATTGCAGGTCGCGGCCGACGGCATTTTCGAGCCGATCGGTCACCGTCCGCGCGTCCCAGCCGCGCACTGTCTCCGAGACCAGCTTGACGATGCTGTCACCATAGCGCGCCGCCGATCCCGCCGCGACGCGCCGCACGAAGCGGTTCACCAGCGCGCGCAGCTCCGGGTCGTCGCGCAGCGTCACGCCGACCTGGCGCAGCGCCTCGCCGAGCCTGCCGGCCATCGCCGCATCGGGATCGCGCGCGGCCTTGAGCAGGCTCTCGCGCAGCTGCTGCCAGAGCCCGTCGAGCCAGCGCTGCATCGCCGGATTGGCGATGAGTTCATCCCGAATCCGGTCGATTCGCGCCTGCATCTCGGGGTCGTGCTGCAGGTCGAAGGCGAGCGTCATCAGCCCCTCCTCCACCTTGACCCGCAGGCGATGGCCCGGATCGTCGGCCGCCTCCTGCAGCATCTTGTCGAGCCCGTCGATGATCGCATTGGCGAGCGTTTCGTCCAGCCCCGTCCAGCGCATGATCGTGCCGGCGCGCTCATGCACCATCTGCTGAATGGTCGCCTGATTCTCTTCCAGCACATGCGCCAGCCAGCGGATGAAGCTGTCGAGTACGGCCTGGTGGCGTCCTTCCTTCATCGCGGCGGTCAATAGCTGGCCGAGGATCGGCGCGAAGCTGAACTGGCCGATGCGCTGGGCGATCGCGGTCTTGGCCATGCCGCCGAGCCGCTCGTCATCCAGCGCCTCGATCGCATCCGCCATCAGCCGCGAGGCGCCCTTGCGCAGCCTGATGTCGCCTTCCGATGGCGCCGCCAGCAGCCGCCCGGCCGCGCCCGCGACATCGAGCCGACCCATGCGCCGCGCCACCACCTGCGGGGTCAGGAAGTTGCTGCGCAGGAAGCTCGCCAGCGTCTCGCCGATGCGATCCTTGTTGCGCGGGATGATGGCGGTGTGCGGGATGGGAAGCCCGAGCGGGTGGCGGAACAGGGCCGTGACCGCGAACCAGTCGGCAAGG
>Ga0335083_10000848_pt1 | contig 44025 bp, 64 predicted proteins | sample Lox_Sample_42_FD_206716 | JGI IMG/M metagenome (GOLD analysis project Ga0335083, IMG submission 206716) | Soil microbial communities from Loxahatchee National Wildlife Refuge, Florida, United States - Lox_Sample_4.2 | ecosystem: Environmental > Terrestrial > Soil > Wetlands | place: USA...
AACGGGAATCAAACCCGTGTTCTTGACTCGACAAGCCAGCGTCCTGTCACTAGACGATAGAGCCTGGTAACGGGGATGGGACTCGAACCCATAGTCTGCGGCTTATGAAACCGCCGAGCGGCCTTCGCTCTGCCCCGTATCGAACGCTCCATAGTAACACTTACCGACGCACCCTAACTCATTAATGTTCTCAATCTTACCTTTTCCTCCCAGCCATTCGTCCAGTAATGGCCAGGTCAACTTGTGCGGGTGCATTTCGTTCGTTTCGGCGTCAATCCATTCAAATATTCGGATAAGTTTCCCCATTCTTTTCGCATTGTCGATGACTTTCTTGGGGTCTTCGACATGCTGCAGCACATTATAAATCCACACCTCATCGAACTTGTATCCTAAGTCGTCAGGAATGTCTTCACCCTTGTATCTTTCGTTCAGGATTCCGGCTTCAGTATACCTCATCTTCACCCAAGCAGGGTAATCGCACGGGTCAATGGCGACTTTAATGTTGGCTTTGGTCTTTAGAAGCATCGAAACCGGACCGCAGCCAATATCCAGGATATTTAAGCCGGATTTGTCGATACAGAATGGAGAATTTCCGTCATCGTAGACTTTCAGTCCCATCTTAGCGGCGTAGACAGTTTGTTTAACTTCTTCGCCAAACGTGTTAGCACAAGAAGCCCACCATTCTTTCTCAAGTTTTTGTGCATCAGTCCAGCTCATTTGCCTCGATTCCTTAAATATTGAGATCCTGTGAAGTACTGGGCTTTCTCTTTCTTCTGCTGGCTGTCGAACATCTTAAGCAATCTCTGGTCTTCAGCGCTCTTAAAAGGGATAGGTTTAGTCGGCAGGTCCCAGCAAGCCAGCGCCAGGGAGAACACTCGGTCGTCGTGGACACCTTCTGGGGCGACAATCTTCACTTTCCCGTTCTCACCGAGTTCGTACTGAAAGCTTCTAAGCTGATCAAGGAGTTCCTGGTCGTTTGGTATTTTAATTATCTCCTGTTCCAGTAATAATTGCAAGTTCACCAAAAGATTCCGCCTCGTGGATTCAGTGAATTGGTACGGCCGGACCGGAATTTTGGCTGAATTTAAGTCGTCGTAGATAGGCTCTCCAACTCCTGTAGAATCGAGTGTAATTTCTGCTTTGTTGTATCTGTAGTGTTGGGATTCGATTCGAGCTTTTTGCAGCGTGTAATCAATCCGGTTAAATACTTCCTGCGGGCCAACCTTGAATGTGGTGAGGTCAATAGGGGTGATAACAGTAAAGTCCTGGTATTTTGCCAAATCGACTCCAAGACGGAAAACTTTTCCTGGCTCGATATTGAATCGTTTACTTTTTTCTTGTTCATATTTATCGTCGTAAATACACGGTTCTAAATGTCTAAAGAACGTTCCCGCCCCATCGATGAACTTCAGGTAGTACTCCTGCAAGTAAAGGTCTTCGGGCATCTGGGCCTGTTCTTCGGCCAAGGCTTCTTTACTGATGGCTCCCGTATCGTCGACTGTTAGAAGCTGATAAAACCAAGCATCATTCTCTTTAGCTTGCTGCAGGATTTTCCAGCCGTGATTCATCCCGCGGGGGGTAAAGTCGAATATCGCCCAGCCGCCGTTCTCCGCCAAGATAGGCCTGATGTAGTCCCAAGCGATGGCTTTGGCAATCGGATACTCGCTAAACACCACCCCCACGGGGTTAGTCCCTACGATATTGTCAATGTTCTCGCAACCTATAACCTGTAAGGCGGACCCATTCTTCAGCTCCAGTCTCATCTCGGTCTCGTTCTTCTTGGCTATCAGGACTTCCGGAATCCGGTCCAGTATCTTGACTCCATCTCTGTCTATCCCATCCCACAGGGCTTTCTTGCCCTGGCTGTAGGTCGGGAATATGTAAAAGTACGTACCCTTACGTTCCAGCATCTTCGGTACTACTACTCCAGCGAGGATAGTTAAATCTTTTCCAGAACGGCGGTGCCATACGATGACCGCACGCTTGAATCCAATCTGCATCGCCCTTAGAAGCGGAATCTGGTACGGGCGAGGCGTAAAGGCGTGCGGAATCGTAATGTTCGTTTTTGGCATAGATTATGGGCATCCGCAGGAGATGTTATTTACTTTATGCTTCTTACAGAAGTGTACTGTGTTACGAATCGTTACAAGTTCCGGCTTAACGACCGGTTTTATGTTACGAATCGTTACAGAATCTCGTTTCGCTTTTCTAAAATAAGCGACCCGACACTTACTGCAGCAGAATATGTGCCTATTTAAAGGCTTTTCACAGTTATCACAGTTCATGCCCTTATTGTAACGATTCGTTACAGATTTTCAAGGGGTGGGGGTGTATATATCGTATGCGGATTTACGATTTTACATTTCTATACCTGGGGGTAGCAGGGGGAGCGATACGGTCTAAACCAGTAATAGGAGGGGGCGGCCTATGATATGGGGGGTATCCCGCATAGATAAGCGGAGTGCTTTATCTAAGCCGGATTATCAGCCAGTCCGCCGGAAACTTTAGCCTTGATAGTAATAGCCTTGTCGCTTATAGGGCTATCCGCGCCCGCGTAATTGACTAAGTTGATAGTTATATCCCCTAGCGGTATATCGTCGCTCTGCGCGAGATTCCTGATACGTAGGGCGGTCTCCAAGTACTGGTGGCGGGCGTAATAATCGGGGTCAGTGAACTCTTGGCCTTTGTACCGGATAACCTTTGTAGCGTCCAAGCCAGCGGTCGCAACATCTAATAGCTTATGGTCTGGTAAGTACTTGCGCGCAAGGTCGGCGAAGTTTGCCGATTTTGTTAGCCGTTGGGGTTGGCGAGCAGTAGACAGCGAGTAGCCAGCTTGCCGCATTGCTTCCGCTGTTGAAATGCCTACATTTGCCGATAACTGTTCCAATACTTTTAATTGTTTCCTTGTTGCCATAAAGTCTATATATATGTTCTGATAAATGATTATTTTAACTGCATTTGCTAGTATTTGCGGGGTTTTTTCGGGTGCTTGCTTTTGCTTTGCTTATGCCTGAAAAAATGTTTTTCCGCTTATACTTGCTAATTGTGGATATCAGGTATTGTATTATACGAATGTTTATGCTATACTTTGTATATCTGGACTACTGATAGGGCGCAAAAACCGAAATAATAACAGGCGGTTAAATTTTGCGCCTTGCCAGTAGTTTAAATATTAACGAAACAAATATGAAGTATATATCGCCAATTTTGCGGGTCGCGGATATTCGGGATAATTCTCGCTGGTGGGATAGTATTTTGATAGCCTTATGGCTACATTTTGGCAATTAGTTTGCCGAGGCTTGCGAGTTTATGCCGAGCATAAACACGCTTGCCTTAGTAAATTAATCGGGGTTAAAGGTCGAGCCGAAAATTTACTTGTTGCAACAATTAAATTTTACCATTAAATCAAAAAATATGCCAAGAATTGAATTAGTTAAAACCGCTTTAATCCATAAGGGGTTTAAGTCGTTTGTCAAAATTAAGGTCGCGCCGGAAATCGAAGAATATTTTAGCAAAGCGTCCGAGGCTGAAAACCCTGAAACTCACATTATCGAGCCGATGACCGAGGTGTCGAGTAATTGGCTTGATGAGAACGGACAAGGTTTGACTTTTTATCGCAAAGTCAAAAACTTGTCGGGTCTGGTGTCTAACAGCGGGCAAAGTATTGATGTCGCGGACAGTTTCGGCTCGAGCCTGATAAACGGCGGCCGCCTGAATGTTGCCTTTTTGCGGATAAAAGGCGTTTCCGAGGGCGTGATGATAGAAACTACCGAATTATTGAACGGCGAAGCCTTGCGGCAGTTTTTAAAGAACTTGCGCGGGTGGATTAAAGGCTTTTACGAAAGCGAATTGATGAACAACGAAGTCGAGGGCGCGCTGTTTGTTGACTTGCCGTAATTGTCGGCCATTGGCTGAAAACTCTGTTTTCGGCCTTTGGCGGGAAATTATGAAGCGATAAAATCGATTAAGAGCCGAGTAATTTGCCGAGGCCGATGTAATGGTCGGCCAAAACTATTAAAAATATTTGTATGAAAAATAACTTTGTGCCGTTCGATGTTTCGGGTTTTACCTTTGGCTTTGAAGTCGAGGGGGCTTTTCATCAGCACTTATTAGATGATTTGAAATCCGGCGGGCGTTTTAAACAAGATGGTTCTGTTAGTATAGATGACGGGGATAATCCGATAGAGAATGATGATAGGGTGTTGGTAGACGGGCAAAGTTTGTACGGATACTTAGCGACAGAATACGCTAGCCCTGTTTTTCGTAATCTCGACACAGCCGTTGAACAGTTAAAACTGTTTACCGAACCTTATTATTATGGCAACAAGTCTTGCGGCGTACATTTTCACATAGGGTACAAACAAAAGTTTGCAATTTTTAACAAGTTTCGCGACAAGCCGATATGCGAACAGCTACAAAACCAGTTTTTACCCTTAATTTGCAAATGCGCGCGCGAACGAATAGAAGCGAACCATTGGTGCAATTTGCACGAAAACTTTATTAATGGTTTTGCCGGTTTTGACAAGTACAGGGCGGTGCATTTTCACAATGGATATGGCACAATCGAACTTCGGTTATTCGCGCCGTGTAAACATTTGATTAATAATTTGCGGGTGGTCTTAACCGAATTTTTCCGCGTGGGATATCGGGATTATATGCATAAGCCAGAGCCTATCTGCTGTATTTTTAACGATGATAAAAAAATTATAATAAACGAAGTGGCTAAAATTGAGCCGAAAAAATACGAATATGGTTTTAATCGGGATAGTGTTTTTTCTATATCGCCGTTAGCTATGGCCGCGGATTTTCAAGACTATGATAAAATGCGGCACGAAGTTGAAGGAAATTATGGTCTTTATCAAAAATATCGAGCGTTCAAAGACGGCCAAGAATTAAAGAGTTTGGGGGAAACTTGCTAAATGAAATTTTACAGTATAACCGAATACGCGAAATTGCGCGGGGTCAGCCGTCAAGCGGTTTTAAAATGGGTAAACAACGGCAAGGTCAAAGCGGTTAAAATTGGTAGATTTTACGCTATCCCCGCAAAAGCGAAGCGTTTAAATCGTTTATAGGGCGTGTAAATCGGGCGGGATGATGTAGAGGTCAGCCAATTAAAAATATTCTTATGTGTTATATCGCATTAGTCAAAAATAATCCGAACCCATTAGCGGGTCAGGCTATCTTAGAAAAGATAGCGGACAAAATCGAGGCAAATGATGACGGCGCATTTGTCGGGTCTTTGGGCGTGGCCGAAAATTTGCGGACGCTGGACAACAAGCGGGCAACACAAGCGGTCAAGCGCGCGGGGCTTGATAATCTATTAGTACATTTTCGAATGGCTACAACCGGCGCAATAACTGAAAACAATGTACAGGGCTGGGAAATTAATGGCTGGGTATGTGTTCACAATGGAACGGTCGGGAAATTATCCGGTGGCCTTGTTGAAGCGGACAGCGACAGCTTGAAATTTTTCAAAAAATTAGCCGGACGCTTGCCGGATAACGGCGAGGTCAAACAAATTAAGCGGGCTATTCGCAAGGTCTGCTACCAAGAACGCTTTAATGGGCGCGCTATTATCTATAACCGCCGGTTGGATTTGGCCGTGCTTTTTGGCGATTGGTATTTATACGAATACGGCGGGGCGGTCGTTTTTTCGAGTGCGGGGATATATAACCTGGGGTCAAAACTGGTCAAAGAGCGCAACGGCCTATTATTCGAGTATGCCGAGGGCTTGCCATTGGGCGAGGCCGAAATTGACGGCATATATACAATGACAGATGCCAGCCGCGATAATTGGAAACTATCAAAAATAGGCGAACTGCGGAAATTATCCTATAACTACACCTATACTTACAATAGACGCGATTATTTTAAACCATACAAGGCAAGCGAACCGAGTGAACCAGCCGCGCCAGCCGCGCCGGTTGTTGAACCGGCCGCGCCAGTTGGTCAAACTATAATCCCCTTAAAACAAGCTGTACAAAAATTAAGCGATAGTTGCCGAATGGCTGAAACTTGCGGTCTAGTACGCGGCATAAAGACCGGCGAAATCGTGGGGTATGATTTGGGCGGTAATCCTATTGAGGCCGATGAGGAAACCGGCTTGCACTTGGTCAGCGGGGCTTGTTGCCAGCAAGGGATATGTGATGAATTGTGGCAGTTTATTGAACCTAGTATTGCCGATAACTTGATTAAAAACGGCGTACCCTATTGTGGCAAAATCCTGAATAATCCTTTATTCTACTAATTTTTAAAGAGCGTATATGTATTTATTAGGCTTTATTCTGTTGGTGCTATGTTTGCCGAGGTGAATAAGGTTTCCAGGGACGAAGGCAGGGGGGGGGTGAATATTCGCCCTGTAAACATTGGGGCAAGTCTGGGGGGGTCTAGGGTCTTGAGTTGCCAAAAGTTAGAGGGGAAAAAATCCCCTTTTACTTTGGCCGAAACCGTGAAACATTAGGTTTCATAAAAACCGTAATAAATCCTAAAGAAAATGAACCCAATTTTGCCGGAAAATTCCCGAAGCTGTGGCCTTAGTAAAACGGAGTTAGAAATAAAGGGTGGAGTTAGTCAGACAGAGTTAATTTAAGGCGGAGTTAGTTTGTGGCCTTGTTAAAATGGAGTTAAAGGTCGGCAATAATTAAAGAATGGAGTTAATATGAATATAAATGGCGAAGTTTTAGCGGAGTTAAAGCCTCAAATTGAGTTATGGATTAAAGATTTTGAGAAAACTCAACCGAGGAATATTGAAATTGACACAGATACTTTTGAAGGTTCGGCTTATGATATTCTAAGCTGTATTTTACAGAATTTAGAGGATTAAATGGCCTTAACAGAACGGAGTTAGTTCGGCTTTCTTATCCCGAATGTGCCTTTGCGGTTGTAGACATTTGAGGTCAAGTGGTAGTTAAAGCACTTTTCGCACTTATATACTCTCATTCGCTTACCTTTGCCTAGAATTCCTCGGAGCGCAAAATGGGCAGCCTTTTTTGTCCTGAATGAGACTTTTCCGCACATAACAGATGGAGTTAGTGGAGTGGAGTTAGTTGGATGGAGTTAATGGTGTGGAGTTAATCAGATGGAGTTAGAGCGAAGTTACTGTTTTGTCGTAAGTTTGCCAGTCTACGCCGAGTTCCGCACAGACAATCTTCTCTATGCCCGTGGCGATTAAATGCTGCTTTTTATAAGGGGAGTTAGGTGCATCCCCAGGTTCTGATGTGTCATTTTTAGGACGGAGTTGTTCGTAATCCTTGTCGAAGTTATCGATGATTTTAAAGGAAATTCCGGCGGATTTTGCGAGTTGCATCTCAATCAATTCATGGAGTATCACGAGAAATTCATAGTCGGAGTTCTTCATATCCGACACCCGCATTTGAATGACATCGTGTTCGTCTATCCAGTAATCGCCGACTGTTTCGTAGCGGTGTTGGTCGTGCGGAATTGTCTCAATATTTATATTCATCTTTTAAAGATTTAGGGTCGAGTTCTTCGTCATCACCTTCAGCTACATAAAACACGCTTGGAATTTGAAGAACAGGCTTAGGAGAGGAGATCCTCACCTTGACCTTCTGCGGCGGAGTTGGTTGATGTTTGGGTCGCATCAATAGTTGGAATTTCCGCCGTGTTGAAAAAATTATCAATGATAGTCTTTACCTCGTCCAAAGTCACGGCTACTTTGACCGGATAAAATGTGTTGCCTTGTAAATTTATGGTATAACCGCCATCAAGCTGGTTGATAAAAACTGACTTCGGTTTAACTTCTTTCGGCATTGATTTTTTCCCTTTCGAATTCTTTAATGGTTTGTAAAGCAAGGCCGTCAAGCCGCTTGGCGTTGCCGGTCTTGTGCGGTTTGCATAGCGAGCAACTCCTTTTCTTCTTGTGTAAACGCTTGCGCATTGTGGTAAGTGTAATCTTTTTTGCCGCACTCACATCGGTAATCAAACCAATAACGGTCATTATCCCATTTGAAACTTGGCACTCGGACGCTGACGGGTTTCAACTGATGCGGGCCTTTATGAGCTTTGCAAAATTTACGGTTTGGGTGCTTCCGGTATGGTAAAACTTCTAACTGCTCGGTCAATATTTTCTTGACTGATAACGGCGGGGGCGGGCTTCCCCAATTCTGCCTCTTCTTCGGCGATTCTTTTTTTCTCTTGAAGTTCATAATTAGTCTCGGCTACATGAAGTTTCACATAAAACTCATTTTGGACTTTTTCATCCACAAACGCCTTTTGGAAATCTTCAGGGCTTACTTTTGCCGCAATCGCTACCGCGCGGATTTGTTCCACAATGTTTAGCATCCGCTCATCCATATACCTTAAAACATTAGCCACTTCTAGTTGCTTTTTAGTAAGTTTGGGTAATTTATGATCTTTTGACATTTTGGGGTAATTGTTGTATAAAGTGGTTTCCAGTCAAAACTGTAGTAAAACCTTGGCAAAAAGGACACAGACATTCGAATTTTCCCCGCATTTTATCGAGAACAAAACCAGCTTGATCATCCATATCATAGAAAACCGCTTGAATAACAAGAGGATTAGAAATTTGACGATTTACTTTAATTATGGTCTTATGATTAAGCATTTCATTCTCCGCCCTCGCTTACAAGTATCTGCTCCGCTTTTACACATCAGGAGCGGCTCCCTTACTTACATTTCGAGGGCGTGAGCAGCAATTTGCTTGCTCTAAAATCGCTGTAAGCGACGGCGGAAAATAAAAAAGACCGCAAAAAGCGGTTATCCTTGGAAAGGTAGATTAGACTGCGTTAATTTGTAATCGCAGGTATTCATAGGGTAAGTTTAGCAAATTTTTAAAGAATTGTCAATGGAAATACCAATAAATGTGGATAAACTGTGGATAAACCCTATTGACTTGACATTACTCTGTGCTATAATACAATCACTTATATAGGAATGATATAGGTTCCACTAAATCCGTTTCTTTGGCCTTGTAAGCTATATCCTTACAACGCCAGAAAAGCGGATTTTTTATGCCAAAAACTTTGGAAAAAGCAATAGACGAGTTAGAAAAATGGATGAATCTTGAACAAGATAATCCTGACCAGCCAAATAACAAAACTGTTGCAAAATTAGGATTAACAATCCATTATTCTCCTACATCAGGAGTCTGGCAATGTTTCTATGGCCGTAGACACTTTAAAAAATATACTGGAATTGGCGAAACTCCATTAAAAGCGGTGTTAGCAAAAATTGAACTAGATAATAATCTGTAAATTTTATGCCAAACCCAACTTGCAAAAAATGCGGTCAAGAACTGACCGACGAATACGATCTAATCATCATAGACGCTTTAACGGCGTACCATAAATTGTGCGCGCCAAAAGTTAGAGACCAAGAAACTGCTTCTGCGGAGTAATCCCAGCGGCGGTTTTTTGTTTTTTACAACGAAATCCAAACCCCAGCTTTTAGGGCAACGCTGGTTAAACCGCTCTACGAGTTCACTTTAGGCTTAGATGCGAAAGCTCGGAAAATAGGTTGACCGCTCCTACCGAGCCGTCTGATTTAAGTCGAAAGCGAAAACATCTGGATTTTCTTCATATTTTAACTAATTTCTCCTGTTATCAGAGGGAAAAGCGGTGCCTTTTGTTCTAAACGGTATTGACGAATATTCGTAGGTGTGCTATACTATCCCTATAAAGGTCGGAAAGTGGATAAACTAGCTTGACAAATATTCGTATACAGTACAAGATATTCATAGAAAGGAAATCTTATGAAAAGAACTAAACGAGTAAACACGCCGCTCCAGCAGGCGATTATTGATAGCTGGAAGAAGACCAAGGTAGTTCATCCTAGTTATGGCTCAATAGCCAAAGAACTTGGCTGTTCTGTCGCCACCGTATTCAATACGGTCAAGAAATACTTAAAACTTAAAAGCGATGCCAAACAATAACGACCCCTCTTTTAGGGGCTATAGAGCGAGAGGTTTAACTGGCCGAATTCAAGCAGCCATCGAAGCGGACGCTAATCTAAGCGTCAGTGAATTGGCAGAAGAATTCCACACGACTGAACGTAAAGTATGGGGATTGTTGGTTCATCTGAACCGCAAGCAGTCCAAATATTATTCGGTCGGCGGAAAATTCGGAGTGGCTGGTAAGATAGTCAACATCTACAAGAAGCAGGGGCATATTCGGGAAACAGTTAATCGTCAAGATAAAAATATTCTCGCTCCTGGAATTGAACGATTAGCGAGGCAGATAGAGCACGCAATGGAACGCTATCCACACATGGCCGATGAGTTCCAACACTTACTATTAGATAAAGCGGCTCGCTTTGCCGCTATCAAGGATTCTTTAAATGCGAATCGTCGACATTCCCATCAACCAACTCAAGCGAGACTCCAAGCAGCCTAGACATACATTTGATACCGAAAAAATCAAAGGTATGGCTCAAAGTATTCTGACGGAGGGTATAATCAATCCGATTGAAGTTGATGAGCATAACGTAATTGTAACCGGTGAAATGCGATGGCGAGCGGCTAAGCAAGCTGGACTTAAAACAGTCCCTTGTAAAGTAATAAAAATTACTCCGGAAAATCGTTTTCGTCGTCAATTTATCGAAAATTTCCACCATAATACAATGACAGAGTGGGACACAGCTAAGGCATTGGAAAAATTAGCATCGTGGGTCGCCGCTACCCACGCTAAAGATAAATTTAATCCTAAGACCGATAAAGGTTATAGATATTTAGCGAAAATTATTGGTACAAGTCATCGTACTATAGGTAGATATTTGCAATTATTGACTGCTCCTAAATCAGCTCAAGTTGCAATTCAAAACAACGAGTTAAGTGTTGAAGGTTATGATGTGATTCAAAGAGCGCCAGTAGAATATCAAGAAGAATTGATTAGACAAGCTCCAGTATTGAAAAGAGATGGGCTTAGAGAAAAAGTTTCAGCTTTAAAGCGTAATCCCGAAAAAGCTGATGAAATTCTTAACGCTCGGCCATCACAAGTAACCGAAATTGCCCCAAGAATCGCTGACCAGATTCGAGAAAGTTATAATCCTGTTAATGAACTTTCAGACATCATCGATTCTTTGGTGGCCTGGCTGACTAATAATCCCGCCAGTAGTGTAGGGTCAATCCACGCTCCTCGGATTATCCTAAACTTAAGCGGGGCAATAGATTCAATTAACGAATGGAGCAGAAATATTAACCAAGCGAGTTTGAAAGGAACTAGCGATGAATATTCAAGTAGCCGTCAAAATTGACGGCGAGGAGATCAAAGTCTCCGATAACCTGCAAGAACTGTTGGCCAATTTGGTCAGTAGTTTCATTAAGCAGACATTAAGCGTCGGCGGTCAAAAAGTTAAGAAAGGGAGAAAGGTTAAAGATCCCAACGCTCCGAAACGAAAGCCTCGTCCCCAATGGACAAACGAGGAAACAGCGAAAGCTTTAAGTAAAATAGAGTTTTTGCAGAACCAAGGTAAGACTGATGGAGTAATGGCTAAAATCCTAGGCCCAGAATTTAATCGAACTGAGCACGGAATGTATAACAAAATTTACGAATTCCGCCGCAAAGGGAAATTGCCTCGATATAATCCGAATAATCATTAATTAAATACCAATGAAAAAAGTTAGTAAAGTTAAAACTGCCAGATTAAATAAGCTTCTGGAGGTCGCTAAAGGAATTATGTTAGAGGGAAAAGATGGTGTAGTGCTGATTTTTAATCAGGAGAAAGTCACTGATGGAACTAGATTGAATGGGTGTTGTGTCGTTCACAATGTTGAACGACCACATCTCCTAAAAAGTGTCATAAGTGCTTTCAGTCTTAGCCCATTAGACGTACTTTTGGTATCTGAAGCAGAATCCGACAAAAAATAATGTACCTCTTATACTTCATCATCATAATCCTATGCCTTCCGAGACACCAATAACCGGATTTAGTTTCGATGAAGCTTCGCACTCCTATTTATTGGATGGTCGTCCGCTGACTGGTGTGACGACCATCCTAGGAGTTATAGCGAAGCCCGCGCTTATCCAATGGGCGGCTAATTTAGCCGCTGCGGAAGCTTTTAAAAGTGTCGCTTCAATCACAGACACAAGTTTAGCAAAACTCATAGAAGCTCTTAACGAACATGAAAAGATTGACACTGATGCAGCCAGAGAACTCGATAAGCAGTTCCCTGAATGGAAGGCTGCGCGTACTGCTCACACTAAGCGCAAGACCGAAGCTGCTGACATCGGAACAAAAGCGCATAAGTTTATCGAGGATTGGGTGAACGTAGACATTATCAATAAAACTCCTCTCATTGAAGGAACACCAGTTGGAGCTTATCCTTACCCATTGCCGGATAAAGACATCAAACCTATAACCGATAAATTTATCTATTGGGTCAAGCAGAATGATATTACTTTCCTTGAAAGCGAAAAGAGAATCTACAGCCGGAAATATTGGTATGCGGGCACGTGCGATTTAGTATTCATCAAGGACGGCAAGAAGCACGTAGGCGACATCAAGACTTCAAGTGGAATCTATGGACGAGAATATTTCTTCCAGATGGCTGGTTATCAGATAGCACTGGAAGAAATGGGCGAAAAAGATTTTTTTGCCAATACAATTATCCGGTGCGGAAAGGATGGTAGTTTTGAAATTAAAGATAGCTATGATTTAGAATCCGATAAAGCTGGATTCTTGGCTGCCTTAGAACTCTATCGAGAATTAAATAAATAACTATGAAATATACTAAATCCGGTAGTACAAGCGGTGCTTGGGTCAAGGTTGCAGACCTGGTTAAAGGCCAGAAAGCTAAGATTGTAAGCGAAACTACCGCCCAACCTAGCTCATTTACCGATAGAAACGGTAATCCTAAGACCCAAGATGTCGCTAAAGTGCGTTTTGAGGGCCAAAATGAGGCTGTAAACGTGTCTTTGAACCGAGCGACGATAAATGCCCTCATCGACGCTTTTGGCGACGATTCTGTGGGCTGGCAAGGCCATTATTTGACCTGTGAAATCGAAAAAGTGCGTGTTGGAGGCATAATGCGACTTGTCCTTTACTTAGTGCCGGAAGGCTACGAAAAAGTAGATGACGCAAATGGCTATGCAGTCATCCAGCGCAAAGCTATCCAGCAAGCCGCTGTTTCAACAGGGGATGATGTTGAACTTGAAGACATTCCATTCTAATCTATGCAACATCCTCACGAAATTTCTAAACTTGAAAAAGAATTCCTAAATGAGTCTAATGCCATTGAAGGCGTGACTGATTTAGGAAGTTTAACGCAAGCCGCTTTTGCTTGGATCTGGCTAAAAGAACAGAAGAAAATGACTATAAGAACTGTTCTTAAGACCCACAAGATTTTGATGCTTCATCAGCCTCTTTATCCGAACGAAAAAGGCTATTGGCGAGAAGTGCCAGTTTTTGTCGGCGGTCGGGCAGGTGCAGATTGGCGGACTATCCAAACTAAGGTTAAAGCCTGGGCGCAACTGATGAACGATAAAAATATAGTAGATTGGAAAACGCTTCACATAATGTATGAAAAAATCCATCCTTTTGTAGATGGAAATGGACGAACCGGCAGGATGTTTATGAACTACCATAGATTAAGATTGGGGCTTCCTCTCTTAATCATTCACGCTGGCAAAGAGCAGCAAGAATATTATAAATGGTTTGATGAACATTAAACTTCGTCCTGCTGATATCAAATTTTCGCAAATCATCCGCACACGGGATGGATGGCGATGCGTACGCTGCGGTACACAGTATTATCCGCCTACCAGAGGCTTACAGAATAGCCATTTCTGGGGACGCGGACGGGAGAATACAAGATTTGATTTCGAAAATTGCGACGCACTGTGTACTGCGTGCCATCAGTATTGGGGCGGCGACGGACGAGAAGAGTATATCGAATTCAAGAAAAAACAGCTTGGCGAAGAGGGCTATAAAAACCTCAAAATCCGTGCGTTTACTTATAAGAAAAAGGATGATAAATTAGTTTTGTTATGGCTTAAACAATATGAACACGACCACCAAAATCTTCAAATGCGATTGCAAAAATGAGATTCAGGATAAAATGTACGGGTCTCAAATGAGGGTTTACAATAAGACAGCTAAAGGCGAAAAAACTTATCGCTGCACAGTCTGTCAGAAAGAACAAAATGCTTAAAATTCCAGGCACAATCGAAGAATTTAAAAGCCGAGCGGATAATACTTGGGCTTTAAAAATAGGCACGCAGGAACTTTCAAAGGATGACGTGGCGGAATTAGCTATGCAGAAAGGCCAGCTTGGATACTTTGTTTTCGCTGCCCAAGAAAATATCACTGATGCCGATATTCCAACTGAACAAATTGAATATCAAGGTGAAAAAACTCCAGGCCAACGATTGCGTGGCGTGCTTTACCGCCTATGGGAGCAAGACCACGCCGGATTTAAAGATTTTGAAACATTCTATCGTAGCCGAATGGAACGGCTTATCGAACAGATCAAGGAAAAATTAACTTAAACCTCAATGCCTTATAGCTCAATGGTAGAGCGTTCCCCTGTTAAGGGAAGGGTTGCTGGTTCGAGTCCAGCTAAGGCAGCCATAAAGATTATATAGGTGGTACTAATTTACAACGATGACAGATAAGCAGAGCCGATTTGCACTTTTGGAACTGCACTCTGAAAATCCCTAAACCCTCATCGCCACGAATTAGTTAAATGGAGTAGGTGCTCCAGCCACTATCGAATAGTTCTTTTGTATGAGTAGCGTGACTGAATAATCCTCGCAAGTGGGATAAGGTATCGTCCGTTTAGCCAACGGCCTAGTGGTTGAGGCGACGAGGGACGAGTTGGCGGAGCACCCCTAAATCGAATTACATCGAATTAAGGCTAGCTTGCAATCGCCGAGTCTTGCGGGTAAACGCTTAAACCACGTGTCCCGCCGCTACTCTTACAAAAGAATTATATGATTGGTTGGAACCTCGTGGTAGTTCAAATAGCTAGAACACCCGTCTGTGACACGGGAGATGAGGGTGCAACTCCCTCCTATGAGACCACGATATTCTAGCCAATCATTAAACTATATTTATGGAAAAACTTGAACCTTTCAAATTTAAGGCCTTTCGTGAAATTTACGATTTAGCAGACTATTGTAATAAAATAGTTGACCGCCAAAACCGCATTGTGGAAGCTATAAAGTATTTAGCAAAAGAAGTAGACCATTTAGGCGATAGGGCTATGGGTATTGAAAAGTCGTGGGGTAATATGTCCCAAGTTAAAATTAACGAGATATTAGAGGAGTAGCTATGAAACCCAAAGTGAAAAAAATTAAGGCGTGGGCAGTCATTAATATCGAATTGGGAGAAATTTGTTTAACAGGACACCTGAATGACGACCCCGTAGCACCTGTTTTGATTGATTCAGGTAAAGCTATTTTTGACAGTAGGGCTGAAGCGATTGCTTACTTTAAAACTTTTCCAGTAAATGATTTCTTAAAAATCCTCCCCGTCACCATTACAATTAACTCCCATAAAAATGGACAACGCCGAAAGAGCAAAATTCCTGGAAGGTAAACCGAGCTATAACTGCCGGTTCCACCCTACCGATTACTGGCATGAAGTCGGCTGTCCGCACCGCGATTGGACTAAAGAAGAATTACAGGACGCTTTGGATAAAGCTAAGCGTTCAATGGAATTGCAAGTTGAATTAAGAAATGTGGGTGATAATTTTTAACCCCTCATTAAGGAAGGATGGAAAATGAAAGACCATTACCACAAAGCAGCAGATGAAATTATCAAAGCAGTAGATGAGGCATTTGATTTCGTAAAAGCAATGGGTGGCAGAGATGGCTTAGTTTCTGAAATAAATATGCGGCGAGCTAAAAAACAGATAATTGAATTATTAAAAGCTAATTTTAACGCTAAAAAGTCAAAGTTCCAATAATTTTTTAACCGCTCCATTGGAGCATAAGGAGAGTGTTATGTTTGGCAAACTTGATATTGAGGGCTTAATTGTTCAATTTTATAGCCAAGCTATTAAATTAGCGCAGGCAAATAACCAAGTTGTCGGAGTAAAAAATGATTATTATATAACTCTTGAACAATTAGAAAATATGCTTAAAAATGTTAAAGAGTTAATTTAACCCCTTGAGCTTAACTTTAGGCTCTGGGGCGGGCGGTGGTATGACTCCGGATTGACAGTTGATTTAATTCAACCAATTTATGGTCTAGCTAGTATCATCGCCCACTCTAGATAAACTAAAAGTTTAGGAATTAAGAGAAAATTATATGATTATAGCTTTGGTGATTTGTTTAATGGGTATGAGTTTTTGGTGGGGCTTTTTGTGTGGACTATGGCGGGAAAAGAAAGCATTAGATATAGCAAAACAATGTTTAGATGAATGGGAAAAAGAGAGAAATCAATATTTAAAAGTTTAGGAATTAAAAGTTAGTTTGTTTACCCTCCAGCGAAAGTTGGAGAACTTGTCAGAACTCTCAACCCGAAAGATAACAGCGGACTCGTCGCAAGACTTGGGTCATCTTTGCAAACTTTCGGGCTTGAGGGTAAGCAAATTAACAGTTAGTTTGTTTTTGGGGTGTGGGTAAGGCCATGACTGCCACGAGTGCACGGAGAAGGCAGAGGAAGCCCCCAAGCTATGGAAATATCGCTTTCCCACCCATCATAAGCAAATTAAAAGTTAGTTTGTTTCTGGGGGCTGATAGCCAGTCATAGCCCAATCGCATTGTTAAGGCGACGGCAAACAAAGGACGGGTTTAACACTAAGCCTTTCTGGAGCGCACTATCAGTCCCTACAAGTAAATTAATAGTTAGATTATGACCATCCAAGAAATGCGAGAATTGTGTGAAGAAATAAAGCAAGCGATAATGGTTGCCAACGACCAAGGCCAGCACCAGCGGGTGCAGTGGCTCAAGTACAAGAAGAAACAAATTAAGGCTAAAATTCAAACATTATGGACTACAAAATGAAGAAACTTACACTAAAAGAGTTCCAGCTTCTGCCCGATAAAATCTATGAAAAGATTAAAGGCCAGTATGTATTAGAATTAAACGGGCATACTTATTATGGTTTTCGCTCTAAAAAAGATATAATGCAAGCATTAAAGCCACCGGTGGTCGAGGTGGTCTACAATAAATATTAAAGAAAGGAGTTAAATGAAAATATTAGGATGGACAATATTAGGTATCATCGGATTTTTTGCGCTTTGGGCTATCGGCATTGCGTTTGGGCTTATCCAGACCCCGTTCCATTCTGCTTCGAATGTCGTTACCACCAAGCAGCAAGAAATTGACCAAGTAGTCAATGGCAACAATGCCATTTATAGCTACGATTGGTTCAAACAGCAAGACCAGGACATTAATGCTAACCTGCTCAAGATTAACGACGCACAAGCTGTGGTCGATAGCTTTGAGAAATTACACGGCCCCGCAAGCACCTGGTCATTTGATGTCAACACCGAAGATAGCCGGTTGCGTGCGGTTGTTTCCGGCTTACAGCAACAGCAAGAACAATTAGTGGCGGACTATAATGCCGCCGCTTCGGAAGCCAATAAGAATATATTTTTAAACGGCCTTGTCCCCAGCTTTCTTGATGTCAACAAGATGGTCGGGGGCGTGAGCCTTGGAAGTTCAAACAACTAATGAAATTCAACAAACGCTGGCTATTGCTTTTAGTGCCAATAGCCGCTATCGCTTTAATGGCTGATTCTTGCGACGGTAGCCCTAGCGATAATGCCAATACAAGTGCGACCGTCCAGCAAGGGACAGTTCGTTATGAAGCTGATGTAACGGAAAAAAACCAAGAAACCTTGGACAAGAATCAGCCTATCCCCACTATAACCCAATCAAATGAACGGGCAAATTTGATTGAACGATTAAATCGGTTCAATGACCCAAACAAAGTCAGCTATATCTACCTGATTGACTACGGCAAGGTAATGGCGTTCTACACTATCAAAGGCAAAGTCAGTTCGGTAGATTCATACCTCACAACTTCTACACAATTAGTCGATGACAACGGCCAGCCCTGTAATGCTAGTAACGGAGATGTAGGCAACGGTAATGGTGCAGAAAATGGTTGTTATCCGGTTGAAAGCCCTGATTTAGACGGTAGTTACGGCAGCAACGGCAATGCAATATTCTTTTTCACGACTTCGAACGTCTACGTGGAATGGCAAGGCGACTATATGCTAGTCGACCAGCCGCTCCAATTAAGCACGCCGCCGGAGTTAGTTCAAACAGTAGGCAAATAATTAGCGATGAAAGGACACTTATGTCATTTAGTTGGTCAAGAGAAGAGAGGTTAAAAAACGAGGGCTTTCAAAAAGCCCAAGATCAGATGACCGACCGAGAGCAGGCGGTCATTACTAGAGAACGTGAATTAGCCAAGAGAGCTGCTGAATTGGAAGCCAAAGGAGATAGGATTAATATTCTGAATGAGAACCACGATGATATTGTAGTCTTGACGAATCAGGCGAAATTTGACTTGGAAAAGGCAAGTTTCGAATCCGAAAAAGCGGATTTTGAAATCACCAAAAAGAATTTAGCAAATGATGCTTCGCTGTTACAGAAGAAACTGGACGAGAAAGACCGAGAGTGCCAAGTTAGGCTTGATAATCAAGCCAGCAGTCTGGCTGTGGAATACGCCAAATCTACTAACGAACTCTATGACCGTGCAATAAGAGGCGAAGCCAAAGCAGATGCAAAAGATGCCATCATCGCTTCTAAAGACCAGGAAATCACTCGCTTAGACGAGCTACTCAAAGTCACGATGGGCAAACTGACTCAAATAGATGTCAAAGGTCTGACGATTCACGTCGAGAACGACCATAAGTTTAGTGCTAAAGACAAGGAGTAATTATGGCTTTAGTATCCTTGAACAATCCTATAGATCCAAAATATTTTGGGACACCTTTCGAAGGCCAATATTGGTTTATAAATGAAGCAATAAGGCGACAATATTGTTCTCCACAATCTGCCGCCGAATGTATGCCTCAAACAGTTATTAACTGTTGCCATAAACCTATACCCGAAAAACTCCATCAATATTACCACCAACTCCTGAACTACTACAAGCAAGCAGGTTATAAAGGCCAAGAGTGTGAAAAGATGTGTTGTGCGCTAAACAAGCTAGGGGTGCGATACTAAATCGAAAGGCGACTCGTTATCGGGCCGCCTTTTAGGTTGGATCACCTTCCTTTTACTGTACCCAGATAAACTGGTATTGGCTTGTCGGTTTGTTTAACTCACGAATCTTGAGAACTTCTTTCCAACACTTACCGTGAAACGTCCCGTGTTGGTTGACCACTCTCCCAAATTCATTAGGCGCAACTTTTTGATTGCAGAATGGACAGTAATCGGGTTTTTTCCTTTCCTCCATTTTTACCTCCGCATTATGCCAGCGTCATGGGCTATCTCTGCTGTTCTAGCTGGCGACTCAGTCATTGTCCTGATATATCCGTCTACTGCACAAACACAGCAGACAAATTTATCGATGTTCCCAACTTTCCTTCGCATATGCAAAGTCCAAGGAGTGGGATTATCCCCGTGAACTCCGCAAGGATGGAGTTCATAATCTTGTGGCCGTGGCAACTGCATAGCACCTCCATTCAAAAACAACTCCCTAAAAAATTAGGAAGCTGTTTAAGAATATAGATTATGCAGACGGAGTAACTTTCGTCGGGGTATATTCATACCCAGCTAGTACAAGCAAACCGGCAACCATCAGAATAACTCCCTCCAATATTTTGCCGTTATAAACCTGGCTTGCGCCTACTAGGAATACTCCGGTTCCAATGGCGTTAAGTCCGCCATTGGCCAATGAAAGAAAAAATTGGTTCATTGTGGTTGGTTAATTTTAAGGTAGCCTACGATTCTAGGGTCGGTGGCCGGTAATGCCCTTATGTCGATAATCCCGTCAAAGTGGTAGTTGGATTCCACCACCGTAAGATTATCGTCATCTATCCCTATGACGACAGCCAAATGTCCAAACCTCGACTCGTTTGTTTTGACTATCTCGCCTATTTCCGGCGTTGTCGTGCTTACCTGGACATTGCGTGCCATACCTCCCACAACATTGGGAGCTGCGCCAGTGAATATCCTCGCAAAGGTAACGCACGCACCCCCATATCTTCCAACTTCTTTCTGCGCTTTTTTAGTGAGGATAAAGCTTTCATAAGCTGCGGCGACTGCTCCAGGGTCAGGGGATGACAACACTGCGGTCGGATTTGTGATTCTTGCTTCATCATAGGTCTGTATTGTTTGGCTTATCGCCCTATTCGGAAATACCAGGCAAAGCCCGCCAAATCCCAAGAGCAACAAGCCAGTTATGATTTTCGCATCAAACCTCTAGGCCGCTTTTAGCCTTATACCCCCCATACTCCTACCATTAGCGGTTAAGAATTAATACATCTTAATTATACCACTTCGTCAGGAACAGCGTTAGGGTCAATGCCATAAACTTTACAGAGAGCCTGCCAGGTAGTTGGCGTATCAGCCTGAAGTACAATCCGTAATTCCCCTTTATAACTTTGGGTTTTAAATTGAGCCATATTTATAGGAGTTAATGATATAGATGTTTGATAAGTGATAATAGGATTTCCACCTAATGTTGTATCAGAAATATTCTTAATAGGTGCACCACGTTCTGAATCAAAATATTGAGTCTTATTGATTTGCGCTCCCATATGTCTCGTTGGCATTGGAAGATTTGAGCCAAACTCTATTTCTATCCAAAGTGGAGAGACATTCAAATTAGGAGCTAACAATTTTACATTATAAAAATCTGCTTGTGCTATTATACTTGCCGGAATATCGGCATAGTAACTTTCCCAGGTAAAAGAATCCGGCGTTGGCCATAAATCATATGGAATAAGTCCGTATTTTTTTACAGCCATTAAAGCTAAACTAACAGAACTGCCAGTAGGCACCACAGGAGTGAGATATGCTAACGCGCGCGGAGAATATCGTTTACCAGTTAGCATAAAAGCTATATGGCAGAACGATTCTTCTACACAATCCTGTGCATCTGTGTGGGTCGTCGCACTATATTGACTGTCATACGGTGGACATTTAGAAGTCCAATCCATAATCAGTGTGCTCCAAAATGGTTAGCTAATAAAGTTGCAAGAATACCTAGAACAAAAGCGGCTAATCCTACCGCTCCTAATACCCATGCTCGCCATCGTTCTAATGAAGAGATCCGCTTTTCATGGTCATCATGGATTGCATCACCTTCAGTCTTCACTGTGGCAAATTCCGCTTTTTTCAAGTAAACATCGTCTAATTTATTTTTAATTTCCCGAATATCGTCCTTGATTTGTGTTATGTCACTTTTAACATAAGTCATCTGATCCTCAAGAACCGCGACTCTAGGGACAAGTGTTTTTGGCATAGAAATGTTAGCTTTTTTTCGCATAGTAATCTTCCACCCGCTGACCAATGTCGTGACGGATTTTCATATCAGGCAAGTAGACACTATCTTTAGTATAGTCAATAAGCTTTTCCCTGACTTGTTTAATTGTTTTACCATCACGGCCTGTTACAGTCAGCATATAGCCATTAGGGGTGGCGACTTTATAAGAAGTTTCGCCGCTCTCTTCATCCGTGACTTTCTTGAAGTTCTCAAGATGAATATGTTTAAGCATTTCTTCGTCGAAATCTGCAACGGGCTTACCGTCTTTAAGAATCCACAATTTTTCGCCAATCGACGTAGCGGAATTGTCTAAATGTGAATCCACCGGAAATGGTTTAGCTACTACTACTAACACCATTCCCACGCCTAGATGTATCTTAATAGGTTTTGATTCGCCTCTTGCCACAATAGATAAAAGTTCATAAGTCGGCATCGCCAAGCCCTCTATAAACTCGTAGGAAGTCGCCGGTATGCCAAAGCGCATCGTCGGCTCTAAAGCCACAATCCGACCATCTTTTAACTGGATGCTGTTAATGTCAAAAACTCCGCGGAACTTGGCTGCTTGAAGAACTGAAACGATTTTCGGTTGCATCATTATCTGTTTAAAAAGGTGGTTATCTTCGGTGACTCCGATAAAAGTCGTCCCCATTTCCCCGCAAGTAATTCCCATCTCCCGTTCAACTTCTTTCTTCTCTTCGAAATTCAAGTAACCGACCACTTTGCCCTGTTCATTTTTAAGAAATTCTTTACCATTAAAAAAAGCCGAAACCGCAACCTCCAGTCCCTTGACCACTTCCATCAAATCCACGTCGAATTTTCCGAACTCAGCTTCGTTCCATTTCTTCTTCTGCTCCTTTAAATGGTAAATCATATCCTCACTGCCTTCAAATTTCCCCTTATGATTGAGGGATTTTGGCGCATTGCCATTCTGCTTCATGATCCATTCTCGGTCCTTATTCTTCTCGACAAACGCTAAAGCTTCGTCGATATTCTTGAAATTCTTGGATTCCGGCTGGTAGAAATTCATTTTCTTGAACCAGTTCTGCCCAAGTTGCCGATCATTTTCTAGCCGGTCGCCCTGTTCGCTGCCGCCGAAAACTAGCTCGCCTTTCGCACGCAACCAATCCTGAAGATGCCCGTCATCGCAGCCATCGATACACCAGATATAGCCTTTGCCAAGGCAATCTAACCATTCCCAATCTTTGAGTTTGGGGACGATTCCTTCACCGATTTCGGCATAATCGTGGCTAGAGACATACAAAAAAACTTCACATTTTTCAACGTGCTTTAAGTGGATGGCGAGGTCTAAAAGCTCGCCAAACTTTGACCAGATTATGAAAGTAGGCTTCATTTAATTGGAGAATTAGATTTGGTAAATTGAGCATCATAAAATGCTTTAGATTTTTTATTCCAATCCTGAAGGGCTGCAATTTCTTCCCTTATTTCAGCCCTGACATCACTATCCTTACTGGAAGTTTCTTTTAATATCTGTTGTAAGCCATCGATTGTTTCTAAATTATTCTGTATTTTTTGCGGTATTTTTACCGTATCTCCAAATTGAGAATAACTTTTAATTGGAGAGATTTCGCCCTTATCTTTTAAGCTTGCTGAAGGCTTGGCCGAGACGTCTTCCGTAGACAATCCAATATTAGGAGTTTTTAAATCCGTATTAAAAACTTTATTCAACGCACCGCTAACATCTACTCCCATCATCTTGCCCCAACCAGCTAATATTTGCGTGGCAATTTTCGGATTAGCCAAAATCGATTCAGTAACTGCGCCAATTAAAAGAGGAATATTTCCGGTAGCAAGGGCCGCCACAGTGCCGCCAGCCGAAGCTGCCGCGCGACTATAGGTTCCGACTTTTTGCCCACCGGCATTAGCAATGTCTTCTACTGCTTTTAGAACAGTAATTTCTTTGGTAATTCCAGGAACAATCTGCTCAAGTCTGGCAAGTACAGATTCTTTTCCAACATTAGTAAGATTTGCCAGCTTAGAGATAGCATTGTCTTTAAACGTTCCATCGGGATTTAAATAATCCCGTTTAATCTGCTGCAAAAGCTTAGTCTCCGGAGAAAACTTATTATCCAATTCTTCAAGTCCAGTAAGCTGGGTCTTGCCCAACTTATCATATTGCGCGCGAAGTTCACGAGCCATTGCATCGGCCGCATCAGTTTTGGCTGCATCATAGCTTGCCATATTCGACAAAGCTTTGCGGGCATTAAGAAAAGCATTAGCGGTAAGTTCATCTTTATCGCCAAATTTATCAATAAAATCCTGTAAGGCAGAAATGTCTGCTTTACTCATTGGTACGGATTCAGCCGAAGTTTTAATCGTCGGATTACCATCTTTATCCTCGCCAAGTGTAATGCCAAATTTATCCAAAACTGCTTGAACCGGAGCAGGAATACCGGAAGGAGCCATTGGCACATCAACAGTCTCGCCAGAATTTCGGATGCCTTGGTATTCTTTGCCAGTCTCGCTTAAAGCAGACAGGCGAGACTTAATAGCTGCTGAAACTTTCGCTCCAAGATTTTCCCTGGTGAAATTAGTCGCATAATCTTTACCAAAGAATTTTTCTGGATTTTCTAAGATAGTCGAGATAGTTTTTGGAGCAAGACCTGTTGCTTGAGCAGTTCCAAATTTAGCAACTGCTTTGGTAAAATCACCTAACTTTCCTTTGGCATATTCTCCAGCTTTAATGAATGGAGAGGCTGTTTTTGAAATTCCAGTATCGATTGCTTTACCTGCTCCAGTTTTACCTAAATCAGTTTCGTCCAATACGCCTTTTAAAGCCAAGAACGCCGGTGCAAGCTGATAAGGATCTTCAGCAACAGATTGTATAGCATTAGTAAAATGACCTTGAGTAAGCTCTTGAACAGCCGGAGGAGCAACAGTTTGATAAAGAGCTTTGCCAAAACTAGGTACTAAACTCGCTGGATTAGTAGGAGGGGCAACGGGCTTTTTGCCGGTAATTGCCTGAGCTTTAGCTTCAAGTTGCTCGGCTTGAGCTTCTGATTTTGCTGCAGCGCTTAAATCTTTAACATAACCAGCTATTGCTCCAGGAACTTGAGCAACTTTTTGTGCGGCCGCTATGGGGTCTAAAAATTCACCTACTCCAACTGCAAATTTACCTAAAGACTTACCGATGTTAGCGGTTTCTTTAGCAATAGTCCCTACAACACCAGAGGTATTAGTCGGACCCATACTGTATGCAGGTTCGTTTAATTTGGCTTGATTAACCTGGCCCAGAGCGCCACTAATCAATCCTTGAGAATAATCATGAAGCGGTGTGACCTGGCTTTGGTACTGTGGATATTTAGCCAAAACATGCTGGGCTAGGACTGCGCTATTTTGGTCTGAATATTGCGGATATTTAGCTTTAATAGAATCCCCAAACTGCTGATAAGTCATCTTGCCAGATTGCGATGGAGTATTAAAACCAGCGGCTGCTCCGCCAATCATTCCTTTCAGAGAATTACCAACACCGCCAGGAGTAGCTGGCGGAGGAGAAGCTGGAGTAACGGTAGGTTTTGGCGCAGGAGGATTACTTGTCCTCGGTGGTTGCCATGATGGATTTTGAAATGTGTAAGCCATATTAGAGTCCTAAATTCAATGGATCATTAGGATTAGTTGAAGCTGGAGGAGTGGCTGTAGGAGCAGGCGTTGAACCAGTCGCTCCAGCCCCACTAGTTCCACCAGGAACTTGAGCCTGCAGACCACCACTAATTCCCAAAAGTGTCTGAGTCTCGCCATTAATAGCTTGAGTAGCGTTCTGGGCGGAAAGCTGGATAGTCTGGCCAATTTGCTGATACTGTTGACCGGATAATCCAATCGGAATAGCATCTGCAGCCTGAGCAGCAAAGAACTGCCCACCACGAGAACCGGCCAAACCAGATTGCATGGCCGAGTAATCGGACCGCATAGTGTTAATAAGTTCGATATATGAAGCAGCAGGACCAGAACCGAATTTGCTTTCAATTTGTGCTTGAGTTGCTTGTAAATCAGCTTCTGTAATATCAATGCCTTCTGCTTTAACTTGGTCAGCTAATTGTGCAAGTCTGGGGATGTTTAAAGTCATAGCCTGGGACACGGATTCTACACGAGCCAAGCGTTCGACAGTCTGAGTGGCTGCCGCTTCATTAGATTTATATAAAGCCTGGAGCTGCGGGAAGGTTGTCCCTGCAGCAGCAGCAATCGCGCCAGCCTTGTTTTGAATAGCATCTCTAGCCGCTCTAGTCTGGGAAGCATTGCCCAAACCCAAAGCAGGAGTCTTGCCAGTAAAGGCATACTCAATAGCGTTTTCATAAATTGAATTCGGAGAAAGTCCAGTCGTTTGGTCAATAGCATTGCTTTTAGGATCAGTAGGATTCGGTGGAGCTGGATCAATCGGCGCTGCGCTTGATTCTAAATAACTTCCGAGTAAAGTCTGAAGAGCTTGCATACCAGTATCTTGATCAGCAAACTGGGCATAAGTAATTCCGTTATTTGAATCATAATATCCATTAGCAGTTGTCGGCAACCCGTATTGTAAAGCCGTAGCTTGTTCAATCGCACCTGGATTATTAGTTGCAGCTAAAAGCTGTGGAGAAATATTCTCTCCATTAGCAATCCCTTGGGCAATCTGCGGGATGTAACCCATCAGTTGATCAGGAGGAGAATTTAAGGTAAGGCCCGTTCCTTGAAGCTGCTGTAAAATCGCTCCTGTATAGCCAGTTCCAGGAACGGCTGAAGTATTCCCTTGAGTATAGTAACCAAGTAGTGAACCAAGAGAACTTACACCGGTATAACCAATTTGTCCAGGCACAGGAGGAATATTTGCTCCGTAAGGTGCTGAAACCGCATCCAAAGCAGGCCCTAATTGCTGGGCATACTGTGGATAAAGAGCCTGCATAATCACAGAAGGTTTCTGGCCATTAGCTTTAGCATAATTCAAGACATTCGTAATCGCATCATTCTTATTCGTCTCGGCTTGTTGGATGGCAGTATTATATCCAGTCGTCAAAGTTTGGATGCTCTGGTCAAGAGTATTCGTCCGTCCGGCAATCTGGTCGTTTAAAAGTCGAAGGTTAAAATCAATCGCGTTGCGGTCGCCGCTTTCCAAGACCGAAGCCAGCGAAGGATCAAGATTTGCTTTTTGAGCATCAGTTAAAGGCACCCCATAGAGTTGTTGGAGAATTAGATTCTTTTGATTTACAAGCCCATTATTATTCGCAATCTGACCCTGCATTATGCTCATTGCCTGCGAAAGAGCAAAAGGATTGGATTGACTGGTACCCATTCCGCCTAATCCTGAACCTTGCGGAGGAATAGGTTGAATTGGCGGTCCACTCTGTGCTGCACCGCCTGCTGATGGATTTGACGCTCCGGAAACTCCTTGTGACTGTATATTAAAAGGTGCTACAGGAGCAGGAGGCCCGTAAACCTCTCCAGTAGATCCGGAAGAACCGTCGGCAGCAGGGTCGGTATAAAGATTAGGGTCCAATCCTGTAGGATTTCCCAAAACAGATGAAGGGTAAGGTGAAAGTGGGGGCATTATTTTGTTCCTCCATAATTTAATACTCCCGTAGACGAAACGGAAGGCAAAATGCCTAATTGCTGTCCAAGATTCTGTTCAGCATTGTATTGAGCTTGATTCTGCGTGCCAATTATCCCGCCGGTTGGCTGATAAGTCACCTGTCCGGTCAACGGTCCACCTGCGCTAATCGTAGAAGACCCACCGGTTCCAGGGAATCCACTGCCATAAGCACTTTCATAGCCAGCGCCTAAATTCTGAATTTGCTGTTGTAACTGGCTTCTAGTGCTCTGAATCACATCGGCTTGCTGTGCAGCAAGCTGTTTTTGTGCCTGCTGTCTAAAACCGCTATAAGCCTGGCCAGAAGAAGCAATCTGCTGTTCTAGCGCCTGTCTTTGTTGAAGTTGAGTAGCAGCCAAAGCAGCTTGACCTGTTGCTTGATTATTAGTGATTTGCTGTAAGCTAAACGCTAAGTCTTTGGCTGCCAGTGCTGCTGCATCACCGTATTGGGCTTTGATATTCGGGTCAGTCGCCATTATCTGCATTGCTTTATTGATACTACCCTGATCAATACTGCCGCTGCCACCAGAAGTATATTGCTGTTGCTGTAGTGTCCACATTGATTGGACAAATGCCTGATCAGCCGGTGTGAGAGTGTTCATCAATGCTTTCATTCCAGGGACATCCCAAATTGAACCGCTACTTCCTGATGGTGGCGGAACTTGAGTGTTTTGAACAGCGCTCCAGTTTAATTCGTTGTCAGGCACATCAGTCTGGCCCGTCGCTTGCTTGTACTGCTCAAGCGACACCAAATTTCCCTGGGCATCATAAACATTCGGACTTTTTGGGTCCGGTTTATAGAAAGTTGGCGGCATTTGTAATCCTTGTGTAGCCATAAATTTAAGAAGTTACTATAAAATCAAAATTAGAATCTACAGGAACCGTGCTAGGATTGGTAATCACTACACTAAATTCAGTCGTAGTTTTAGTATAAGCAGCAGCAAAATACGCCACAATCCCAATCGGAGTAATATTAACCGAATAATCTAATGTACCTAAATTATGAGTAATGGTATAAATCCCCGCTCCAGTTCGGCTAAAACTCCATCCATCGGGGAAATAAGCAGCAGCCGCATTTGAAACAACTGAACCAGCATAAGTATTAGTGGTATTTCCACTTCCGCCACTTGTTGACCAGACTGTGCCTCCCAAACAGTGTGAAATTCCGCCATTCAATCCATTAAAACATACATCCCCTTCTTCTCCATTTAATACGCCATTAGGATCTGTGCCGTCAGATAAGTAAAGCATGGAAGAACCGTCTAATATTGAACCATACTGCGAGAAAAAAAGCATCGGAGTGAAATGCGAACTTACAACTACAGCAGACGCAAAATCACCAGCTTCAGTTGAATTATTTGGGTTCGCAGTCTGCATAACTGTAAATGGCGGAACAGGAGTATCTGCAGTTGGATTGGCGGAAATATTTAATACGACTGGACTTCCGTCAGCAAGGAAAACCACTTCATGTCCTAGACCGTTATTTTCATCCCCTATACCATCATAAATTACTATGCCAGCACTTCCAGCAGTAGTAGCGGGAGAAGTTACTTGTGTCCCAATATTAATAGTTCCACCATTTTTTGTCTTAAATATCAAATTATCCACAGTTTGTCTGGCTACTTTTAACGCTCCAGGGTTAGTAGGAGTATTGGCGGGTTCGTAAACAACTCCAGAATTAGAAACCGGACTTTGGCTGCCCAAATTCTGCGGCGTGTTTATTCCTGTTGAATTATAATCGCTATTCATTGTCGTTCAAAGTTATGCCTAAATCCGTCACCATCGGTAGATGGAATCCCTGAAACTCCGGTCGACTGCCGAGAGCCTGTCCTTGCCATTTAAACGTGAAGAACTGTCCTGCAAAGTTAATATCTGTTCCGACATTCACTCGATTCTCTAGAATCATATTAGCGGATTTAAAATTTCCATCATTCTCTTTTATCGAAAATGCGCTGTTATTCCCGTTTCGAGTGTAAACCACCATTTTATCGGAGATATTTTTGGTATGCGACCGATTACCGAGTTCTTGTTCCTGCGTTTCGAGTTCAAAAGGAATGGCCGTACCATCATCACTAATTGTATTAGTGTTGACATTAGCAAGCGCTCCATTATATTCAGTCGCTAACAACGTAGCTGGCGGTACGCCAAATTCAGTAGTTTGAGCAAGCCTTTGATTATAAGAAAACACTTGCCAGTTTTGGTCTCGTGGAGAAAACTTTAAGACAACATTCGAATAAGTCCGGAAATCTTCCGGTCCATAGCTTAAAGTAACATTACCGATGGAAAAATAGACATTAAACTCATCCGCATAAGCGTAAACTTGTAAAGGATCAGCAATAGCATCCACAAAATCTTGCACGCCAATTCTAGAAAGATTCTGCGGGAAAGTGCTGTCAGTCGAGTAGATTCCATCACCGGAATAAAAGTATACTATTCCCAAACAACTCGTAACTGCTTCCTGGCTGACACAGCCCACGTTAAAAACATTTTCTGGGTCGACAGTTTTGCTGACTGCATTAAGCCGGTACATTCCGTTATTCTTGAACACCAAAGTCAAAGTGGAAACATTGGCTAAAGCGGTTACTATTCCACCGCTATCAGGATCAATATCAAAGAAATCTCCGGCTGTCGGATCAATATTCCAAGTAAGATTCGCCGGATTTACAGGGTCAACAAGCGAAGAAAAATAAACTCTGCTCGGATAAGTAGAAACGCCGGAAGCTAGTAACCGATTACCAGACACAATCAACAAAGACGGATAAATCGGGGCAAGTTGCTCCCAATTATCATCTCCGCCAACTGTTGGAGTATGGTTTAAATTAGGGTTTATTAAAGAACTGTAATAAAACGAACCATACTGAACTAAAGCTCCAATGCCATAAGAAATTGAATTATCCCAAGGAGCCGCCGTATCTATCGCATAAGGAAAAATTGAATTAGTGATAGTCCAAGTTGCTCCAAAATCTACGCTGGATTTCATCAACTGTATCCCATTAGCTTCATAGACATACCCATCCATATTCGCAAAACGAATATTCGCTTTGCTTAAAGTAAAGAGATTTGAAACTTCCCAGGTCGAATTAGTGGTGTTGTAGTAAAAAATCGCCCCTTCATCCAAACCTGACGAATGGATAAGAAATCCTACAACATTTTTCTTGACATTGTTGCTCAAAAAACTCCAATTTCCCAATGGAGCAATGTTATAAGGAGAAACTGGCGCAGGATCTAATATTTCTTGGGCAAAATAAGCTGCTCCAGTATTAACGGACCAGGTAGTGCCGCTATTAGTAGAAGTCAGTGATTGACCTCCAGCATAAACTGTCCCGCTATTGTAAACCCATTTAACCTCATCACCACTATCTCCATTTGGAAAATCAATAACAATCGCATAAGTCACTCCAGTACTCAAAGTGGTTCCAGGATTAGTAGGGAAAAGATATACCTGACCAGCAGTATTTGAAGTCAATAATCCCGCATTAAATGTCCAAGAGTTATTGTTAACAAGTGTACCCGTTGGTTTGCCTGCGCTGGTTGTTTGAAGACTAACAATTACATTTGGAGGTGATACTAAACCCCAAATCGTTCCAACAAAATATAATTTAAGAGCGATCCCATAAGTGACATTCTGTCCTGCTATTGGAGTAAAAGTCTGTGCTTGTTCTGTCGCTCCTTCAACAACCAAATCACTTCCACTAGTTGCTATCCGTTCCGCTTGACCATCTTTCATCTGGCCGGTCATTTGTAAAATATCTTGCTTACCTTTACGTACAATACCAGACCCTATAATCTCGGAAAAGTCAACATTAATCGAATTGGCAACAGAGTTAATTGCACTCGTCAAAGAGTGTGTCGAATAATTAGGCATCAAAGCAGTAGCCACAGCGGATTTGGCAATCCGACCTGCGCTAAAATCTCTCTGTTCGATTGGATCTAGTACTTGTGCCATTAGGATATGAATTTAGTATATCGCTTATAATCAGGCGTATATTTTTCGCTATTCCAGCCTTTTTCCCACAGTGTAGCGAGCTGTTCGAAATAAGCTTGGTATTGCCACTTAACTCGTTCCATCGAAAAATTCTTAATGGCAAATTCCCTAATCTTTAAGGGATCAAGAGTTGAGACATTTTTCATTGCCCACAGAATTTCCCCCATTGTGCGAGTCCGAAATCCATTAAGCCCATCAATCACATTTTCGGAAAAGCATCCCCAATCAGTTGTAATCACCGGCGTACCGCACAAATTTGCTTCTACCTGCACACCCTCGAAGGGACCTATATACTGCGTCAGCACAAAGACTGCTTTTGCCTTACTCATTAAATTAAATCTCTCTTTAATTCCAACCGTCCCTAGATATTCAATGTGCTTACCGGTAACTTCAAATTCCCGTGATTTGTAAATTCCATCTTTGATTTCAATCATCCCTTGACCAGCCATTTTAAGCTTATCGCCCGTAATTCCTGTTGCTTCAACCGCTATGTGAGCGCCTTTTCGGGCTATCATTCGACCGATATACAAGAAGTAATCTTCTTTCTTTGGCGGATTAGCTATATCGAATGGGAAATCGTCAGGGTCAAAATAATTCGGAATCACGCAGTCATAAGATTGGCCGTTCTCGATTTTCTGTAGACCATACACGTGGTGCATCCAAGCATAGCTTTCGAACACCCTAAACGGAGCGTAAATTCCCTTATAACCAACACCGAATTCCATACACAGATAATTTGGAAGCCCTTGAACAATCGGCGCTTGGCAGCTTCCACCAATTAAGCAGACAAAATCTTTCGGCTGCCCACGCTGCTTGATTCCTTCAATCGCATTATTATTCATCGTGACCCAATAAGGCAGACGTTCATCCCATTCAATCGGAAACATATCTTTATGCCAATCTGTTGAGCCGAAATATTTCTGTTGGTCTTCAGGACTAATACAGCTTATAAATTCATCACACGGAGCATCTGTCTTTTCTCCCCCTCCGTAAAGGTATACTTTATGGCCTAGGGATTTCATCATCTTGCAGAAGTTCAGGACTTTCTGGGTATAGGCGCACGGAAGGAATTCTTTAGTGACTTCTGTATGAGGAAGCCCAACTACGTGGAATATGAATTGTTGCATATTTATTGGTTCGCTACCCCCGATACTTTCTTAATATTTGCGTTGGTAACTCCTGAAATCTTACTAATGGAAGCCTGGGCAACACCGGAAACCTTTGAAATAGACGAAGTGGGAGCTGCTACTGCTGTAAAACTACCGCTTCCTGTAAACTGGAAAATTGTATTTGAACCGCTGGTGAAAGACGAATAGGTTCCAGTTGCCGTGCAAGTACCAAAGTTTGCAGTTACGAAAGAAATAACCACCGCACCACTACCTCCATCACCACCTTTGGTATAAGTAGTCTGGTAATAACCGCATCCTCCTCCACCGCCAGTATTGGCTGTGCCTGGAAATCCCTGGTTGTCTCCCCCAGGAGTGCCTCCTGCTCCACCGCCGCCAAGTCCGCCTGTGCCTGATGTAACACCACCACCAGAATAAGGAGCACCACCGCCACCACCACCAACGTAGTAACTGCCTCCCGAAAATTGTCCGATAGTAGACCCAGTAATAGGATTTACAATACCTGTTCCGCCATTTCCACCTACGCCCGTATTAGCATCTCCACCAGTACTTCCCGCTCCACCTCCTCCACCGCCACCTAAACCCGACGAAGTTGTCCCATTTCCTCCATTATTACCTTGGCCTGCCGTCCCTGTTCCGTGTGAGGTAGTGCTGGCTTGTCCAGGCCCTCCTCCTCCTGAACCACCATTTCCGGCATTAGGAGTTGCTTGTCCTGCACCACCACCACCCCCCACTGCAGTCAACGTATCAAAGACTGAATTATTACCGTTTGCTCCACCAGCGTTTCCTACCGCAGTTCCCGCTCCTCCAGTTCCGACAGTCACGGTATATGTGGTGTAACTGACAGTATGAGTACCATCATAAAGAACTCCACCTGCGCCACCGCCACCACCAAGACCGCCTGCACCGCCGCCACCGCCAGCTATTACTAATGCTTGAAGTTGAGCCATATTAGACGTGCTCCACCTGTACTAAACAGGGATTAAAGAATACAGTATCAGTAAAAATTGCCCAACCAAGAATTTGAATGACATTGTTAGACCCGCTTGGAGCAGTAGATGTTATGGTATTTCCAGACGTACCAACAGTTGAAAGATAAAAAGGCGCTGCAGCAGTTAAAGAAATTCCACTATCTTGTAATGTTCCAAATACTAAAATAGTACAAGGTCCTCCTGATCCTGCTGTAGTAGCAGCCATACCTAACCCAAAAGAATCAGCAACTACATCTGCTTTAGCTAATACAACAGCTCCAGATGAATTAAATCTAACAACATCGCCAGGAACAACCGATGTGCCAACAGCAGTATTAGTCTCTATATATAATCCAGTATAGGTAGATGGAGCTAAAGAAAGTGCCGCCGCACCAGTAACACCGCCAGTGGCTCCAGTTGGCCCCGTTGCACCTACTCCAGTCGGACCAGTTGCTCCAGTCGCTCCAGTATTTCCCGCTCCAGTCGGACCGGTTGCCCCCGTATTTCCTGAACCTGTCGCTCCAGTTGCTCCATTTGCACCAGTAGGACCTGTCGCTCCTGTATTCCCTGCACCTGTAGCTCCAGTCGAACCTGTATTACCTGATGCTCCAGAACTACCGGTATTACCTTGTGGTCCAGTTGCGCCACTAGCACCACTAGGACCAGTGGCTCCAGTAGCTCCGATAGAACCAGAAAGAGCGAAGATATTGAAGTTTGCGTAGGAAATCGTGATGGTTTTTCCAGCGGAAGTAAGGTTCTCAACCCGTAAGTCAAAGATGTCGTTTATATGAACGCCTTTAATAATCCCGCTAATGGTCCCAGTATATATTTCTGACGCATTGGTCATCTCCAACTGAACAAGGTGGTCGGTAATAATAGAACCGTTTTGGAAAATGGCAAAATTCAAAAGCTGACTGGCGTTACTGCAATTCACCGAAAAAGCGCAAAGAGTTTCCATATCTCCGGCTACATTGGTGATAAGTTCATCAGTGCTAAAAGTAAACCCGTTCAAGTCTCCCGCCGACCAACCTGCTGTCACCTGATAATAAGTATTTTGAAGAGTCAGAGTAGTGGCAGTGACATTATTATCCTGGACCATCTCCCCATAAGATACCGTTCCAGGAGAAGCCGGAGTACCGGACGGCCCTTGCGGACCAGTCGCCCCTGACGGACCGGTTGCGCCGGACGAACCTGCTGGACCCGATGCGCCAGTTGCGCCGGTTGTCCCCGCACCTGTAGCCCCTGTATTCCCTTGCGGACCTGTTGAACCTGTCGGACCAGTAGGACCGGTATTACCAACACCTGCTGGACCAGTTGCCCCCGATGACCCAGTTGCGCCAGTTCCGCCTTGCGAACCCGTAGGACCGGTTGCACCTGTTTGACCCAATGAACCTTGAGTCCCTTGAGGGCCACTAGCACCAGTAGGCCCTGTTGTTCCTTGCGGACCTGTTGTTCCGATATTGCCTTGCGCACCTGTTGCCCCTGTATTCCCTTGTGGACCTGTTGGACCTGACGGACCACCAGCCGGACCAGGAGTTCCACTCGGACCTTGCGGACCTGAAGGACCTGTTGGGCCAGTCATACCAGCAGGACCGGCCACTTCAAATGGGACAAATCGGCGTTCTAGTATTCTTTTAGCTTTTGAATATGGCATAAATTATGTATAAATATTGCCGTAAAAGTTATCCCCAATGTCGGGGTTAAGGATGAAATTACGGTTAATTGATTCTTTTTGCTTCATCTTTTCCCGACGCAAAACGTAATTGTTAAAATGCGCTGTGCTGCCTTCAGTTTCTTCACCATTGTTAAGCTTCAACAAAAATTTCCAAGCTAAATAGTACTGAACCACAGTCGGATCAGGCAGAACAATTTGATCAGAATCACTCGTGATCTGCGTAAGCGATTTGTAATAGTCTAAATAATAATTTCGATTGTTATAACTTGAACTTATAATCGGCCAGTGATAAATATACCCGCCCCAAATTGTCCAGTAAGTCGGATAGCCGAGGGAAGCGAACTGGAAAACATCCTGGCCTACGGCATAATTGTTAATTAAAGTGCTTCCTAAAGTCAAAACTCCAGTCTGGCGGTTATTCGCCGTCCAAGTATATTGGTCAGCAGCGACTTGAATGGTTCCTTGATCATCAAAATCTGTACTATTTGCCAAAGTCAAAGTTGAATCACCAATATTACCGACAACTGCCAATGTCGAATAGGCAATACCGGCAATTAAGTCGTCCCATTCTTCCTTGTCGACCCAAACCATGTCTAATTCTTTGCCGATGCGGAAGTTGTAAAGGGACTTATAAGTATTCTGGTCATCACAATCGGCTGGCACTGGAATTTTCCAGTTGCCGGTTAGAGCAGTCCCGACAATCGTATTAAACGATTGCATAAAACTCCATCGTTTAAACTCTCGCAACACTTCCATCTGGCAAGCATCAATCATCTGGAAAGCATATTCATCTGTCAAGACCGAAGAAGTCTGCTTGTTAATCATTCCTAAAGCGGAATCAATAATACTCCGAGCAGATTGCATCGTGTAAGCCGTAACTGGAGAAGGTTCAGAAACCGCTGAGACTGCGCTAGTTAAAGAATTTTTCCACTTGGCATAGTAATACCCACTGCTGCCAGCCAAATCATCATATTGAGTATAAAGTTGGTTAGCAGGGATGGATAAATCAGACCCCAACTGAGTTAAAGTTCCACCAATAGTTGGAGAATTAAAAACTTGCACTTTATCATAATAAAGCGTGGTGACAGGAGTGGAAGCACTATGGGCAAATTGAAGATTACTTGCCAAAGTGATAGTACTACCACTTGGAGGAGTTCCTGCACTGGTTTTTATAATCTCCGAATTTTGATTGCCAGCGTCTCCAATAAGAAGAAACTGGTTAATCGCAAAATTAGCGATATTTTGGACAGTTATGGTTGAACTTCCTGCAGTAACATCTGATTGTAAATATGTCTGGGCAGTTGGATCAATTAACATATTTTCAATCGGAACTCTGACCGGCTGATTTTGCCGACCATACCGCATCATTATTTGGGGTCTGATTGCGCTCATAAATTATTTAGCTTTAATTCGTCTATCTGGCTTGCCACTTTTGGTAAGCCTGGGACTGACTCCCATAGCCATCGTGACTGGTTCGCCCTCACCAGTGGCTTGGGCCATGCCACTTTCATCAGGAGGAGTAGGAACTTGATAAGGAGTAGTATCAGGAATAGTGGGAGCAGTAGGCTCAACTGGAACAGGTTCAACCGGAGCAGTTGAAGGAACAACTACTGGAGTTTCTACAGGAGCAACCGGAGCTTCAACCGCCGGACTTTCAACCGGCGCAGTAACTTCCTGATTCCGAATCTTAGCCTCTCGCTGCCTCATAATCTCCTGCCACTTAGCTTCTTCCTGGGGAGTCTGAATATCCGGTACATCTCTGCGATAAACCGGCCGCTGAACTGGCATCCCAGCTAATTTGATGTTGACAATTTCCTGCAACAATTCCTGTTGCTGAGGAGTATCAACATCAATTCCACGAAGCGCTACTAAAGGCATTGCCATTAGCTCTTCTTTCGAGAGTTCTTTTATAGTTCTCATTGGATTATTGTTAATAATTAACCTGCGGCTTGTATAACCGCACTATACGCACCATTGGTTGTCACATCGACGAATACCCTAATCAGGCGGAAATAATCGCTTGTAGGGAAAAAGTAAATCGCCGAAGTGTTTGAGCTTAATGTCGGTGCGGCAACATAAGCATCGGTTTGGCTGTTAGTTCCGGTTAAGTTGGGAATAAGCCGATTATAAACCACCCAATTTACGCCATCATTCGAAACCTCTACCCCAAATGCTCCGCTTCCACCTGAAATGCTTGCGGCGGAAAACTGAATTGACTTCAGTTGCCGCTTGGAAACATCAAATGGGGTAGCGGCGGTATTGGCTACATCAGCCGTGACCGCATTAAGAGCAACAAAATTATCTGTATATGGTAATGACATATTAGTTTAGTTGTTGATAAAACTCGGCAAACAGAAGACCTTTCGACACCAAAGGTTGGTAGACATTGGCGAATCGTTTTATAAATTCGTAGTCCGCATCTTCGATGCTAAGTTTGCCATCCTCGATTTTTAATTTGCCTAAAATCAACGAGGCCTTAATAATTTCACTTGAATTCTGGTAAGCGGAATTTTCAAGGACACTTTGAATTAAGGCAAAAGTGTCGAGGGGCGAGTTATCCTCTCCCGCAATGACCGGCTTTCCTTTAAAAGTAATTGCTTTATTATCGAGGATTTTCATCGTTTAGCGGGGTTTTAAAGGATGACCCCTAACCTATTGTTAATTAAGCTACATATTTAGCGACTAAGCGGGCTTTTACACCGTTAATCAAAACTTCGATGTAAACATCCGCACCGCTTCCATTCGAGCTTCCCGCAACTGAAGACGGCATTGTAATCAGTTCAGTCATTCCGCCGATTCCGCCCAAGTCGATACCGTAGTTAGCGGCACCAACGCCCTGTAATACGGAGTTCATCAAAGCTCCGCTACCATAGGCCGGAAGTTCAGCGTAGAAACCATTGACCGCCGGACGAGCAATCCCTTTTGAATCCTGGAGAGAAGAAATAACCGGAGCGATATGACCGGAGGTCGTGGTCGCACCGGAAATATCCAACTGACCATAAACACCGGCAACATGAGCAGAACCTACGTCAATAGTAGTGCTTGTGCCCGCTACAATCTTGCCCTGTGTCCCAAAGAGATAAACACCGGAGCCAACGGTTCCCGAATTCGGAATGTCAGTTTCGCCACGGACTCCAATTACGGTGCCCGATGTGGTCGAGGCGGCGAGAACCTGCGTTCCCCAAATGGCCTTAACGTTTCCTGGCGTGGCCGACGTTTGAGTAATGGTCGTCTTGATAGGACCAGTACCGCTTGAATCCGCAACAGCGGAGAAAGAAGCATTGGTGGTCGTTCCGATGTTCGTATACAAGACGCCAGTATCCGTAGCGATAGCCAAACATCCGACAGCATAACCGGCTCCCGTCGGCATCAAAGCCGCCGTGCACTCAATCAAAATAGCATTGTTGCTATTATCGGTGAGTGCTGTCAGGACAGTAGTGCTATTGGTCGGTGAAAATAAACCTGTTCCTGCTGGCATAATTTTAATAGTTAATTATTTAATGTTGGGGCGGTAACTCCGCCGCCCCTCGGATGTATGCTTGAGTTATAAACCGCATACAAGGGTTCTAATTTAGCTAGTAGCTGCAGAAGCAATGGTCCACTGCCAAGATTGGAATCCTGGCTGGAACATCGTGGAACCGGTATAGACTTTCGTTCCGTTGTTGACGATTTTATCGTCATCGAAACGAGGTCTCCAGCCCCAAACCTGGAAGGCCATATAGGAAGCGCGTTCCAAATCGACCACGAACCAGTAGTACTGGTAAGCATCGGGCAACCAGTTGCTGACTTTGTAATCGATATAGCCCAAGCCGTTTGCAAAAACGTTTGAGATGCGATTAGCAGAATCAGGGTTACCAATAGAGCGCAAAACTTCCTCCGCTCGTTCCTTGTTTTTGCGTCCGACAATTAAGCGGAGCTTTGTGCAAGGAAGCAAGCGGATGCCTTTGTCATCGTAAAACAGGTCCATTGCTTGCAAGGCGGTTTTCAGGTTGTCGTAAGACAACGAGAGAGTACCAAGCGTGTTGCTCTGCGTGCTGCCATCACCCATCGGGTGATCAGCCGCGTACAAAGCTTTACCATCGCCACCAGTGAAAAACGTAGTGCCAAATCCAAGATAGAAGATCTTGATGCTGTTAAAGTCGATTCTCGCATTTAAGGAGTTAGCGACCCCGCCGACCAAATTATTGATTTCTGGCCAGAGGTTAAAACGCAACATTTCTTCAGAGATGGAAATAGCTTTGGTGAACTTTACCGGAGTAATAGTTACCGATTTTTCCTGGGCGATATCTTCACGCTTATAAGGTTCCTGTTCGCCAGTCATCTGAGCCATACCCAAGCCGCTAAAGTTCTCAAACTCGGAGTTCAAGATATCAGCGGTCCAGTCGGTCAAACCGAGCATACCGTATTCCAAGCGGGTGGAAAGCTGAGTCTGCTTTTCATCCCAAATGTGACGAATACGGGGGTCTGCTAAATCAAAAAGCTGTTGTATTGTAGCCATTTATTTTAGCCCTGGGTAAAGTCAGATACCAAGACGAACTTGAACAAACCCTGCCGCAAGCCGCTACCCGTACCGCTGCCGCCCAACTGTTGCGGGTCGACTGCGGTGCAGATAACTTGGCGAGCCGTGCCGGTCATAGCGCCACCGCTGACGTCAACCTGTTGGATGCCAGTCGTGCCAATAATCTTGTAATATTGGCCGACAGAAGCCAGCGGGTCTAAATCAGCGTTCGTGCCCATCAACCATTCGTAAGACTGGTCTGCGACGAAACAAATCGGCTTAACCTGTGACTGCGGGCCGGTCGTTTCGTTGTTAGACGCCATAGTCTGGCTTTTCAAAACCACGCCATAGATGTCAGTCGAAGCAGTAGCAACTTCCAAACCAGTAGTCGTGACCGTAACCAAATCATTAGCAGTAAAAACTGCCGAATTTTGACCGATTACACGTCCGCCATCAGTATTGGTCGGGTTGTTGGGGGAAGTGGTGAGCTGTGCACCGTAAAGAGTCTGTGATGTAAGTGACATAAGTATCTGTTGCTTGATAAATGTCCAACCACGACTTTAAAACTTATTCCTATACGGCTTCTTCCAATTTTTTGTCTTGCTCGGCCTTAATCTTGGCGTAGGCTTCAACAGAACCATACCACCTTACGGCAAGTTTCTCTTCTTCCGCCGTCAATTTGGGGCGAGTTTCTTTTGGAGAGGAATAAGCGGTTGAACCTCGGCTTATGCCAGCTTCGGAAAATGCAGCGTCCCGTCGGACGCCTTCAACCCGATTCTGGCGGTCTGCCTCAAGAAGTTCGTCGTTAAATTCAGCAGCATAAGCTCTACGCAAGTCTAGGATAACGCCCTCTTTAGTCCGTTCGCTTGCGACTTTAATTTTGTCGTAAGTTGAAAGAACTGCTTTGAGCTTCTCCGGTGATTTGGCGAGTGATGGCTTATCGCTCAAGAACTCATCCAAAGCAAACTGGCGTATTTCAGCTTTTTCCTTTTCCAGTTCGTCCTGCACCGGAGAGACAGTCTGATGAATCTTTTTGAGCCAGGCTTGTGCGTCTGGATCATTTTCATCTATGACTTTCTCCACGGGGCCGGTCGGACCAGATTGGGATTCTTTTTTAAGCTGCCGTTTTTCCGCGCGGGCTTTTTGAAGGTCAGCAAGAGCAGCCTTTTTATTGGCTTCAATCACTTCAAGGTCCTTCAAGGCCTGCTGTTTACGAACTTCTTCTTCCGTTAGTGCTGGACCCGTAGCTCCGCTTGCGCCAGAGACTCCGGCTGGGCCAGTCGCACCAGTCTGCCCATCATTTATTACCTTTTCAATGTCGTCCATTTTTACCGATTAGATATTTATGTGCGCTAACCGCTCCGCACGTTACCGATAGGATTAAACACGCCTACCGCTCCGTGTTTGGTGACATCAGGTTTTAAACCTGTCAGCAGGGCCGACTTTCTTTTCGGCCCCACTATAGATTTGTAACCGGAGTACTTAAACGCAACCTTCGTCTTCTTGGTGCTCTTGATGCTTAACGCCACCTTTAATCTGCGAGTGCATCTGGTGAGAATTGGCATCCGAACTGACTGCTTTCGGCCGGTGCGGTGCAGGAGACATCTTGAAGGTCAGGCTTTTTGCGGCTTGAGATTTAGTATTCATTATTTTCCCAATCCAAACACGGCTTTTCGCATAGCATTAAACTTGCGAGCGCCGAATTTGCCTTTAGTGTTCCCTGCGATTTTCGACTTATCGCTGCCGCGTGGTTTCATTTTTTTGCCAGCACCGATGGTAGTCCCCATAGACTTACCGCCTCGGTTGGCAACTTTATGCGGGCCACGAGCTAGAACTTTAATTTTGTGCATAATTATTTCCCTTTCTTGGTCGCTTTAACTTTTGTCTGGGGTTTCGCTTTTGATAACGGCACGTGGCTGCGAACACCCTTAAGCGACTTGTCTTTGGCGTGCCGTGTATAATAGGTCATTAATTTCCTTTCGCCATAGACATCCGAGCTTTTTCAAACTTGGCTTTGTTCTTGGCTAAATTAAACTTCTTTTTTCCACCCTTTTTCGGAATCTTAGCTCCAGACTTGCGAGCGGTGGACAGCGCAGCGGCAACTGCTTGTTTCTGCGGATGACCTGCTTTAACCATCTCCGAAATATTCTTACTGATGGTTTTCTTAGACTTACCTTTTTTTAGAGGCATTATTTTCCCTTCTTTGGCTGGAGTGTCTGGAACAGCATCTTGCCGTTGGCAAGGAGCTGCTCAAGCACGTCCACCCGTGATTTGTAATAAGCGATTTCGACCGGCGTAGATGCAATCGCCATTTTTTTAAGTGCAACTTTTACCGCATTTTCAAGGTAAGTACGATAACCCTTATGGGCGTAAGCTTTAATCACTCCATCCCGCATTTCTTCCTGAACTTCTATCGGCCGTAAATCATCTATTGGATAGAGATCAAATAAAGCTTCAAGCCTTGCGTTTATAACCTTATTCATTTCTTCGTCTGTCATTACATTCCCATCAATGCAAGTCCGCCTGGGGCTTGCTTTACTTGTGGCTTAACTGGACCAGCCTGTTGTGCAGGTTTGGCTGGCTGATTTCCCTGGGCGATTTGTGAAGCATTTCCCGCTCCTGGCTGCGGAATTCCGCCGCTAGCCATTCCTATTGCCTGTTGCTGCTGGGCTTGAGTTTGGGTTGCTCCAAGTTCAAACGTATCAGCAGGAATTTCGTAAGATTCGTTGACCCATTCAATAAGCGCTTTAGCATTGACTGGTACAAGTTGGGCAAGAGAAAGTCTCCACTGCGCGTAATCCTGTCTCATTGCCTGATCTAACGTTCGGTTCCGCTCGTAGCTTGAGTTTTTGACAATCTGAACCTGGTAATTGTAGTCCTGGAACATTGAAACAGGGATAGCAATAGCTTCAGTCGGCGTTCCGGACATTTCACCCATCTCTTCGAGCACACTAAGATCATCGGCCACGGTTTTTCGGTGGTCTTCATTCTTGACCATCGAGCCGTCAATCAATTTTATAATTCTCGTTCCAGTACGGCCATCTCTTAAGTCGGTATCGTTGAGCTTAATGTCACGGTAGATCATCGCTTCAATCTCTTTGCCCTTCTTACCCGTGACTTTTTCAATTCTTGGAATCGAGTAGAACTGTAAAATATGGTCTAAGCGAAGTTCAGTCCGGTCCCGTTCCCCATCCTCCAGGAAGTTCATATTAAAAGTGAGTTTCTGCATCAAATCCTGCTGCTGAAGCAGAAGTTGCTTGGCCGTCAGCTTACCGCCTTTAGGCGAATACGTATTTCCCCCAGCAACCATACCGGAATTCTGCTGGGCTTGGGTCATTATGGTCTGGAACATCTCCTGTTCGCCCTGGGAGACACCAGGTAAGGTATCAAATTTCCACTTGGTGATGTCTCCCACTTTCCGAATCTTATTCGGTGCAAGCGTATCATCCTCAATCAAATCATCTAAATCGCTGGACAAACCATAGGGGAGCAGGCTTCCGTAGGTCTTGTCGAGCATCATGTTAATCAAAGTATTTTGGACATCTTGCTCCCCCATAATCTTCTGCGGCGCACCCGCGCCCCAGAAAAATGGCAGCTCGTAAGGTTCAAAAATATACTTAGCAAACGGGTACTTTCCGTCCTTGAACGGAATCGGACCCTCATACATCACTACACCATTAATAGTGATTATGTGAGCGTTGTCTTTACGGCAGTAGTAGCGGAGGATTTCCACTTGATTAGCGGCGAGTTCAGTGTAGAGCTTGTTGCGGTAAAACGTGGTTGGTTCTTGCGTGAGAGCGTATGCCCCTGGCTTAATGTACTGCCAGTTCTTGTAGTGTGAAAATTCCGAAAATGCTTCGTCGTAGGTAGTGATTTTTTTCCAGATGACATATGGCTGTTTCTGGACATCAGGTTCGTAAGGATTGCCGATACAAAAGTCTTCAAGCGGAACGACAGTTTGGAAACAATCGTCGTAAATTGTTCTTTCTTCTTCCTCATATTCCACCTTTCCGTCGATGGCATTAAAGCCTTTGACGTTTTTAAACTTCTGAACATTCTTCATATAGCCTTCATAGACAATTCCCGTGCCTTTAACAGTTGTCTCTAAGGCAATATCTAAAAGCCTGGCAGGACCATTTTCCTGCTGGAGGCTGTAATTATTAAGGTCGGAAAGAACCTCGGCCAGATGCTTGTTTATAATCCCTGTCTTCTTATTGACAGCGATAATCTTCGGTTCCGGCAAGGTCATCGCTACTTTAGCAAGGTAACCGATGATAGCGTTACGAGTAAAATTGAGAAAAATATTGGATGTGGGATTGCCTGAAACAAGGTCCACCGGAGGTATATAACCGTTCCAGCGCATAGTCCAATCATCAATAGCATCGAACAAAGTCCGGTTATTAAATTGATTGTATGAACGCTGGATAATGATGCGTGCATCGGTGAGTTTTTTTAAGACTTTAATCTGCGCCAAGCGCTCGTCTTCAATGGGCACGTAAGGCGGGTAATCCATATTAGTCTCGTCAGCTAATGGATCTGACTTAACTTTGGATGTACTTGATTGTTTGGGCTGTTTAGGCATAAAAAAAGAACCCCTTTCGAGGCTCTTTAGAAGGTCGGTGTGGCGGCGATGAAACACCACAACGGCCGACTAAAGAGGCTCGAAGTTGATTCATCGCTTTAATTTGGCGGCTCCAACGGGAATCAAACCCGTGTTCTTGACTCGACAAGCCAGCGTCCTGTCACTAGACGATAGAGCCTGGTAACGGGGATGGGACTCGAACCCATAGTCTGCGGCTTATGAAACCGCCGAGCGGCCTTCA
>Ga0335083_10000849_pt1 | contig 44003 bp, 32 predicted proteins | sample Lox_Sample_42_FD_206716 | JGI IMG/M metagenome (GOLD analysis project Ga0335083, IMG submission 206716) | Soil microbial communities from Loxahatchee National Wildlife Refuge, Florida, United States - Lox_Sample_4.2 | ecosystem: Environmental > Terrestrial > Soil > Wetlands | place: USA...
TGCCCTGATCGGCGCGGCGAGCACGCAGCTTGCCCTCGAACGCGAAGGGCTTCGTCACCACGCCGACCGTGAGCGCGCCGGCTTCGCGCGCGAGCTGCGCGACGATGGGGGCCGCGCCGGTGCCGGTGCCGCCGCCCATGCCGGCCGTGACGAACACCATGTCGGCGCCCATCACGATTTCCTTGAGCCGGTTCACGTCTTCGAGCGCCGCTTTGCGGCCGCGCTCCGGATCGGCGCCGGCGCCGAGGCCGCGCGTCACGTTCTGGCCGATGGCGATCTTCTCCGCCGCGGCGTTCGAGCCGAGCGCTTGAGCGTCCGTGTTCACGGTGACGAACTCGACGCCCTCGAGCCCGAAGTGAATCATCGTGTTGATGGCGTTCCCCCCGGAGCCACCGACCCCGATCACCTTGATTCGCGCATTGTAGGTCCGCGATTCCTCTGCGAATTCGATTGAAAAGCTCATCGTCGTCTCGCCTTCTGTCTCGGCACCGTCGTCTCGTCTGCTTGAGTCAGCCGCCTAAAACGCGGCGCGGACCCACTCCCAAATCCTGGTTCCCTTGGCGCCGGCCGGCGCCTCCGCGAGCTGCTTCGCGGGCTCCGCACCGTGACGCTCCTCGCGCGCGTGCGCGGCGTGCTCGGAGAGTTGGGTCGCCCCGTAACGCACGAGCCCGACGCCCGTCGCGTACTGCGGCCCCTGCACCAGCTGAAAAATGCCCTTCACGCCGACCGGGAAACCGAGCCGGACCGGCATGCCGAGGATCTCCTGCGCGCACTCGACCATACCTTCCATCAGCGCGGCGCCACCCGTCAGCACGCAACCCGAGCTCACCTGCTCGAGCAGGCCCGTCTCTTCGATGCGGCGCCGGGCTTCGCCGAAGATCTCTTCGACGCGCGGCTCGATGATGTCGGAGAGCAGCCGGCGCGCGACGCGGCGCGGGGCGTGGCCGCCGACGCCCGGGACCTCGATTTCCTCGTCGTCCGCGATCATGCGACCGAGCGCGCAGCCGTAGTTGCGCTTGAGGCGTTCGGCCTCGGCGACCGGAGTGCGCAGACCCGCGGCGACGTCGAGCGTGATGTTGTTGCCGCCCGCCGGGATCACGCTCGTGTGCGCGATGCCGCCGTCGGCGAAGAGGAGCAGATCCGTCGTGCCGCCGCCCACGTCGATGACGGCGACGCCGATTTCCTTTTCGTCCTCGCTCAGGACCGCGTCCGCGCTCGCGAGCGGCTCGAGCACGATGTCGGCCACCTCGAGCTCGCAGCGCTCGACGCAGCGGACGACGTTCTGGATGCACGAGGTCGCGGCCGTCACGAGATTGACGCGCACCTGCAGCCGCACCCCGCTCATCCCGATCGGGTCGTGGATGCCGTCCTGATTGTCGACCACGTACTCGCGCGGGAGGGCGTGGAGGATCATGCGGTCGGCGTCGACCGGAATCGCGCGCGCCCCCTCGAGCACGCGCTCGAGGTCCGCCCGCGTCACTTCGCGGCCCGAGATGGCGCACACGCCGTCCGACACCTGGCAGCGGATGTGGCTCCCCGCCACGCCCACGTACACCGTGTCGATCTCGACGCCGGCCATCGTCTGCGCGGCATCGACGGCTTCCCGGATGCTGCGCACGGTTTGATCGATGTTGCTGACGACGCCCTTGCGCAGACCGCGGCAGGGCACGTTGCCGACACCGAGGATGGTGATGCCGTCGGCATCGACCTCGCCCACCACGGCCGAGACCTTGGTGGTCCCGAGGTCGAGACCCACGACGATCCCGCTTTGTGCCGGGGGGTTTTTCATGTCCATGCGTTCCATCGTGGCTGCTCTTCGAGACTCGACGGACGCTGCCATGCTGGCTCGCGCGGGGCCAAATTTGCGCCGGGGTCGCGTACGACGATTCTCATCGCATCCTCACGACGACGCGCTCGGGGTGCGCTTCGTTGTCCAAGAAGACGAGGCCGGGCGTGCGACCCTTGGCCGCGAGCTCACCCACGACTTCGGCGGCCATGGCGAGCTTGCGCGCGAACGGCGCGCGCCCGAGCTCGAGCGCGATGCCCTGGCGCCCGACCGTCAGCACCGTGTAGCCGGAGGCGGCGAGATTCACCTCTTCGGCCGGGTGCACCTTCGCCATCGCGAGCCGCTCGTACTGCCGGACGAGATCGACACCGCTCCGGAGCCGCTCTTCCGACCCCACGCGGTCGCGCGCCCAGTCGCCGGCCGAAACACCCGTGAGGATGGGGAGGTCGTTCGGATCGTCGGCGGCCACCTCCTTGAACGGCTCGCCGTCGGAGGTGACGAGGAACGGCCGGTCGCCGAGCACGGCCACGGCCGCGGCGTCGCGCTCGGTGATCTCGACGCGCAGCGTGTTCGGGAGCTTGCGGAGCACGTGCGCCGAGCTCACCCAGGGGTTACGCAGGAGCTTCTCTTCCGCGGCGCGGGTGTCGAACGCGAAGAGGTTCTTGCCGAGCTCGATGCCCGCGAGGGTCCGCACTTCGTCGGGCGAAAAGCGCTTGGCGCCCTCGAGGTCGACGTCGCGGATGCCGAAGCGCGTCGTCGTGAGCGCGTAGCGGTGGAGGCTGTAGGCGACCGCCGACGAGGCAGCCACCACCACGGCGAGCCCGGCCAAGAGCTTCAGACCCGCGAAGAGACGCTCCCCAATTCCCGGCGCCGCGCTCGGCGGCGAGGTGCCGCGCACCGCCTTCCGCGGCGCTGCTTTGCCGGGCGGCGGACTTTCACCGACGGCGCCGTCCTCGTTCGGGGCGGACACGGCGGCTCCGTGGAAGCTCGGCGCTCGCGGTCTCATGCGGGACCTCGTTGGGTGGCCCGAGCGTTGAGCTCGGTCGCGATGGCGGGCAAGATCTTGTTGATGTCGCCGGCGCCGAGCGCGATGACCACGTCGCCCGGCTCCGCGATGCGCGCGATCTGGTCGGGCAGCGTGGCGCGGTCTTTCACGTGGCTCACCGAGTGGTGGCCGTGTTCGGCGATGCCGCGCGCGAGCCGCTCGGCGGTGACGTTCGGGATCGGCTTCTCGCCGGCGGCGTAAATATCCACGAGAAAGAGCGCGTCGGCGTTGTTGAAGGCGCGCGTGAACTCGTCGAACAAGAGCTCGGTGCGCGAGTAGCGGTGAGGCTGAAACGCGACGATCACCCGGCCCGGATAGGCTCCGCGCGCGGCCGCGAGCGTCGCCTGCACCTCGGCGGGGTGGTGCCCGTAGTCGTCGACCAGGGCGACGCCCGAGACTTCGGCCACGATCGTGAACCGGCGCGCGACGCCGTTGAAGGAGGCGAGCGCTTGCTTCGTCACGTCGAGCGGCACCTCGAGCTCGTCCGCGACGGCGATGGCCGCGAGCGTGTTGAGCACGTTGTGCCGGCCCGGCATGCGCAGCGTGAACTCGCCGAGCGGCTCGTTCCGCCGGTACGCGACGAAGTGCGAGCTCAACCCCTTCATTTCGATGGCCCGCGCGTGATAATCGGCCTGCGGCGACAGGCCGTAGGTCACGTGCCGCCGTTTCATGCGCGGCAGGAGCTCCTGCACGTGCGGGTGGTCGAGGCACAAGACGGCCAGGCCGTAAAACGGCACCTTTTCGGTGAACTGGACGAAGGCGTCCTTCAGCGCTTCGTGCGTGCCGTAAAAGTCGAGGTGCTCGGGGTCGATGTTCGTGACGACCGCGATCGTCGGCGTGAGGCGCAAGAACGAGCCGTCGCTCTCGTCGGCTTCGGCCACGAGCAGATCGCCCGCGCCGAGTCGCGCATTGCTGCCGAGCGCCGCCATGCGCCCGCCGACGACCACCGTCGGATCGAAGCCCGCCGCACGGAGGATGGTCGCGACGAGCGAGGTCGTCGTGGTTTTGCCGTGCGAGCCCGCGATCGCGACGCCGTATTTGACGCGCATGAGCTCGGCGAGCATCTCCGCGCGCGAAATGATCGGGACGCCGAGGGCGCGCGCCGCCACGATTTCTGGGTTTTGGGGGTCGATGGCGCTCGAATAGACGATGACGTCGGCCCCACGGACGTTCTCGGCGCGGTGCCCCACGTCGATGCGCACGCCGAGCCGCGCGAGCGCCCGCGTGTTCTCGCCTTCGCGTAAATCGGAGCCGGACACGTCGAACTCGAGCGTGCGCAGAATTTCGGCGAGCCCGCTCATGCCGATCCCGCCGACGCCGATGAAGTGCACGTGACGCACGCGACCGCGAAACATGACTAGGCGGTCTCCTGGGAGAGCAGCAGGCCGCCGCCTTCGGGCGGACGGCGACGAGCGGGCTCACCCTGCGCTCGGTCGCCGGCGAGGAGCCCGGCGAGCTTCAAGAGATCGAGCGCGACCGAGCGCGCGGCGTCGGGCCTGCCGAAGTCACGCGCGGCGGCCGCCATGCGCGTCAGCCGCGGCCGATCGTCGGCCAGCGCTCCGATTTCACGGGCGAGCCGTTCGACCGAGGCCTCGCTGTGCGTGAGACTCACGGCGCCGCCCGCGCGCACGAGCGCGTCGGCGTTCACCCGCTGATGGTCGCCGGCCGCGAACGGGTACGGCACCAAGAGCCCAGGGCGCCCGATCGCGCACATTTCGCCGAGCGCGCCCGCTCCGGAGCGCCCGACGACGAGATCGGCCGCCGCGAGCGCCGCGGGCATGTCGTCGATGAAGGGCACGACGCGCGCCGTGCCGGCGAGGCCGAGCTCGGCGTAGAGCGCGCGCACCGCTTCGGCGTGCGCCGGGCCGCATTGATGGGTGACCGTCACCGCGGCGCCGAGCTTCGCCGCGGCGCGCGGCACGGCTTCGTTCAGCGCCTTCGCACCCTGGCTCCCGCCGAGGACGAGGAGACGGAGCGCACTCGACGCCGTTTCGTTCGGAGCGGGATACGGGACCGGGCGAAACCCGGGACGGAGCGGCACGCCGGCGCGGAGGGCGCGGCCCCGGCGAAAATGACGCTCGGCCTCGGCGAAGGCGACGTACCCGCGCCCTGCGAGCGGCGCGACGAGTCGGTTCGCGAGGCCCATCACGCTGTTCGGCTCGAGCAGCGCGAGGGGCACCCCGAGCGTCCAAGCCGCGAGCGACACCGGGCCCGCCGCGTAGCCGCCGACCGAGAGCACGGCGGCCGGCGTCAAGCGCCGCACGAGCGCGCGCCCTTCGGGCAACGCCGCGGCGGCGCGCGCGACGCCGCGCAGAAAGCCGGAAACGCCGGCGCCGCGCAGCGGGAGCACGCGCATGAGCTCGAGCTCGTAGCCGCGCGCCGGAACGAGCTTCGACTCGAGCCCGCGCTCCGTGCCGACGAACACGAGCCGCACGTCGGGCGCGAGCTCGCGCACGACCTCCGCGACGGCGATCATCGGAAACACGTGGCCGCCGGTGCCGCCGCCGGCGAAGAGGAGCGTGCGCGAGCTAGGAGCGCGACTCATGCGGTGCTGCCTTCCCCCGCCTGCGTGACGAGCACGGCGCTCGCTTCCGGGTCGGGTCCCTGGGGCTCGACGCGCGCGTTCCGCGCCTTGGTCCCGCGCGACACGGCGAGCAAAACGCCCATCGCCGCCGAGCTCACGAGCAGCGACGACCCGCCGTAGCTCACGAACGGCAACGTGAGGCCTTTGGTCGGCAGCATGGCCATCGCGACCGCGAGGTTCACCAGGGCTTGCGCGCCGAAGAGCACCGAAATGCCGAACGCGATGTACGAGCCGTACTCGTCTTCCGCGTGGAGCGCGGCGCGAATGCCGCGGGCGACGATCAGCGTGTAGGCGGCGCAGAGGACGAGAATCCCGATGAACCCGAGCTCCTCGCCGATGATGGCCGAGATGAAGTCGGTGTGCGCCTCCGGCAGGTACAAGACCTGGAGTCCTTTGCCGAGACCGAGGCCGCTGATTTCGCCCGAGCCGAAGCTCATGACGGATTGGAACGGCTGGTACGCGAGATCCTGCCGGTGCTCGCTCATGTTGAACCAGGCGAGCATGCGTTCCCACCGGTAGCTCGTGAAGCGCACGGCCCACGCCGCGAACAGCGCGCCCAACATCCCCGCCCCGAGCAAGTAGCCGAGCCGCGCGCCCGCGACGAAGAGCAGCGCGAACGTGAGGAACAAGAGCACGACGGCGCCGCCGAAGTCCGGCTGCTTCAAGCAGAGGAGCATCAGGAAGCCGGCCATCAAAAAGTGCGGCAGCATGCCGATCGAGAAGCTCTTCATTTTCTCGCGCTTCTTCTCGAGCGAGTACGCGAGCCAAAAAATCAGCGCGAGCTTGGCCATCTCGGACGGCTGCACGTGAATGGGGCCGATCGCGAGCCAGCGCGCCGCGCCGCCGCCCGTGTGGCCGAAGCCGGTCACGCTGAGGATCATCAGCACCGTCACGACGCCGAGGATGGGGTAGGTGAACGGCTTGATGCGGTGGTAATCGAAGCGCGACGCCGCGATCATCGTGAGCAAGCCGAACACCGCGTAGATCGTCTGCCGGACGAGAAAGTACTGCGGGTCGCGAAAGGTCGTCGTCGCTTCGACGACGCTCGAGGTGTAGACCATCACCACGCCGAAGCCGAGGAGCGCGATGCCCGCGGCGGCGAGCACGCTGTCGAGCGAGCCCGAGCGGCGCGTCGAAACTGGAGGAACGGAGCCCGAGAAAGCCATGGTCACCTGAGCTTCAACGAGGAGAGCGCGACGAGCGCGAGCAAGACGGAGATGATCCAGAAACGAACGATGATGCGCGGCTCGGGCCAGCCCTTCTTTTCGTAGTGGTGGTGGATCGGCGCCATCAAGAAGACGCGCTTCTTGAAGAGCTTGAAGGAGACGACTTGCGTGATGACGCTCGCGGCCTCGATCGTGAAAATTCCGCCCAAAATCAGGGCTAAAAGCTCGGTCTTCGTGATCACGGCGCACATGCCGAGCCCGCCGCCGAGCGAGAGCGAGCCCACGTCCCCCATGAACACCTGCGCGGGGTACGTGTTGTACCAGAGGAAGCCGATACCGGCGCCGACCACCGCGGCTCCGTAGACGGCAAGCTCCACCATTTCGGGAAAGCCCGCGACGTCGAGGTACGTCGCGAGCGGACGCCCGAAGAGCACCGAGCCGGCGACGTACGCCCAGAGCGAATACGTGCCGGCGTTGATGACGACCGGACCGATCGCGAGGCCGTCGAGGCCGTCGGTGAGGTTCACGGCGTTGCTCATGAACACCACGAACACGAGCGCGAGCACCGCGTAGAGACCGAGCGGCAGCGACAACGGGTGCTTGTCGAACGCGAGAAACGGCAAGGACAAGCGCGTTCGCATCTCGACCCAGCGAGCGGGCAGGTCGTCGTGCGTCAAGAAGAGGTACGCGACGGCGGCTCCGCCGATGCCGAACTGGCCGACGAGCTTGTAGCGTCCGGCGAGTCCACGCGAGCTCACGGCCTGAATTTTCAGCCGATCGTCGAGGTAGCCGACCGCGCCGTAGCCGGCCGTGACGGCGGCGGTCGCGATCACGAAGACGTTCTTCACGTCGGCCCAGAGCATCGTCGGCACGAGCACGCTGAGCAGGATGAGCGCGCCGCCCATCGTGGGCGTGCCGCGCTTCGCGAAATGCGTCGCCGGCCCCTCCTCGCGAATGATCTGGCTGATCTGCTTGCCGCGGAGCTTGGCGATGAACCACGGCGCGACCAGGAACGAGACCACCATCGCCGTCAGCGCCGACATGATCGCGCGGAACGACGGGTAGCGGAGCACGTTGAGCCAGCCGAGGCCGGTCAGGTGCCGGAAGGGGTAGAGGAGCTCGTAGATCAAGCCGGACCTCGCCCGAGCAGTCCTGCCACCACGCGCTCGGCCCGCACCCCGCGCGACGCCTTGACGAGCACGACGTCGCCCGGCCGTACGCGCGCGCGCGCGGCGGCGAGCGCGGCTTCGGCGTCCGCCGTGAAGACGCTCGTCACGCCCGCTTTCGCGGCCGGATCCACGTAAAAACGCGCGTCGCCGCTCACGGCGATGAGCTCCGCGGCGCCGCTCGTCGCGATCGCCTCGCCGAGCCTCGCGTGCTCGCTCGCGGACAGGGCGCCGAGCTCGCGCATTTCACCGAACACGAGCACGAGTCGCGCGTTGCGATCGTGCGCCACCTCGCCGGCCGTCCTCAGCGACGCGACGGCGCTCGCCGGATTCGCGTTGTAGGCGTCGTCGAGCACGACGGTGCCGTCGGCGAGCTCGTGCGCCTCGAGCCGCCCCGGCTCGCCCGCGGCCGAGAGCGCGCGGGAAAGGCGCTCGCCGTCCGGCAGCTCCACGCCGAGCGCCTCGGCGACGGCCACGGCCGCGAGCGCCGCGTACGCGCCCGCCTCGCCGAGCAAACCGAGCTCGAGCTCGAGCTCGCCCTTCACACCCTGCAGGGTGACGCGCTGACGCCCCACGCCCGCCGCCGCGCGGCTCACGCAGCGCACGTCCGCGCCGGCGCCGAACCCGTAGCGAACCCGCCGGAGGCTCGAAAAGCGCGCGAGCTGGCGGGCGACGCGAGGGTCGTCGGCGTTGCCGATCGCCGTGCCGCCGGAGCGAACCCCCGCAAAAAGGGCGCCTTCTTCGCGCTCGATGGCGTCGAGATCACCGAGGCCTTCGCTGTGCTCGACGCCGACCAGCGTGAGCACGCCCGCGTCGGGCGCGGCCAGGGCCGTGAGCATCGCCACCTCGCCCGTGACGTTGGTGCCGATCTCGACGACGGCGAAACGGTGGCGCGCTGCGAGCCCGAGCAGCACGAGCGGGACGCCGATCGCGTTGTTCAAGTTGCCGCGCGTCTGGTGCACGGCGCCCGGCGCGACGAGCTCGAGCAGTGCGCCGACCGCGCTCCGCGTCGTCGTTTTGCCCGCGGAGCCGGCGACCCCGACGACTTGCGTCGCGAAGCGCCGCCGGTGCGCGCCGGCGAGCGCGCCGAGCGCACCGAGCGTGGAGGCCACGCGCACGACCGGGACACCGACGTCGCCCACGTCGCGCTCGGCCACGACGGCCGCCGCGCCGTTCGCCACGGCTTGTTTGGCGAACGCGTGGCCGTCGAAGCGCTCGCCGCCGAGCGCGACGAACAGCTTGCCCGCGAGCGCCTCGCGGCTGTCCGTTTGAACTCCGGTGACGACGAGACTCGCGTCCGCGCTCGCGACGAGCGCGCCGCCCGTCGCCTGCGCCACCTCGCCGAGCGTGAAGCGCGCCTGATTCTGCGGCAGACCGCTCGCCATCAGCCGCCCTTCCCGGCGCGCCGCAGCGCGAGCGCGCGCCGCGCCTCGACGCGATCGTCGAACGGGCGTCGCTCGGCGCCGACGATTTGGTACGGCTCGTGCCCCTTACCCGCGATGAGCACGCTGTCGCCCGCCTTCGCTTCGAGCACGGCGCGCTCGATCGCGCGAGCACGGTCGAGCTCGACTTCGTAACGCGCCGGGCCCTCCGCGAGCCCCTCCTCGACCTCGCGCGCGATGGCCGCCGGCTGCTCGCTCCGCGGATTGTCGGTCGTCACGAGCGCGCGATGCGAACCGAGCGCCGCCGCCATGCCCATTTTCGGCCGCTTGCTCGGGTCGCGATCGCCGCCGCAGCCGAAAACGCAGATGACTTCACCCGGCGTGATGCGGCGAACGGCGCCGAGCACGCGAGCGAGCGCGTCGGGCGTGTGCGCGTAATCGACGAACACCCGAATGTCGTCCGCGTCCTCGTCGCAGCGCTCGAAGCGCCCCGGAGCGGGCGGCGCCGAACCGAGGGCGCGCGCGGCCGCGGCGGCCTCGTACCCGAGCTCGACGAGCACGCCGAGCGCGGTGAGGAGATTCTCGAGGTTGTGCTCGCCGGTGAGGCGGGATTCGAGCCGGACCGGGCCCTCCGGCGTGATCAGGTCGGCGCGAATGCCGAGCGCGTCGATCACGCTCGAGCTCGGACGGAGCGCGGCGTCCGCGGAACGGCCGGTCGTCGTCACGCGGCCGCGCGCGCGCTCGGCGAGCCAGATCCCGAAATCACCGTCGACGGCGACGACCGACGCGTCGGGACGGAGCTCGGTGAAGAGCCGCGCTTTGGCGGCGCCGTAGTCGGCGAGCGACGCGTAAAAGTCGAGGTGATCTTGCGTCAGGTTGGTGAACGCCGAGACGCGGAAGTGCAGCGCGTCGACGCGCGCGAGCGAGAGGGCGTGGCTCGACACCTCCATCACGAAGTGAGTGCCGCCCGCGCCCGCCACGCTCGCGATCGAGCGCGAGATGTCGTCCGCCTCGGGCGTCGTGAGCCCCCCTTCGACCTGCTCGTCGCCGAACGAGAAGCCGAGCGTGCCGAGCCGCGCGGGCCGGGCGCCGAGCTCGCGGAGCGCGTGTTCGACGAGGACGCTCGTCGTGGTCTTGCCGTTCGTGCCGGTGATGCCGACGACCGCGAGCTTCTTGCTCGGCGCGCCGTAGACGCGCTCGGCCGCGAACGCGAGCGCCGCGCGGGCGTTTTTCACCGCGAGCACGGGCACGCCGAACACCTTCGCGTCGGTGCCGTCCTCGACGAGCAGCGCGACGGCGCCGCGCCGCAGCGCCTCCGGGACGAAATCGAGACCCTTCGAGCGTTCGCCCGGTCGCGCCACGAACAGGTCGCCCGGCTCGACCCGGCGCGAATCCTGACGCACGCCCGCCACGCGCACGGAACCGTCGCCCTCGAGGCGCGGCGTGAAGGGCGCGAGCGCGAGCCCCACGTCGAGCAGGCTCACTTCGGCCTGCGTCGGCAGCGTGATGCCTCGGTTCGTCATGACGCCGGCTCGAACACGAGGGTGAGCTCCTGACCCTTGTCCATCACCATGCCCGGCGCCGGCGTCTGATTCACGAGCAGGCCCGAGCCCGAGAAGCGCGGCGTGACGCCGAGCTCGAACGCCCGCTTCAACGCCTCGCGCGCGGGCCAGCCGGTCATGTCGGGCACGCGAACCTTGCCGGCCGGCACCGGACCGTTGACGACCGCGCCTTCCTGAATCGCGGGGCGCTTGCCCTCGGCGCGGCGGATCGCCTCCATCGCGGCGTTCGCCGGATCGGGGCTGTGCGCGAGCACGGCCATGTCGGCGTGCTCCTGGCCGCGCGGCACGAGCCCGCGGAGCTCGAGCGCGGCTTCGGCGACGCGGCGGAACACGGGGGCCGCCACCGCACCGCCGGCGTGCTCGACCATCGGCTCGTCGATCGTGACGGCGATGGCGATCACGGGCTTTTCGGCCGGCACGAAGCCGACGAAGGATGCGACGAAGCGATCGAGCGAGTAGCGCGACGAGCCCGGCTCGGCCTTTTGCGCCGTCGCCGTCTTGCCCGCGACGCGGTAGCCGTTGATGGCCGCTTCGACGCCGGTGCCCTCGCCCTCGGTCACGGCGACGAGGAGCTCCGCGACGCTCCGCGCGACGTGCTCGGGAATGACGCGCCGCCGCACGTGGGGCGCCGTCTCGCGCACGAGCTCGCCGTTGGCCGTGACGACCTTCTTCACCAGAATGGGATCCATCAGCTCGCCGCCGTTGGCGACCGCGGCCGCCGCCATCGCGAGCTGCATGTTCGTGACGCCGATGCCGTGACCGAACGCCGCCGACGCCGTTTCCACCGGCACCCACGGTCGTCCCTTCGGCCTCAGCGTGCCGCTCGCCTCACCGGGCACGCCGACGCCCGTCTCTTCGCCGAAGCCGAAGCGACGGAAGGCCTCGTAGAGTTTGTCGCCGCCGAGCCCGAGGCCCATTTTGGCGGCGCAGATGTTCGACGAGAGGGCGAGCACCTGCGCGATCGTCAACCACTCCGACGGGTGAGTGTCGTGGATGATGACGTTGTCCACCGCCATGCTGCCTTTTTCGCAGTAGAGCTTGTCGGTGGGCTTGACGGTGCCGGCAGCGAGGGCGGCGGAAACCGTGAAGATCTTGGTGGTGGAGCCCGGTTCGAACACGTCGGACGTGGCGTGCATGCGCCGCGCTTCCGGGTCGCTCTCGGAGTAATCGTTCGGATTGAAGTTCGGGAAGCTCGCGAGCGCGAGGATTTCGCCGGTCGCAGGGTCGACCGCGACGACGGAACCGCCCGCCGCCTCGAACGTGCGCACCGCCGCCTGGAGCTCGTGCTCGGCGACGTGCTGCAGACCCTGGTCGATGCTCAAGGTGACGCTGTGACCGGCGAGCGCCCGCTCGTCCTGCGCGCCTTCCGAAAACAGGAGGCGCCCCGAGCGATCGCGGAGGCCCCGGAGCTCTTCGACGTGACCGGCGAGCTCCTCGTTCAGCGAGTATTCGAGGCCGTCCTTGCCCTCGCCGTCGGGCGCGACGAACCCGAGCAACGAACCGGCGAGCTCGCGGCGCGGGTAATAGCGGCGGCCTTCGCCCTCGACCACGATGCCGTGCAGCGGCTCCTGGCCGTCCTCGCCGCTCGCGAGCTTGCGCACGCCCTCGGCCTCGTCCACGGTGAGCTGCCGCTTGAGCCACGCGAAGCGGCGCTTGGCGAGGATCTTGCGCTCGATTGGCGCAGGATCGAGGCTCAGGACGGCGCCGATGCGGTTCGCGGCGTCGCGCGCGACGAGCGGGATCTTCTGCGGCTCGACGCCGCGCAAGAGCTCGACCGCGTCGAGGCTCGCGCTCGGCACCTCGACGCTGACGGCGAGGGCGTCGCCGTTGCGATCGTAGATGGCGCCGCGCTTCGGCGCCACGTGCAGGCGCCGCTGCCGCTGCGATTCGGCGATCTCGCGCCAGCCCGAGCCGTCCTCGACCATGATCGAGTACGCCGACTGCACGACGAGCCCGAGGCCGAGAGCGAGCACGCCGCACAGGAGCCCCATCCGAACGCGGACCCAGCGCGCGCGTGCCGCCTCGTCGATCATGGATCCTGATCCTCCGGCGGCGCGGCGGGCGCCGAGGCGGACGCGGCGACGCTCGGGACGCCCTCCGGATCGGCGGGCAGCGCGCCCGCGGGCAGAATGCGGTCCGGCGTGGGTTCGCTCATCCCGAGCAGCGTCCGCGCGACGAACTCGACGCGCTCGGGCGTCTTGTGGCTCGAGAGCTCGAGCTCGAGCACGCGCTTCACTTCGCGCAGCCGCGCGATGTGAGCATGCGTGCGCCCGAGCTCGTAACCGAGCTCGACCGAGCGCACCCGGAGCGACAGATCGAGCACGAACGCCGCCGTCGCGGCGGTCACGGCGAGCGTCCAGAGCACGAGAAAGGTGCGCTCGCTCTTCACGCCGGCGGCTCCTCGCCGGGTCCGCTCGGCGGAATTCGACGCGCGACCCGAAGCTTGGCGCTGCGCGAGCGCAGGTTCCGTTCGACCTCGAGCTCGCTCGGCACCTGCGGCTTCTTGCTGAGCGGCTCCCACTCGTTGCGCCCGACGAACTCGCGCTTCACCGCGCGATCTTCCGTCGAATGGAAGCTGATGAACGCGACCAAGCCGCCCGAGCGCACCCGCCCGCGCGCGAGCGCCAAGAGCGAGCGGAGCTCCGGCACCTCGCCGTTCACCGCCATGCGCAGCGCCTGGAACGTACGCGTCGCCGGGTCGACGCCGCCCACGCGGCGCGGCCCCACGGCGCGCACGACCGCGCGTCGCAGATCGAGCGTGTCGCCGAGGCGGTCGGCGGCGAGCGCCTGCTTGATGCAGCGCGCGATGCGTCGCGACGCGCGCTCGTCGCCGAGCTCGAAAATGATGTCGGCGAGCTCCTCTTGCGACACGCGCTCGATGAGCTCGCGCGCCGTCTCGCCGCGCGTCGGGTCCATGCGCATGTCGACGGGGCCCGCCGCGCGGAAACTCATGCCGCGTCCGGGATCGGTGAGCTGCTCGGAGCTCACGCCGAGATCGGCGAGCAGCCCGTCGATGCGCGTGAGTCCGCGTGCGTCGAGGCAGCCGCCGATTTCCGAAAACGCCGCGTGCACGACCTCGGCGCGCTCCCCGAACGAGGCGAGCTCCGCGCTCGCCGCCGCGACCGCGCGCGGATCGCGATCGAACGAGAGCACGCGCACGCCGGGCAGCGCGCGGAGCAGCGCGGCGGAGTGCCCGGCGCCGCCCGCCGTCGCGTCGACGATGACGCCGCTCGCGAGCTCGCCGAAGGCCGCCACGACCTCGCCCAGCATGACGGACGCGTGGTTGAACGCGGGCTCACTGTCGATGCGTGCGGCGGCCATCATAGTTTGACCTGTTCGAGCGCGGAGCGAAGCTCGCCGGCCTCTTCCGGCGTCATCGCGAGCGAGCGCTCCCACTCCGCTTTCGACCAGAGCTCGAGCAGCTGTCCCATGCCCGCCCAGACCGCGTCCTTGTCGAGCCGAGCACGCTCGCGGAGCGTCGGAGGGATCAGCACGCGACCCGACGCGTCGAGCTCGCACTCGACGGCGGCCGACACGTAGAGCCGTCGAAACCGCACGCTGCTTCGCGCGAGGCTCGGCAGCTCCATCACCTTCTGCTCGAGCGACTCCCAAGCGCGCATCGGGTAGAGGTGCAGGCACGGGTCGAACAGATCCGGCGCGAGCACGATGCGCTGATCGCCGTTCGCGGCGACGAGCTCGCGAAAGCGCACGGGCAAGCTGATGCGACCTTTCGCATCGACGCTGTGCATGAAGTGCCCGCGGAACATCGGCTCGGTTTTGGGTTGGCTCACCACTGGGCGGGCTGGGTTGACACTCAGCCCCACTATTTCCCACTGGACCAGCCGAACCTACGGGTCGACCGAGGGTTCTGTCAACAATGCGCGGTGTGAAAACCATAAGGAAAAACCTCAGGTTCGACAGTAAGTCGCGCGCCTACATGAACAGGAGATCAGGATCGCTCGGCGGCCCCGGTGTGATGGCGTTTCCCACCTGGAGGCGGGCACAGCGTCAGCACCGAGGCGAACAAGAAGACGGCGAGCGCGGCAGGAGCGGCGGCGACGAACAACATGGAGCACGACGACAGCAACGCGCGTTCCTTCGGCAAAGACGGGCGAAATCACTCACTTAGCCCGTCCTGGTGCGCGCTCCGTGTGGGGCGGGAGACACGCGGCCGCGGCCGCCCACCCGCGCAGGTCGTCAGCTCTTCGGATCGCGGGGCGCGCGAGGCGGCGGCTCGGACAGCACCTGCTTCGGCACGTTCGACAGATCCCGCTTCACGTCCGACACGGTGCGCATCCCGCGGCCGGCGGTGCGCCCGACCTTCGTCAGCGTTTTCGGCCCGAAAAGCGCAAGGAGCACGATGGCTACCAAGAGCCAGTGGATGGGGCTCATCGTTCCCATGGTCGGCTCGGCGATTATACTCCGCGCCCGCGGCTCGGCTATCACCATGAGCGCCGCCGCGCGTGTCCTTGTCGATGCCGTCATCACTCTCAGGCGTGTTCGGTTTGCTCCCCGCTCGCGCGTCCGTCGCCGCCGTTCTTTTCCTCGCCGCGTGCGCGCGCCATCCGGCCGCCGACGGCGGACCCTCGGCCGCGACGTCGACCGCGCACGCCACCTCGAGCGCGCCGCCGCCGGCGAGTGCCGATCTCGTGGCGCAGGGCGCGGCGCTCTACGCGCGTTACTGCGCGCTCTGTCACGCGAAGGACGCGACGGGCTACGCGGCGGACAACGCCCCGTCGCTCGTCACGCGCACCTTTCTCGAGAGCGCTTCCGACGGCTTCATCGCCGACGCCATCCGCAACGGGCGACCGAGCACCGCCATGGGCGCCTACGGCAAGAGCCGGCAGGGGCCGCTCGAGGAAGCCGACATTCGCGCGCTCCTCGCCTTTCTGCGCTCGCACGGCCCTCAGCCGGTGAGCCTGCCGCACTCGGAGCTCAAAGGCGACGCGGTGCGCGGCGCCGTGCTCTTTCACGACAACTGCGAGAGGTGTCACGGCACGCCGACCGAGCGCAAGACGGCGGTGAGCCTCTTCAATCCTCAATTCCTGGCGCAAGCGACGCCCGATTTTCTGCGCTACGCGATCGTGAACGGCCGGCCGCCGACGCCGATGCCCGCCTTCGGCACCGAGCTCACGCCCGCGCAGGACATCGAGGATCTCGTCGCGTTCATCGGGAGTAAGACGGTGGCGCTGCCGGCGCCGACCGTGGCGAAGGTTCCGGAGAACCTACCGGTCGTCTTGAACCCGAAGGGCAAGCCGCCGAACTTCACCCTGCGCGAGGATCGCTTCGTGCCCGCCGACGAGGTGAAGCAGGCACTCGCCGAGCACCGGAAGCTCGTGATCGTGGACGCGCGTTCGCCCGCGGATTGGATCGCCTTCCACATTCCGGGCGCGATTTCGGCGCCGTATTACAACGGCACGGAGCTCGACCGCATCCCGAACGACGGCACCTGGGTGCTCGCGTATTGCGCGTGCCCGCATCACGCGTCCGGCGCCGTCGTCGATGCCCTCCGCCAGCGCGGCTACAAGCACACCGCCGTCATCGACGAAGGCATTCTCGTCTGGAAGTCGCGCGGGTACCCGCTCGCCGGCGAGGCGGTCGACAAGGCGCCCTAATGCACCGCCGGGGCTTGCGCCCCGGACCCCCGCGTCCGCTTCGCGTCCGCCCTACTCAGGCGAGCGTCGGGACGGTCCAGTCGACCCACTTGGTTTCGTCGAGCGTGATGCCGCGCGTGGTCGAATCGACCGCCGTGTTCGCGGCGCCGCCGAGCAAGAACGCGATGACGAAGGCGTAAAGGTCGAGCGCTTGGTCGCTCGGCAGCTGACAGTGGTTGTGCGGCGAGGAGAGCGCGATGCCCATGTTGTTCGGGATGCCGAGCGCCTCGTACACCTTGTGCGCCGCCTTCGATGCGCCGTAAGTCGCGACGGGGCCGAGCCAGTCGATGTCGTTCTCGAGCACGAGCAGTCCGCGCGGCGCGCAGAGCGCCATCACTTCGTGTTGATCGAGCGGGAGCTTGCTCGTCGCGTTGGCGAACTGATTGAAGCCGGTGCCGAGCCAGGCGTTCTCACCGATGATTTCACTCGCGGTTTGGATGTTCTGGCCGTTCGCCTTTTCGTCGTCGGCGATGCGCCAGCTCGCCGCGCCGCCGGAGCCGGATTCCTGGGGGATCGTGAGCGCGATGCGTTCGTCGAAGGCGCCGCACGCGAGCGCGCCCTTGCCGTTGCGCGAACAGCCGGTGACCGCGAGCCGCGTCACGTCGATGCCGTGCGCGGGCGCCGTCAGCTCGAGGGCGTCAATCACGCGACTCACGCCCCAGGCCCACGCGATGAGCGACCCGGAGTCGATGTTCGTCCCGTAGAGGTCAAAGAATTTCCCCTTGCCGCGTGACGTCTTGTCGAGCTGCTGCGCCATCTCGTCGTTGTTGAACGCGATGGTCGCGATGCCGCCCGCCGTGACCGGCGGCAGCGCGTAGCTGCCGAGCACGATGAGCGCCGGGTACGGCGGCACGCCGACGAGCGGCGGCGTGATGGTGACGGAAAAATCGATGCTGCTCCCGCCGTCCGCGCAGGTGATCGCGAGCGTGCCGGCGTCGAACGAGGCCGTCACGCTGGCGGGCTTCGGCGGCTTCGTCCCGTAGACGAACGCTTGCGCGAGCTTGACGAGCTCCTCACGGCGATTGAACCAATCGGCCTTCGTCGCCACGCGCGCGCCGGCGAGCGTCGTGAAGGGGTCCGGGAGCTTCGGATTTTGGGGGAGCGCTGCCGGATCGGGGAGCGCCGAAATCGCGAAGTTTGCCTCGGTATCTTCGCTGCTCATCACGCCGGTCGTGACGGGCGCGCCGCCGCCGCCGAGTCCCCCGACGCCGGGAAAGCCCACGACGCCGCCCGCCTTGCCGCCGCCTCCGACGAGTGCGTTGCCGCCGCCGGCGCCGACGGTTCCGGCCTCGCCGTGGCCGCCGCAATTCGAGACCAGCGCCGAGACCGCGCCGAGCGCTCCGAGCTGAAGCACGCCACGTCGCGACCTCGATGTCACCACGCGTGCGTCGCTCACCGTGCCGAGCCTCGCACATCCGGCGCGCTCCGCGTGCTCATTTCAGGCGCGGAGAACGCGAACACCGACGGAGAATTTGCACCCTCGGAAGCAAAGTTCAGCGACTCGGATACTCGACGAGGTTACCGGTCAGCATCGCGAGCGTCAGGGCCGTCCAACTCAGATTGTAGTAACGGCTGCGCGCGAGCAGCGTGCCGGTCGCCACGAGCGCGTACGCGTCGTCGATGAAGCTCTGGAACGTCGCGTCGTGCATCGCGCCCACCGCCGCCGAGCCGACGAACACGGCCGATTGCGGGCCGTTCGGATCCGAATCCGGATCGGGATGCGGCGTCCCGTTCAGATCGTAGCCGTCGACGATCTTGCTCGCGCCGATGCCGGCGAAAAATTGGCTTATCTTCGGCAGGTACGTCTTCGCGCGGGCCTCGCCGTACCAGCAGTAGTCGAGCCCGATGCGGAACGGGATGCGCGCCGAATCGTATTGATAGTTGGTGGCGCTGCCGTTCGGCGGCGACTTCGGCACGCCGTTCGCGTCGCACCAGGCGGGCACCAACCCGTTCGTCGCGTTGCCGCTCGCGCTGTTCAAGGACTTCGCGAGGATGGTGTAGCCGGTGTCGATCACGTGCCCCCACCCGGTCGCGTCGCCGCTCACGTCCCCGAAGATCCGGTATTCGGTCGGAGCGAAGTAGGAAGCGTTGAAGACGATGGTGCCGCCCCACGTGTCACCGGCGAGGAGAAAGTAGCTGTTCGACGGATCGATCTCGTGGTCCCAAATGGCCTTGATTTGGGTCTTCGCGTAGTCGAGGTACGGCTTGTCGAGGCTCCCCTGCCCGCCCCACTGGCGATCGGCCATCACGAGCGCCCACGCCATGTCTTCGTCGCCGTCCGTCGCGGCTCCGCTGCCCGAGACGCTCGTGCCCGCGGCGTTGATGTACCAGTTCATCAAGCCGTTCGAATCGAGCCAGAGCTGCGAGTACTTCCAGAGCTCGTCGAAGGTGTGCTGGTCGTCGAACGCGACCGCGAGGATCATGCCGTAGCCGATGCCCTCCGAGACGGTCGAATTCGGTTCGGCCCCGGGCGAGTTCGGGCGCTGCACGCGCAAGTGCCCGCCGGCGCCGTCGGAAGTGACGAGCTCGCTCTTCCACGCGTCGTAAGCTTTCTTCGCGTCGTCGGCGCTCGCGGCGGTCGGGTACGTGCAGCTCGCCACGCGTTGATTTTGGGGGAATGGGAAATGCGCGCCGGTGGGCGAGCCGGCCATGCCCTGCATCCCCGCGGCGCCGCTCGCCGACGTGCCGCTCGTGCCACCGCCGCCCGCGACCGAAGCTCCCGCCGATCCGCCGCTGCTCGTCGCGGCGCCGGCGCTTCCCGACGTTCCGCCGGCGGCGCCTCCGCTGCCGGGAGTGTGCCCGCCGCTCGAGCCGCCGATGCTGCCGCCACCGGCTCCGCCGGCGCCGCCGCGCGCTCCTCCCGCCGAAATTCCGGCGCTTCCCGCGGGACTGCCTCCGTTCGCGCCGCCTCCGTTCGCCGCTCCGGCGCTCGCTGGGGTCCCGGCACTTCCGGCGCCGTCGCCCGCTTGGGACGCGGAGTCAGCCTTCTGTCCGCAACCGCAGAGTGAAAGGAATGCGAAGGAGAGCGAGCAAGCCCGTGCGAGGCGCATGCGAACGCACAGCGTACGTCATTTTTCGGCGGCACGCCCCGCGCGGAATTTAGTAGCGATACTGCCAGAGCAGGTCGAGACCGGTGCCGATGGTGCCGGCTTCGGTGCGGAGCGACCAATCGCGTTTGAAACGCCAATCGATGATCGCGCTCGCGGCGTCGCGCTGCTCGGCGGGTCCGGTGCCCTCGAGGTTCTTGTAGGAGAGCTCGACCCACACGTTGTCGCCCACGGGCACGACCGCGCTGTAGGTCGCGTAGGAGAGATCGTCGGCCGTGGTCTCGTTGCCCGTGCGGATCTCGACTTGCTTGAGCGGCGTGTCGGCGAGGAGCTGACCCATGAAATCGGCGCCGTAACCGAGACCGGCGGCTTGGGCTTCGCCGCCGCTCGAGTTCGAGCTGCCGCCGAGCAAGAGCGCCTGAATTTCCGGCTGCGTGAGCGACGGATCGCTCTCGAGCCGGAGCGTCGCCTGGCGCATGGTGCCGCCCACGTCGACGTAGACGGTGGTGCCGTCGGGAGCGCGCCAGCTCGCGAGGACGCGCAGATGGGGATCGGAGGGATCGGGAGTGTCGAAGTGCACTTCTCCGGACTCGATGACGAAGCCTTTGCCGAGGAGCTGCACGCGCCCTCCCGACTCGAGCTCGAGGTCCCCCGAGACGCGCGTTTTGTCGTCGAGCTCGATCACGGGGCGCCCGCGCAAGGGGATCTCCATGTCGGAGCGCGTGATGCGCACCTTGCGCGCGAGGTCGAACGCGAGCTCCCATTTGAGCGCTTCGCCGCGCGCCGCACGGAGGGGCTCGCGCAGCGGCTGCTTCACGCTGATGTCGGGGTTGTCGTCGACCCCGAGCACGGCGCGGCCCGAGGTGCGCGGCAAGGCCGCCGTGAGATCGTGCAGCGAGATCGCGACGAGCATCGGGTCGCGCTCGGGAAAGAGCTCGAGCGTCGCGCCGCCGGTGAGCGTCGCCTGCGAAACACCCTGAATCATGAGCGGGACGTTCTTCAGGTTGGCCGTCGCGCGCGCGTCCTCGAGGTGCAAGCCGGCAAGATAGAGATCCACGTCCGCCGAGACGTTCGCGTATTTGGTGCCGGACGCGGCCGCCAGGTTTCGCACCGAGATGACGGTGCGGTTCCCGCTGCGAGCGGCGGTCGCATCGAAGCGGACCTTCGAGAGGCGCATGCCGAGCCCGCCGAGCTGGAACGAACCGTCGGCGAGCGTCAGCTTGCCGCTGAGCGCGTTCACGGCGGCGGGCGCACCCGGCGTCGTGACGGAGGGCGCGAGCGTGAGCGCGACCGCGCCGTCGAGACGACCGCCGAGATCGGCGAGCACGCCGCCGACGATCGGGGTGAGGATGCCGGCGTCGACGTCGTGGATCTCGGAGCTCACGGCGATGGGCAGCGAACGATCGAGCACGGGGGCGTTGCCGCTCCACGCGAGCCCGGCGTGCGCGTCGGCCTTCAGCGTACCGCCCGCGCGCTCGAGGGTGAGCCCGAGCGCGACGGCTCGCCCGTCGGTGCGCAGCGTGAGATCGCCCGCGCCGACCGGCATCTTGCGCACGGCCACGTCGGCGAGCTTGAGGCGGGCGTTCAAGGCCGGCAGATCGCCGTCGCCCGTGAACGCGACGACGCCGCGCGCGCGGCCCGACATGCCCGCTTCGGCCAGCTCGGGCACGAGGTCGAGCGGCAAATCCTCGAGCGAAAGCTCCGCTTCACCGCGGAACGCGCGCTCGCCGCGGGCGAACGCGGCGGTGTCGACGCCGCCGGTCGCGCTCGCCACGGCGACGCGCACGCCGCTGCACGCCGGTCCGTCACCGGCAACGTAGGCCTGGAGGCCGAGTCCGATTTTCGCGGCGAGCGGATCGTATTGGAGCGTGCCGCAGGCGTCGAAGGGCACGATCTCCGGATCGTCGCCGAGCGTGAGATGCGACACGGATGCCCGCGCCGAGAGCTCGGGCTCGGCGAGCGTGCCGCGCACGTCCGCCTCGGCGCTGAGCGTCCCGAGCACGTTGCCGGGCCGTACGAACGAAGGCAAGCCGTCGAGCGTCCGCTGAGCGACGACGAGCGACGCCACGACCGGCTCGCTCCGAAGGAGTCCGAGCGCACCCGCGGGGTCGCCGAGAGCGCGCTTCACGTCGAGGTCGAGGCGTCCGCTCGCGGACGCGAGCAGCCCCGTCGCGTCGATCAGATGCACGGTGCCCTGCAAAAATCCCTGTTTTCCGTCGACGTCGCCGCTGAGCTCGGCTTGCACGCCGCTCACGCGCACGGGTGCCGCGACCGCACCCTGCGCCAGAGTCAGGCCCTGGGTCGCGGCCAGAAAGGTGACGCTCGGCGGATCCTCGGGGCCGGAACGGAGCACGCTCACCTGCCCGATCGCCGTGCCGCCGAGCTCGCTCACCTGCCAGGCCGCCGGCAAGAGCGGCAAGAGGCGCGCAAGCTCGAGGTTTTCGATGCCGAGATCGCAGCGGCCGGTCGCCCGCAGCCAGTCGTTCGTGGAGAGCAGCGGCCCCGTCACCGTCATGTCGAAGGCTCCGCGCGCGCGGCCGAGCCCCGACACGTCGAAAAGCGCCGTGCCCTGCAGGCTCTCCTCCTCGAGCGTCGTCGAGAGCTCGACGGTCGCCCCGGCGAGCCCTCCGTAGCTGCCGTCGTGCACGCTCGCCTCGAGCGTGCCGCGCCGTACGTCGCGCGCGAGCGACACTTCCGCGTTCACGTCGAGCTTGCCAGCGACGCCCCGGCCCGAGAAGCCGACCACGTGACTGATGAGGCCGAGATCGAGGTCTTTTCCGCGAGCGTCGACCTCGAGCAACCCGGGTCGGTAGCGACCGGAACCCTCGAGGGTTCCGCCGGCGCCCTCGAGCTTCACGTCGGACGCTTCCAAGCTGTTTTCGGCGAGCGCGACGTGCCCGGCGCGCGCGTGCAAGCTCGTCGTGTCGCGGGCGACCACGAGATCGACGTCGTCGAAACGGGTCGCTCCGAGCGCCGCCACGCGTGTTTTCGCGCTGACGTGCACGCCGTGACGGCCGCCGAGCTCGGCCGAGAGCGCGAGGCGCGCGGCCGGCCCCGTCGCGTGGATCGACACGTCGTCGAACACGAGCTCGCCGAAGCGCGCGTCTTTGCCGTCGAGTCCGGCGTCGAGACGCAGCGTCTTCGGGGCCGCGACCGGCCCCTGCGCGCGAGCCGTCACGTGCCCGCGTCCGAGCGTGAACGCGCCGAGACCGAAACCGTCCACGTCGCCCGTGAGCGTCGCGTCGAGGTCGCCGCGGGCAACGCGCGCCTTCAGGCGGAAGGCCGCGCCGCCCCGCGCGCCGAGCACGCGAGCGAGCCGCGGGGCGCGCGCGAGCTCGAACCGGCCGGCGCGGACGTCGGCGTCGAACGCGGCGTTCTTCAGGGAAAAGCTGCCTTCGAGCGGCAGCCCGGGCTCGTGGAGCGTGGCCGTGCCCGCGAGACCGCTCGCGTCGTACGTCGCGCGAAAATTCGTGGCCGGCACCGGGACGCCCGCGACCGCCGCCGCGTCCGTCTTGCCGTCGGCGACGAGCTCCGCCCCGCGCGCGTCCGTGCCGAGCACGAGCGTCGTGTCGGCGCTGAAGCTCGTCTCGGGTGCGTTCGGAAAGAGCGCTCGGAGATCGATCGCGTCCCCGTGCGCCGCGAGCGTGAGGCGCGTGGACGGAGCGAACTCGAGCGTGCCGTTCGCGGCGAGCCCCGTGCGACCGATCGTCGCCTGCGCCTTCGCGACGAGCTTCGGAAGATCGCCTCTCGCCTCCACGTGAACCGTGGTCGCCTGTTCGAGCGGCCACGCGGGCAAGAGGGCTCGCACCGCCGCGGGCTCGGCGCGCGGCACGTCGAGCGTGAGCACGAGTCGTTTCCCGTCGAGGCGGGCGACGCCGTCGAACTGCACGTCGCCCGCGAAGCCGTCGAGGCTGCTCCAAAAGTGCGTCGTGCCGCGCTCGTGGAAGCTCCCGACGGCTCGGAGGTCCTGGGCCAAAAGGCCGTGAATCGTGGCTGAAAACTGCGCCGCGTCGACGGCCACCCCGACCGGCGACACGAGGACTTGTCCCCGCGCTCCGTTCACGTCGCCCGTGAATCGGGGCAAGCCGACGAGCTCCGAGGTCACCTTGCCGCGTCCGATCTCGGCGTTCGCGAACCAGAGCCGCACCGGCTTCGCTCCGGCTGCCTTCGGCGTCTTCGAGCGCGGCGTGAAGGCGGCGGCGAGGCCGAGCTCCGAGCCGCCCGCTTCCGGCGCGAGCGTGACGGCCACGCGGTCGACGCGACTATACGCGACGACGATGGTCGTCTTGCCGTCGTTTTTCAGAACCTCGCGCACGATGCCGAGCACGTCCGCGCGGGCGCGCACGCCGCTCGCGTCGAGCACGACGCGCTGCTTCGGGTCACGCGCGACGAAACGATCGACCGCCACGCTCCAGGCCGTGAGCTCCGAAATGCGCCCGACCTCGAAGCTCCCGCCGAGCACGCGAGCGAGCAGCACCTCGAGCGCGCGCGCGGCCACGCGCCGGCCCGGCGGCAAGCCGAGGTGGAGCGCCGTGAAGAGCGCGCTTGCCGTCACGAACACGAGCCCGAGCGCGACGCCGCGGAGAAGCTTCGCTACCCGGCGGAAGCTCATGCTCGCGGCACCTCAAAAAGCCTCGCCGATCGCCAGATCGATCGACATCGGCAGGCCGAAGAGCGTCTCGTCCGGCTGCTCTTCCGTGGGCGGCAAATGCCGGTGCCCGAGCCACTGCAGGTAGAGCGGGCGAAAGCCGACATCGAAGCGCAAAGGTCCCACCGGCGTCACGTAGCGCAAGCCGAACCCGGGCGAGATGTGCGGGTAGTTCAGGCGGATTTGCGCGACCTCGCGCGCCACGTCGCTCGAGTCGACGAAGAGCGCTCCCTGAAAGGCGCCGGAAATCGGGAAGCGCGTTTCGAGCGAGAGCTCCCAGAGCGTGAGGCCGCCGAGCGGTCGAATGCAGCCGCTCGGCAACGGCGTGACCGTCGTCGCGCAATTGACGCCGGAGACGCCCGTCGGCACCAAGAAGCCGATCGGACCGTGGGGCCCGACGCCTCGCAGCGGATAACCGCGGTTCGAGTTCGGACCGCCCGAGTAAAACGCGCGGAGCAAGAGCTTCTCTTGGTCGCGCACGACCGAAGGATCCTGCGGATTCACTTCCGCTTCTCGTCCGGCGGCGGTCGCGCCGTTCAACGTAGAGCCGTAGTTGCCCGGAATCAGGAACCCGAAGCCGAGCCGCGCGGCGAAGACGGATTTTCGTCCGAGCGCGCCGCGCGTGTACACGCGCGCTTCCGGCCTGATTTTCACGTCGTTGACGGTGCCCTGAAAGACGTAGCCCGCGACCTGAACGTCGTTCGACAGGTAAAAGCCGCGCGTCGGTTGCAGCGGGTCGTTCCGGAAATCGAGCGCGCTCACGAGCTCCGGAAATGAAACGCGCACCGGCTCGAGCCCGCTCGCCGAGTGACCGCGATAGTAGAACGGGTAATACGCCTGCCAGTTGTAGGACGGCGTGAGGATCAGGTGGTGACCGAAGAAGGCGCGCTCGGCGCCGCCGCTCGCCTTGATGTCGTGGTAGCCGAGCACGGGCTCGAGCTTCGGATCCTCTTCCGCGGGGATGGGATAGAGGACCGGGTAGACGTTGTAGCCGAGACTCAAGAAGCCCGCGGTGCGCGCCTCGAACATCGACGGCTGGCGGAGCGCGGTCTGCACGTGAAACTCGGGCAGCGCGCGGATCGGCGCCCACAGCGGCGCGCCGGTCACCGGAATGCGCGTCGGAAACAACGTCACGCCCGGCCGCGCCTCGACGCTCAGGTGACGGAGACCGCCCAAGAAGTTGCGATCCTCCCAGCCGGTCGTGAGCTGCCAGCCGAGCCGCAGCACGTCGAAACGCACGCCGCCGCCGAGCCGCACCGCGCGGAGCTTGCTCTCCTTCACGGTGACGAGGAGCGGCACGCTCGCGCTCTCCGGGTGGCTGCGATCTTCGGTGATTTGCACGCTCGTGAAGACGCCGAGGTTCAAGAGCGCCGTCTTCGCGTCGTCGATTTCGGCGGCCGAATACGGGTCGCCCTCGTGCAAATCGAGCGTCGCCCGCACCGGCGTGACCGGGATCCCGCCGAGTCCCTCGATGCGAATCGGGCCGAAGTGCGAGAGTTTGCCGAGCTCGGCCGTGTAGGACACGTCGGCCGCGCGCGCCGCGACGTCGACCGACGCCTTGCCCGTCACCTTGCTGAACGCGTAGCCGTGATTCAAGAGCACGCGCTCGAGCCCCTGCTTGTCGGCCTCGAACCGATCCTCGTCGAACACTTCGCCTTGTTCGAGCTTCACCGCGTGTACGGCGTGGCGCGCGACCTCGGGCGGCAAAAGCGCGAGACCGCTCGAGTCGACGCGCCGCACCGTCACCGGCTCACCGAGCGTCACCTCGATTTCGACGCGCACGCGGTGAGCGTCGAGGTGAACGACGCGCGCCGCTTCGACCTTCGCCTCGTAGTAGCCGCGCGCGCGGCACCAGCGCTCGATGCGCTCGAGGTCCCTCGCGAGCACCGACGGGTCGTACGTCGCGTACTCGAGGACGCGCGGGAACACGCCGAAGAGGAGCGGCGACTCCCCCGTGGCGAGCTTGTCGCGCATGGCGCCGGACTCCGCGTCGTCGGCGCCCGTGATCTCGAGGCTCGAGACGACGGGCTGCGTCGGCCAAGTGCGGCAGCCCACCGCCGATGCGAGCATGAGCAGGCACGCGGCCGCGCGGCGCCGGGCTCGCGAGCGAAAGCCCATCGCCACCGGTCGTTAGCACGACCCCGCGCACCGCCGCGAATCGCGCGTCCGAAACGCGCGCTCGCCGCTCGCGCGAATTACTTCGGCGCCTTGCGCTTCACGCCGGGCAGCGTCGCGAGCTCGGGCGCGGGCTCGAGCACCTTCACGTCCTGAAAGTCGAGGATGCCCTGGTACGGATCCGCCTCGGCGCCGGACGAAGCCTTCATGAAGGTCGTCGAGTACTTGCCCTTGACGGTGACCTTCGCGCCCTTGGCCGGCAACGGATCGGGGACCTTCACGCCCCAGCCCTGGTCGTCGTAGCCGCCGTCGTTCTTCGGGCTGTCGAACGCCTTGATGGCGTCGAAAATGTTCGCGAAGTTCGAGGCCCAGCCCATCACCTTGATGGACTCGTTCTCGGGCGCGTCCTTCGTGTCGCCGATCCAGAACGTCGGCACCGGCGCGTGGCAATCCTCGGGATCCGCCTTGCCGGTTTTGTGCACGGCGCACTTCGGTGCGTCCTCGATGTTCGTCTTCGTGATGTAGCCGGTGACGCTGATGTCCTTGCCGACGATGTCCTTGCGGTGAACGACGCTTCGCAAGAAGTACGCGGCGCCCCAGACCGTGTATGCGTCACCGTTCTTCACTTGCTTCTTTTGCAGGGTGGGCACGTTCGGCAGGTTCGCCTTCGTGCCGCTGTACGCGGGCCTGGGTTGGTATTTCGCTTCCTCACCGCCGCAAGCGAGCGGGACGCAAACGGCACCAACCAGCAGGGAAATTCGCGCGACCTTGGGAAACATCGGAGGGGCCTCCTCGGCAGGCTTTCTCGTGAATCTCACGCGTTAGGGGTCGCGCGAGCCGGGCCACAGTAGTCTTGATTCCACCGCTACCGCAAGGCTCGCTTCGAGGGTGCCGGCCTCACGGCCGTCCGACCGAATCGCAACGCCTCCGAGCAGCGCGTGCACAGCAATTTTGCAGCCGAGCTAGCTCGATCCGCCGTTTCGAGGGTCGCCGCTGGTAGGATTTTCGCACCATGGCGCGCTTCATCGTCGTCGGGGACGTGCACGGCTGCAGCGCGGAGCTCGACGCGCTGCTCGATCGCGTCGCGCCCGTGCACGGCGATCGCGTCGCGTTCGTCGGGGATCTCGTCGCCAAGGGGCCGAACACCGAGCGCGTCCTCCGCAGCGTGCGCGCGCTCGGCGCCGAGGTCGCGCTCGGCAACCACGAAAAGAAGTTGCTCGACGCGCGCGCCGCTCGCCGCGCGGGACGCCCGTCACCGACCAAGCTCGACCCCACGCACGAACGCTTGCTCGATCAGCTCACGGACGAAGACTGGTCGATGCTCGAGTCCATGCCGCTCTGGATCGATCTCGACGCACAGCTCCGCGTCGTCCACGCGGGCATCGTGCCGGGCGTCGCGATGAGCGACCAAGATCCGAAGAACCTCTTGCACATGCGCTCCCTGTCCGACACCGGCGAGCCGAGCAGCAAGTGGGGCCCGCCCTGGGGCGCGCGTTACGTCGGGCCGCCCCACATCGTGTTCGGTCACAACGCGCGCAAGGATCCTCAATTGCACCCCTTCGCGACCGGGCTCGATACGGGCTGCGTTTACGGCGGCGCCCTCACCGCGCTCGTCTTGAAGCAGGGCAGCGTGCCGCCGCCCCCGAGCGCGCGCGGCGACGTGCTCGTCGCCGAACCGGCGCGGCGCGCGTACTCGGACTACGGCGGACCGCTCGTGAATCGGTGACGGCCGAGATCGTGGGAGGCTTACCGGAATGACGAGGCGCGTTCGCGTGGCTCTCGAGCGGCTCTCCGCCGGGGAGCGCCGCATCGACGGCGCCGAGGGGCGTTACCTCGCGCGCGTGCTCCGGCTTCGCGCCGGCGCGAGCCTCACCGCGTTCGATCCGGTCGCGCGAAACGAAGCCGACGCGACGCTCGTCGCGATCGAGCGCGACCACGTGCTCGCGCGCTTCGGCGAGCCGCGCCCGGCGAGCGTCGTCGGGCTCGAGCAGGTGACGCTCGTCTGGTGCGCCGGCAAGGGGGACAAGCCGGACGACGTGGTGCGCGCGGCGACGGCGCTCGGCGTGAGCTCCATCGTCGTCGCCACGAGTGAACGGAGCGTCGCGCGCGCGCCCGCGACGCCGGAACGGCACGCGCGCCTTGCGGCCATCGCGCTCGACGCCGCGCGGCAGTCCGGCCGCGGCGACCTCCCGTCGCTCGAAGGCCCCGTCGAGCTCGCGCGGGCGCTCGACGACGCGCGCGCGAACACGGCGCTGAAGCTCTGTCTCGAGCCCACGGCGAGCACGGAGCTCGGCGCGGCGCTCCGCGAGCGCCGGGGCCGCGGGCTCGCTCTCCTCGTCGGACCCGAGGGTGGGTTCGCCGAGGATGAGCTCGAACTCGCCCGCGACGCGGGTTTCACCCTCGTGCGCTTCGGATCGCTCGTGCTCCGCACCGAGCTCGCGGCCGTCGCGGCGCTCGGCGCGGTCGTCGCGAGCGAAACGAACGGCCCCGCGCGCGGGGATTAGCCGCCCGGCACCCGCGCGCTCGCGCAGCCGACGTGCACGGTGAGCTCGAGTTTGCCCTCCGACCAATACTTGTCGATGGCGTCGCGCACGTAATCGAGCGGCTTTTTGAGCTCGAGCTCGCCGAGCCAGGTGTGGAGCTCGGGCATGATCTGAAGCCGGGTCACCGGATCTTCGACGAAGGCGCGGCCGCTGTCGAAGGGCAACACCGTCTGGCGGATTTCGACGTCGACGTCCTCGAACCCGGCGCTCTCGAGCTCTTCGGAGAGCGACTCGATCGAAGGGCGCGTGGCGAGCGCGTACTCGACGGCTTTCGAGAACTCGGTGTCGTCGAATTTGAGCGCGTACTCGCGCAAGAGATCGGCGACCTCCTGGAACGAGCCGCGGAGGGGCATCGCCACGAGCGCCTGACCGCCCGGGCAGAGCAGCGTGCGCATGCCGCGCAGCAGCTCGAGGCGCTCCTCGGCGTTCACGATCGGGTGCAGCGCGAACGTGTGCGTGAACTGCTCCGGCTCGAACTCGGACAGATCATTTTCGAGAATGCGATATTCGATCTGGGCGTCGCGCCGCGCGGCCGCCTTGTTGCGCGCGAGCTCGAGCGCGGGGAGACTCGGGTCGAGCCCGATGATTTCCGCCTGCTCGACGCGTTCGTAGAGCTTCAGGTCCGGATATCCGGTCCGGCAGCCGATATGCAGCATGCGCGCGGCGTCGCCGACGAGCAGCATCTCGAGCAGGAGCTCACCGTAGAGCGCGAGGTAGCGCGGCACCACGAAAGTCTCGAAAATCGCGGCATCGGCCGGGGTGAGCTTGTCGGTTTGGAACAAGACGAACGAGTTCGGTTGTTACCAACCGCCTTCTAGCGAATCAAGCCGTGGGCGCCCGCGGGGGCTTCGCTCTAAGCTTCCCGCGTGCACCCGCTCGTCCGCGCCGGAGCCGTGGCCGCGCTGATCATCGCGGCGGGGTCGCTCGCCCGCCGCCCACCGCGCAAAATCCGCGTCGAGAGGGTCCCCGCCCGGGCCGCGACCCCGCTCGCGAGCGCGCCCGCGGGCGCCCCGTGTCCGCCCGGCACGCTGCCCGACCACGGGGTCTGCGTCCCGGCGCCCGCGCCGAGCGCGTGCCTCAGTCCACGAGCTTGTAGCCAAAGCCGTACACCGTGAGGATGTGCGTCGGCTTGTCCGGGCTCTTCTCGATCTTCTTTCTGAGTTTCACGACGAAGTTGTCGATGGTCCGGTTGCTCGGGTTCGCTTCGAGTCCCCAAATCTTGTCGAGGAGCTCGTCCCGCCCGACGGCTTGACCCTTGCGCTCGTGAAGGAAGCGTAGGAGCTCGACTTCGTAAAAGGAGAGCTGCTCGGCGCGCTTGCCGTCCCGCTGAATGCTCTGCGCGCCGACGTTGACCGTCACGTCGCCGAGACGAAAGCTCGGCGCTTCACTCGGCCGATGCGTGCGGCGAAAGATCGCCCGGATACGCGCGACGAGCTCGCCGATGCTGAACGGCTTCGTCACGTAGTCGTCGGCGCCGGCCTGGAGACCGCGGATCTTGTCGGCCTCTTGGCTCTTCGCCGTGAGCATGATGATGGGCACGAACTGGTTCGTGCGCCGGAGCTCTTCGCACACTTGATACCCGTTGAGATCGGGCAGCATCAGATCGAGTAGGATCGCGTCCGGGCGGTCCTTCTGCGCGACGCCGAGCCCGGCCTTGCCCGTGGATGCGGCGAGCACCGCGAAGCCCTCGAACTCGAGCGCGTCCTTCAGGCCGAGTGCGATGTGCGGCTCGTCCTCGATGACCAGGATCGTGCGCTTCGTGTCCATGGCGCCCGCGCGCCGAGCCTACGATGAAGCGTCGGACGAGGTCGAGCCGGCGGCCGGGGGTTTTCGCCCGGCCGCCGCCCGGGGGCGCGCTATTCGCCCGCGGTCGCGCCGATGCAGGCGATGAACGCGAGGCCGTCCTTCGCCGGCACGCCGTTGCCCATGAACCGCAAGATGCGCTTCTGGGTCGGAGCGCAATCCTTCACGAGGTTCGTCTCGCCCTGAATCAGGGTCTGGTCGCCGGTGGCCTGCGCGGCCTGCGGATCGACGTAGCAGTAGCCGTAGAGGTTGCCTGGGTCCGCCATCGTTTCGCAGGTGCGGAGGTCGTCGCCCGTGAACTGGTCGAGCTCGCAGTAGCACTCCTTGTCGCAGGGGATGGCGTTGGTCGCGCTGCCGCCGCAAACACCCTCGTTCTCGAGGAACTGTTCCGCGGCATCGACCACCTTCGCGCGCTCACCCGTGAGCGCCGAGCGCCCCGGCTGAGAGCACGTCGGATCGGGGCAACCCGTGTACACGCCCTGCGACGATTGAACCTGCGGGCGAGCCTCGACGACGGCGCAGGGAACCTTGCCGAAGTCGGGGTTCGTCGTCGGGTCGCCCGTCGTGTCGGGAGCGAGCGGACGCGGCAGGCACTTGACCGTGAGCGCTTCCTTCAAGCGTTCGACGATGGCGGCGACGGCGGGGTTATAGCCGTACGCCGGATCGCTCGCGGCGTTGCCGCCCTGCGGCATGATGTTCTTCGGGCAAATGCTCGCGACGATGGAGTTCGTGCCGAAACCCTTCAGCACCTGAAGCTCGCGAACGCCCGGGTAACCCTTTGCGTACGCCTGCGTGCCGTCGGCCGTGGCCGTCACGCCTTGGCAGAGCGGGCTGTTCTTCGAGTACTCGTCGGCGTTGCAGTCGCACCCGTCGGGGTTCATCCCGCACTGGGCGGGGGTGTACGGCGTCGCGAGCGGGAAGATGCACGCGAACTGGAGGTCGTCGTTCGCAGCCAGCTGGTTCTGCTCGTGGCCGTTGATCGGGTTCAGCGTGGTGCTGGTGGGGGGCGTGATCTGCGCGGACGGGAAAGCAGGATCGACGGCGCCCGTCATGCGCGGCTGGATCGACTCGATCATGAACGGATCGGTCGGCGGCACGTTGTTGTCCGGGTCGCCGAGGATCACGGGCCAGCGGCCGTTGGCCTCGAGGTCCTTCTCCGTCATGTACGTCAAGTTGCGACCCGTGAGGCTGTCCTGAGTCGCGATGTCCTGCCACGGCACGCCGATGAGACCGGCGAGGAACACGAGCGTCGCCTCGCGCGGCGGTTCACCCTTCGAGCCGGCCGCGAAGATCGGGTTCGGCACCTGGCCGCCGCCGAAGCGCGGCGTGATGAAGCGCTGGCTCAAACCTTCGACGTAGCGCCCGGGCGGGTAGAGGAGGTCGATGCCGAAGCGTTGCACTTGGTTATAGCAACGCTCGTTCATGCTGTCTTCGTTGACGCTGAGCGTCCAGTTCTTCATGTCGGAACCGCAGACCGGGTCGGTCGCGTTGTCCGCGCAGCTCTGCCCCGAAGGAGGCGGCGAGCTGCAGGGCCGGCAGCACGGATCGTTCGGGTTCACGCACTTCGAGTTCGCGCGCGGCATGTGCCAAGTGACCTGACCGACGCCGCCCTTGTACCCGACGAGCCAGCCCTGCGTGCCGTCTTCGTCGACGATGGAGCAGTCGTTCTCGTCCGAGAGCATGATCACGGCGAGCAGCGAATCAGGCCGCAGGAAGTTCGCGCGCTGCTGGAGCACCGTGTTGTTCACGACGTCCGTCTTGCCGTCGGCCATCTTCGGGCGAACGCTGTTCTGCCCGTCGTTGCTCATCGACGACACGGGCTGCGGATCGACCAAGAAGCGATACCAGGACTCGAGCTGAGCTTCGTAACCGCAGCCCTGCTCGCCGGCGCCGATCACCTGGTTCGTGAAATTCTTGATGAACGTCGCCCCGTCGTTTTCGTTCATCGTGATCGGGGTGTGGGGGTCGAGCACGTCCGCCTGGTTACGCGGGTCCCACACGAGGAAGCCGGTGTTGTTCCAGCTGTAGAGGTTCGAGCCCGGACGCACGCTCGGCAAGAGCTGCGCAAGGTCGTTGTAGAAGGAGCCGCCGCCGTTCGCCTGGTTCTGCGCGTCGGAGCAAACGTCGTTGCTGCCGTGGTCGCCGAGGCTCGACGTGACGATGCCGATGTGAATGTCCTGGATCGGCTTGAACTCGGCGACGCCCTGCGCGCATTGGCCGGTGTTGGCGTCGGCGATGACGCTGCCGTTGCCGACGGGGTTGCCGTTCGCATCGACGCACGTCGGCTGGATCAGGCGCTGCACGAGCACGGGCACCGCGTTCGCCAGGATCTCCTGCTTGTCGGCCATGGAGATCGAGTTGTCGATCATGAAGACGAGGTCGATCTTGTCGACGCCCGTCTGACGGATCTCACTGATGTAAACGTTCGTGGTCGTCGGGGTCGCGGGCGCGACCGGGCGATCGAGACAGCCGGCGGTGAGGGCGCCGGCGCCGACCAAAAGACCGACCGCGGTGAGGCCCTTGCCTGCGGCGCGAGCCGCCGTGGCGAGCCAGGGGTGAGACTGAGTGTGCGTCATAGAGATCGTGCTCCGAGAGAGGGGCGCCGAGAGCCTAGGGGTCGACGAGCTCCAGTGTCAACGCAAGCTGCGTGCCGGTAGGTCGCACGCGGAATCTCCTGCAAACCGCTATCGGCGGGTGGCAACGCAGTTGGCTCCCCACCCCTGCCTGAGCCAACTCAGTTAGTAGAGCCAGCAACCCACCGCCGCACGGCGTCAACGTGCCTTCGGTTCACGCCGGGCACGGCGAGCAGCTGTTCGTCGCTCGCTTGGCGCACGGCATCGACCGAGCCGAGCTCGGTGAGGAGCGCCTTTTTCGTCTTTTCGCCGAGCCCTTTCACGCTGTCGAGCGCCGACTGGAAGCGCCGGCGCTTGCCGGTCTGCTTGCGTCCGCGGTTCGCGAAGCGATGGGCTTCGTCGCGTGCGAGCGCGAGCATGAAGAGCTCCGGGCTGTTCGGGCGCAGCGGCACCGGATTTTTCTGTCCAGGCAGGTACACGCGGTCGACGAGCTTCTCGCCGAGCTCGCTCTCGCGCTCCTTGGCGAGGCCGACGATCGGGAGATCGTGCAGGCCGAGATCGTGCGCGGCGGCGAGCGCCACGGCGAGCTGACCGCGACCGCCGTCGATCACGAAGAGATCCGGAAGCTGCCACTCGGCGTCGGCGGACGCGGTGTCGGGCCTCGAAGGTTCGCTCTCGCGCAACGTGTCGGCCGAGCGCGACGCAGCGTCTTCGTCGCGCAGCGACGCAGCGTCTTCGTCGCGCAGCGATGCGCCTGCGTTCGTCTCGTCGGGCGCGACGTTCGTCTCGTCGAGCACGCGCGGCGCGTCGGCGAGCGCGACGCGGGGCGCGGGCGGCACGGCTTGTGCGGCGGCCCGACCCCGCGCGAAACGGCGCCGGAGGACTTCGTACTGCGCTTGGTAGTCGTCGCCGGGGCCCGCGCTCTTCACATGATAGGTGCGGTACCGCTTCTTGTCGGGCTTGCCGTTGAAGAGCGCGACCACCGAGCCGACCGTGTCCTCGCCGCCGAGGTGCGAAATGTCGGAGCACTCGATGCGGCGCGGCAGCGTCGGCAGGCGCAAGCGTTCTTTGACGCGGGCGAGCCGTTCGTCGATGTCGCTCTCGGCCCGGCGTTTCTCCTCGAACGCGTGCTGCGCGTTTTTCTGAGCGAGCTCGAGCAGGTTCGAACGCGGGCCGCGCTGCGGCGACAAGAGCTGCACCTGGCGCACGCGCGTCCTGGCCGGAACCGCCGCCACGCGCCGTTCGCTCAGCCACTCGGCGACGCCGTCCGCGCCTTCCGGCAAGACCGGGACGAGCACTTCGTCGGGCAGATGCGCTTCACCCGCGCCGCCTTCGCCGTAGTGATCACGCAGGAACGCGGCAATCACTTCGTCGTCGGGCAGCTCGACGCGCGCGCTCGAGAAGCTCACCGTGTCGACCACGCGGCCCGAGCGCACGACGAGCACCACGAGCTCGGCGAGGTCCGCTTCGCGAAAGAGCCCGACCACGTCCTGATCGCGATCGCTCACCGAGACGACGCCCTGCGCCTCGCGCACCGACTCGACCGCCGCGAGCTGGTCACGGTACGTCCCTGCGAGCTCGAACTCGAGCCGCGCGCTCGCGCTCGCCATGCGCTCCTTCAACACCTTGGTGAGCTCGTCGTGACGCCCTTCGAGAAAGAGCGCGGCCGTGCGCACCTGCTCGGCGTAAAGCTCGCGATCCACCTCGTACACGCACGGCGCCGGACAGCGGCCGATCTGGAACTTCAGGCACGGCCGCTTGCGGCTCACGATCTCGCGGTCGGAGCAGGTACGAAGCTTCCAGTGGCGCTCCACCTGATGCAGCGTGCGCCGCACCGCGGTGGCCGAGTGGTACGGGCCGAAATAGCGCGCGCCGTCGGGCTTCGGACGCCGCACGAGCTCGAAGCGCGGCCACTCGTGTTCGAGCGAAAGCCGGACGCTCAAGTACTCCTTGTCGTCGCGGAGCTTCACGTTGTAGCGAGGCTTCCGCTCCTTGATCAGGTTGTTCTCGAGGATCGCGGCTTCCTTCTCGCTGCGCGTGACGATCGTCTCGAGATCGGCGACGTGCTTCCGCAAGAAGGGAATGAACGCGCGCGTGTCGGAGGCGCCTTCCTGGAAGTAGCTCCGCACGCGCGAACGCAAGCTCTTGGCTTTGCCGACGTAGAGCGTCCCGCCCTTGCCGTCGCGAAACACGTAGCACCCCGGCGAGCTCGGCAGGCTCTCGAGCTTTTGCGAAAGCTCGTCCGTCGGCGCCTCGGGAAGCGACATGGCTCGAGTTTGGCAGCGTTGGAACGAAAGATCACGAGCGTGACCCGAGAGCGCGCCCTCGAGTCGACTCCTCGCCGGTGAACCGGCGCGCGGCGTGCGACGAAGCCCCAGCGCGTGCTAGGGGTTGCCTCGGTGCCGCTGAAAGATCGTCTCGTCGAGCTCTTCGCGCGCTTCCCCGGCGGCAGGAGCGGCGGCGCGCTCGCCGTCGCGGTCACGGCGGGGCTCGTGGCCGGCACGCTGCTCGTACCGCGCTTGCCCGCGGCCGGAACGCCGCCGCCGGAGCCGCTCGCGGTCGAGCTCCTCGGACGGCCGTTGCCGCTCGACGCGCGCGCCTCGTCGCTCGCGCTCGAGCGAGTGCGCGGTTACACGGCGCGGCGCTTCGTGCTCGAGCTGCCGGACGGCGAGCGGCGCGAGACGTACCTCGGGCAGCTCGGCGCCGAAATCGACAAGGTGCGGCTCGCCGACCTCGTGCGCGACGCGCGCGACCCGACGAGCCCGATGGTGCGGACGTATCGGGAGGGCGGCGGGCGCGGCGCGCTGCCGCTGCCCGTGCCGGTGGTTTTGAATCGCGAGCAGGCGCTGCCGGCGCTCGCCGCGCTCAAGGATCAGCTCGATCGCGCGCCCGTGGACGCGCGGCTCGACCTCGAGACGCGCAAGCTCGTGCCGGAAGCGAACGGGCGCTTGCTCGACGTGGACGGGACGCTGCTCGCGCTCGAGCGCGCGCTCGAACGCGGCGCCACGAGCGCGCGCGTCGTCTGGAGCGAGAAGAAGCCGCGCCGCACGGCGAAGGATCTCGAGGGCGTGCGCTTCGACGCCGTGCTCGGCTGGTTCGAGACGCGCTACGACCGCTCGGAGAAGGCGGCGGCGCGCACCTTCAACCTGCGCGTCGCGGCGAGCAAGCTCGACGGGCACGTGCTCTTGCCCGGTGAAATTTTCGACTTCAACGAGCTCGTGGGGCCGCGCGACGAAGCGAACGGCTACAAAGTCGCCCCCGTCATCGCCGAAGGCGAGGTCGTGGACGGCATCGGCGGCGGCACCTGCCAGATCTCCGGCACCCTGCACGGCGCGGCCTTTTTCGCCGGGCTCGGCATCGTCGAGCGCACGCCGCACACGCGGCCGAGCGCGTACATCAAGCTCGGCCTCGACGCGACGGTCGTCTACCCGACCATCAACTTGCGCCTAGAGAACACGCTGCCCGACGCCGTCGTGCTGCACGAGACGGTGAAGAACGGCGTCGTGCGCGCCGAGATCCTCGGTCCGCGACGCACGCGCACCGTGACGCTCATTCGTCGCATTCTCGACGCCATTCCGTACGAGGAGGTCGAGCGACCGGACAAGGGCCTGCCGTCCGGCATGCGCGTGCTCGCTCAGCGCGGCGTCGCTGGTTTCAAAGTGAGGCGGTACCGCATCGTGCGCGACGGACCGAACGCGGTGCGCGAGCGTTGGGACGACGTGTACCCGCCGACGACGCAGATCGTGCGCGTCGGCGCCGGCGAACCTTCGAAAGAGAAGCCGAACGTCGCGGACGACGCGCACCCCGAATACCTCGCCGACGAGCTCCTCGTGACGACGCAGGGCCCGGACGAGAAGGACGAGAGCGAGGACCAGACGAGCACGAAGGACGAAGCGATGCTCGAAACGCGCGATCCCGGGCGCTTCGGCAAGGCGGGCTGGACCGAGCAAGCGGGAATGCCCTTCTGGCGGGGGCACGACGCGAAGCCCGCACCCGAAGAAAAAGGCCGGCCGCCCGCGAAGAAACACGGCCCCGCATGATCGAAACTGCGCCTTCCACGCCAAATGAAGTTATGTTTCAAGCAGTTGGAGCGCGCGCAGCCTGGAACCGCTGCCATACGGCCGGGCTTGACTCGACGGACGAGCTAGGCGAAGAACGCCGCCCCGGGACGAGAGGCGCTAGGTCCTCCCAGATTTCGATCCCTCAGACACCGGCTGGCCGGTAAGCGAATCAACCCCATGATGACCACGGAACAACCCGCAGTCCCCCCCGCCCGCAAACCGAACGAGGAAAACGGCGCCGCCGCGCGCAGTGCCGATTGGGAGAACCCTCGCGTCGCTTCGATTCTTTCGGCGGCAGCAAAATGCTTCGCACGCAAAGGCTTCACCGCGACCACGCTCGCCGAGATCGGCAAAGAGCTCGGGCTGCGCAAGAGCATCGTGCACTACTACTTCGCGAGCAAAGCCGCGCTCATCCACGAGGTGCAGAGCTTCACCTATCACCGTTATCTCGATCGTTTGAAGGAAGCGATCCGCAACGGTGACGGTTCGCCGCAGCAAGCGACCGACGCGCTCCGTGCGCTCTGGGACGCGATTCAGAGCAACAAGACCGGAACCGGACTCAACATCGAGGTCTGGAGCGCGGCGCGCCGCGACGCGGAGCTCAAGCGCCGCGCCGCGGGGTTGCAGCGCGACGCGCGCCAGGTCGTGCGCGACGCCGTGGCGGGCTCGGCCAAGAGCCCCCGTTCCGAGGCGCTCGCGACGCTCGTCCTCGCCGTGTTGAACGGCCTCAGCGTCACCGAGTATCTCGAAGGGGACGAGCTCAAGGCGAAGGAAGCTTACGAAGCCTTCCTCGGCCTCTTGCAGACGGCGCTCGAAGCCCCCACAAACGGTTCCTGACCTCCTCAGCGCGACGCAGCGAAGCCGCTCGGCGGCGCCGCCCAGGCCGGACGGCGCCTCGGCGGAGTGCGCTCGCGCGGGGCGTCGTCGGCACGCTCGCGGCCGCCCTCGTCGCCCTCGGTGCCGCGCGAGACGGCTTCGGTCACTTCGCCGAGGGCACCCCGGGGGCGCCCCGCGCGGATCGTTCGCCGCTGCCCGCGCCCCTGCCGCTCCCGTTGAGCGAGACGGCGTGGCTCAGCGGCGGGCTCGACCGCTTCCATCGCTTCCGCCTCGCTCCGGAGCCGACGCTCTCGCTCATCGGCCGCTACCAGCACCCGTGGGAAAATCACACCCCGGAGTGGCGCACGTTCTTCGAGGGGCGTTACGGCTTCGAGCAGGCGCAGACGCCGCTCCTCACCTGGCGTCTCGGAGAGACGTTCGAACCGCTCGCGCTGCCGGTGGTCGTGACGCGCCAGTGCCCGCGCTGGAAAGCGCCGCGCCCCCTGACCGTCATGCGCTACGCGGGTGAAAGCGAGCACCTGCCGCTCTTCGACTGCGACGGCGCCATCGCACCCGAAGTCATCGACCGCCTGAGCGTCCTCGCCCGCGCGCCCGAGACGCCGCGCCCCGCCATTCCGCTGCCGGAAGCGCCGGCCTCGCCGCGACCGGACGAGTGGCTGCCGGGCTTGAAGCTGCTCGATCCGCGCCTGGTCTGGGTGCTCGGTGAAATCCAAGGGGCGTTCCCGAGCAAGAGCGTCGTCATCATGAGCGGCTATCGGCCCGACGCGCACACGAGCTTTCACAAGCGCGGCAAGGCGCTCGACCTCTACGTCGACGGCGTGACGAAGGAAGAGCTTTACGGCTTTTGCCGCACGCTGCGCGACGTGGGCTGCGGCTTCTATCCGAACAACCGGTTCGTGCATTTCGACGTGCGGCCCTTCGGCACCGGCAAGGTGACGTGGGTCGACGTGGCGGAACCGGGCGCGCCGTCTCGCTACGTCGACGGCTGGCCGGGCGTGCTCCCCGCCGGCGCGGCGTGGCTCGGCGGCTGACCGCGATCAGGACGCGGGGACGCGCAGCGTGGCGAGGGCGCGGCTCGCCGCTTCGACCGTGATGGAGCCCTGCTCGGCGATGGCGAGCGCGACGAGCTCGACTTCGCCGCCGAGAGCGCCCGCAGCGACCGCGACCGAGCGCGCGTGCAGCGACATGTGCCCGCGCTGGATGCCCTCGGTGGCGAGGGCGCGCAGGGCCGCGAGGTTCGAGGCCACGCCGACGCTCGCCGCGACCTGAGCGAGCTCGTCGGCGCCGGTGACGCGCATGAGCTTGAGGGCCACCTGCGCGACCGGATGCACGCGCAAGGTGCCGCCGACGGTGCCGAGCGCGAGCGGCATTTCGAGCTCGCCCGTGAGATCCTCGCCGTCGCGACGCCACACGACGAGCGGCGCGTAACGGCCGCTCCGCGCGGCGTAGGCGTGAGCGCCGGCCTCGACCGCGCGAAAGTCGTTGCCGCTCGCCAGCACGACCGCGTCGACGCCGTTCATCACGCCCTTGTTGTGCGTCGCGGCGCGGTACGGATCGAGCTCGGCGAAGCGCGACGCGAGCACGATGCGCTCGGCGACGAAGCCGCCGTCGACCCAGGTCTGTCCCGGCGCGGGCGGCGGCTCGCTCGCAGCGACCCGGGGCCGCTCACTCGGCGGGTCGAGCGACGGCCGCTCGTGCGCGTGCGTCGGCTTCGCCGCGAGGCCGAGATCGCGCGGGTGCACCCGGCAGCGAACGCGCACGAGCCTGCGATCGCAGAGGTTCGAGAGAATGCGCAGGCCGAGCACGCCGCGCGCGAGCTCGGCGGCGCTCGGTCCGATCGCCTCGGCGATGCTGTTCACGAGGTTCGCCCCCATCGCGTCGCGACAATCGACGTAGACGTGGAGCACGATCATGCCCGACCCGAGATCGCGCACCTCGATTTCGCGCGGGCCGCCGCCGCGGGCGAGCAGGTTCGGCACCGCGGCGCGCGCGAGCTCCATGAGCTTCGGCTGCGCGCTCACGAGGTGCGCCACCGCTTCCGCCGGATCGCGGACGTTGACGATCTGCACCTGCGCGGTCATGAGCGCCTCGCCGACCTCGGCGTGAAATCCGCCGCTCGCGCGGATCATGCGGGCGGCGTTCGAGGCGGCGGCGATGACGCTCGGCTCCTCGACCACCATCGGGACGAGATGGTCGCGCTCGTTGACACGGACGTTGAGCGCGACGCCGAACGGCAGCGCGTACGTGCCGAGAACGTTCTCGACGAGCTTGTCCGCCTTCTCGGCGTCGAGGCCGCCGCGCCGGAGCGCCTCTTCGAGCTCGGCGCTCGCGACGCCGGAGCGCTCCGCCACGAGCGCGAGACGCTCGGCGAGCGGTAAACGATAAAAGCCAGGGATGCGCGAGCCGTCCGTCATCGGCAAGTCTCGACTTCGGTCATCTTGGGAAGGACGAGCACTCGACGCTACGGAACGAGCTTTTTTCGGTGCGTTTGCCAGCAACTCGGGCAACGCCACTCCATCACGCGCCGCCCGTCCCGATCCGGCGCGCGCGTCAGCCGCCAGCCGTGGCGGGCGCTGATGAGCGTGTAGTTCGTATCGGTCTGCGGAGCCGGCTTGCCGCAGTCGACACAGCGGTGATCGGCGTCGGCGTGCTGGTCGTCGGAGTTCATGGACAAGGAGCGGCAGGCGGTGCGAGACGCCAACACCTATTCTAGCAAGATCTCTCTGGGGCTCCGAGGTTCGTTTCGAGTTCGGGCACGGTCGCGATGGCCCGAGGATTCATGCTTGAATCGTGGTCCGTCGGGCGCCTTTGGCGGTGCCGTTCGCAGCATGTAGGTCCGGCGGCGCCCCCGACTCACGGCCCCGAGACGACTAGCCAGCCGACCGGCGGCCCGAACTCGCCGAACGATCGCAGAAACCCCGCGCGGGCTCGAATCGAGACACCGGCCGCGCTTGGAGGCGGAGGTGAGGCGACGACACACGGCGGCGCCGGGGGCACGGCTCGGTTCACTCGGCGTGAACGCCGCGCGCGCCGAGGACGAGCGCGAGCAACCGATGGCCGAGGCTCGCCGCGAGCTCGCGAAACTCCGGCGCCGACGGTTCGAATCCGACGTGGAGCAGCACGTCGCCGCCGCCTGCTCCGGCGGGCAGCACGGCGGCCGGAGCCGCGCGGGACGCGAGCCGTTCGGCTTCCGGCGTGACGATCGGCACGCCCGCGACGCGCCCGAGCGCCGCCAGAGCGGCCCGCTGCGCGTGCAGCGCCGAGACGAAACCGACGGCGTCGCCGGTGCTCACGGCCCGCTCGGCGCGCAGCGCCGCGGAGCTCTGCGCGTCCATGAGCGTCGCGTAGTCCTCGGGGTCCCTTTCGCGGAGCGCGCGCACGCGGCCCACGAAATCGCTCGTCGCCGCGGGTCGCCCGCTCCACCACGTTTCGACGACGACGGCGCGCGGGAGCGTGACGCGCGTCACGGTCGGCTCGTGCGGCGTGATCCGGTACGAGAGCGTGCCGCCGTAAGCCGCGGCCGCCACGTCGACGCCGCTGCCGCCGCCCTGCGCGAGCGCGTGAGCGGCGAGCGCGGGCCGGAGCACGGCCTCGGCGAGCTCCCCGTCCGTGCGGGAGCCACGGGCAAGCTCGCGGGCGGCGAGGCTCGCGACCAGGATCGCGGCGCTCGAGCCCAGGCCGAGCTTCTCGTCGCCTTCGCGGAGCGCGCTCGCGTCGAACCACGGCGCGGGTGCGTCGCCGAGCGCGGCGCGCACTTCGGGCGTCACGCGCTCGGCGGCTCGACTCGCGTCCGCAAGGACGAAGCGGTCGACCGCCGTGACGAGCGCCGGCGCGCCGTCGAGCACCGCGTAGGCGCCCGACAGCACGAGCTTGCCCGGCGCCCGCGCTCTCATCCCGCGCCTTCCACGAGGTGCGCCGCCGGCCCGATACCGCTCACGAGCACCCGCTCGACGCCCTCGACCGCGCCGAGCGCCGCCGCGACGGCTTCGGCTGCACGCGCCTCGCAGAGCACCTTCACGTGCGGGCCCGCGTCCATCGTATGAAAGGCGGGCGTGCCGGCGCCGCGGAGCGCCCGGACGCGCTCCATCGCGCGGAGCGTCGCCGGAGTCAGGTAGACGAGCGCGGGACGCGCCGCGAACATCGAGGCGTGCATCATGAGCGCGCTCTGCTCGGTCGCCGCTCCGAGGGCCTCGAGATCGCGCGCGAGCACGGCGCGTTCCACTTCGGCAAAGAGCGCCGGCGCGGCCGCGACCCAGGCCGGATAATACGGGCTCGTCGCCCGCGTGTGGCCCATGCCGTCCGTCGAGCTCACGCTCTTCGGACCCGAAGCCGTGACGGCGATCACCATCGCGAGCGGCCAAGCCGCGCCGTCGAGCACGGGCTCGGCGGACTCGGCGCCGAGCCGGAGCGCGACGAACCCGCCGAAGAGCGAACGCGCGGCGGAGGCGGACGCCCGGCGCGCCACGGCGCTCAGCGTCGCCGGCGGGAGCGGCGTGCCGAGGGCGTGCGCGCCGGCGAGGGCGAGCGCGGCGAAGCCCGACGCGCTCGACGCGAGCCCGGCCGCGGTCGGGAAATCGTTGTGCGACCGCACGCGCAGGCGCGCGCCGGAATGCGTGAGCGCGCGCAGCTCGTCGAGCAGGCGCACGACGCGCTCGCGGGCGCGCCCCGTCGCGGGCGCGCCGTCGAGCGTGATTTCGTCGGTGTCGAGCCCGGGGTCGGCGCTCGCCGTCGTGGTCGAACGGAGCGCGGCGAGCGTGAGCGAGAGGCTCGGCACCGCCGGCATGTTGCTCGCGGCATCCGCCTTGCCCCAATACTTCGCGAGCGCGATGTTCGCGTGAGCAATCGCCGTGACGCTCCCGGCGGCGCTCATGCCGGCTCCGCGCCGCCCACCGTCGCGGCGAAGCAGGCGAGACCGTCGGCGCGCCAGGTCGCGAGAATCGGCTCCGGATCGCCGTCGGCGAGCGCGACGACGCAGCCGCCGCCGCCCGCGCCCGTGAGCTTCGCGCCGAGCGCTCCGGCGCGCCGCGCCGCGTCGCAGGCGCGTTCGATGCTTTCGGTCGAGACCATCAACCCCGAAAGCAGCATTTGATTCAGATCCATGAGCTTGCCGAGGCCCGTCAAATCGCCGGCTTCGAGGCAGAGCCGTGCGTTGTTCACGAGCGCGGTCACGCCGCTCACGGCCTTGTCGACGATCTCGGGCCGCCGGGCGCGGAGCCGCGCGACGCTCGCCACCATCTCGCGCGTGGACGCGGGAGGGCCCGCGACGGCCACGGCGAGCGGCAGCGGGCGCTCGAGTCGCACGGGTTCGCTGCCGGCCGCCCGCGAAAAATGAATGCAGCCGGAGCTCGCCGCGGCGGCCGCATCGACGCCGGAAGCGTTGCCGTGAAACACGCCTTCCCACGCCGCCGCCGCCGCGAGGACGCGCGCGCCGACGGCCGCCGAGCCGAGCACGGCGTCGGGTTCGGTGGCGAGCACGAGCGCGCGCGCGATGGCGACGCCGAGCGCCGCCGAAGCACCGAGCCCCGAGCCCGCCGGCATTTCGAGCTCGGCCTCGACGGCGTGCGGCGCGACGCCGAGGCTCGCCCGGAGCGCCCCGAGCGCGCGCATGGGGTCGCTGCCGTCACCTTCGCTCCCCGAGCGGGTGCCGAGCGCGAGGCGGTCGCGTTCGGCGGGGAACGCCCGGGCGGTCGCGCCGCGATCGAGGGCGGCCGCGAGCGCCGGAGCGCCGTAAACGACCGCGTGCTCTCCGAGCAGGATCACCTTGCCGGCGGCGCGCGCGCGACGGTCCATCGAAACGCCGCTTTATACCCGGCGCGAGGTGAGCGCCAGCGCGGCGCCCTCGAGGAGCTCGCGCGCCTGACGGGTGACGCCGGCGTCGAGGGCCGCGAGGCCCTGCCCGAGCAGCTCTTCGATGCGCTCCTCGGTCCGCCGCCGCGCGCCGGTGCGCTCGATCACCTCGAGCGCGCGCTTGATTTGCGCGTCGCTCGCGCGGGCATTGCCGAAGGCGGCTTCGAGCACGCGCCGTTCGCGC
>Ga0335083_10000850_pt1 | contig 44001 bp, 31 predicted proteins | sample Lox_Sample_42_FD_206716 | JGI IMG/M metagenome (GOLD analysis project Ga0335083, IMG submission 206716) | Soil microbial communities from Loxahatchee National Wildlife Refuge, Florida, United States - Lox_Sample_4.2 | ecosystem: Environmental > Terrestrial > Soil > Wetlands | place: USA...
CTGCGCGTCGACGCGCTCTTTCTTCGCGAGCCGCTCGATGAGCGCGCGCCCCGCGTCGCGCTTGATCATCACGATGCCGACGCCGGCGTCGCCGTAACCCTCGGGCGTGAGCGCGGGTAACGCGGCATCGTCCGGCGGCTGCCAATCGGCGGCCGCGTTCGCGGGTTTTTCCGGCTCGTCCACCACGACGAGCGCTTTCGCGCCGCGCTCCTTCGCGAGCCAGGCCTTGTAACGCAAATCGCCGAACCGCCGCTTGTCTTCCGTCTTTTCGAAGGCCGGCTCGTCGGGCACGAAGCGCCGCACGAGCACCACCTTGCCCCGCACGTTCAGGCCCGCGAAGTCGTCCCGCCCGTGCGCCTTGTCGACGATGCCGTAGCCCGCGAACACGAGCTCGCTCGCGGCCTGCACCTTCGGCGCCGAAAAGCCGAGCGGCACGAACGCCTTCGCGTCGAGCGGCACGCCGCCGAACCTGACGGACGTGGCGTCGCCGAGCTTCAGCGCCGTCGGCACCTCGAACGGCTCGGCGTAGCCGCCCTTGTCGCCGGCGGGCTCGACGCCGAGCTCCTTCAGTCGATCTTCGATGTAGGCGCCGGCGGCCTGAATGCCCTTCGTGCCGAGACCGCGGCCTTCTCGCGCCGGATCGGCCAAGAAGCGCACGTCCGCGAGCGTGCGATCCGCCGCCGTCGCGAGCGTCGTCTCCACGCTGCCCTCGTTCCAATGCGCGACGAAGACGTGGGTGTCGTGGGAGCCGGCCGGCGTGTTCCGGTTCGAAGAAAACGCGAGCATCGAGCCGTCCGGCGAGAACATGGGGAAGCCGTCGAAGCCCTCGGCGCGCGTGATGCGCTCGAGGCGCGCGCCCGTGGTGTCGACCGCCCAGATGTCGAATTCACGCCCCTGCGGATCGCCGTAGTTCGTCGCGAAGAGGACGCGCTTGCCCGACGGGTGGAAGAAGGGCGCGAACGAAGCCGCGTCGAGATACGTGATTTGCGTCGCGTCCGAGCCGTCGGCGTTCGCCACGTAAATCTCGAGCTTGGTCGGGCGCACGAGGTGTTGCGCGAGGAGCGCCTTGTAATCGTCGAGCTCGGGGCCGGGTTTCGGACGCGCGGCGCGCCACACGATCTTCGTGCAGTCGGCGTTGAAGAAGCCGCCGCCGTCGTAGCCCGGCGTGTTCGTCAACCGGACGACGTTCTTGCCGTCCTTGTCCATGCGGTACAAATCGAGGTCGCCGTCGCGCACGGACGTGAAGAGGATGGAGCCGTCTTTCGCGCACACCGTGCCTTCGGCGTCGTAGCCGGGCGTGTCCGTGAGGCGCGTGAGCGGGCCGCCGGCGACGCTCGTCTTGAAGATGTCGTAGTCGGGGTAGATCGCCCAGACGTAACCCTTGCTGCGATCGGGCTTCGGCGGGCACGCCGCGCCGCCGAGGTGCGTCGAGGCGTAGATCATCTCCTTGTCGCCGGGCATGAAGTACGAGCACGTCGTCGCGCCCTCGCCGCTCGACACGGGAATGCGCGACGGCGTCGCGTCGAGCACCGACATGCGATAGATGCGGTCGCAATCCTGCCCGGGCAGGCGCGATTGCATCGTGAGGAAGCGCCCGTCGAACGACCAGTACGCTTCCGCGTTCTCACCCTCGAAGGTGAGCTGGCGCAGATCGGCGAAGTGCGGCTCGTCCGGACGCGCGTGCCCGTAAACCGGCGGCGGCGACGCCTTCACGCTCGCGGTCGGGATCACGAACTTGGGCGCCGACGGCGCGGCGGGCGGCGGCGACGCGCACGCGACGAGCGCGGCGGCGCAGGCCGTGCCTCCGAGCGTCGCGAACGAGAACGGCGGCGGGGGGCTCCAAGGGCGGCGCGGCTTCATGGGCTGACGGCGGGCTGAACTCCGAGATGGACCGTACCAGGCGTCTCGTCGTCCGCGCCGTCGAAAGCGTTGAAAGCGACGAGGTAGCGCGACTGCCCGTCGGCCCCGACGACCAGAAATCCTATGCCCGGCGCGGGCACGGGCGGTGAAACGCTCAAATCTGCCCATTTGTCGGTGAACGCCGACGTCACGTAGTCGCCGCGGTACTCGAGGTCCGGCGCCGTGAGCGCCGCGTAGTCGACCGCGTCGAATGAAGCTTCTTGATTGTCGGCGGTGCGCGTCTTCACGTCGGCGAGCATTTCACCGTCCGTCGCCGCCGCCTCGAGGTCGACCGCCGCCACGTCGCCGGGCCCGCCGATCTCGCCGTTCACGCCGATCGCGTCGCGCCGAAAACAGAGATCCCAGTCGGTCGAATTCGCGGCGTCGTCGGGGCTCAACGTCAGCGTCGTGCCCGTCGCGAGCGAGACGCACGAACCGGGCGCGTCGCTGCTCGGCGCGGGGCCGTCCGGCGTCTCCCCGAGCGTCCCGTCCACGTTCGTGAGCGCGACGGTGTCGCCGCTTCCGTCCGGCGTGACCTCGGCGTAGCGCAGCTGATAGAGCGCGCTCACCGGCGCGCCTTGCACGTCCCCGTAATAGCCGAGCACCTGGAGCTTGTAGAGGTGCCCCCCCGACTTCACGCCGTACGTGTGATAGCGGCTGTAGAGCGTGTGCGTCGTGCCGTCGTACGCGTACCAGCCGAGAAACGCGCCGCCCGCGCGATCGCGGATCAAAAACGGCACGTCGACCGGCTGGTCCGGAAACGCGAACACCGAAATCGAGAGGGGTCCGAACGCCGAGCCCGCGCCCGGACCCGAGAGCCCGCCGTTCGTGAGCACGTCGTAGCCTTCGAACGCCAAGTCCCAATCCGTCGCGGTCGCGGCGTTCGACTCTTGCACCACCGCCGGCACGCCGAGCGCGACGTACGTCGCGTGCGTCGCCGACACCTCGACCTCGAGCGCGTCCGCCGGCGCCACGTCGCCGCCCGAAGTTCCGCCCGTGCCCTCTGTCCCCGAGCCCGGCGTGGTTCCAATCGGCTCGCTCCCGCAGCCGACGGCGAGCGAGGCCGAGGCAACGACCCAACCGAGCTTCTCGAAGCGGGCGCTCATCGCGCCGAAACGATAGCAGCTCCGTGCATTTTTTGGTTTTGGAGGCGACCGGCGCGCGGCGCGGGAACGCCGCCGGGTCGCGCCGTTCCACCGCGCTCAGAGCGTGGGCAAGTGGCGTTCGGCCACCTCCACGCCCGCCGCCACAGAGCGACTCCAGACCTCGCCGAAATTATCGCGCGCCGTGCAGCTGTTCGACGCCCTCGATTTCCTCGCCGTGCGAGCGGATGTCGAATCCTTTCAGATCGGAGGCAATGCGCTCGTAGTCAGCTTGCTCACCGGTCATGACGAACCGTTCATGCGGCTCCTCGAGGTCGCCCGCGAGCACGATCGCTGCCCGTGAGCGAAGCCGGACCGTGACTCTCCGTCACTCGTCGCCGCTGCCGTCGTCTCCGAATTCGGCGCGCACGCCGAGGTACGCCGTCGCGCCGAGCGTCGGCCGCGCGTCGCCGGGGTGGCTCGGATCGCGCTTCGCGTTCAAGAGGTTCAAACCGCCCGCGTACGCTTCGACGAGGTGCGTGATCGCGTAGCCGACGCGCGCGTCGAGCAGTGAGTACGGCGGCGTATCGAGGTCGCTCGTGACGAACGTCTTGCTCATGAAGCGATAGCGCACGAGCGCGTTGAGACGAAAGGGGAGCTTGGCCGAGACGGACGCGGTGACGGTGTGCGGCGGCCGGTTCGGCAGCGGTTCGCGCGCGATCTCGTCGCGCGTGTAGAGGTAGGCGTACGCGAGCGTCGCCGTGACTCCCGTGATCGGCTCCGCCCGCACCGAGAGATCGGACCCGAGGGTGCGCGCGCGGTCGACGTTGACGTAGACGTAGTCGACGACGGTCGGATCGGTTTGCACGGGAGCCACGTCGAAGTCGATGAGGTCGTGCACCCAATTCGCGAACGCGCCGGCTCGAAACCGCAGCGCGGGCGAGGGGCGGAGCGTCACGTCGCCGTTCAGGCCCCACGAGGTCTCGGGTCTGAGGTTCGGATTGCCGAGGACGCGATAGCCGAGCACGGAGTGGTCGAAGACGAAGCCGTATTCCTTGGCGCTCGGAGCGCGAAAGCCGCGCCCGCCGGAAACGCGCAGCGCGAGGAGCTCGGAAGGCCTGAACGCGAGCGCGAGCCGGGGCGCGACCACGCCGCCGTAACGGTCGTGGAGCTCGCCGCGCACGCCGGGCATGATCGAGAGCGCTTCGAAGGGCGCATAACCGAGCTGCCCGTAGAGGGCGCCCGACGAGAGTCGCTGGGGGACGACCTCTTGAGCGCTCTCGGGCACGAGCGTGCTGCCCGCGAATTCGAGCTTGTGGACGCTCTGCGAAAAGCCTTCCGATTCTCCGCGCGCCCCGAGCACCCACGTGCGCGTCTTACCGTCGGCGAGCGTCGCCGTCGTCTCGAAGCTCTCGAGATCCTCGGCGCTGCGCTCGTGCTCGTAGACGGGCGACGCGCGCAGGTCCCGATCGTCCTCGCCGTGAAAGGAGCTCCGCGCGAGCGAAAAATCCAAGTGTGACCCGCCGCCGAGCTCGATCGTCTCGAGCGCGTGCAGATTCAGGCGGTCGTCCGTGGTCGGCGTGTTCGTGACGTACGTGCCGAGGCCGGGGACGTCTTCGGTCGTCACGCCGTCGTTGTGGTCGCGCGCGAAGCGCGCCTTCAGCCTGAGCTCGATGCGCCGGACCGGCTTGAAACCCGCGCGGAGTCCGACGAGGCCCGTGTAGCCGTTCGGGATGAGCAAGGCCGGGCCGCCGTCGAGGGCGTGCTCGTGCCGGCTCGCGTACGAACCGTCGAGCTCGGCCCAGCTCTTGTCACGGCGATAGGCCGCGGCGGAATCGACGAGCCAATCGCCCGAGGTGCGGCCTTCGAGTCGCGCGCGCCCGCTCGGTCCCTCGAAGCGCGGCGGCGCCGTCACGATGTTGATGACGCCCCCGAGCGCGTTCGTGCCGTAAAGCGAGCTCGTCGGACCCACGACGTACTCGATGCGTTCGACGCCGCTCAGCGGCAGTTGCGACAGATCGAGCACGCCGCCGTTGTCGCCGATGACGCGCTCGCCGTCCTCGAGCACGAGCACGCGATCGCCGTCGAGCCCTTCCATCTGCACGCCGCTCGGTCCGCCGAGGTAGCCGTACGCTTGCGGATTCACTTGCAGCGTCGGTTCTCCGGCGAGCGCCTCGCCCACGTTGCGAGCGCCGCGCCGCTCGGCTTCGTCGCGCGTCACCGTTTCGGTGCGGACGGTCGCGCGCTGCGAGCTCTCTTTCGTCCGCGTGCCGGTGACGACGACTTCGGCCGCGCCACAGCCGTTCGGCGCTCCGGGCGCCGCCGGACACGGAGCGGACGCTCCGGGGGCGGACGTGCTCGCGCCGGGACTCGGCGCGCTCGGTTCGGTCGCCGCGGCGGTCGCCGTGCCGGCGCTCACGAACGCGAGCGCCAACCTCGCTGTTCTCGGGAAGTTCAGGCGCCCGATACTAGAGCGGTTTTCCGCCGGAGACCCCCTCCATGAGGACGAGAGTGGCGCTTGGCTTTTCGAGCCGAATGCTAAAAGACGGCCCGATGCTCGGCGTCGGTTTCGAGGTCTCGCTCCGCGCGCTCGCGCCCGAGGTTCTCGGCGCGGTGCTCCGGCGCTATCGGGACTTCGACGCCGCGGAGGACGCGGTGCAGGAAGCGCTGCTCGCCGCCGCCGTCGGTTGGCCGCGGGACGGCATGCCCGTGAACCCGCGCGGCTGGTTGATTCAGGTCGCGTTCCGCCGCCTCACGGACCAGACGCGCAGCGATCGAGCGCGCCGCCGCCGCGAAGAGACGCTGGCCGGAGAGCTCGAACGGGAAGAGGCGCTCCGCCCGACGCCGGAGCCCGAAGACGGCTCGGACGCGGGCGACGATTCGCTGCTGCTCCTCTTCATGTGCTGTCATCCGTCGCTCACGCCGACCTCGGCCATCGCGCTCACGCTGCGCGCCGTCGGCGGGCTCACGACGAGCGAGATCGCGAAGGCGTTTCTCGTGTCCGAGAGCACCATGGCCCAGCGCATCAGCCGCGCGAAGCAGGCCATCAAGGCGTCCGGCGTCCCCTTCGAACGGCCGAGCACGGCGGAGTGGCCCGAGCGGTTGAAAGCGGTCCTGCACGTCCTTTATTTGATGTTCAACGAGGGTTACGCGGCGAGCGCCGGCGCCGAACTGCAGCGCGCCGACCTCGCCGACGAAGCCGTTCGCTTGACGCGGAGTCTCGCGCGGCTCCTGCCCGACGACGGCGAAGTCTCGGCGTTGCTCGCGCTCATGCTCCTCACGGACGCGCGCCGTCGCGCCCGCACCGCTCCGAACGGCGATTTGATTCCGCTCGACGAACAGGACCGCTCGCTCTGGGATCGCGCGCGCATCGACGAGGGCGTCGCGCTCGTGAGCGGAGCGCTCGCGCGCGGAGACGTCGGCCCGTATCAGCTTCAGGCCGCCATCGCCGCGATCCACGACGAAGCGGCCCGCGCGAAAGATACCGATTGGCGTCAGATCCTGGCCCTCTACGACGTGCTCGAGAGCATGTCGGACAATCCCGTCGTGAGCCTGAATCGCGCCATCGCGCTCGCCATGGTCGAGGGGCCGCACGCCGGCCTCGAGCGCCTGCGCGCTCTCGACGCGGACGAGCGGCTCGCGGGCCATCACCGTCTCGCGGCCGTCCGCGCGCACTTACTCGAGATGGCCGGCGAGCACGCCTCCGCCGTCGAGCACTACCGCGCGGCCGCCGCGCACACGACGAGCTTGCCGGAAGAGCGTTACCTCCGCGCGCGGGCGGACGAGCTCGAAGGGGCGAAGCATTGAGTCTGCAGCGTGCCTGTCTGCCGCCAGGCCGTCCGTTCGCATCATGCTTCAGTCGCTCGGATACGCCGCCTGCGCGACCCCGGCGTCGTGCACGAGGTTCGTCTGAAATGCCCAGCTGCCGCCCGCCGGGATCGCGTCCGTGGCGTTCGCGACGGCCATGCTCAACGGGCGGCCCGCCGCGTTCAGCGGAAATACGGTGACGGTCGCGTTCGTCGCCGGCGCGGCGAGTCCGTTCGTGAGGGTGCCGGTGTAGGTGGTGCCGTCCAACGTCTTCGCGGTGCCGAGGGCGCTGATACCGAGCCCGGCGACCGGCGTGATGCCGCTCACGACGAACGCGGGGAACGCGTGCTCGAGATGACCGAGCTGCGCCACCACGATGTCGCTCGGCAGACCGGTGGAGCCGCTCATCGCGACGCTGCCGGGGTCGACGCACGGAATGACGGTGCCGTCGTCGAGCGCGTAAAACTGTGCGGTTTGGAGCGTGCTCCCCACCGAGGTCACGAGCATGCCGCTCTGGTCGAAGAAGCTCGTCAGCATGCCGGGCTCGCACACGGGAGTGGTTCCGTCGTTGCGCGCGGCGGCGTAGAGCTCGAGGCCGCTCGCGCCCTTCACGAGCGTGAACGCGACCAGCGTGAGCGCCGTGTCCTCGCCGGCAACCGTCGTATTCGGGAGATTCGCGGGGACGAAGAGCGACGTGTCGCCGGCGGCGCCGCCCGCTGTCCCGCCGCCCGTGGCTCCGCCGCCGCCGGGCGGCGCACCACCTCGCGCGGCGTCGCCGTTCGCGCCGCCGCCGTCGCTTTGCGTCGCGCCGTTGCCGGCGTGCGAACTCTCACCCCCGTGTCCGCCTTCACCCGCACCACCGAGCGTCTTAGTCGAGCAAGCCAGTAGAGCGAGCGCGAACAGCCGAGAGCTCATCATCGTCAATGGGCGGCGCGCCGTTCGACGATGATCCGCAACAAGGCCGTTTTGGTGCGATTTCATCGTGTGCGTGCATGTAGTTCGCTCGTTGCCGAACTCCACTCGATGACGATTCGGTGCTTTGGAGTCGACGCCGAGCACAGCCAACATCGTTGTCCAACGCGCTCGCGCAGGCACGTTGTTTCTTTCGTGCTGAAAAATATTCACATGCCGACGTGAAAGCGCGCGTCGGGTGAAAGCGCGCGTCAGCGTGAAAGGACTCGCCTTTTCTCGTTGACGTGAAGAGCGCACAACCATGCACGGACGGGGCTCGTTCACTCGAGAGGTCTCTGATGATCAAAAAGCGGTACTTGGTGGCTGGAGCATTATCGGCGACGCTCACCGCGTGTGGGGCGGACGTGCACGCTCCGCCGAGCGGCATGGGGGCCATGTCGGGGACGGCGGGCGGGACGGGCGGCACGACGGGAGGCTCCGGCGGCACGACGGGCGGATCTCTGAATACGGGTGGTACCAGCAGTGGCACAGGTGGGAACTCTTCCGGGGGCGGCGGCACGGGCGGAACGGGCGGGAGCTCCGGCGTCGCAGGGAGCGGCGGGATCGCGAGCGACTGCGCGCCCGGCATTCCCGCGACGTCGCAGGTCCCGCGCATGAAGGACGCGGCCTACGACGCGGTCGTGAATGACCTCCTCGGCGTGACCGCGCTCGCGACGGCGGGCAACGTCAAGCCGTCGGCGCTCCTCAGCCCGGACTCCGACGGCAGCCTCGATGACATCAGCTGGAACGGCTATCAAAAAGCCGCGCAGACGATCGCGGCCGAGGTCATGGCCGGCACGAACAAGGCCAAATTCATCAGCTGCGACGGCTCCTCGGCGGATTGTCTCACGACCACGCTGAAGACCTTCGGGCGCAAAGCGTTCCGGCGGCCGCTGACGGACACCGAGGTGACGAGCTTCATGCGCTTGAACTCGCTCACGCCGAAGGGCACGCCCGATCAAGTCGCGCAGGCGATGCTGACGGCCCTGCTCGAGTCGCCGTCGTTCATCATGTTGCCGGAGCTAGGGCAAAACCAGGACCCGGCGAGCGGCGCGCTCGCGCTCACGAGCTACGAAATCGCGACGCGACTCTCCTTCATGCTCTGGGGCAGCGTCCCCGACGACACGCTGAGCGCCGCGGCGGACGCCGGCATGCTCACGACCAAGGACCAAATCTTGGCGCAAGCGCAGCGGATGCTGAAGGATCCGCGTGCGGCCGGCGGCGTCACGAGCTTTCTCCACTATTACGCGGGCATCACGGCGGGCTCGCACTGGGTCAACGTCACCACGCACGACCCGAACAAGTATCCGACGTTCACCGACGCCTCTTACACGCCGGCGATGGCGGAGATGGACTCCTTCTATCAAGACGTGGTGCTCAACGGCGGTTCGTTCAAGGACATGTTCTTGAGTCCGAACGCCTTCGTCAACAAGGACACGGCCGCCATCTACGGCCTCAATCCCGCGAGCTACGGCGCCGATCTCACGAAGGTCACGCTCGACGCCAATCAGCGCCCCGGTTTCCTGACGAGGGCCGGCTTTTTGAGCACCTTCTCGCACTACGACACCACGTCTCCGATCCTGCGCGGCGCGTTCATCATCACCAAGGTGCTCGGCATTCCGCTCGGAACGCCGCCGCCAGGCGCCGAGCAGACGGCGCCGCCGATGGGCGACTACATGACGATGCGCGAGGAAATCGACGCGCTCACGGCGCCCGACAAGTGCAAGTCGTGCCACCACGGCTACATCAATCCGGCCGGCTACGTGCTCGAGCACTACGACTCGGTCGGAACCTGGCAGGACACGGATCCGCTCGGCGGCCCCATCGACGGCACCGGCAACGTCATCGTGAGCGCCGATCCGAACGCCACGCCGGTCGCGATGTCGTCGCCGCTCGACCTGATGCAGGCCATCGCGGCGAGCGACCAGGCCAAATTCGTGTACGCGCAGCAGCTCGTCGCGTTCGCCACGAACCGCGTGCCGAACCCGAACGACGACTGCGTGGTCGCCACGCTCACGAGCAACATGGCGAGCGACTCCTATCCGCTCGTGAATCTCATCGCCGATTACACCCAGGCAGATTCCTTCCGTCTGCGGACCGTGGGGAAGTGAAGGGAACTCCGAACATGACGACCAAATTGTTCTCTCGACGCACCTTGCTACGCGGCCTCGGGGGCGCCGCGGTGGCCGCTCCGTTCTTGAGCTCCGTCGCCGAGCGCGCGGCGAAATCCCAGGGTATGACCGCCGAAATCCCGAAGCGGCTCATCGTGTACTTCACGCACTACGGCTGCCTCACCGATCGCTGGTTCCCGGCGCTCTCGCACGGCGCGCTGAGCTCCACCGATTACATGAACATGCAGACCTTGAGTCCGCTCGCGCCCTACGCGCAGAAGCTCCTCATGGTGCGCGGCATCCGCGCCATGAACGAGTGGAGCTTCCAGGGCACGCTCGGGCAAACCACGGACCCTCACACGCAAGTTTGCGGCACGTACTTCACGTGCCAGCCGGTCACGCCGTCGGACGGCAAGTTCACGGCGACGCCGACCGGACGCTCGCTCGACCACGTCTGCGCCGACCAGCTGAATCCGAACGGCGCCGTGCCGCTCTTCATGCAGATCGGCGGCGTCAACGGCAGCTCGAGCAACACGCAAGCCGTGATCTCGTTCGATCAACCGAACCAGATCTTCCCCGGCGTCGGGTCGCCGACGCAGGTGTGGAACAGCCTCACGAACCTGTTCGGCTCGGGCGCGATGTCCGCCGACACCTACGCCGCGGTGAGCGGCCAGAGCATCGTCGACATCGTGCACGACGACTTGTCGACTCTCCAGCGCGTCAACATGAGCTCGGCGGACCAGAAGAAGCTCTCGGATTGGGTCGACCTCCTGCACCAAACGTCCGGCACCATGTCCGCGCAGTGCACGCAGGACACGGCGACCGGCCTCGGTCTGACGAACCAGGCCGTGCAGGCGAACGGCGACATTTCGCAGGTCGCGCCGATCATGATGGATCTCGCCGTCCTCACCGCGGTGTGCGACGCGAACCGGGTCATCTTCATGAAGATGCCGCCGAACTACGTGTACAAGAACCTGAACCTGACGACCGAGTCGCACGGCTTGTCGCACCGCATCGGCACGGCGTTCATGGGCGGCTCGTGCCTGAGCGGCGTGATGGACATGCTGCACAGCATCGACGTCTTTTACGCGCAGCAGTTCGCCTACCTCGTCGGCAAGCTCGACGGCGTGCCCGAGGGTGACGGCACGACGCTGCTCGACAACACGGCCACCGTCTGGTTTCAGGAAATGTCCGACGGCGACAGTCACAACCTGAACAACCTCCCGATTCTCCAGGCGGGCGGCTGCGGCGGCTACTTCAAGACCGGCTGGGCCATCAACGTCGACGGCGGCAGCGCCAACATGAGCGTCGGCAACAGCGACGGCGACTGCAAGAACGGCTCGACCCTCTCGAACCTCGACGACGCCGGCACGCCGTCGACCGTCGCTTCGCAGCCCATCAACCGCTACTTCTGTAACCTGATGAACGCGGTCGGCGTCAAAGCCGACGCGACCGGTTTCCCCGCCGTCGGCGGCACCCAGCCGGTCGTGAACTACGGCAAATACGACGACACGACGCTCTTCAACACGAACCAGCCGGCCACCATCAAGACGCCGGGCGAGTACTCGGAGCTCCGCGCAAGTTAGCGAATCGGTCCTTCCGAACGCGGGGGTCAGAAGTTCTCGGCGCGTCGCGGCGTGCTATGCCGCCCGCTTCGATGAAGTTCTTCGCCACGGCGGCCAAAGGCACCGAACCCGCGCTCCGCGACGAGCTCCGTGAGCTCAGGCTCGCCGGGGTGCGCGCCGATCGCGGGGGCGTGCACTTCGAGGGCGAGCCGACCGCCGCGTACCGCGCGTGCTTGTGGTCGCGCGTGGCGCTGCGCGTGCTCGCGCCGCTCGCGACGTTCGAGGCGCCCGACGAGGCCGGACTCTACGAAGGCGTGCACGCCGTCGACCTCGACGCCGTGCTCGATCCGAAGCGGACGCTCGTCGTGAGCGCGGCGTGCCGCTCGAGCCGGCTCACGCACACCGAGTACCTCTGCCAGCTCACCAAAGACGCCGTCGTCGATCGCATCCGCGAGAAGCGCGGCACGCGGCCGAGCGTCGACAAGCGCGACGCCGACGTGCACCTCTTTCTCCACCTCGTCAAAGACGTGGCGACGCTCTACCTCGACTACGCCGGCCGCTCGCTGCACGAACGCGGCCTGCGCCTGCCCGGCGCCGAAGCGCCGCTCCGGGAGACGCTCGCGGCCGCGGTCGTGCGCTACTCCGGTTGGGATCGCGAGAGCCCGTTCGTCGATCCGGCGTGCGGCTCGGGCACGCTGCTCGTCGAGGCGGGACTCTGGGCCAAGCGCGTCGCGCCCGGGCTTGCGCGCGACCGCTTCGGGTTCGAGCGCTGGTTCGGCTTCGGGGACGCCGAACGGCTCGCGTTCAGCGCGCAAAAAGAGGAAGCACGCTCGCTCGTGCTGCCGGCGTCGCCGCCGCTCCTCGGTCGCGACGTCGACGAAAGCGCGCTCGGGCTCGCCCGCAAAGTCGCCGTGCGCGCGAAGCTCGACGCGCGGTTCGAGCTCGGCGCGCTCGCCGACGCGACCGTCGCCGACGCGGGCGCGCTCGTCCTGAACCCGCCGTACGGCAAACGCCTCGCGCGTCCCGCCGAGCTCGGTCGCGACCTCGCGCGGCTCGTCGATCGCCACCCGCGCGCGCACGTCGCGCTCCTCCTCGCCGAAGATCAGCCGCTCGCGCGCACCCGCCGCCGCCCCGAGCCGCCGCGCTCACTCTTCAACGGCGACCTCGCGTGCGTCTTACGCACCTGGTCGCCCCTCGAACCCTGAACGAACGCCCGCCGGAGAGGGCGTAGACCGGCGCCCCGCGGTCGCTCGCCGCCGGCGACATCGCGCCGTCACGGCGCCGAGGTTTCGGGCAACGCGCGGGCGCGCGGCGCGGCGCGTGCAGGTGCTGGCAGCACGCGACGCGCGGGGACGTGCCGTGAACCAAACAATCCCAAAAACACGGGCGAATCTAGCCGCGTGAGGGACGGCTGCCGGGTGGGTCGGACGGGAGGAGCGCTTTGGGGTCGAGGACGCGACCTTCGAGGGTGAGCTCCCAGCCGACGCCGCGTTCGCGGAGCTCGGCGGTGTAGATGGAGTCGCGGTGAAGCAGGCGCGAGACGAGCGTGGAGAGGGCGGTCGCGAGCAGGAGCGGGAGCACGATGGCGTAATCGCCCGAGAGCTCGAAGGCCATGACGGCGGCCATGAGCGGCGCGTGGACGGTCGCGCCCGTCGCCGCCGCCATGCCGACGAGCGCGTAGCCGCCCGGGACGCCGAGGTGCACGCCGAGCGCCGCGAGGCCGTGCGCGTAGAGCAAGCCGAGCGCGCCGCCGATGAGGAGCGTCGGCGTGAAGACGCCGCCGGGGCTGCCGGACGAGACGGACGCGGTCGTCGCGAACACCTTGCCGGCGAGCAGGCACGCGACGAAGCCCGGCGCGAACGCGCCGTCGAGCAGCGCGTTCAGCGGCTCGTAACCGTTGCCGGCCACGTCGGGCAAGAGCGCGACGGCGCCGCCCGCGAGCAGGCCGCCGAGCGCCGGACGCCACGGAAGCCGCAACGCCTTGCGCTTGAACGCGCGCTCGCCGAGCGACAACACGCGCATGAACGCGTTCGCCCCGAGCGCCGTCACGATGCCGAGACCGGCGAAGGCGAGGAGCTCGGTCGGGTGCTCGAGCTGGAAGGAGCGCTGGCCGTAGATGGGGCCCTGTCCGACGGCGGCGCGCGTGAGCGCCACGGCGATGACCGTCGCCACGAGCGCGGGCAGGATCGCCTCGAGCGCGACGACGCCGGTCACGACTTCGAGCACGAAGAGCACGGCCGCGAACGGCGTGTTGTACGCGGCCGCGAAGCCCGCCGCGGTGCCGGCCGCGATCAGGCGCCGCGCGTCGTTCATGGGCAAGCCGAGCTTGTCGCTCACGAATTTGCCGCACGCGCCGCCGAACTGGATGAGCGGCCCTTCGCGGCCGATCGAGCCGCCCGACGCGATCGCGCAGAACGACGCGAGCGATTTGACGAGCGTGACCCGCATCGGCAGCCGCACCTTGCCGAGCACGACGGCTTCCATCACTTCGCCGACGCCGCGCCCGCCGCGCGAGCGCGTCACGAGCATGCCGAGCAAGCCCGCGCAGAGTCCGCCCGCGCACGGCGCGACCAAGCGAAGCCACCACGGAAAGTGCTTCATCGCCGAGACGACGTCGTGGGCGTTCGCCGCCGCGGCGAACAAGGCGCTCAGGGCCGCGCGAAAGACGATGGCGAACGCCGCCGCGCCGAGCGCGACGAGGAGCACGCCGAGCGCGAAACGGGCGCTGCCGGGCTCGGGGTCGAGCGTCGCGCTCGGCTCGTTCACCGGGGTAGCGTGTCAGATCCGAGGCTCGGCGAGCCAGCGCTCGCTCCCGGCCGCGCGTGCAGGCGCGGCTTTCGGCGACCAAATCGTCACGTTGCGGGCTTTTGCCACGACGGGCGGCGCGGGCTTTCGGCCGAAACGGACGATTTTGCGGCCGCACCCGCGCGGCGCGGCTGGCCTGGCTCGTGCAAAGGACGCTCCACGGGCTCTGCATGCCGCTTCGGATCGAGGACTACGCGCTCATCGGAGATACGCAGACCGCCGCGCTCGTCGGACGCGACGGTTCCATCGATTGGCTGTGCGCGCCGCGCTTCGACTCGGGGGCGTGCTTCGCGGCGCTGCTCGGCGCGCCGGAGCACGGGCGCTGGCTCATCGCGCCGCGCGGCGCCGACCTCGCGCGGACGACGCGCGCGTACCGCGACGGCACGCTCGTGCTCGATTCGACGTTCGAGACGCCCGAGGGGCGCGTGCGCGTCACCGATTGCATGCCGCCGCGCGATCGCGCGCCCGAGGTCGTGCGGGTCGTCGAAGGGCTCGAGGGCGACGTGCCGATGCAATTCGAGCTCGTCGTTCGCTTCGACTACGGGTCGATCTTGCCGTGGGTGACGCGCGCGCCCGACGCGCGGCTCCGCTTCATCGGCGGCGCGGACTCGCTCGTGCTCGAGAGCGACGTCGAGACGCAGGGCCGCGGCATGACGACCGTCGCGGATTTCAGCATGAAAAAGGGCGAGCGGCGCGCCTTCGTGCTCTCGTGGCACCCGTCGCACGAGGAGCCGCCGCCGGCGCGCGACGCCGCGGCCGCCGTCGGCGACACGGAGACGTGGTGGCGGGCCTGGTCGCGCCGGTGCGCGCATCGCGGCCCGTTTCACGCCGAGGTGGGCGACTCGCTGCGCGTGCTGAAGGCGCTCTGTTACGCGCCGACGGGCGGCATCGTCGCCGCGCCGAGCATGGGGCTGCCCGAGCGGCTCGGCGGCGTGCGAAACTGGGACTATCGCTTCTGCTGGCTCCGCGACGCGACGTTCGTGCTCTACGCCTTCACGCTCGCGGGTTACGAAACGGAAGCCAAGGCGTGGCGCGATTGGCTGCTCCGCGCCATCGCCGGCGACCCCGCGAAGCTCCAGGTCCTCTACGGGCTCGCGGGGGAGCGACGGCTCACCGAGCGCGAGGTGCCCTGGCTGCCCGGCTACGAAGGAGCGCACCCCGTGCGCCTCGGGAACGCGGCCGTCGACCAATTCCAACTCGACGTGTACGGCGAGGTGATCGACGCGTTCCACCAGACCTTCCGCACCGGGCTCGCGCTCGATCAGCCGTCGTGGAACGTCGAGCGCGGGCTCCTCGAATTCCTCGAAAGCGCGTGGGAACGGCCCGACGACGGCTTGTGGGAAGTGCGCGGACCGCGCCGGCACTTCACCCATTCGAAGATCATGGCGTGGGTCGCGTTCGATCGCGCGGTGAGAACGGTCGAACACAACCGCGTCGAGGGGCCGGTCGAACGCTGGCGCAAGCTGCGCGACGAGATCCACGCCGACGTGTGCGCGCACGGCTTCGACGCGAAGAAGCGAGCGTTCACGCAGTGGTACGGCTCCGACGAGCTCGACGCGAGTCTGCTCATGATCCCACAGCTCGGTTTTTTGCCGGCGAACGACGCGCGCGTGGTCGGCACCGTGGCGGCCGTCGAGCGCGAGCTCTTGAAAGGCGGCTTCGTCCTGCGCTACCCGACGGTCCGGCAAGACGGCCTCCCGCCCGACGAAGGCGTGTTTCTCGCGTGCAGTTTCTGGCTCGCCGACTGCTACGCGCTCATGAACCGCAAGCGCGAAGCCGAGGCGCTCTATCGCCGCCTGCTCGCGCTCCGCAACGACGTGGGCCTGCTCGCCGAAGAATACGACCCCGACAACGGGCGCCAGCTCGGCAATTTCCCGCAGGCGTTTTCGCACGTCGGGCTCGTGAACACGGCGTATAACCTCACGCCGCACCACACGCAGCCCGCCGTGCATCGCCGCGGCGGTTGACGCGGCCCGGTGCGTCGAGCGGGCGCTCAGCCGCGCTGGTGGAGCTCGATGACGTTGCCGTCCGGATCGCGCACGAAGATGCCCTGAGCGCGCGGGCCGAACCGCTGCGGACCGCCCGAAAGCGCGATGCCTTCCGCTTCGAGCCGCGCCTTCGCCGCGAGGATGTCCGGGCAGAGCAGCGCGATGTGCGTGATGCCCGCGTGCTTGTCCGGCACGTCCATGAGCACGTTCGGCTCCTTCGCGTTCGGCGCGTTGAGCACGAGGTTGATCTCGACGCCCGACGGATGATCGAGAATGGCGACGGGCTCGGGCCCGACGGGCCCGGCGGTCTTGGTGAAGCCGAGGAGCTCGTAAAAGCGCAAGGAGCGCTCGAGCTCGTGCACCCGAATGCCGATGTGAGCGAGGCCAGCGAGCGGGATCGGCGTCGTCATGCGACGAGCGTAGATCGGAGCCGCGCCGGCGGGGCGGCGGGCGGTGGCCCGTGGGCTTTTGTTCAGCCGCACCCCCGCGCGGGTGACAGCTCGCGGGCGGGCATGCCACGATGGCCGCGTGATCGGGGGACATGCCCCAGACGATGGCGGCGCCAGGGCCGCGCAGCGCGTTTTTTGGGTGATTTTTTGGGGTGCTCTGCTCGCCAGCGTGTTCGCCGCGGGGCGCGCGGGGGCGGAGCCCGCGGCGCCGAACGACGCGTCGAACGTGCCGAACGCGCCGAACGGAGCGAACGCGCCGAGCGCGCCGAACGGAGCGAACGTGCCGAACGCGCCGAACGGAGCGAACGTGCCGAACGCGCCGAACGGAACGAACGCGCCGAACGGAGCGAACGCGCCGAACGGAGCGAACGTGCCGAACGGAGCGAGCGCGCCGAGCGACTTTTGCGTCGCGCGATTCCTCACGCCGCTCGAAGCCATGGGCGGCGTCGTCCCGGCGCCCGTCGCGCCGAACGCGTCGTGGCTCGCGCGCGTCGAACGAGCCGGTCGCGAGCTCGCCGCGCGCTTCGGTGACCCGAACGCTCCCGCGCGTGTCGACGTGCTCGTCGCGACCATCGCCGATCCGATCGACTCGGGCCTCGGCTACCAATTCGAGACGTCGCTCCAGGCGCTCCTGCGTGGCGTCGAACACGCAGTCGATCGCGAAAGCCTGTTTCGCGATCGCAGCTATCTGCCGTGGGACGACCGCGATCTGCCCGACGACCAACAGAAACAGTCGGCCGGCTGCCGCATCGCGATGCCCGGCGTCGTGCTCTTTCGCGGCGGCGCCGACCCGACGCCGCATCTCTCCGCGGTGCTGCTCGTCGGTGAATCGCCGACGAGCGGCGTGCGCCAGGCCGCCCTCGACAACGCGCTCCGCATTGCGCGCGTGCTCGCGCCGGAGCTCGCGAGCGCGGGGGCCACCGTGCGCGTCGTCGGGCCCACGTTTTCCGGCAGCGCCCAGTCGCTGAGCCGCGCGCTCCGGAGCTTCGCCGTCGAGGCGGGCACGGCGCTGCATTTCCGTGTGCGGAGCGGCACGGCGACCGGCTCCGATCTGCCGGCCTGGCTCGGCACGGACGCGGCGCCCCTCGCGCTCGCGAACGGCGGCGAGATCACCTTCGACGCGACGACCGTCCCCGAAGAAGACGCCGAGTGCGCCTATTTTCACTTCTTGCGACGCCGGCTCGACGTGCCCGTCGAGCACGACGGCGTGCCGCGTGACAGCGGCGTGCCGCTCGCGCGCGTCGCCACGCTCGCCGAGTCGGGGACCGAGTTCGGCGCGACGCCGCTCGCCGACGACGCGCCGCGCTGCGCGTTTCGTGCGTCGTCCGCCTTCGCCTTCCCGTTCCACGTGTCCGCGTTGCGTGACGCCTACGAGAGTCTCGATCAGCACGCGGCGGGCAAGTCGGACCCCTCGATCGCGCGCGCCACCTCGCTCGACCCCTCGCTGCGCGAGACGCGCACCGCGCTCGACACCGAAGCGCCGCCGTCGCCGAAGACGCAGACGGCCGAAGATCTGGCGTTCCAGAACGTGCTCGAGCGGCTCGTCACGCGCGAGGTGCGCTACCTCGGCATCCACGCGACCGACGTGGGCGACGCGATTTTCCTCGCGCGCAAGATCCGCGACGTGGCGCCCGACGTGCGCCTCGCCTTCTTCGACGCCGACACGCTGCTCCTGCACAGCGCGTTTCAGCGCGAGCTCTTGGGGTCGCTCGTCGTGAGCCCGTACCCGTTTCTCGGCTTGAGCGAGCTTTCGACGCCGGACGACGGCGCGCCGACGCTCTTGCCGCGCTTCGACGGCTTCGAAAACAGCGCCGCCGAAGGTCTCTACAACGCGGTCGTCGCCGAGCGCGCGGAGGCGCGGCACGTCGCGAAGCCGGTCGAGCGGCTGCGCGAATACACGCTCGGTTCGCAGACCCCGCTGCCCGTGTGGATTGCGGCGATCGGTCGCGGCACGCTCGTGCCGAACGGCGCCGGCGCCACCCCCGATTGCGGGCGGCGCCTGTTCGGCACGCCCGACGCGAACCCCGCCGCGACGCTCTGCGCCGCGCCGCCGAAAGCGGCCGAAGCGGCGCGCGACGCCTTCCGCCGCGCCCAGGCGACCGAGCTCAGGCCGTATCCGCGCGCGACGTTGCCGAACGCGTGGTTCTTCCTTTACGTGCTCATCGCGTTCGGACTCTTCGTCGACGTGACGCGGCAAAACTTGCAGGAGCGCAAGCTCGCGAACAACGCCGTGCTCGTGCGCGGCAAGCCGACCAAGGATCAGACGCTCGACTTGGCCATCGGACGCACCAAGTGGCGCTTCTACGCGACCATTCGCTCGTTTTTGTTCGCGCTCGCGCTCGCGTACATGGGGTCGCTCCACGTCGTCTGGTTCGTCGCGCTCGGCGCGTTGCGCCCGAACGCTTGGTCCGCGGCGCCCGCGAATCTGCTGTTTCAACTCGCGGTCGTGCTCGTCTCGATCCTGCTCGTCGCGATCGCCGTGCTCCTCAGCTGGCAAGCCGCGGCGCGCTTTTTCCACGATTATCGGGCGTTCGCGCACTGGGGCGGTGAAAACCTGTGGCCGCGCCTGCGGGACGTCGCCGACAGTCTGCGCGCGACCGACTCCGAGGGCCGCGAGCGCGATTCGACGAACGACGCCGGGGCCGATCGGGATTCCACGCCGCCGAGCTCGCGTCCGAGCTTGCGCGATCGCATCAGTTTGACGCTCGGCGTCGCGCGCCCGGTCGGACGGCTCGCGTCGGCGCACATCTCGTTCGCGCAGCTGCGGCTGCTCGTCAGCATCGCGAGCGTGCTCGCGGTCGGCTTCACGCTGCTCCTCTTCGCGGACACGTGGAACTGGGTCGACGGACCGCGTACGAGCCGCCTCGTGCTGATGGCGTTCCGCGACGTGCGGCTGGCGAGCGGCGTGTGCCCGTCCACGCCCGCCCTGCTCTGCCTCGGGTGCGTGTACGTTTGGGCCGTCGGACGCATGGCCCGGCTCACGCTCGCGCACTCGATGTCGCGCGTCTCGCCGCCCGACGGCGAGGCGGACCTCGTGAGCACGCCGCTCCGGGTGATTCTGTTTCCGCGCTACGCGAGCGGCAAAACACCGGACGGCGGCTTCACCGAAGTCGAGCGCGACGTGCTGAACGCGATTTGGCGGCCCGTCACCGGCAACGTCTACCCGATGACGGCGCTCGGCATCCTCACCTTTCCGGTCGTCGTGTTTTGGCTCGAGCCGCTCTCCACGCTCGAAAGCGCGTGGGGTTCGTGGCTGCTTCGCGGCGGGCTCTGGCTCTCCGTCTCGCTCATCGGCGTGACGCTCGTGCAGCTCGTCCAATTCTGGCTCGCGCTCCGGCACCTGCTTCGCCGCACGCTCGAGCATCCCATCGGGCCCGCCTTCGACGGCGTGCCGAGCTTCGCGCGGGATTCGGTCGATCACCAGCTGTCGCGCACGCCCGCCGAGAATCTGCGTTGGGCCGCGTGCGCGCGCCTCTACCTCGAGCTCGTTCACGCGCAGAAACTGCTCGGTCAGTTGCCGTTCGCCTGCGACGACACGAGCCTCGCCATGCGCGCGACGCTGCTCGGCGAGCTTCGCACCGCCGCGCTCGCGGGCAAGCCGTCGCTCGCGCTCAGCACCGATCCGCACCGGACGGGCGGCTCGACCCCGCCGCCGCATCCGCAAAAAGAGCGCGCCGACGCGGAGGTCGCGCTCACGCAGGCGGTCATCGTCGCGGCGTCCGGCGTCATGCAGGTCGTCGAGGCGGCGTGGGCCTACGACGGCGAGCTCGCGCCGAACGTGGCGAAGTGGCTCGAGTCGGCGCGCACCTTCGTGGCCACGGTCCTCACCCTGCTCATCCATCGCCACGTGCGGCAGTTTCGCCACTTCATGCAGGTGACGACGGGCTCGACGCTGCTCCTGCTCTTCGCCGTGACGAGCTACCCGTTCGAGCCCTATCGGATGCTCCTCACCTTCAGTTGGCTCGTCGTGCTCTCCGTCGTCGCGCTGAGCATCTGGGTATTCGTGGAGCTCGATCGCAACACGCTGATGAGCCACGTGAGCGGCACGCACCCGGGTGAAGTCACGCTCAACTGGGCCTTCGTCGTGCGCGTGGTGGGCTTCGGCGCCGTGCCGGTCTTGAGCGTCGCGGCGGCTCAGTATCCGCAAATTGCCACGTTCGTGTTTCAAACCCTGAGCCCGCTCAGCGGTCTCTTGCATTGAGACTGAACGGGCTCGTCCGCCCGCAGCGGCCGTGCGTTGCGCGCCGGTAAAAAGGGGCGCATATCTCGTTCCGTCATGGAAACGCTGCCGGCGCTCGGGGACGTGCGGCTCTTTTTGGCGGTCGCGCGGCTCGGCGGTTTTTCGGCCGCGGCGCGCGAGCTCGGGATTTCCCCCGGCGCGGTGAGCAAGCAGATCGCGCGGCTCGAGCGCGCGTTCGACGCGAGCTTGTTCGAGCGCAACACGCGGCACGTCGCGCTCACGGCCGAAGGCCGGCGGATTGCCGTGCACGCGCGCGAGGCCCTGCGCGAGCTCGAACAAGCGGCGGAGGTCACCGCGGGCAAGCGCGACGCGCTGTCGGGCGTCGTGCGCCTGTCGGCTCCGGTGAGCTTCGGTCGCAAGCACGTGACGCGCGCGATCGCCGAGTTTCGCGCGGAAAACCCCGACGTCGAGTTCGAGCTCCATCTCTCCGATCGCGGCACCGACCTGCTCGTGAACGATTTGGATCTCGCGCTCGTGCTCGCGCACGGCGCCGCGCCCGAAGCGAACGTCGTCGCGCGGCGGCTCGCGTCGAGTCGCCGCCTGCTCGTCGCGTCACCGGCGTATCTCGAGCGCTACGGCGCGCCGCGCGTGCTCGCCGATCTGAAAGCCCGCGTCACGCTCGTGGAGGCGCGCGGCGGCGCGGCGACGAGCAGCTGGCCGCTCGTGAGTGAACGCAAGCGAGCGCGCGTCGCGGTCGCCGGGGCACTCCGCAGCGACAGCACCGACGTCGTGCGTGAATGGTGCCTCGCCGGGCTCGGTATCGCGCTCTGCGACGGCTGGGACGTGGCCGAGGACGTCGAGCTCGGGACGCTCGTGCGCGTGCTGCCGGCCTGGGAAGGTGAAGAGTCGGTGCTGCGCGCGGTGCGGCTTCGCGGCGAGCCGTTGCCGCGGCGGGTCGCCGCGTTCGTCGGCTTCGCGAAGGAGCGCTGGGCCGAGCACGCTCCCTGGTGACGTTCAGCCGCCGTCCGTCACGAGCGCGTCGAACGCGCGCCAGAAGCGCGCGCGGAGCTCGTCGGTCTCCATCAAGATTTCGTGGAACGCGCCGGCCACGTCGACGACCTTGCCGCGCGGCACGCGCGCGACGAAAAAGCGGGTCGCTTCGCTCTTCACGATGCGGTCGTCGCCCGGCAAGATCGCGACGAGCGGGCACGCGATGCGCTCCGCCGCACCGGGAGTCACGAGCCGCTCGCGCAGGTCGACGGCGAAATCGAGCCAGCGCCACGTCGGTTCCCCGAGGCTGAGCTCGGGATGCGCGCGGTAGAGCGTGCGGACGCGCTCGTAGCGCGTGCGATCGTGCGTGCACACGTTTTTCTCGAACGCGAGCTCGGCGGGGTCGACTTGCCGGCGAGCGAGCCGCGTGTCGCCCGCGACGCGCCCGGCCGTCGCGACGACGCCGCGAATCAGCCAAAACGGCAGGGCTCCGACCGCGAATTGGATCATCGGCGCCGAGAGCACAGCGCCGGCGAAGCGCGGCTCGCCTTCCGAAAGCACGAGCGCGTTCAGCGCGGCGCCCATCGAGTGCGCGAGCGCGAACCACGGCTTCGGCAGCGACGCCGCGTGCGCGTCGAGCACGTCGCGAAAATCGTCCGCGAGCGCGTAGCAACCCCCGACCACGTCGCACGCGAGCGGATCGTCGCCGAAGCGCGTCGAGAGGCCTTGCCCCGCCCAGTCGTGCGCGAGCACCACGAAGCCGCGCAGAAGCAGCTCGCCGATGACCTCGCCGTACTTCTCGATCGGCTCGGTGCGACCCGTGCTGACGACGACGGACCCGCGCGCGGTGCCGGGCGGCGTGAAGCGCGCGCTGCGAAGACGCCGCCCCGAACGGGCCATGACCCACGCGGCGGCGCCGTCCGGTAACGGCGGGCCGTCCGCGACGCGATTGAGCGGAGCCGGCTCCATGCGGCTCACTAATTACCACGGGCGTCTTGTTTGGATGTTACCCTTCGGGTCCCATGCCGATGGCGCAGCACCGCATCCCGATTCTGACCACGTTCGAGGCCCCGCCCGGCTACGTGATGCAGCGGGTGATGGGACCGTGCTGGGGCATCACCGTGCGCTCGCGCAGCGTCGTCGGTACGGCGTGCGCCGGTTGCCAGCAGTTTTTCGGCGGCGAGATCAGCGCGCTCACCGAGCTCGCGACCGAGTCGCGCAACGTCGCCATGCAGCGCCTCGAGCAGCACGCCATCGAGCAGGGCGCGAACGCCGTGCTCGGCATGCGCTTCGACTCGGGTGAGCTCATGCAGAACACCAACGAGATCGTGGCCTACGGCACGGCCGTGATCATCGCGCCGGTCCACAAGTAGCCGCGGTCCGAGCGCTCGTGTCCGCGCCGTACCGCCTGAGCCCCGCGACCGCGCGCGCCATCGATCGCCTCGCGCGGCGGGCGCATGCGTTTCACCGCTTCGCGCACCACCCGCTCTGCGAGCGCTACGCGCCGGAGCTCTTGATCCTCGGGCGCCGCGGTCGCGTGTGCCGTGGCTGCGCGGCGGTGCTCGCGGGGCTGCCCTTCGGCGGCGCGCTCGTGGGGCTCCTGCAGCCGAATGCCGTGACGCTCGCGGCGGCGCTCGGCGTGGCGGCGCTGTTCGGCGGGCTTTCGCTCCGCGTGCGCTTGCCGAAAACGCTCGGGCGCTTCGTCCCCGCGTGCGGCATCGGCGCGGGCCTCGCGTCGGCGTTCACGCATGCGGGCGGCCGGCTCGCCGCCGTCGTGGCGCTCGTCACCGCCGTCGGAGTCGCGGTCTACCGTAAACGGCAGCCGAATCGCACGCCTTGCGTCACGTGTCCGGAGCGTCTCGGTCCCGGGCCGTGCAGCGGCCTCCGGCCGATCGTGCGGCGCGAGCGCGCGTTTCGGCGCCTGGCCGAGCGCCTGATCGATCGAGCTCCGGCATGACGCGCGCGACCGTTCGGCGACCTCGCGCGTGGGTGCCGTTGGTTTGGGTGGCGCCCTTGCTCGCGGGGTGCGTCGCCGGAGGCGCGCGGGCACACGCGGTCGCCTCGTCGCCGACGCCTCCCCCCGTGAGCTCTGCCGGAGCGCGGGGGATCGCTTGGATCCAGAATGATCCCGAAGCCGCGTTCGCGCGGGCGCGCGCCGAGCACAAGCTCGTGTTCGTCGATCTCTGGGCGACGTGGTGTCACACCTGCCTCTCGATGCGGGAGTTCGTCCTGACCGACGCCAAACTTCCCGGCGTGAGCGCGCGCTTCGTGTTCCTCGCGATCGACGGCGATCTCGAGAAAAACGCGGAGTTTCTGCGGCGCTTCCCCGCGTCGGGCTGGCCGACGTTCTACGTGCTCTCGCCCGACGGACCTCGCGTGCGCGGTCGCTGGATCGGCGCCGCCTCGCCCGCGCAGCTCGCTCGCTTTTTCGCGGACGCCGAGCGCGAACCGCTGGCCGGCGGCGAGGTCGCGGCGCTCGTCGCCGCCGCGGACGAGCTCGCGGCGGCGGGACGTCCGGCGGAGGCGGCGGAGAAGTACGGCGCCGCGCTCGACCGCGCGCCGAAGGATTGGCCGCGCGCGCCCGACGTGCGCGTCGCGCGCGCCGAGGCGCTCTTGCGCGCGAACGATCCCGGAGCGTGCGTCGACATGGCGCTCGCGACGGCGCCGGGCGCGCCGTTCGCGCCCATCAGCGCGTCCGATGAAGCCGCGGCGACGCTCGACTGCGCCGAACGGCTGCCGGCTTCGGATCCCCGGCGACGCCGCGCCGTCGAACGCGCGGTCGCGACGCTCGCGCCCCTCTGCGACGCGGGCGCCGCCGAGCTCACGCCCGACGATCGCGGGGACGCGTGCGGCAGCCTGATCGACGCGCGGACGGCGCTCGGTGACGCGCCGGGCGCGCGGCGTGCCGCCGAAACGCGGCTCGCCGTGCTCGAAGACGCCGTCCGCGGTCTGCCCGACGACGTGGCGCTGCTCTACGATCCGGCCCTGAGCGAGACACTGCTGTCGCTCGATCGCGGCAACGAAGCGGTCGTGCTGCTCGAAGCGCGCGCTCGCGCACTGCCCGACAACTACAACCCGCCGTACCACTTGGCGCGCGTCGCGTTGAAGCTCGGCCGCTTCGAGCTCGGTCTCGACGCGATCGAGCGCGCCCTCGCGCTCGCGTACGGCCCCCGGCGCGCGAACGCCTACGCCATCAAAGCCGAGCTCTTGCTCGGCGCGGGGCGCCACGACGACGCGGTCGCCGCGCTCGAGGCCGAGCTCGCGTTCCTCGCGGCGCTGCCCGAGGGCCAGAAGCGTCCCGAGACGGAACGCAAAGCACACGAGCGCCTCGCCGCCGTCCGCGCCGCACGCTGACGCGCCGCACGCTGACGCGCCGCACGCTGACGTGCCGCACGCTGACGCGCCGCACGCTGACGCGCCGCACGCTGACGTGCCGCGCGCTGCGTTTCGAGATGCGGCGGCGGCTTCGCGCGACGAAGGAATAGTCGCCTGCGGGTGTAGCCGAGGGACGGCCGCGGCGGTGCCGGCGGCAAAAAAGGCGCGTGCCACGATACGGGACGCCCTGTCCGTGGCATTGGACACGAGGCTCGCGGTGCTTTCCCTTCGCGCTTTCCCTTCGCGTCCCGGTCGCGCCGTCCTGCTCGGTGCGCTCCTCGCCGCCTGCAGTGACGGCGCGGCGACGCTGCCGACCGACCCGGGCTCGTACAGCCCCGTGGGCGCCGCGGGCTCGAGCTCGGCGTCCGCGGGTCGTGGTCCCGCGACCAGCGGCGCGAACGGCGGTCAAGCGACCGCGCCGAGCGGCAGCGGTGGCAGCGGCTTCGGAGCGTCGGGAGCGCACGCGGGCGGCTCGAGCGCTGGACCGAGCAGCGGCGGCACGGCGGCCACGGGCAACTTCGCGGGCGGCGCGAGTGCCGGCAGGGGCGCGGCCGGCAGTTTCGGGACCGGCGCGAGCGGCGCTGCCGGTAACGGCGGGCGCGGCGGGTCGTTCGGCGCGAGCGGCACGTCGTCGCTCGCCGGCGCGTCGAACGCGGGGCACGGCGGCGCGACCGGAGTCACCGGAGCCGCGGGTTCGCCGGCGAACGTGCCCGCGACGTTCGCCGCCGTGAGCTCCATCATTCAGCAGAACTGCGCCATCTGTCACGGCTCGCGCGCCCCACGCCTCACGAGCGGTTCCACGCTCTATCAAACGCTCACGTCGACCACCGTGAAGGAGTGCGGCGGCAACGCGCTCGTCAAGCCGAACGACCCGACGAACAGCGCGCTCCTCATGTTGCCCAATTGGGAGTGCGACGACATCGTCATGCCGCAGGGCTGCATCGACATGCCGTGCCTCTCCGCGACCGACCTCGCGACGATCACCGCATGGATCGACGCGGGCGCGCCGAGCAAATAGCCGCCGAGCGCGTGGTGGCGCTTCGTGCGACGCGGGAGCCGGGCATGCTGGAACGGTTGCTGCAGAAGAGGCGGGTCCACGAAAGGACTTCTCCGTGCAGGCACTGGTTCAGGTGACGAAATCAGGGAAATTCGGCCGTTTTGAGGCGGGCCCCGCTCTAGCGCCATGGTCCGCGCGCGATCTCGCCGAGCAGAAGCGCCTGTGGCGTTTTTGGTACGGCGTGGCGGACTTCTACATGGCCGCGGCCCGCACCGTGATCGCGCAACTCGGCGATCCCCGACGTATCTGAACCCGTCGCGGCAGCCGCCGGCTCACGATTTGCGCGGCACTTCGTAGATGATCGTCGGTCGCAGCGCGTCGATCTGATCGGCGCGCTCGGGCGGGCGAAACGCGAAGAGCGCGAACGTGAGCTTGTCGGGCGTCACGTCGACGATGGTAAAGCCGTTCTTTTCCGTGGGGGCGAGCGCGGTTTCGATGCCTACGAGAGCGGAGGGAGCCGCCTGCACGCCCCGGTACGCCGACGGGAAGGCGAGATCGCCCGTTCCGAGCGTGCCGGCCGTCACGAGGTGGATCGGGTGCGGCAGCGCGAACTCACCCGAGCGCACGATTCGGCCCGCCGCGGACGCGTGCAGATCTCCCTGCACGATGAGCGGCGTGCGGCTCTTCTGCTCGGCGAGCGCGCCGAGGAGGCGCTGGTGTTGCGCGAACCAACCGCGTTGCCAGCCCGGCTTGTCGCCGAACGGCACGAGCCTCCGCAGCTTCTCGTCGAACACGTCGGGATAAAACTCGCCGGCCTTGCCCGTCGTGTAACCGAAGGGCAGCGAGGGCGCGTGGAAAAAGTGCGTCGTGTCCTCGGCGCGCGTGCGCGCCAAAATCCACGCCTCGACCCAGCTCGGCAGCACCTTCGCGTGCGCGCCCTTGAAGTCCGCGTAGCGCCGGCAGTCGTAGAGCACGGCTTCGAGGAGCGCGCCGTAGCGCAGCGTTCCGAACGTCATGTTCGTCCCGGGCGGCAGACCCGCCTTGTCGCCGCCCGGCAAGAAATCGGGCCGGTGAGCGTCCGGCAAAAACTCCGGATAGTAGAGCGCCTGCGTCTCCTCGGCGCCGACCTTGCCGTACGTCTCCGGCGGCAGCGTCGCGACGTTCGCGTCAAACTCCGCGTTTTCGAACATGTCGTGGTCGTCCGTCAGAAAGAAGGACGGCGTCGAGCGGAGCGCGGTGCCGTAAAGCCCGGGGATTTGGTAGTCGCAGAGCGCGAGAAAAGTCGCGGCGTTCTTCGGGTGCAACATCGGCACGCTCGTGTCGAGCGCCGCGCCGAACTTCGCCCGGTGATTTTGCTCGATGAACTTGGCGAGCGGCTTGTTTTGGCTGGTCTCGAGATCCCAATAGACGTGATCGCCGTTCGCGATCACGACGTCGGGCTGGAACGAGAGCGCGCGCGCGAGCAAGCGCCGCCGGAGCGCCATGGCGAGGAAGAACGTCTTGCCTTGAAACGCGGGGCCGTCGTAGCCGCCGGCGCACGTGTAGACGAGCAAGCGCAGTCGATCGACTTTCGCGTCCGGCGCCGGCAGCGTCTTCAAGCGCCACATGTCGCAGAGCGGCGCGCCGTTCGCGTCCGTGAGGCGAAGCTCGTACGGCGTCGCCGGCTTCAAGCCGCTCACGTCGAAACGAAAGAAGCGACCCTGCGCGTCGGTGCGCACGCCGTCGAAAGGCACGCCGCCGACGAGGAGCTTCGGCGTCGTCTTGAGCGGCGCTTTGAACGACGCTTTGATCAGGAAGCGCTCGTGGTTTGCCGCGGGGATGAGGTGGGCGAGCGGCCCGCCGTTCCAGCCGCTCGGCGCCGCCTCGGCTTCGGGGAGCGCGCCGAGCGCGGCGAGCGCCCCCGCCGTAGCCCCTAAAAATTCTCTCCTCTTCAGCCCTTGCGCACTTTTCGCGCGGTTTCCCTCGTCCACCGTCATGGTTCGTCCATACCATCGCCGCCTGCTCGGAGTCGCGCCGAGGTACCGCTAGCGAGTTCTCGACGCGGCTCGCGCGCAGGCCGCGGCTCTGTCAGATTGGCCCGAGAAGGATCCGCGACTCGCCGCACGGGAATCCGAAATGCCGAATACTGTTCGAGGACCGCGGCGCGGGTTCGCTGATTTCAACGAGTTGGGAAAATTGTAAATGAGAAAGTCGCTCCTCTTCGTTCCGTCGCTGCTCGCTGGCTTGGGCTTCGCTTCGAGCGCGGGCGCCACCACTTGGTACGTGACGCCCGACGGCACGGCGACGGACGGCTGTTTCAGCCGCGACTACGCGCCGTGCGATCTCGGGACGGCGTCGAACAACGCGGTGGCGGGCGACACCGTGATCCTCGGCGACGGCGTTTACACGAAGCAGCTCTACGTGTCGGGCACGGGCACGTCGTCCGCGTGGCTCACCTTCCAGGCGGACGACTGCGCGACGCCGATCATCGAGGGTCCGGGCGTCGCTCCCGACGCCGACAATCAAGACGCGGGCGTGAGCTCGTCGGTCGCGACGTACGTGAAGTTCGTCGGCATCGTGTCGACGGGCTGGTCCACCGGGTTCGGCAACGGTTGGGTCGACACCGACGCGACGACGTCGAACGGTCACTTCGAGTACGACAACTGCCTCGCCGACGGCAACGGGCGCACCGGTTTCACCTTTTACAGCGCGCAGGGCATCAAGATCAAAAACAGCATCGCCGCGCACAACGGCTCGAGCACGCTCCACTCCTGGTCGAGCGGCATCACGCTCTACGAGGCGCAAGGCAGCGCGAGCGACAGCTGGATCGAAGGCAACATTTCCTTCGAGAACATGGATAACCAGAAGCACACCGACGGCAGCGGCTTCATCATCGACGAGTATTCGAAGGGCGCGACCTTCATCAACAACGTCGCGTTCCGCAACGGCGGCTCGTGCCTGCGCCTGACCGAGAGCGCGAACACCGTGTTCGTCAACAACACCTGTTACCACGACGCGCAGGACATGGCGGACACGGGGCCGACGAACCCGAGCGAGGTGTATTTCACCAAAGCGAGCGACGGCAACACGACGACGGGCACGACGTTCATGAACGACGTCTTCGTCGCGACCGGCGTCGGCCCGGGGATGATGGCGATTTACAATCAGCCGACGACCGGTTGGGCGAACAACTCCGTGACGAACAGCGGCTCGGTGTCGTTCTTCACCGACGCGGAGGGGACGAATCCGAACTTCACGCTCGCGTCGGGCTCGATGCTCGCGGCCAAAGGCGGCACCGGCTCGAGCGTGCCGACGACCGACGTGGGCTTCGATCCGAAATGCATCACGAAGAAAGCGCCGACACCCATCGGTATGATGGGCTCGGGGAGCTGGTGGCAGTACTCGGTCGATCTCGACTACATCAAGAGCCTCGGCGGCGTCGCGAAGTGCTTCAACCCGAAGATGCGGAGCGGCACGCCGGACATCGGCGCGTACTCGAACGGCGCCGTCACGACGACGACGGCCGGCACGTGCACGAAGCCGCCGCCCTTCGGGACGATGCAGGGCCCCGGCCTCGGCGCAGGCGGCGCGGGTGGGATGAGCTCCGGCGCCGGCGGCATGAGCACCGGAGCGGGCGGCATGGCGACCTCGGCGGGCGGCAGCGCGGGCGCGGTGAGCACCGGCGGCACGACGTCGAGCGGCGGCACGACGAGCATGGGCGCGGGCGGCACGAGCAATCCGAGCGCGGGCGCGCCGGCTGCGGGCGGCACCACCGGCAGCGGCACCGGCGGCACGACCGCGACTGGAAGCGGCGGCACGGCTTCCGGCACGGGCGGCACCGGCGGCACGACGAGCACGAGCGCGGGCGGAACCACGAGCACGGGCACCGGCGGCACCGCGGCTCCCGGCACGGGCGGAGCGTCAGGCACGACGAGCGCCAGCGCCGGTTCGTCCGGCAGCGACAACACGAAGAGCGGCTGCGGCTGTCGCGTCGCCGGTGACGAGCCGAACGGCGGCGTCCTCGCGCTCGCCGGCTTGGTGGGACTCGCCGGGTTCGGCGTGCGGCGGCGCCGGGCGCGGTGAGTCGGTTACCCGCGCACCGGGCCTGCGCTCGCCGTCACTGCTTCGCCCACGTGGAGACGCTCTTGGCGTCGTAGTTGTAAATGGTGAGCTCGCCGCTCGCCGACGTGTACTCGACGACGCCCGTCGCTTCTTGCGGGCAGATCAGGTTCTGCGTGAACGTGTGGCCCGACGCCACGAACGTGCCGGCGATCGGCGGCTTCACGACTCCGCCGTTTACCTCGACCACCACGAACGTCGAGGCTCCCGCGTCGAGGACCATGGTGTCCTTGTGGGTGCCCCCGCTGTCGCCGCTCTCGTAGTCGGTGATGGCGGTCATGAAGTAGGTGCCTCCTTCGAGTGACCCACCGGTCGCAGTCCCCGAGGCCGGCATCGCGCTGGTCGAGTACGCGTCGTCGATCTGCGGCGCCGTGTTCGACGGCGGCGAAGTGCAGAGGGCCGTGGGATCGGGAGCGGCCCCGCCGACGCCCGCCGTGCCGTCACCGCCCTCACCGCCTGCGCCGCCCGCACCCGTGGTTGCCGTCTGCAGCGTCATCGTGTGCGCTTCGTTGGCGTCGTCCGGTTGCAGCGTGACGATTTGCGTGGAGGTCGCCGTGTACGAGAAGACCGGCACCATCCCGACTGCGGAAGCCGGGCAGGTCAGGGTCAGGGTGAGCTCGTGCCCGCTCGTCGTGTAGGTGCCCGAGTAACGCGTACCGTCCAGGTTGACGACCTCGATGGTGTTGCCCGAGATGACCCAAGTCTCTCGTTGCGCGGTATTCCCGTTCTCGCCGTTGTACTGGACGACCTTGGTCAGGTAGTAGGTCCCGTCCGCGATCGTGCCGCCCGTCATCTTCGGCGGCGCCGCCGGATCATGGTCCTTGTTGACGAGCGGGGCTCCGTTCACGACGTCGTTGCAAGCGACGCTCGCACCGCCCGCGGTCCCGCCGGTCCCGCCGGCAGCATCGGCGGCTCCACTCTGACCGCCATTGCCGGCGCCCGCGGCGCCGACCGCCGTATCGCCGCCCGAGCCCGCGACGTCACCCCCGGCTTCGCCGCCCGAGCCCGCGGCGCCTTTCCCGGCCTTGCCGCCCGAGGCGGCGGCGCCGCCGCTTCCGCTCGCGCCGCCGGTGCCGCCCGCTCCTCCGGCGCCGCCTCCGTCCGAACTGCCGGTGCAACTGACCAACCAGGCCGCAACCAGCGCGGTCCCGAGGACGAAGGAACCCTTCATTCGATATTCTCCTGTCGCTTGCTTGCCATGGGCGGACGCGAAGGACGCACGCCGTGCTGCGGCTCCGCGCAAACGGCGGCATCCTCACGGCAACCGAGCCGCTCGGACAATAGGAGGAACCTCCGTGGCGCTCAGCCGACGAGGGGCTGCGCCCAGATCTCGGCCACGAGCGCTGCGCGGCTCGACAGCCGCGCGCGGCGGAGAATCTCCGTCACGTGAAGTTCGATCGTGTGGAGCGCGCAGCCGAGCGAGGCGGCAATCTCCTTGTTCGCGTAGCCGCGGGCCACGAGCGCGACGACCTCGACCTGCCGAGGGGTGAGGCACCACGCTGCGGCGACGCGCTCGAGCCGCCCCGCGAACGCCTGGGCGCCGTCGTGCAAGAGAACCACGTGGCCGCGCTCGTCGCGGAGCGGCAACACCCGTAGTCCGTCCTGCGCACGTTCCGTCGGGGCCTCCACCAGCCGGCGTTCGAGCGAGCCGTCGTCGTTCGCGAGCGCGGCTTCGCCGGCCACGTCGAGCGCCGAGACCTTCGCGTCGGCGCCGACCACGAATGCCGTGGCCGAGAGCGCGTCCAGGGCCGCCCTCAACGCCGTCTCGGCCCGGCCTCGCGCCTCCACCTCGCGCTCGAGCAGCTCCATCTGTTGGTGCATCTCGGTCCAGTCGCGCTCGACTTCCTCGACGGTCCGGCGCAGCCACCTCTGCGAGACGAACCGCTTCGCGCGCGCGAGCACGGTGGGCGACGGCGGCAGCTCGATGTGGAACGTCGCCTCGCGCTCGCCCGCTTCGAGCCGCACCTTCGCCGACCGCTGGCCGAACATGCAGGGCGTCGAGCGCATCGCCCCGGCGGTGGCATGGAAGAAGGCCGGACAAGCGACGTGTGGCGGCATGATGCGGTACTCGACGCGGAAGCGCCCTTCGCCGACGTCATGCTCGCTGCACGCGACCACCCGATAACAGAAGGGGAAGAGCACCCGGTGCGTGAAGCGGAAGACCTCGCGCGGCGAGACGAGCGCCCCGAACACGGGCAGAAACTCGGGCGCGCTCTTCGGGTAGCCGTGCTCGAGCGCGTGCGCGATCCCGTCGGGGCCGCCGCAAGACGCCTCGAGTTCCGTGAGGAACGCGGCGAACCGCGCCCAATCGACGCGGCAGCCGGGCCGCAACAACTCGGCTTCGGGGAGGCCGATTTCGGCAAGGGCCGCCTCGGTCGCCGCGCCCGCGCCCCGCGCGTTCTCGGCGAGCCAGAACACTGCTCGGCCCATGACTTCGCGCAAGACAGCCGCAAAGCTAGACCGTCTTCGCCGAACTCCGCAACGGCGACGAGCAGCGCCGCTCAGCGCGGCATCGGTGTCGGGCGACTCCGGGGGCTCGACCGAATCTCCCCGCGGCGGAGGCGGCGGTACATGTCGAGCGATTCACGCAAGATGGCGACGGCTTCTTTCGGGCCGAGAATGTCGTCGACTTCGACCTTCTTGTTTTCGAGCACTTTGTAGTCCTCGAAGAAGCGCCGGAGCTCGCGCTCGACGTGCTGGGGAAGCTGCGTGCGATCCGTGTAGTCGGCGACCGCCGGATCGCGCACGTTGACGGCGATGATCTTGTCGTCACCGCCCTTGTCGTCGCGCATGCGCATGACGCCGATGGCGCGCGCTTCCACGATGGTGAGCGGGTACACCGGCTCCTGCCCGAGCACGAGCGCGTCGAGCGGGTCGCTGTCCTCACAATAACTGCGCGGGATGAAGCCGTAGTTCGCCGGGTAGTGAACGGCGCTGTAGAGCACGCGATCGAGGCGTAAAAACCCCGTCTCTTTGTCGAGCTCGTACTTGTTCTTGCTCCCCTTCGGGACTTCGATCACGACGGGGAACTCGTGTTCGACCAGGGTTTCGTCGACGTAGATGTCGTGCCAGGCGTGCACGCGCGAGGAGTAGCACGATTTGCGCGACCGCGCCGAGCTCCGGCGTCGCGCGAGCGTGTTTCGGGAACGGCGTGGTATGCTTCGAGGCTTGTCGCGATCGTTTCGTCGAGTGAGCTCGGGGCGCGCCACGTCGGGGTTCCGGCTCGTTCAGGCGCTTCGCGTCGGCTTCGTTGCGGCGTCGATCGCGACGTGCTTCGCGGGCTGCGGCTCGAACGACGGCGCTGCGAACACGAGCACGTCGAGCGCCGGCGCCGGACGCGGAGGCACGTCGAGCTCGGCCGCGGGGCGCGGAGGCACGTCGAGCTCGGCCGCGGGGCACGGAGGCACGTCGAGCTCCGTCGCGGGCGGCTCGGCCGCGGGGCACGGAGGCACGTCGAGCTCCGTCGCGGGCGGCTCGGCCGCAGGTGCTCCGGCTTCGGGCGGCGCGCCGGACACGGCTGGTCTCGAGTGCGCTCACGACGGCGACGGTAAGACGACGATCGCCTTCGTCAACGACTGCGCGGCGGCCGTCACGTTTGCGGGCAGCAACATCACGGGCGGAACGCTCGCGCCGGGCGAGGTTCAGTGCGTCGACGTCGGCAGCGCGACGGACGCGCTCTCGGCGAAACGCTATTGGGGCTACGAGGGCACGGACCCCGGCGCCGGGCATTACTCGCTCGCCGAGTTCACGTTCAACACCGACTTCCACGACTTCGACTGGTACGACATCAGCTTCGTGGACGCGTTCAATTTGCCGCTCGGCATCACGCCGCTCGCCCGGCCCGACTGCGACGCGCTCGCGTGCCCGATGAATTTTCTCACGGGTTGTCCGGACGTGGGGAAGTTCGAAGAAGACGGTCAGGTCGTTGCGTGCGTGAGCCCCGAGCGCGACAACGGCGACAGTCCCGTCGCGCAGTACTTCGAGCAGTGTGACGACGCCTACGCGTGGTCCGGCGACGATCAGCAGGGCACCGATCCGAGCCCCACGCATGCGTGCGCGGGTGAAGACTTCGCGGTCACGTTTTGCCCGCCGGAGTCGCCGTGACGAGGCGAGTGCGCGGTACGCGCGTGGTGAGCGCGGCCCTGCTCGTGGCGGGACTGATCGGCGGGTGTTCGGGCGCCGGCGGCGGGAGCGCGAGCGTCGGCGGCGCGTCGGCGACGGGCGGTGCGTCCGCGACGGGCGGTGCGTCGGCGACGGGCGGCGTGTCGGCAACGGGCGGCGTGTCGGCGACGGGCGGTGCGTCCGCGACGGGCGGCGTGTCGGCGACGGGCGGCGTGTCGGCGACGGGCGGCGTGTCGGCGACGGGCGGCGTGTCGGTAACGGGCGGTGCGTCGATGTTCGGCGAAGCCGGCGCGGGTGCGATCGGTGAGCTCGGCGGGGCCGGTGGCGAAGCCGCGGGTGATGCGCTCGGCGCGTACCCGTTCACGCCGTCGACCGTCACGCGCGGCGGCACGATGACGTTCACGAACGTCGGCGCGCCCGGTTGGTGGCCACGCCGCATCGATCGACCGGCAGGCGACCCCGGCTGCGACTACAAGGACGGCACCGACACGTGGGGCGCCCACTGCTGCATGACCGAGCACTCGACGGACGGCACCGAGCTCTCGCCGTTCGACTCCGAGATGACGCTCATCTTGAAGGCCATCGACGTGAAGCAGCTCGCCGTCTATCAGCCGGCGAGCGAGCAAACCGGCGCGGGCTGGCGCCGAGTGACCGCTTGGGACGCCCGCACGCGCGCCTCCGACAATCTCTGGTTCACCCAGCAGGGTAACGGCAGCACCGATTTCCCCGGCGACCTCACGCAAAACGACTGCGTCGGGTACTTGATGCAGGCTCCGGTGTTCGCGTGTGGGGACGGCCGCGATTACTACTGTCCGAACGATCCGGGCATTTTGCATCAAGGCTTTTCGGGTTCGAAGCTCGTGGTGCTGCTCGGCTCGATGACGTTCGACGACGCGCAAGTGCAGGCGTGCAGCGGCACCGGCACGCCGAGTCCGGCGCCGTGGGTCGCGTTCGTCGCGTCCGAGCTCACGCGCGACGGCGGGCGCAAGTACAACGGCCTCTGCAATTGCTACTCGCGCACCGGTACGGTCGGCGACGGCTGCGGTGAAATCAACGTGTTCGAGGTCGTGATGGACGGCAACGACTACTCGAATCGCGAATTCGCGAGCACGGGCGTGCGTTCGTACCAAGACGGGCACGTCGGCGGCGCGGTGTGCGAAGCGAGCTGCGATCGCAATGCTTTTCCCGCCGACGCCGACGTCGTCGATGCGTGCGCGAAGACGGCGTACGACACCGCCCCCGAGCTCGTCTTCGGCGGCACGACGGACGGCTGTCCGGTGTGGCGTCGCCCCGAAGGCGACCGTTACTTCTTCATCCTGCTCGACGAAAGCTCGCGCACCATCCAGGTCGGCATGATTCATCCCGCGAACGTCCCGAACGCCGCGGCGCCCGTCCTGCCGGCGCTGCCCGCGGCCGTTCCCCGCGCGGCCATCGACGCGCTGATCGCCCTCCGCTTGCCCGGTTGAGCTCGGGCGCCGCGACGGGCGTAAAAAAAAGCACGCGCTTTCAGCAACTCGGGGCGGCGTCGTGCCGACCGAGCGGCATGACCCAGCGAATCCTGCTCGAGACCGCCCTGATCCTCGCTTTGGCCGCCGTCGCAACAGGCTGCGCCGGCCATTCCGGTGACGACGACGCCGCCGCCAAGGCGACGGACCCGCCGTTACCGGCCGATTGCCAGGGGCACTACGAATGCGTGGAAGTATCCGGTCTGGAGACCAAGGTCGTCGGCACGGGCGCGCTCCTTTTGGTGGCGGGCCACTGCTACTACCAGCCGCTCGGGTCGGACTCGTTGGTCGATCTTGCCGACGACGCGATCACGATCGAGGGACGCTCCTTCTCCACGCGCGGGGAGCTCGACGGTTCGATCGTGACCATCGAATGCGTTCCCGGTGAACCGCCGACGAGCTCGCAGCCGCAGTGCACGGGCATCTCGTCGTCGTGCAACGCCGTCGCGACGTGCGACCTCCAGGACGGCTGCACGTACGACATCCACGCTGCCGACGACCCCTATGACGACAGCTGCGACGGCAGCTCCACTCCTTGCGATTACTTCGAAACGCAGACGGCGTGCGAGTCGCAGGACGGCTGCAAGTGGGGATGAATCACCCTGCGCGGTTTCTCACGGCGCGAAAGCGCTGCTGGCTCTCTTCGCTCCAGAGCTCTTTCGGATTGTAATAAGCCTCGAACGCGGGCACGCCCGGCGGCAGCGTGACCCACGGTTGTTTGGTCGACGTGTAGATGTGGACGTCGGGCGCGAACGTGTCGGGCTGGTCGAGCGTCCCGACGCGCACGAAGCGGATGGCTTCGCGCGCCTGCGCGTAGTTGCTGAAGAGCGCGATGCGGCAGGTCGGACAACGGTGGATCGTCTGACCTTTGCCGCTCGCCGACGGCGTCATCACGGCGTCGAGCGGCGGGCCTTCGAGCGTGACGCGGTCGGCCTCGAAGAGCGCGTTGACGACGAAAGCGCTCCCCGTTTCGCGCTGGCAATACCGGCAGTGGCAACAGTGCACGATCATCGGTCGCCCCGCCGTGCGGAAACGAACCGCGCGACAACCGCAGCCGCCTTCGACTTCGAGCTCCGCCATGCCCGGGCTATTGTAACACGCGCGCGCGGCCCGGAAGCCGTTCAGCGCAGCAGGACGGCCCACGCGGGCACGGTCGCGAGCGAGACGACGAGGCCCCAGCCGACCAGCGCCGCGGCGAGCTCGCCCGCGACGTCGTAGGCCATCATCATCGCGCCCGCGGTGATCGACATCGGCATCGCCGTCTCGAGCACCGCGACCTTCGCGATGAACGACGGCGTGCCGAGCAGGCGCACGAGCACCCACGCCGCGCACGGAAGCAAGCCGAGCTTGAACGACAAACCGAGCACGAGCACGCGCAGCGGCCGCGGCGGCGTGAGTCGAAGCTTCAATCCGACCGCCACCACGGCGAGCGGCACGAGCGCCGAAGCCGCCGTCGCGTAGAGCGGCTCGAGCAGCGCAGGGTGCGGCAGCGGCAAGAGCGCGACGACGAGCGCCAGGAACGGCGGAAACGTGAGCACGCGCCGCACCACGTCGAGCGCGCGCGGCCGCGCTCCGGCGCCCGCCCCGGCGAGCGTGACGGGGACCACGGTGCTCAGGATCAAAAATGAGCCGAGCTGATCGTAGACGGCCGCGAGCGGCACGGAGCGCTCGCCGAGGAGCGCTTTGCACAAGGGGAAGCCGAGAAACGACGTGTTGCCGAGAGCCGTCGCCAAGAAGAGCGCCGCGCGGCTTTTGCGGTCGATGGCGAACGCGCGCGCCGCGCCGAGCACGAGGAGATACGCGAGCCCCGCCATCGCCCACGGCACGATCACGAGCACGACGAGTCCCGGGCCGAGGCTCAGCTTCGGCACCAAACGCAAAATCGTCGCCGGCACGCAGAGGTCGATGACGACTCGGTTCAGGACGTCCGCCGCGTTGTCCGGCAGCCGCTGCAGCCGCCGCAGCAGGTATCCGGTGAAGAGCAGCGCGAGGACGGTGACGAGCGCGGGCAGCATCGACGGAGCGTTCGCCGGCTTTTTGCCCGTGACGGCGCGCGAACTCAACGTCGCCGTGCAGTCCGTCGGAAAAATTCGGTCAAGAACGTTTGGCGCGAGATCGCGAACTTTTTCTCAGCTGACAGATTCTTGTGCAACTGGGCATTGATCGAAGGTCATGGAGCGGTGGCGCGCGGTCGTGTGGGTCGGCCTCTTGGTCGCAACGTGGGTCGGTTGCTCGGGAAAAAGCGACCGCGAGGGAGGTCCGCAAGCCGGCGCGGGGCAGGGAGGCGGCGCGGGACAAGGCGTCTCGGCGGGCAAAGGCGGCGGCACCGCGGCAGGAGGCGGCATCGGGGGCACGGGCGGCGCCGGCGCGCGCGGCGGGACCGGCGGGACTGGCGGCAGCGACAATGAAGCCGGCAGTGGCGACCTGACGAGCGGCGGCTCGACCACGCTCGCGGGTCGCGGCGCGACGGGCGGGTTCGGCGCGTTTGCCGGCGCGGGCGGCGCGTCGGTCGCGGGAGCGGGCGGCACGCTCGCGGCCGGGCGCGGCGGTGATTCGGGCGTTGCGGGCGCGGGCAACGTGCCGATTGCCTGGGGCTGCTCGAACTCGAAGTACGGCGACGGCGTCTGTGATTGCGGCTGCAACATCATGGACATCGATTGCACGAAGGACGGCATCGATCAGTGCGAGGTGTGCAATCTCGTCGGCAGCTGCAATCGCGCGGACTGTCCCGGTCGCATCGATCCCAAAGACATCACGACCTGCCTCGCGCCGCCGAAAGAGTGGACCTGCTCGCCGGGTGCCTACGGCGACGGCACCGTCTGCGACTGCGGCTGCGGCGCCCTAGATCTGGATTGTCCGAACAAGAAGCTCTCGAGCTGCGACACCTGCAGCACCACCGGGTCGTGCAGCTTCTCGGCGTGTCCGGGCAAGCTCACGCCGGACGACAACTCGACTTGTTACGTCCCGCCCACGTGGAATTGCGACCCCTTCTACTACGGCGACGGCGCGTGTAACTGCGGCTGCGGCGCCGTCGACATCGATTGCCCGGACGCCAACGCGAGCTCGTGCCAGAGCTGCCCGGCGTACAGCTGTTCGGACAGCGGTAATTGCGACGGGATCCAGAGCGACGACAACGCCTATTGTTCGACGCCGCCGAGCCTGTGGAACTGCCCGGCGCGCCTCTACCACGACGGCAATCAGTGCGACTGCGGCTGCGGCGCCGTCGATCCCGATTGTGCTTCGCGCGACTCCGGCGCCTGCGATCGCTGCAATTCGCCCGGCTCGTGTTCGGTCGTGGCGTGTCCCGGGCTCATCAATACGACGCAAAACGATCGCTGCACGATGCCGCCCGCGCCCGACGGCTGGCTCTGCGGGGATTACACGTACGGGGACGCGCATTGCGACTGCGGCTGCGGCGTGCCCGACATCGACTGCTTGGGTACGGACCCGAACGCCTGCGAATCGTGCGCCCGGTGCGCGGGGAGCTGCAACAACCTCGACCCGACCGACGTGACGCAGTGCGAGCCGCCTCCGAGCGGCTGGACGTGCGATCCGGCGACCTACTACGACTTCGTGTGCGAGTGCGGCTGCGGCGTTCTCGATCCGGACTGCGGCCAGAGCGAGATGTCGTACGTGTGCGACGGCTGGCCCGTCGAGGGTTGTTCGGGCGGCAACAAGTCGCACATTCAGCCGAACCACAACGAGCGCTGCACCATCACGATCCCGAGCGCTTGGGTTTGCGATCGCGGTTACTACGGCGACGGCATCTGCGACTGCGGCTGCGGCGCCGTCGACAACGACTGCGCGTCGAGCAACGTCAGCGCCTGCGACAACTGCAACGACGCGAAGAGTTGCTCGCAGACCGCCTGTCCCGGCACCATCGTCGCGACCGACAACGCGCATTGCTCGAATTAGGTTGCGCGAGCGGCAGCCGGGCGGGTTAGCGCTCGACGCGCAACGCTCGCCGGGTTTCGGCCGTGCCACGCGCGCACGCCGCACACACGCACGCCTTGTCGCGTGCCGACTCCGGGATCCGAGCGTGCACGTCGGCCGGCAGCGTCGTGCTCATGCACCAGCACGCCGCGCCGTCGCCGCCCGCGGCCACGGCGCACCCGTTCGGCGCTCCGCAGAGCGGGCAACGGCTCGGATCCGGCGCCGCGGGCATGCTTTGCCGAGTGTACTTGACGGACGGCGCTTGGGGAGCCATCTTATTCGCTCATTCGGATAAAAAGATAGATGAGTCTTTCCGAGTACGTGGACACGCTGAACCTGCTGGGCGACGAAAGCCGCCTGCGGCTCTGCGCCTTGCTCCGCGATAGGGAGCTCTGCGTGACGGACCTCGTGCGCGTGACGGGCATCGCTCAGTCGCGCGTGTCCACGCATCTCGGGCGCCTGCGCGACGCGGGCTTCGTGCGCGATCGGCGACAGGGCGCGCAGTGCTTCTACGCGCTCGCCGAGAACGCGCTGCCGCCCGCCGCGCAAGCCGTGCTCGACGGCGCCGCCACGTCCGACGATCCGACGCTCACCGGCGATCAGCGCCGTCTCGCCGAGCTCGACGCCGAACGGCGCGAAGGGTTGCCCGATTTCGCGGCGGACGATCTCGAGCGGTACTACTCGCCCGGCCGCACCTGGCAATCCTTGTCCGCCGGCATCGCGGGTTTGTTGGATTTGGGTGACGTACTCGACGTGGGCGCGGGTGATGGGGCTGCGGCCGCGGTGCTCGCCCCGTATTGCCGCTCGCTCACGTGCGTGGACGTGAACGCGCGGCTCGTCGAGACCGTGACGCAACGGCTCGCGAAGTTTCCGCACGCGCGCGCGAGCACGGCCGACGTGCACGCGCTGCCCTTCGACGCCGAGAGCTTCGACAGCGTGCTCCTGTTCCACACGCTCACGTACGCGGCGGATCCGGCCGTGGCGCTGCGGGAATGCGCGCGCGTGCTCCGCCCGCGCGGCCGGCTCGTCGTGCTCTGCCTCGACCGCCACGAGCAACGGGAGATCACGGCCCGCTACGGCGAGCTCCATCCGGGTTTCTCGCCGGACGCGCTCGCTCATTTGCTCACCGCGACGGGGCTCGGCGTGCGAACCGCCCACGTCGCTTCGCGCGAGCTCAAGAAACCTCACCTGCAAGTCGTGCTGGCGGTCGCCGAAAAGCCCGCCGTTCGCTCGAGCTGAGAAACGAAATCATGGAAAACCTTCACCCGCTTCAGAAACTCCTGCGCGAGCGCATCGCCATCATCGACGGTGCGATGGGCACGACCATCCGCACCTACGCCATGAAAGAAGCGGACATCCGCGCTGAGCGCTTCGCGGACGCGACCAAGGACCTCCTGAACAACGGCGATCTCTTCTGCCTCACGCAGCCGCAGATGATCGGCGACATCCATCGCCGCTTTCTCGAAGCCGGCGCCGACATCATCGAGACCAACACGTTCGGCGCGACCACCATCGCGCAGAGCGAGTTCTTCGTGGACGACCCGCGCGAGCACGGCGGCCGCAAAGACCCGGAATTTTACCAAAAAGTCCTCGAAAATCCCTTCCTCGTCGCGCTCGCCGCCGAAATCAACGAAGCGTCCGCGCGCCAGTGCCGCGAGTGGGCCGATCGCGTCGGCAGCGCCAGCGGCCGGCAGCGTTTCGTCGCGGGCGCGATCGGTCCGCTCACCGTCTCGCTTTCGAACTCGCCGGACGCCGACGACGCCGGGTTCCGCGTCGTCACGTTCGATCAGGTGAAGCAAGCGTACGTCGAGCAGGTCCGCGCGCTCATCCGCGGCGGCGTCGACACGTTGCTGGTCGAGACCATCTTCGACTCCCTGAACGCGAAGGCGGCGCTCGTCGCGATTCAAGAGGTGTTCGAAGCGGACGGCGTGAAGCTGCCGATCCAAATCTCCGCCGCCGTCGGGCGCGGCGGCGAGACGATGATTTCCGCCCAGACGATCGAAGCGTATTGGAACGCGGTCGAGCACGTGAAGCCGCTCTCCGTCGGGCTCAACTGCTCGCTCGGGCCGGACCTCATGTACCCGTTCCTCGCGGAGCTCGCGCAGAAGTCGAGCGTCGCCGTTTCGGCTTATCCGAACGCGGGGCTGCCGAACCCGCTCTCCGCGACCGGCTTCGATCTCGAGCCGCCGGACATGGCGAAATTTCTGGGAGATTTCGCGCGCTCGGGCCTCGTCAACATCGCGGGCGGCTGCTGCGGGAACACGCCCGAGCACATCCGCGCCATCGCCCGCGCGCTCGAGCACGCGCCGCCGCGCGCCTACCCCGCGGAGCCGAGCGAGCCGCCGCGCTCGGACGCGCCTCCGTCCGTCACGACGACGACGCCCGCCGTCGACGCCGCGCGCCCGTTTCGTCCTTTGCGTCTCTCGGGCTCGCAGCCGTTCACCCAGCAAGAGGGCGTCTACATGATGATCGGCGAACGCACGAACGTCGCCGGCTCGCCGAAGTTCGCGAAGCTCGTCAAAGAGAACAAGTACGAAGACGCGGTGAGCATCGCCCGCCAGCAAGTCGAAAACGGCGCGAACGTGATCGACATCTGCATGGACGAAGGCATGATCGACGGCGTCGCCGCGATGAAGCGCTTTCTCTCGCTCCTCGCGAGCGAGCCGGAAGTCGCGAAGGTGCCGTTCATGGTCGACTCCTCGAAGTGGGAGGTGATCGAAGCGGGCCTCAAATGCCTGCAGGGCAAGGGGATCGTGAACTCCATTTCGCTCAAGGAGGGCGAGGAGAAGTTCCGCCAGAACGCGCGCCACGTGCTCCGTTACGGCGCCGCCGTCGTCGTGATGGCCTTCGACGAGCAGGGTCAGGCCGCCACGTACGAGGACAAGATCCGCATCTGCAAGCGCGCCTACGACATCCTCACCGAGGTCGGCTTCCCGCCCGAGGACATCATCTTCGACCCGAACATCCTCACCGTCGCGACGGGCATCGAGGAGCACAACAACTACGCCGTCGACTTCTTCCGCGCGACGGCGTGGATCAAACGGAACCTGCCGCACGCCAAGGTGAGCGGCGGCGTGTCGAACGTCTCCTTCAGCTTCCGCGGCAACAACAAAGTCCGTGAGGCGATGCACTCGGCGTTTTTGCTCCACGCCATCCGTGCGGGCATGGACATGGGCATCGTCAACGCCGGCATGCTCGAGGTGTACGAAGAGATCGAGCCCGAGCTCCGCGAGCTCGTGGAAGACGTGCTCCTCAATCGGCGCCCCGACGCGACCGAGCGCCTGGTCGATTTCGGCGAGAAATTGAAGGCTCAGGCGGCCGTGGCGGGCGGCGGCGAGGCCGAGAAGAAGACGGAAGAATGGCGCAACGGCAGCGTCGAAGAGCGCCTCTCGTACGCGCTCGTGAAGGGCATCGACACGCACATCGAAGCCGACGCGGAAGAGGCGCGCGTGAAGCTCGGCCGTCCGCTCGGCGTGATCGAGGGGCCGCTGATGGACGGCATGGGCGTCGTCGGCGATCTCTTCGGTGCGGGCAAGATGTTCCTGCCGCAGGTCGTGAAGAGCGCGCGCGTGATGAAACAGGCGGTCGGGCATCTCGTTCCGTACATCGAGGAGGAGAAGGCGCGCTCGGGCGACGCGGGCAAGCCCAAGGGCACGATCGTGATGGCGACGGTCAAGGGCGACGTCCACGACATCGGCAAGAACATCGTCGGCGTCGTCCTCCAGTGCAACAACTTCGACGTGATCGACCTCGGCGTGATGGTCCCGGCGAAGAAGATCCTCGACACGGCGATCGAGCGCAATGCGGACATCGTCGGGCTCTCGGGCCTCATCACGCCGTCTCTGGAGGAGATGGCGCACGTCGCCCATGAGATGCAGCGTCTCGGGATGAAGCAGCCGCTCCTCATCGGCGGCGCGACCACTTCGCGCGTGCACACCGCGGTGAAGATCGCGCCGAATCATGCGGGCGTTACCGTCTACGTGCCCGACGCGTCCCGCGCGGTGGGCGTCGCGAGCAACCTCCTTTCCACCGACAACCGCGAAGGCTTCGTCGCCGAGGTCGCCGCCGATTACGAGAAGATCCGCGCGCAGCACGCGGCGAAGAAGGGGCCGGTGCTGCTTTCGCTGGCGGCGGCCCGCGCCAA
>Ga0335083_10000855_pt1 | contig 43919 bp, 45 predicted proteins | sample Lox_Sample_42_FD_206716 | JGI IMG/M metagenome (GOLD analysis project Ga0335083, IMG submission 206716) | Soil microbial communities from Loxahatchee National Wildlife Refuge, Florida, United States - Lox_Sample_4.2 | ecosystem: Environmental > Terrestrial > Soil > Wetlands | place: USA...
CCATCGCGGCTGCCGCCCCCTCAACCGCCGACCTCTCGCTTGATGTACTGAACGATCCGCTGCCATTCGGCTTCGACGGCAGCGATGTCGGCGACGTTCCGTGATTCCTCCAGCTTCGCGGCCAGGTCGCCCAGCCCCATGGCACCTGCGGCGCGCGCCGTTCCCTTGAGCTTGTGCGCGAGCCGTTTCAGCTCACCCGGGGCATTGGACTTGCTGCGCAGTTCGGCTACGAGGCGAGAGCCCGAAATCGCGAAATGGCGCAACACGTCGTCCATCAGTTCCTTGTCGTTGCCGATGATCTCGGCAAGCATTTCACGGTCGATCGGCCGAGCGTCCTTGGGCGGGATATCGTCAGCCGGCCCCGGCGCCGCGGGCGCCAGGCCACGGACCCCGATCCACCGGTTGAGCGTCTCCTGTAGGCGTTTCAGCGTCAGTGGCTTGGTGAGGTAACCGTCGAGGCCCGACGCCATCGCGCGGTCATCCTCGCCCTTCAGCGCATTGGCTGTCAGCGCCACGATCGGCGTGCGCCGGCCGGCGCCCTCGCGCGCCTCTTCGGCGCGGATGCGGCGGGTCATCTCGAGTCCGTCGAGGCCCGGCATCTGGATGTCGGTGATGATGAGCGAATACGGTCGCTGCCGCCATTTGGCGAGCCCCTGCAGGCCATCCTCGGCGGTGTCGGCGTGGACGCCCAGCGCCTTGAGCTGCCCCACCACGACTTCGAGATTGATCGGCGAATCGTCGATCGCCAACACCGTCCCGAGGCCCGGCGCGGCATCGACGACTACGGCAGCGTCTTCCTCCACGGCGGGCTGGCGAGCGAGACCAAGCGTCAGCGTCACCGTGAAAGTCGAGCCTTTGCCCGCCCGGCTGTCGACCTCGACGCTGCCCTCCATCATCTCGGCGAGCCGGCGCACGATCGACAAGCCAAGACCGGTTCCGCCATAGCGCCGCGTCGTCGAGTTGTCGGCCTGCGAGAAAGGCTGGAAAAGTCGCTCGATCTGACCGGGGGTGATGCCGATGCCAGTGTCGGAGATGGCCACGGCCACACGGACCTTGTCTTCTTCGACGGCCTCGGCCCGGGCATCGATGTGGATCTCGCCATGCTCGGTGAATTTCAGGGCGTTGCCCACGAGATTGAGCAGCACCTGGCGCACCCGGGTGGCATCTCCCGCCAGTTGGTCGGGCATCGACGGCGCCACGCTCGCAGTGAGCCTTATGCCCTTGCGGTCGGCCTGCGCCAGAAAGGTATCGACGGTCGCCCTGATCAGCCCGCGCAACGAGAATGGCGCTACGTCCAGCTCGAGGCGATTGGCTTCGATCTTGGAAAAATCCAGCACGTCGTCGAGGATGCCGAGCAGAGCGGAAGCCGAGACCTGGACGGTCCGTACCAGCCGCTTCTGGTCGGGCGTCAGCGGCTCGAGCTCGAGGAGCTCGGCCGTCCCCAGCACGCCGTTCATCGGCGTGCGAATCTCATGGCTCATGGTCGCGAGGAAGGCCGACTTCGCCCGGTTGGCGGCTTCTGCCGCCTCGCGCGCACTCTCTATCTCGGCCTGCTTCTGCCTGACCTCGGTCACATCGCGATAGACGCCGAGCGTGCGTCCGCCGCCGGCGGGTCGGAAGCGGATTTCCACGATTTTGCCGGTGTGAAGCTTCAGTTCGTACTGTCCGCCGGCTGAGGCGCGGAACTGGGCAAGCCTTTCATCCAAGCCGGGCTGGACCTCGACATCCGGTGCGGCGTCGCCGGAGGCGATCCTGTGCCGCAACAGCTCTTCCATCGTCATGCCGATCTCGGACCTGCCCGCGATGGGGACGATGGTATTGCGCGCCGCCTTGTTCTCGTAGATCAGCCGCTCGTCGGAGTCGAACAGCCGCACACCGTCGGCCATGTTCTCCAGCACCGTGTCCATCAGCCTCTGCGTCGCCGCAATCTCGTCGCGCGCCCGTTCGAGTTCGGTCTGCCGCTGCTTCAGTTCGGTGACATCGCGGAAGATGCCGAGCCGACGACCATCGCCCAGCGGCCGGAATGTGATCTCGACGCGCCGGCCCGACGGCACCGGTATCTCGAAGCGGGCGCCGCTGTCGCGGCGGATGACGGCAAGCCTGTCCTCGAGCGTGACGGAAGGCGTGTCGCCGTCGACCACGCTGCCCGTCACGACACGGCGTGCCACGATGTCGGCAAGCTTCATGCCGATGTCGGATTTGGCCGGATCGTTGTTGAATATCCGGCCGACCACGCTGTTCTGATAGACGAGCCGCTCGTCGGCGTCGAACAGGCGCATGCCGTCGGTCATGTTTTCCAGCACCGTTTGCATCAGGCGCTGCGTCGCGGCGATCTCGGCCTGCTGACGCCTGAGCTCGGTGATGTCGCGCAGCACGCACAGCAGACGCCCGTTGTCGAGCGGCCGGAACTGGATTTCGATGTTGCGACCGGAAGGCATCGCTCGTTCGTACCGGGCTCCCGTCGGATTGCCGGCGAGGGCCACGATGTCTTCGACCGACGAGTCTCGGCCGTTTATCGTCAGCGGCATGCCGGCGGCGCGTTGCGCGTGCAGGATCTCCTCGAGGGTCATGCCGACCTGCGACGCGTCGGGCGACAATCCATAGATGTCGCGGACCGCGCTGTTCTCGTAAATCAGCCGACGATCGGCATCGAACAGGCGGACACCGTCGGACATGCCCTCCAGCACCTCCGACATCAGCCGGCGCGCATCCTGGATATGGTCGCGGGCCCTCTTCAACTCCTCCTCGCGATGCCTGAGCTGTGTCACGTCGCGGAATACGCCCACACGCCGTCCGTCCCCGACCGGCCGCATGGTGATCTCGATCACCCGTCCATCCTCGCGCTGCACCTCGTAGGCGCCGCCGTCGGGATTGTGGAACTGCGCCCGGCGCTCTTCGATCTGCGTGCTGCGTCCGCCGGTCAGTTTTGCTCTGTTGTTTTCCGCGATGCGCCGCTGAAAGACCTCTTCGATGGTCCGCCCCATGTCGAAGGCAAAAGCGTCCTGGCCCAGCACATTTGCAACCGCCTTGTTCTGATAGACCAGCCGCGTGTCCGTGTCGTAGAGGCGCACGCCTTCCGACATCGTCTGTAGAACGGTATCCATCATACGCTGCGCCGAAGCGGCCTCGTCGCGCGTCCCTTCGAGTTCGGTCTGGCGCTTCCGGAGCTCGGTGATGTCTCGATGGATGCCGAGGAGCGAGCCATCCGCCAGCGGCGAGTAGCTGATCTCGACGTGTCGGCCCGACAGCAAGCGACGCTCGTAACGCGCGCCGCCCGGCCGCAGGACGTACGCCACCCATTCCTCGGCCGAAAGCAACTTGCCGTCGACGACGAGTCTGTCGCCGGCGGCGACCGCGGTTCGCGCCATCTCGTCGATCGTCATGCCGAGCGAGCGTGCCAGGGGCGTTCCGGCAAACATGCGTTCGGCCGCGGCGTTTCTGTAGACCACGCGCCGGTGGGCGTCGAAAAGTGTCACGGCATCGCCCATCCCCTCGAGGATGGCTTCGGTGACGCTCCGGGTCCGCCCGTCCCAATCCTGCTGCAAGCTTTCTTTCATGCGGCAGTCCTAGAACAGTCATGTATCGTCCATGTATCGACGACGCGTTGTCCGTGTCGCCCACCGCCCGGACTGTGGGAAAAACGATGCTTCGGGGCCCTTCCTGGCGAGCCCGTGTGGCCGCCCCGGCTTGGCATGGTATTCGGCCCACTCCATATCCCGCTCGTCAGCCACGCGCTCGGCGTTCCTTCGGGCTCCTTTTCGCCGCCACCCGCCGCGCCGCCGCAAGCGCGGCGCGCGCCCAGGCGAGCAGCTCGTCGGGCTCGTCGATCAGCCGCTCGGGCACGCGCCAGAAGGACAGGTCGATCAGCTCGCCCTTCTTGGCATAGTTGAGGGGCGGGCTGCCGGCGGCCTCGGCAAAGACCGCGCGGTTGCCGTCATCGACGCGAACATAGAGCGTGTTGTCGGTCACCATGGTGAACATCACGCCCTCGCAGAACACGCCGGTCTTGCCGAACATGCGCCGCGTCGAGACGCGGCCCATCGGAGCGAGCTGCTCGCGCAGGAACTCGGCGAAATCGTCACTGGCAACCATCCCTGCTACACTAAGGCATGCGGCTGCTATTCGTCCTGTTCCTGACAGTTCTCGCCATGTCGGCGCCGGCGCGCGCCGACGAGTGGCCGACGTCGACACCGGAAGCGCAGGGCATGAGCTCGCTCGAGCTTGCCGCCTTGGTGGCGTACGGCGTCGACAACGGCTTCGACAGCCTCGTGGTCGCGCGCCACGGCCATATCGTGACAGAGGCCTACTACGCGCCCTTCCCCGCCGGCGCCAAGCACCGCATCAACTCCTCGACGAAGGCGGTGGTGAGCACGCTGATCTCGATCGCCTTCAACGAGGGGCTGCTGAAGAGCGTCGACCAGCCCGTGCTCGACTTCTTCCCGGGCCGCACCTTCGCCCACATGGACGATCGCAAGAAGGCACTGACCCTGCGCCATCTGCTCGACATGACCTCGGGCATCAGCTGGGACGAGCCGCTGACCAACAAGCTGCCGCGTTCGCTCTTCGAGATGGAGCGCAGCCCCGACTGGGTGCAGTTCGTCCTCGACCGGCCGATGGTGCGCGATCCCGGCGCCGAGTTCGAGTACAACAGCGGCAACGCCCATCTCCTGTCGGCGATCCTGACGAAGGTCACCGGCAAGAACGCGCTCCAGTATGCCCGCGAGAAGCTGTTCGATCCGCTCGGCATCGACGACGTCACCTGGCGCGGCGACCCACAGCACAATTCGGGAGGCGGCGCTGGCCTCTATCTGCTGCCGCGCGACATGGCGAAGCTCGGCACGCTCTGGCTGCACGATGGCGTGCTCGACGGCAAGCGACTGATGGCCGAAGGCTGGATCGACCGCGCGCGCCACGCCACGCTCGCGATGCCGAACCCGACGCTGCATTACGCCAACCAGTTCTGGTCGGCGGCGGGCCTCGACATCTTCATGTCCGTGGGTTTCGACCGCCAGCTCATCTATGTGATGCCCAAGCTCGACCTGGTCGCGTCCTTCACCGGCAGCGGCCGCTACAGCAACGCCGACGGCAAGTTGAGCCTGCCCTACTATTCGCTCTTCTCCCCGATCGACCGGCTGAAGACGGCGGCACACTCCGACAGACCGTTGCCGGAGGATCCCGCGGCGTTCGCTCTTCTGAACGACAGGATCAAGAGGGTGGGCGTGGAAGCGCGCACCGAGCCCGCAGGCCCTGCGCCGCCGTTGGCGGCCGCGATCTCGGGCAAGGTCTATCGCCTGGCGCCCAACGTGCTGCGCCTCTCCTCCCTGACCTTGTCCTTCGACAAGGACGAGGCGAGCTTCGGCTTCGAGGCCGAGGGCAAGCGCTGGGGCGGGCTGATCGGACTCGACGGCTACTATTCGATGGTCGGCAACCGCGAGTTCGGCAACAACGCCGCCAAGGGGCGCTGGCTCGACGACAAGACCTACCGGCTCGAGATGATGACAATCGGCAACCACGACGACACCCAGCTGCTTCTCACCTTCGACGCCGACGGCCACACCTTCAAGGCCAAGCTCCAGACCGCCACCGGCTTCAAGCTCGACCTCAGCGGCGAGGCGGAGAAGTAGAGCTTCACTTCACCTGCACATCCTCGACCTTCACGTCGGCGCCCGCGACGCTGTAGACGATCAGAAAGGTCGGCGCGAACGGCGCCTTGACGGCCTGTACGGGTCCACTCGCCTTGCCGTCGACCGAAGCCTCGGCCGTGCCGTCCTCCGTCCAGCGCAGCCGCCAGGCCGCTTGGCCGCCCTTGCCGATCTCGGGACCGACGAAGACTTCGTGAGTGCTGCTACCGACCAATTTCGCCGCAGCGGTCGACGCGCCGCGCAAATAGAGGACCTGCAGCGCGACGTACTGGCTGTTCGCTCCCATGACCGTGATACCGAACGTCGCTGGCATTTTGCCCGCCGACACCAGAACATCCCGCATGGTGATCTTGGCCTCGATCTGCCCCGAGGCCGAGGGCGAACGCATCTGCCATTGTGCCGCCGAGCACGGATAGGCCGCGCAGGGCGCCGAGGGCAGGAACAGCGTGAATATCGGCATCGACTCCTTCGGCGCCGGGCCTTTCGTGCCGCCCTTGCTCGCCGCCAGCGTTTCGCGCGCCGCCTTCAGCGCATCCTGGCGCGCACGCAACGCATCCTGCGCGGCATTCAGCTCTTTCTGCAGGTGGGCGACCGTGTCCTGGCTGGCCTGGCGCTCCACGTCGCTCGCAAGCACCCGCTTGCGCTCTTCGGCCAGCGCCTCGCGCACCCGGTCGATTTCGCCCTCGGCCTTGATCTCGGCTTCCGCCGCCTGCTTCAGCCTGAGCTGCGCCTCGACCTCGTCGACCGGCTGGGCCAGGCAGGGCGGCAGGACGGCCAGCGCCAGCCACAAACCGCAGATGACTGCACGCCCCACGCGACCCATCGCCCTTTCGCCCCTTCCGGCTTTCCTTTGTCCGCGCCGCCTGCCTTAATGTTCGCACAAGAAACGGGAGAGGCGCCAGCGTGACGACGAATATCGCAATACAGGAGAAGCCGCTGAAGGGGGCGTGGGGCATCACCGCACTTCTGTTCCTCTTCATGCTGATCAACTTCGCCGACAAGATCGTGGTCGGCTTGATCGGCATGCAAGGGCTCGGCTTCACGCCCGAACAGTTCGGCTTGCTGGGTTCGTCGTTCTTCTTCCTGTTCGCGTTCTCCGCCATCGTCGTCGGCTTCGTCACCAATCGCGTGCAGGCAAGGCGCACGCTGCTGGTCATGGCTCTGATCTGGTCGGTCGTGCAGTTCCCCATGCTTGTGACCGCGAGCTTCGGCGTCATGCTGGCCAGCCGCATCATCCTCGGCGCGGGCGAGGGGCCGGCGGCGCCGGTGGCCACCCACGCCATGTACAAATGGTTTCCCGATTCGCGGCGCGGCCTGCCGACCGCGATCCTGGCGCAGGGCTCGGCGATCGGTGTCATCGTCGCGGTGCCGATCCTGACCGAGATCATCGCCCGCTTCTCCTGGCATTGGGCATTCGGCTCGCTGGGCATTGCGGGCCTGCTCTGGGCCCTGGCGTGGCTCGTCTTCGGACGCGAAGGCACGCTGGTCGACCCGCCGGTCAGCGAGGCGGCGGGCGGCGTCGACCGCGTGCCCTATCGCTATCTGCTGACCTGTCCCAGCATCGTGGCCGTCGCCTGCGCCGGCTTCGCGGCCTACTGGGGGCTCGCGCTCGGCCTCACCTGGTTTCCGTCCTATCTGATCTCCGGCCTCGGGCTCGGTGAGAAGATCGGGCGCAACCTTACTGTCCTGCCCTGGATCTTCGGCAGCCTCGTCGTTCTGACCGGCGGCTACATCTCGCAGCACCTGAAGTCGAAAGGCGTGTCGAGCCGCGCCTGTCGCGGCGCGCTCGCCGGGGCCACAATGGTGATCGGCGGCTGCGTCCTGCCGCTGGTCGGCAGCATGCCGTCGACGCCGCTCAAGATCGCGGTGCTGGTGTTCGGCTCGGCGATCGGCAGCGCGATCTATGTCGTGATCCCGATGGTGGTGAGCGAACTCACGCCGCAGTCGCAGCGCGCCGCCATGCTGGCGATCGTCAATTCGGTGATCACGCTCGCCGGCGTGCTGGCTCCGCTGATCATGGGCGAGATGGTCCAGCACGCGGCGACCCCGGTGGCGGGCTTCGAGACGGGCTACGTCGTGTTCGGCGTGCTGCTGCTGGCCGGCGGCTTGATCGCCCTGCTGTTTGTGCGCCCGGAGGCCGACCGCAAGCGACTGGCCGCGCGCGCCGCGGGCGGGATGGCGCTGCGGCCGGTCGGGGCCTAGCACCTTCGCGGCACGACTCGTGCTAGGCTGAGCGGGGTTGGCCCGGGAGCCTCGTGCGCATGGATATCGGCGTCTTCATTCCGATCGGCAGGAACGGCTGGATCGTCTCGACGACCTCGCCGCAATACAATCCGAGCTTCGAGCTGAACAAGCAGACGACGCTCAATGCCGAGCGTTACGGCTTCGACTTCGCGCTGTCGATGATCAAGCTGCGCGGCTTCGGTGGCCAGAGCGGCTTCTGGGACCAGAACCTCGAATCCTTCACCCTGATGGCGGGGCTGGCCTCCATCACCTCGCGCATCAAGCTCTACGCCACCGTGCCGACGCTGGTCATACCGCCGGCGATCGCCGCGCGCATGGCAGTGACCATCGACTCGATCTCCGGCGGCCGCTTCGGGCTCAATATCATCACCGGCTGGCAGCGGCCGGAATATTCGCAGATGGGCCTGTGGCCGGGCGACGAGTACTTCGCGCGCCGCTACGACTTCGCTGCTGAATACACGCAGGTCATGCAGGATCTCTGGACGACCGGCGTCTCGAACTTCAAGGGCGAGTTCTTCAAGATGGACGACTGCCGCCTGCTGCCCAAGCCGCAGGCGCCGATCAAGCTGATCTCCGCCGGCCAGAGCGAGGCCGGCATGAAGTACATCGCCAAGTACGCCGACTACAATTTCGTGTTCGGCATGGGCTTCAACACGCCGACCGCCTGCGCGCCGACGGTCGAGCGCCTCCAGAAGGCGAGCTCGGCCACCGGCCGCACGGTGGCGACCTACGGGCTGTTCATGATCATCGCCGGCGAAACCGACGCCGAGGCGCTCGCCAAGTGGCATCTCTACAAGAACGGCGCCGACCAGGAGGCGCTGAAGTGGCTGACGCAGCAGAGTTCGGCCGACACCAAGTCGGGCGCCGACACCAACGTGCGGCACATGTCGTCGGAAGTGAGCAACGTCAACCTCAACATCGGCCTGCTCTGCGGCTCCTACGCCTCGGTCGCCAGCATGATGGACGAGATCGACGCCATCCCGGGACTCGCGGGCGTCCTGCTGACCTTCGATGAGTTCGTGAGCGGCACCGAGATGTTCGGCGAGCGCATCCAGCCGCTGATGAAGACCCGCCGCAACGTCGCCTCCATCGTCAAGAGCGCCGCATGAGCAAGCCCGCCAGCTACTTCCCGATCGACGATCCGGCCGGCCGCCATCTCGAGGCGAGCCCCGAGGCCCTGATGATCAAGCCGGCGGAGACGGCGCTGATCGTGGTCGACATGCAGAACGCCTATGCCTCGCCCGGCGGCTATCTCGATCTCGCAGGCTTCGACATCTCGGGCGCCGCGGCCGCCATCGAGAACACCAAGAAGGCGATCGAGGCTGCGCGTGCCGCAGGCGTCACGGTCATCTACTTCCAGAACGGCTGGGACCCCAACTACGTCGAGGCGGGCGGTCCGGGCTCGCCCAACTACCACAAGTCCAATGCGCTCAAGACCATGCGCGCCAAGCCCGAGCTGCAGGGCAAGCTGCTCGCCAAGGGCGGCTGGGACTACGAGATCGTGCAGGAGATCCCACCGCAGGGCAGCGACATCGTGGTGCAGAAGCCGCGCTACAGTGCGTTCTTCAACAGCAACCTCGACAGCATCCTGCGTGCCCGCGGCATCCGCACCCTGATCTTCACCGGCGTCGCCACGAACGTCTGCGTCGAATCCACCTTGCGCGACGGCTTCCACCTCGAATATTTCGGCGCCGTGCTGCACGATGCGACGCACCATGCCGGACCCGACTTCGTGCAGAAGGCGAGCCTCTACAACATCGAGAAGTTCTTCGGCTGGGTGTCGTCCGTCGAGGAGTTCCGCAAGGCCCTGCAACAGAACGCCAACCCGACGCTGAAAATCCAAGGAGGAAACTGATGCCCAAGAAAGCCATCTTCCCGCCGGGCGCGGGCCCGACGCTCGCGCCCTACTCGCCCGGCACGTCCGCCGACGGCATCGTCTACGTCTCGGGAACCTTGGCGCTCGACAAGGAGTTCAACGTCGTCCATGTCGGCGACGCCGCCAAGCAAACCGAGTTCGTGCTCGAGCAGATCAAGGCGGTGATCGAGGCGGCCGGCGGCACCATGGCCGATGTCACCTTCAACCACATCTTCATCACCGACTGGGCGCACTACGGCGCGATGAACGGCGTCTACGGCAAGTACTTCCCCGGCGACAAACCGGCGCGCTACTGCATCCAGTGCGGCCTGGTGAAGCCGAACGCCCTGGTGGAGATCGCTTCGGTCGCGCATATCGGCAAGAAATAGGTGACCTTCGACATCCACGAGAGCGGCCGTCCGGGAGCCCCGACGGTCCTGCTCTCGGCGGGCCTGGGCGGCACCGCCGGCTATTGGATGCCGCAGCTCGCCGCGCTCAAGGCGCGCTATCGCGTCGTGACCTACGACCAGGCCGGCACCGGCCGTGCCCGCCGGCCGCTCGATCCGGGCCACAGCATCGCCGCAATGGCGGACGAGATTGCCGCCGTGCTGGAGGCGACCGGAACCGAGGCCGCGCATGTCGTGGGCCACGCGCTTGGCGGATTGGCCGGCCTCGAGCTCGCGCTCAGCCAGCCGAAGCGGGTGAGTTCGCTTACCGTCGTCAATGGCTGGGCCGCCGCGCACGCCCATACCAAGCGCTGCTTCGAGATGCGGCTTGCCCTGCTGAAGCATGAAGGGCCGGCCGCCTATGTGCGGGCGCAGCCGATCTTCCTCTATCCCGCCGACTGGCTCGCGGCCAATGCCGAGCGCGTGGCCCAGGAAGAGGCGCACGGGCTCAGCGGCTTCCAGGGCGCCGACACTCTGCGCGCCCGCATCGCCGCCCTCCTCGCCTTCGATGCCCGTCCGCGGCTTGCGAGCGTGGCCTGTCCCACGCTGATCTCCGCCGCGCACGACGACGTGCTGGTGCCGAGCGCCATGTCGCGGGAGCTCGCCTCGGCCATCCCCGGCGCCGAGCTGCATGTCGAGCCGTGGGGCGCGCACGCCGTCAACGTCACCCAACCCGCCGCCTTCAATGCGCGGCTGCTGGACTTCCTCGATCGCCAGCCGGGCTGAGCATGAAGCGCACTTTCGGCGTGGCGATCCTGCTGCTGCTGGCCATGGTCATGGGCGGCGTGGGGGCGCCCTACCTGCCGGCGCTGAAGTCGCTGCTCGACCGACAGCTCGCCGGCCGGCCCACGCCGCCGGCCGACGATCTCGATGCCCAGCTCAGGCTCCGGCGAGCGGCCGAGCGGTCGGTGCAGGCCGAGCAAAAGGTCGGCCTGCTCCAGAAGACGCTCGATGCCGAGAAGACGCGCGTCGTGGCAACCGACGTCGACCGCGAGCTGAACCAGGAGACGATCGCCCGCCTCGCCAAAGAGCTCGCCGCGGCGAGGGAAGACCTCGGCAAGCAGCAGGTCGCTCTCGCGACCGCCAAGGCCACTCGCCGGACCGTCGAGGCGTCGCCGTCCAAGCCCCCGCCGACGGCCTCGCCGCTTCACGGCGTGAAGACCTGGCCGGATGGCCTGCGCTGCGAAGGCGACATGCGCAATGGCCATATGAACGGAAGCGTGACCTGCCGAGATGCCGGCAACGCCCGCTTCGACGGCCAATGGATCAATGACAAGCCCAACGGCGAGGGCACGTTGATCGTGCCGGGACGGGTCGCCTACAGCGGGACGTGGCGCGACGGCTGCCTGTGGGCCGGTCGCGACTGGATCACCGTCGCGACCTCAAAGCAGGCTTGCGGACGGCCCTGAGGCCCGGTCGTCGAGAAAAGAGCGCAGCCGCGACGAGCATTGGCCGGCATGAGAAAAGGGCAGGCCGTGCCGCGCGTGGCCGAAGACATGCAGCTCCGCGTCCGGCAGCAAACGATGCAGCTCCGCCATGATGGGAACGGGAATGAACGGACTGCCGTCAGGATGGAGCAGCAGCGTCGGGCAGCGTATGTCGCCCAACCGTGGGCCGAGATCGGTGCCGACCAGCACGCCGAGTGCCCGCAGGATCGTCTCGCGCGGCCAGCGCTCCTGTTGCGCGGCGAACCAGGCGCGGCGTGCGGGATCGAGATTGTCGTCGTGGAAGCGGTCGCCCATGAAGATGTCGGACCACAGCTTCACGCCTCCGTCGTCGAGCCGCTGGCGCCAGGCCTGCACGCTCTGGATCGAGGCGCCGAGATGCGCACCGTTGCTCACGATGAGCGTGGCGATGCGGTCGGGCCGGGCGAGGACTGCCGCCATGGCCACCGTACCGCCGATCGACTCGCCCACGAGATGGAAGCGCTGCCAGCCCAGCGCATCGGCGACGGCGAACAAATCCTCGACCATGCGGTCCATCGACCAGGCGAAGCCCGCGGGCGGGATCGACGATCGTCCGCAGCCGCGCATGTCGAACGCCGCCACGGGGTAGCGATCGATCAGCGCCGGATACCAGCCGCGCCACAGCTCGCCGCACGAGCCGATGCCGTGGTGGAACAGGATGGGCAACGAGGCCGGCCGCCACGGCGCGGTCGCCTCGACCGCATCGTAATGCAGCGCACCATCAGCTGTTTGCGCAAGAGGCATGGCCGCCACCATACTCGCTTCGATGTCCAAGCTCACCCGTCGCGCTCTTGCCAGCGCCGCCCTGGCCGCCCCCTTCGTCGCCCGCGCCCAATCGGCCGACTTCCCCGACAAGCCGCTGCGCTTCGTCGTGGGCTTTCCGCCCGGCGGACCGAACGATCTCCTCGCGCGCTTGATCGCGCCCGGGATCGGCGAACGGCTCGGGCGCTCGATCGTCGTGGAGAACCGCGCCGGCGCCAATGGCGAGGTCGCCGCGGCCTCGGTCGCCAAGGCGCCGCCCGACGGCAGCGTGTTCATGGTCGGCTCCAACGGCCAGACGACGATAGCGCTCGCGCTGAACAAGAGCCTGCCCTACGACGTGCGCACCGACTTCGTGGCCGTGGCGCCCGTCGGCATCAATCCCATGCTCATGGTCGTGCGGCCCGATTTCCCGCCCAGGACTGTCGAGGAGACGTTGGCCCTGGCGCGCGCCAAGCCCGGCAAGCTGAACGGCGCCTCGGCGGGCGCGGGCGGCGCCACGCATCTCGCCCTCGAACTCTTCAAGTCGATGGGCAAGCTCGACATCGTGCACGTACCCTACAAGGGCGGCGGACCCGCGATGGCCGACCTGATGGCGAGCATGGTCGACATGTACTTCGGCGGCCTCTCGACCGCCCTGCCGCATGTGAAATCGGGCAAGCTGCGCGCGCTCGGCCAGACCGGTGCCCAGCGCTCGGCTGCCGCGCCGGACATCCCGACGATCGCGGAGGCCGGCCTGCCGGGCTACGAATGCGCGATCTCCTACGGCATCTTCCTGCCGGCGGGCGCATCGCCGGTACTGGTCGACAAGCTGCACGACGCCGTCGACGCAACGATCCGCTCGCCCGCCATCGCGCAGAAATACGCCGAACTCGGCGCCGACCCGCAATTCGGTTCGCCCCGGGAATTCGCCAAGTATGTGGCGGACGATCTCGAGAAATGGACCCGCCTCGCGAAGGAGGCGGGCCTCAAGGCGGAATAGATCCTTCGGCGACGCCTCAGGATGACAGCTTCGCTGTCACTTCACCGACGAGAAGGCCGTCGGCGCCAGGAACTGGTTCGAGACGTTCATGACGATCTGTCCATCCTTCTCCGTCTCGGCGCGCTTGGTGTGCCATTCGGGATCGGCGGCGAAGGCGTTCCACTTCTTCTCGCGGTCGGCCAGCGACTCCCATTGCAGGAAATAGGTCAGCTCCTGGTTCGACTCGCCGACCAGTGTGGTGAAGAAGCCCGCCTGCTTGATGCCGTGCTTCTCCCACAGCTTCAGCGTGATGGTGGCGAAGCGATTGAGCAGCGCCGGCAGCCGGCCCGGCACGCACCGATAGACTCGCATTTCATAGATCATTGACTGTCTCCCTCTTCAGAAGTTGTCGGCGAAGCGCGGCGCGAAGCCCGCTCCCTTGTGGTCGATGTGGCAGTGGAACGGTGCGCCGAAATGGCAGGGCAGCAGCATCGCGCCCGAACCCGCGACATGCTCGACGGTGGCGCGCCGGCTCTTGCGGGCATTGTCCTGGTCGAGACAGGCGAAGCTGTTCCATTCCGGGTGATAGATCTGCAGCGCGTGATGCAGGATGTCGCCGCAGAACACCGCCTTCTCGCCTTTCGATTCGAATTCGATGCGGATCGTGCCGGGCGTGTGGCCGGGCGCGGGCGTGACCTTGAGACCATCCTCGATCTCGGCGCCGCCCTTCACCATCTGCACCAGGCCGGCATCGACGACAGGCAGCACGGAGTCGCGGAACGAGCCGCCATTGGCCGGCCCTTTCTCGGGATCCTTGTCGAGCTCCTTGTAAAAATCGAAGTCTTCCTGGCTCCAGACGTACCTGGCGTTCTTGAAGGTCGGCACCCAGCGGCCATTGTCGAGGCGTGTGTTCCAGCCGACGTGATCGACGTGCAGGTGCGTGCACATCACCATGTCGATCTGGTCCGGCGTCACGCCCGCTTCCTTCAGCCGGTCGAGATAGGGCGTGTCCATCATGTTCCATTTCGGCCGGTGCAGGCGTCGCTTGTGGTTGCCCACGCACGTGTCGATCAGGATCGTCTTGCCGCCCACCCGGAGCAGCCAGCTGTGGATGCTGAGCTTCAGGAAGCCCGACGCCGTGTCATAGTGGTTGGGGCTGAGCCAGGAGCCGTGCTCGCGCACGATATCGGGCTTCCAATCGGGGAAGAACTTGGCGGCATCGAAGTTCGGCTCGTAGCTCTCCTCGATGCGCGTCGCGGTCGCCGCGCCGAGCTTGATCTCGACCATGTCCCCTCCCCTTCAAGGGGCGCGAGCTTAAGCCGCGCGACGGCCCGGGGAAAGGCGTGCCGTATTTCGCGGAACGGTGTGCCGTCCGCCTCAGAAGAAGCGGCGCATCGAGCGGCGGAAGCCGAACCAGCCCGCCGTCGCGCCCAGAAGCGCCGTCACGGCGACCAGCATCACGACCAGCTGGCCGACGATGTGGGCATTGACCAGCCCCGGCTGCGCGACATCGATTGCAAGCATCACGATGAAGTAGATGGCAGTGCAGGCTTCGGCGACAGCGGCACCGATGAACACGCTCCATCCCTGATCAAGGGCCCAGCGTCGTCCGCCTTCGAACCCAGCCGCGAGCGCCGCAATACACGCGACAATGGCGCCTATGGTTTCCATGGTGGTACTCCTTGGTACGCTTGAGGAAATATCTTCCTTCAACTACGCACGAGATGAAACGAGCGATCACGCATGTCTGAAGAGCTCACTTGGATAAACGCTTCCGACCTCTCGCGCCGATATGCGCGCCGCGAGCTTTCTCCGGTCGAATTCGTTCGTGAAACGCTCGCGCGCGCCGAGAGGTTGCAGCCTCGCTTAAATTTTTTTGTGCTACTCGACGCCGAACAAGCAACAGAGTCTGCGAAAGAATCCGAGTCGCGTTGGCAGAAGGGCGAGCCATTGTCGCCGCTCGACGGCGTGCCGGTTTCCATCAAGGATACGACCAACGTCAAAGGCTGGCCGACGCGCTACGGCAGCCATGCAACCGACGAGTCGCCGGTCGCGGAGGACGCCGCCGTCACCGCCCGCCTTCGCGCTGCCGGCATGGTCATCATCGGCAAGAGCACGACGCCGGAATTCGGTTGGAAGGCGCTGACCGACTCGCCGCTGCAAGGCACGACGCGCAGCCCCTGGAATCCCGCGCACTCACCCGGCGGCTCGTCGGGCGGCGCCTCTTCGCTCACGGCGTCCGGCGTCTGCCCGTTCAACCACGGCAATGACGGCGGCGGCTCGATCCGCATCCCCGCCTCGCACACGGGTCTTGTCGGCCTGAAGCCCTCCTTCGGCCGCATCCCGCAATATCCCGCCGACTCGGTGTTCGCCGATGTCGTGAGCCAGGGCGTGCTGGCGCGCTCGGTGCTCGACACGGCGCTGGCGCTGAACGCGACGGCCGGACCCGATGCGCGCGACTGGCGCTCGCTGCCCGCCGAGCCGCGCGATTACACGCTCGGTCTCGATGCAGGCGTGCGCGGCTGGAAGATCGGCCTCAGCCTCGACTTCGGCGAAGTGAAGGCCGATCCGGAGGTGCGCGAACTCGTCGCCCAGGCGGCGAAGCGGTTCGAGGAACTCGGCGCGCACATCGAGGATGTCGGCCCTTTGATCGCGCCCCTGCAACCGCAGTTCGAGGCGCTCTGGATCGGCAGCTTCGCCGTACGCCTCGGACAGATCCCGACACAGCTCCACGGCAAGCTCGATCCCGGCTTCCGTGCCGCCGCCGAAAAGGGTCGCGCGATCACCTTGGCCGACTATGCCCGCTCCTACGAGGCACGCTCCCGGCTGGCGCGCGACATGGCGCTCGTGCATCGCAAGTACGACCTGATCCTGGCCCCTGTGGCACCGACCGCCGCGCCGCCGGTCGAGACGCTCTACAACACGGACGCCTTCCCGCGCTGGACGAAGGGCGCGCCCTTCACGCTGCCCTGCAACCTCACCGGCCAGCCCGCCGCTTCCATGCCTGCCGGTCTCACCAAGGCGGGACTGCCCGTCGGCATCCAGCTGATCGGCCCACCGCGCGCCGACCATCTCGTGCTGCAAGCCATGCGCGCCTACGAAAGCGCCGCCGGCTGGACCTGGCCCCAGGCGAAGGTCCTGGAGCAACTCGCCAAGCTCTAGGCCCGATCGCTTGTTTCCCGGTCATCCGGGGAAGACGGCAACGCCTGTCGCTACTACATCTAGTAGTAGTTACTAAAGGTTACCGTTAAACATATCAAATTTAGCCAGAATCTATGGCCTGACGATTCCTGCCACCGCGCTTGATCTGCCCCAACGTGCAGCGTCTCCTGCGGTCCCCGCGCTTCGGCCAAACAGCCTTGGATCCGGGTCTCCAGCCGCGGAGCTTAACGCGGAGACGCCGGCCGTCGGGATTCTGATCAATGGATCGGCGAGCCTAGACGCCGATATCCTCGTTCCACAGCGAGGGCTTGGCGGCGATGAATTGGCGCATCAACTCCTTGCAGGCGGGATCGTCGAGCACCTCGACGACCACGCCGCGGGAGCGCAGCAGCGCCTCCTCGCCCATGAAGGTCTTGTTCTCGCCCACGATCACCTTGGGGATGCCGTAGAGCAGGATCGTGCCGCTGCACATCGAGCAGGGCGAGAGCGTCGTGTAGATCGTCGACTGGCGATAGACGGCGGCGGACAGGCGGCCGGCATTCTCCAGCGCATCCATCTCGCCGTGCAGGATGGCACTCCCCTTCTGCACGCGCCTGTTGTGGCCGCGGCCGATGATCCTGCCCTGGTGCACCAGCACCGAGCCGATCGGGATGCCGCCCTCTTCGAACCCCTGCCGCGCCTCGTCGATCGCGGCCTGCATGAATGCATCCATCAGTCGAGATCCAGTCCGTTCATGCCGGCATTCTTGCGCGCCTTCTTGGCGAGCTCCATCAGGACCTTGCCGGCCTGGTGCGGATCGAGGATGGGCTTGGCCTCCGGCCCCTTGTGCCAGCCTTCAGCGACGGCGAACTGGCCGTTGCCCGCCTGGAAGACGCGGCCGGTGATCTCGCGGCTCTCCTCGCTCACCAGCCAGGTGGCGACCGGCGCGATCCATTTCGGGCTGCGCGTCTCCTTGTCCTCCTCGGTATAGGTGCGCAGGTCCTCGGTCATGCGCGTGAAGGCCGACGGCGAGATCGAGTTCACCGTGATGCCGTAGCGGCCGAGCTCGCGCGCGGCGATCACCGTGAACGAGGCAATGCCCGCCTTGGCCGCCCCATAGTTGGTCTGCCCGATATTGCCGTAGATGCCCGAGACCGAGGTCGTGGTGACGATGCGCGCATCGACCGGCCCGCCTTTTGCTTTCGCCTGGTCGCGCCAGTAGGCCGCCGCATGGCGCGCCGGCGCGAAAGTACCCTTGAGGTGCACCTTGATGACGGCGTCCCACTCATCCTCGCTCATATTGACCAGCATGCGGTCGCGCAGGATGCCGGCGTTCAGGACCACCGCGTCGAGCTTGCCGAAGGCCGAAATGGCCTGATCGATCATGTGCTTGGCGCCGTTCCAGTCGGAGACGTCGTCGCCATTGGCGACCGCCTCGCCGCCCTTGGCCTTGATCTCGTTCACGACCTGTTGAGCCGGTCCCACATCGTTGCCCTTGCCAGCCCGGTCGCCGCCTAAGTCGTTCACGACCACCTTGGCGCCGTGCTCGGCCAGCATCAGGCAGTGCTCGCGGCCCACGCCGCGGGCCCCTCCGGTGACGATCGCCACCCGGCCCTCGCACAATCTCGCCATTGCTCCCTCCCGTCTTTTGCGTGTCTGGAACCCGATTTCCTAGGCTAATCTAGCGGTGCAGCAAGGAGAACCGCCATGGATACCCTGCCCCTCGTCTCGCCCGACCAGGTCGGCCTTTCCGCAGCGCGGCTCGGCCGAATCATCGGCTGGATGAAGCGCTGGGTCGATAGCGGGCGCCTGCCCGGCATGACCGTGGCGGTCATGCGCCGGGGCGAGCTTGCCTTTGCCGAGACCTACGGGCGGATGGACGTCGAGCGCAACAAGCCGATGCGGCCCGACACGATCGTGCGCATCTACTCCATGACCAAGCCGCTCACCTCGACGGCGATCATGATGCTCTACGAAGAGGGTCACTTTCAGCTCGACGACCCGATCTCGCGCTACATCCCGGCCTTCGCCAATTCGCGCGTCGCGGCCGGCGGCAGCCGCGGCAAGATCGACACGGTCCCGGCCGAGCGCGACATCACCTTCCGCGACCTGCTCAGCCACACTTCCGGCCTGACCTACGGCTTCATGCAGAGCGGCCCGGTCGATGCGCTCTACCGCACGCAGGGCATCGATTTCGGCTCGACCAAGAGCACCCTCAAGGAGATGGTCGAGAAGCTCGCGACCTTCCCGCTGATCGCCCAGCCCGGCCAGGCGTGGAACTACTCGGTCTCGACCGACGTGCTGGGCTACCTGGTCGAGGCGATCTCTGGCCAGCCGTTCAACGAATATCTCGTGAACAACGTCGTCAAGCCGCTCGGCATGGTCGACACGGATTTCATCGTGCCGAAGGACAAGCTCGAGCGCTTCGCCGCCAACTACGAGCCCAGCGCCGAGGGCAAGCTCAAGCTGCTCGACGATCCCGCGAAGAGCCCCTATCTCGGCCCGCGCGCCTCCTATTCGGGCGGCGGCGGCCTGGTGTCGACGGCGTCCGACTATCTCCGCTTCTGCAAGTTCGTGCTGAACAAGGGCCAGCTCGACGGCGTGCGCCTGCTCGGCCGCAAGACCGTCGAGCTCATGACCATGAATCATCTCGGCGGCGACATGGCCGCGATGGGCATGCCGCGCTTCTCGGAGTCGCCCTACTACGGCATCGGCTTCGGCCTCGGCTTCTCGGTCATGCTCGATCCGGCCAAGGCGCACATCCTGGGCACGCCCGGCGAATATGCCTGGGGCGGCGCCGCCTCGACCGCCTTCTGGTGCGATCCGGCCGAGGAGATGGCGGTCGTGCTGCTGACGCAGCTCCAGCCTTCGTCGACCTATCCGATCCGCCGCGAGCTGCGCGTTCTGGCGTACCAGGCGATCGTCGACTGAAGGACGCCCGATGCGCAACACCGGCCCCCTCACCGTCAAGAAGCTCCACCCGCTGTTCGGCGCGGAGGTCTCGGGCATCGACATCACCCGCGAGCTGACACCGCGCGAGTTCGGGCCGATCCGTGCCGCCTTCGAGGAGCATTCCGTGCTGCTGTTCCGGGACCAGCACATGGACGACGAAGCCCAGGTGCGCTTCAGCGAATATTTCGGGCCGCTCGAGACGACGGGCAGCGCCAATCCCGCGGCCGGCACCCAGTTCCAGCGCCAGTCGAACCTCGACATCATGACCGGCGAGCCGATCCCGCCCGACGACATGCGCATGATCTACCAGAAGGCCAACTACTTCTGGCATTCGGATTCTTCGTTCAAGCGCGTGCCGTCGCTGTGCTCGATCCTGACCGCGCGCATCTGCCCGGCCGAGGGCGGCAACACCGAGTTCCTGTGCATGCGCGCGGCGTGGGATGCGCTGCCGGCCGCGATGAAGGCGACGATCGAGCCGCTGGTCGCCGAGCACTCGCTGCAATATTCGCGCGACCGCGTACAGAAGGGCATCCTGAACGATAAGACGCTGAAGGAGCTGCCGCCGGTCAAGCAGCGGCTCTATCGCGACAATCCGGTCAACGGCCGGCGCGCACTCTATATCGGCGCGCACGCGGGCTTCATCGTCGGCTGGCCGCGCGCCACCGGCGAAGCGCTGCTCTACGAGCTGTCGCAGCGTGCGCATCGGCCGGAGTTCGTCCTCTCCCACGCCTGGCGCGAAGGCGACGTGATCGTGTGGGACAACCGCGCCGTCCTGCACCGCGCCACCTACTACGATCCGGTGAAGTACAAGCGCTTCATGCAGCGCACGACGATCGGCGGCGACCACATGACGGTTCCTCAATAGTGGGCCCGCAATAGAGATGCCCGACTCGAGTAGTGTAGCCGGGCCGACGAAGGTAGAGACGCCCTATGACGGCATGCCGCCCGGCCTGCCGCGCGCGATGGCGATCGCCACGGTGACCATCGGGCTCTCGATGGCGGTGCTCAGCAACTCGATGACCAACCTCGCGCTGCCCTACATCGCGCACGATCTCGGCATCTCGGCGGAGAACTCGATCTGGGTCGTCAACGCCGCCCAGATCGCGCAGATGGTGACACTGCTGCCCGTCGCGGCGCTGGCCGACATACTGGGCTACCGCCATGTCTATCGCAGCGGCATCCTGCTGTTCTGCGTCGCGTCGATCGCCTGCGTGCTCTCGCCCACCCTGCCCTGGCTGATCGCCGCCCGCGTCTTCCAGGGACTGGGGGCCGCGGCGATGATGGGCATCCAGCCGGCGCTGGTGCGCTCCATCTATCCGCGCAACATGCTGGGACGGGGCCTCGGCTTCAACACGACCGTGATGGCGACGGCGCTTGCGGCCGGCCCGACTCTCGGCGCGGTGCTGCTCACCATCTCCTCCTGGCAGATCCTGTTCGCGGTCTATATCCCGCTCGGCATCACCTCGTTCCTGCTGGGCGAGCGCTTCCTGCCGCGCACCGTGCACATCAGGCGGCCCTTCGACTTCCTGTCGGCTGCCCTGTCGGGGATCACCTTCGGCCTGCTGATCTTCGCCATCGACGGCGTGGCGCACGGCCATTCCTGGAAGGTGATCGTGGGCGAGTTCGCGGCCTCGGTGGTCTTCGGCGCCGTGTTCGTGATGCGCCAGAAGCGCCTCGTGCAGCCCATGATGCCGATCGACATCTTCAACCGGCCGATCTTCTCGCTCTCGCTCGCCGCCTCGACCTGCACCTTCACCGCGCAGGGCCTGGCCTTCGTGAGCCTGCCGTTCTTCTTCCACACGGTGCTGGGCCGCAGCGCCACCGACACCGGCATCCTGCTGACCGCCTGGCCGGTCGCCTTGGCCACCATCGCGCCGATCGCCGGACGCCTCGCCGACCGCTACCACGCGGGCGTGCTGGGCGCGATCGGCCTCACCAGCATGACCTCGGGCCTCGTCCTGATGGCCCTGCTGCCGGCCGATCCCTCCGCCTTCAACGTCATGTGGCGCCTGGTGCTGTGCGGCGCGGGCTTCGGCATCTTCACCTCGCCCAACAATCGCCTGATGATGAATGCCGTGCCGCGCGAGCGCAGCGGCAGCGCCGGCGGCACGATCGCCACCTCGCGCACGCTCGGCCAGACGATGGGCGCCGCGCTGGTCGCGCTGATGTTCGGCCTGTTCGATTTCTCCGCCGGCGGCGGCCAGGCGTCGGCCGCCGCTCACGCCGCCCTCTGGCTGGGCGCGGCCTTCGCCGGCACGGCCCTCATCGTCGGCAGCATGCGCATGCGGCTGCAGCGGTGAGCCCCGGGCCGTTCTTCCTCGCCTTCTTGCTGGCGATCCAGCTCGCCGCCTGCAACGAGACCGCCGAGCAAAAGGCCGCGATCGACGAGATGGATCGGCGGCACACGGAGGTCATCGAGACCATGAGCGGCACGGGCGGTCACTAGGCCGCCCTAGGCCGCGCGATGCATCTCGCGGAACAGCGACGGCGTCATGCCGAAGCGGCGCTCGAAGGCGGCGCTGAGGCGGGCCGCTGAATTGAGACCGACGCGAGTCGCGACGGCCTTCATCGGCAGCCCCTTGGTGAGCAGCGAGCGCGCCGCATCCAGACGCAGGCCCTCGACGAAGTGCGCCGGCGTCTTGCCGGCCGTCTCGGTGAACTTGCGATAGAAGCTCCGCTCGCTGAGCCCCGCGCGGCGCGCCAGCTCAGGCACGTCGAGCGTCTGGTCGAGATGCTCCTGCATCCAGGAGATCAAGGCGGCGAACGGCGCCTCGGCCGCCGTCTGCGCCTGCAGGAGCGGACTGAACTGCGACTGGTAGCCCGGGCGCCGCGCATAGAGCACGAAATGGCGGGCGATCAGGTTGGCCGTGGCGGCGCCGAGATCGGCCTCGACCAGCGCCAGCGCCATGTCGATGCCCGTCGTCACGCCGGCCGAGGTCCAGACCTTGCCGTCCACCACATAGAGCGCCTCGGCATCGACCGACAGCTCGGGATGCTTTTCGGCAAGCCGGGCGCAGCTCGCCCAGTGCGTGGCAACGCGCTTGCCGTCGAGCAGACCCGCCGCCGCCAGCACGAAGGCGCCGGTGCAGACCGAGCCGAAGCGCCGCGTGCCCGGCGCCATCTTGCGCAGCCAGCGCCGCACGTCGGCCCGCGCGCAGACGACGCGCAGCCCGGCCGATCCGCCCGCCACCAGCAAGGTGTCGGGCTGGCCGCCGATCCGGCGGCTCTGCAGCGCCACGCCGCTGTTGGTGGTCACCAACCCGCCGTCGGGCGAGAGGATCTGCAGATCGTAGGCCTTGCCATCCGCCGCCTCGTTGGCCGCGCCGAACACGGCGGCGGGGCCGGTGACGTCGAGGAGCTGGCAGCCTTCGTAGGCGAGGATCGAGAATTTGTGGGGACGGATCATTGGCAGAAAATAGACGATCTTTGTCATTCCTGCCAAGCGCGTCGGCACGCTACCTTGGCCTCCAACGAAGGAGACCTCGCATGGCCAACCCGATCGAGATCGGCATCCTGCTCTATCCCAACGTCACCCAGCTCGACGCCACCGGCCCGGCGCAGGTGCTGGCGCGCGTGCCGGGAGCGAAGCTGCACATGATCTGGAAGACGCGCGATCCCGTGCCGACCGATGCCGGCTTCTCGATCGTGCCGACCACCAGCTTCGCGGATTGCCCCAGGCTCGACGTGATCTGCGTGCCGGGCGGCGGCGGACAGGTCGCGCTGATGAACGATCCCGAGACGCTCGACTTCCTGCGCCGGCAGGCCGCGACCGCGCGCTACGTCACCTCGGTCTGCACCGGCTCGCTGGTGCTGGGCGCGGCGGGACTCCTGAAGGGTTACAAGTCCGCCTGCCACTGGGCGTGGCGCGATCTGCTCACGGACTTCGGCGCGATCCCGGTGGCCGAAAGGGTCGTGCGCGACCGCAACCGCATCTCGGGCGGCGGCGTGACGGCGGGCATCGATTTCGGCCTCACGGTCGCGGCCGAGCTCGCGGGCGAAGAGGTCGCGAAGTCGATCCAGCTCGTGCTCGAATACGATCCCAAGCCGCCCTTCGACTCGGGCTCACCCGACAAGGCGGGTCCCGAGCGCGTTCAGCGCCTGCGCGATCGGCTGAGACCGATGCTCGAGAGCCGCGTCAAGGCCAACCAGGAAGCGGCGGCGCGGCTGCAGTAATCAGTCGGGCCGGCACATCCTCATCCTGTAGCTACAATAAAGATCAGCGGCTGGCCGACGCGCTCTCGATGGTGATCGCCTTGCCGGCGGCCTCGTCGTACTTGAGGCGCTTCACGTGGTCGAGGTCGCGGCCGGTCACGCGCACGAAGCGGCTGCCTTCCGGATAATCGATCGCGTGCACCGCGCCCACGTCGTAGACGCCGGCATGGCCCGGCTCGAGGCGGTAGGACTTCACCTTCTCGAGCCTGGCGTCGCCCGCATCGTTGCCGCCGTCGATGCGCTTGTACACGCTCATGTCGGTGTACTTGATCGCCTGGCCGTAGACGGCCCAGGACGAGCCGTGATCGTGCGGCGGGCTCTTGTGGCTCTTGGCGTTGACATGCGCCAGCACCACGAAGCCCAGCTCCTTGTCCTCGTAGAGCTTGCGGGTGCCCATGGGCGCGGCCGGTCCGACGGCCTCGTCGACGAACTGCTTGTTGGCCAGGAGCTTCTCCAGCAGGACGCGGACCTTCTCGCGTCCCGTGGGGCTGTTGTCGGCGCCGAGCGCCGACTGGGTATCCTTCACGAAAGCGTCGAGCGTGTAGGTCATGGGACCTCCTATCTGCCGCCCAGCAGGCGGCGGGCGATGACCATACGGTGCACCTCCGACGGGCCTTCGTAAACCCGCATGGTGCGCACCTTCTGGGCGAGCCAGGAGAGCGGCAGCTCCTGCGTCACGCCCATGGCGCCGAAGGCCTGCTGGGCATGGTCGATCACCTCGGTCGCCATCTCGGTGGCATAGACCTTGATCATCGAGGCCTCCATGCGGACGTCGAGGCCGTCGTCCTGCTTGACGGCGGCGTCCATCACCATGAGGCGGCAGGCATGCAGCTTGGTCGCGGCGTCGGCCACCCACCACTGGATGGCCTGACGGTCGGCAAGCTTCTGGCCGAAAGTCACGCGCTGGTTGGCGTGCTCGACCAGCATGTCGAGCGCGCGCTGCGCCATGCCGATGCACCAGGCGCCCATCTGCAGGCGGCGCACGGTGAGGCGCAGCTGCATGGGTGCGAAGCCCTGGCCGATGCGGCCCAGCACCTTGCTCTCGTGCACGCGGCAATCCTCGAACACGACTTCGTAGGTGCGCTGGCCCGCGAGCATGGGGATGGCGCGCGCCACGACGAGGCCGGGCGTGCCCTTGTCGACCAGGAAGGCCGTGATGCCGCCCCGCGCGCCGCGCTCGGGGTCGGTCACGGCCATGGCGATGGTGAAGTCGGCCTTGGCGATGCGGCTGATCCAGATCTTGCGGCCGTTGATCACCCAATGATCGCCGTCCTTCACCGCGCGCGTCTTCATGCCGGCGGGATCGCCGCCCGCGCCGGGCTCGGAGATGGCGATGGCCGACACGGTCTCGCCCGCGGCATAGGGCTCGAGATACTGCTTGCGCTGCTCGGGCGTCACCGTCGCCAGCATCATGTGCAGGTTGGGAGAATCCGGCGGGAAGGTGAACGGAACGGCGGTATAGCCCAGCTCCTCGTTGACGCCGACCAGCGCCGTCCAGGGCAGGTTGGCGCCGCCCGCCTCCTCCGGCACGTCGAGCGCCCACAGGCCGAGCTCCTTGCATTGCTTGAAGAGCTTCATGTTCTCTTCGTCCGACAGAGCCGCCGGCTGGCCCGCGGCGAAGCGGTCGAGGATGTTCTTCTCCAGAGGCATCAGCTCGTTGCGCACGAACTTCTTCACCAGATCGCGCAGCATCTGGTGCTCTTCGCTCACCTTGAACATCGCCTTCTCCCTGCCGCCTCTCAGGCGGGCTTGCCGATACCCTTGTTCACGAAATCAAGCGTATAGGCCTGCCGCACGTCCAGCCCTTTCGGGAAGACATCGACCTCAACCATCGACTGGTAGAATTCCGCCCAGCGTTTGTCGCTCATCGCGCCGATGCCGCCGGTCAGCGCATCGCCGGATTGTCCTTCTTGATGAGCGCGTTGGCCGCCTCGATCGCGGGCCCGCCCTTGAGGTATTGCGCCCAGCCTTCGAGCGTGGCGTCGACGAAGCGGCCGATCAGCTCCTTCTTCTCCGTCGCGAGCTTGCGCGAGATCGCGATCGTCGTCTGGTAGGCGCTGAAGCCCGCATCGGCGATCAGCAGGACCTCCGGCGGCTGGCCGAGCGCCTGCTGGATCGAATAGGGCTCGGACGAGAGGAAGCCCTGCTGCACCGCGTTCTTGTCGGCGAGGAAGGGCGCCATGTTGAAGTTGTAAGGCCGCAGCTGGTCGTCGGAGAGGCCGTACTTCTTCCTGAGATAGGGCCAGTAGGTCACACGTCCGCCGCTCGCGATCAGCAGCGTGTGGCCCTTGAGCTTGTCGAGGCCGGTGACGCCCGAGCCGGGATGGGCGATCAGCACCTGCGGATCCTTCTGGAAGATCGCCGCGATCGTGACGAACGGCGCCTCCTCGCGCAGGAAGGTGAAGGCCTGGAAGCTGTTGGACACGCACATGTCGATGCGGCCGGCGAGCAGGAGCTGGTTGATGTTGAGGCTCGGACCGCCCTGGCGCAGATCGCAATCGATGCCCGCCTTCCGATAGAGGCCGGCGGCGAGGGCCTGGTAGAAGCCGCCATGCTCTGCCTCGGCGCGCCAGTCGGTCTGGAAGGAGAGCTTGTCGAGGGTCTGCGCGCGCGGCCGGCGCGCGAGGGCCACGAGCAGCGGGCCTGCGCCGAGCAGGCCGAGCGCGGCGCGGCGGTTGAGGCGCCAGGCGGTCATGGAGTCCGCCCGCGGCGAAAATCGAGCCACAGGCCCGCGAGCTCATGCAACGCCGCGCAGGACATGCCGAGCGCCTCCTGCGAAGGGATCCAGTCATCCCACGGCGCCTTCGGACCCGGCAGCGCCCGGTAGTCGGTGGGGAACGCCCCGACATCGAGCCGGGCGCGCGCCGCGATCTGCAGCGCGCGCGGCATGTGCATCGCCGACGTCACCAGCGCCACCTTCTTGTCGCCGACCAGGGCACGGACATGCTGAAGGTTCTCCAGGGTGTTGAGCGACGTGCCCTCGGCAACGATCGCCTCCGACGGCACGCCGAGATCGATCAGGAAGGTGCGCATCGCCTCGGCTTCGGTGGTCGACGGGTCGCCGGGCTTGGCCATGTAGCCGCCGCCGCTCGCGATGATACGCGGCGCGACATGCCGGTGATAGAGGCGCGCGGCGTGCCACACGCGATCGGACGCGTCGGAGAGATCGGGGAAATCGCGCAGCGGCGGCATGGCGGGGGCGATGCCGCCGCCCAGCACGACGATCGCATCGTAGCAGCATTTCGGCGCCGCCTGCGCCGCGGCGGTCGCCTGATCCTCGAGATGCATCACGAGCGCGTCGCCGACGGGCGGAAAGGACAGAACGAGCGTCTCGGCGAAGGCCAGCCCGAGCGCCAGGCGCGCCAGCCGCCTCAGGCCGAACGGCGCGAGCACGAGGGCGATCACGAGAGCAAGCCCCATCGAGCCCGGCGGCGTCACGAGCTGCTCGACGAATTTCAGGAAGACGAAGAGGCTCATCGGCGGCACGTTCGGGAGGACGGCAAAAGAAAAGGCGGGCCCGTTTCGCGGCGCCCGCCCGTTTTCTTGCTGCGTCAGCGACGGATCAGATCGATTCCTTGAGATCCTTGGCGACGCGGAAGGCGACCTTCTTGGACGCCTTGATCTTGATCGCCTCGCCGGTCGCGGGATTGCGGCCCATGCGCGCCGGACGGTTGCGCACCTGAAGGATGCCGAGGCCGGTGATGCGGACCTTGTTGCCCTTCTTGAGATGCTTGACGACCAAGCCGACGAAATCGTCGAGGTGGCTGGTCGCGTCCTTCTTGGTCAGGCCGGTCTTCTCGGCCAGTTCAGCCGCCACCTTGGACAGCGGAATGGTCGGAGCGGTCGTTTTCGCAGGTGCTGGAGGAGTAGCCATAGTGAGGGGTCCCTTGCATTTTTCGTTTCATCAGCTGCGTCCTGACGCCCCAGAACAGCGCTGACTGCCGCAAGGTTATCCACGAATCGCGCTCCCGCAAGAGGCGAAAATGCGAAAAATGTCGATTTCTGGGGCTTTTTCGGCCATTTGAAGCGGCCATCCACAGTCTTGAGAGAGAGTTCGCGTGCCGACGTCCGACCTGATGCCGACTTTCGCCACCGCCGTGAACACCTGGCAGTGCGACGAGAACGACCACCTGAACGTGCAGTACTACACCGAATTCGGGCAGGAAGCGTCGGCCCATCTGCTCGCTGCCATGGGCCTCGGACCGCGTGCGCGTGCGAAGCTCGAACTCGCGGTGCGGCCGACCGAAGATCACATCCGCTACCTGCGCGAGTTCCGCGTCGTCGAGTCGATCGAGGTGCGCTCGGCGCCGATCGAGATCGGTGACAGGCACATCGCGATCTATCACGAGGTGCTGAATCGCGGCGACGGCGCGCTTGCGTCGACGATTCGCTGCAAGCTCGAAAGCGACAGGCCTTGGCCTGCAGACTTCGCTCGACGCGCCCAGGCGGCGATGGTCGAGATGCCGTCCACTTCGCGGCCACGCTCCGTCGGCACGCCGCCGTTGCCCGACGTCGCCTTCAGCGATGCCGCGAAGGTCGGCCTCATCGTCACCGGCCGCACGGTGATCAAGCCCGCCGAATGCGACGAGCGCGGCATCTTCCTGCCGCGCTGCCAGTTCGGCCGCTATTCGGATGCGGCGCCCATGCTGTGGAACCATTTCGGCTTCGACCGCGCCGCCATGCAGGAGCGGCAGGAGGGCACCGTCGTCGTCGAGACGCTGCATCACTATCGTCAACCGCTCCGTGCCGGCGATCCGCTGACGATCATGAGCGGGCTCGCGGATTTCGGCGACAAGATCCTGCGGCTGGTGCACTACGCCTACGCGGCGGAAACCGGCACGCTCGCTGCATGCAGCGAGGGGATCGGCATGAAGTTCGACCAGAAGATCCGCAAGATCATGACCTTCTCGCCCGAGGACAAGGCGCGGCTGGCCGCGCTCAAGCTGCGCTTCTGAGGAGTGAGCGACATGGATGAGATCATGAGACTGCAAGGGCTGGCGTACGACGCCAAGCGGCTGGCCGAACTCAAGGCGGAAGTCGAGGTCCTGAACGAGGCGGTGCGCAAGGCCGCCGCCGAGCGGCTCACCTTCGACGACGAGCCCGCCGCCTTCGCAAGCGTCATGGAACGCGAGGGCAAAAATGAGAAATGAGGATCTCGCGCTCGAGGATCTGAGCGCCATCGCCGAGGCGATCGCCGAGCGGCGGATCACCTCTGTCGAGGCGACCGAAGCCTGTTTGGCCCGCATCGAGGCCTGGCAGCCACGCACCAATGCTTTCCTGCGCATCTACAAGGACAAGGCGCTGGCCCAGGCGCGCGCCATGGATGCCGAGCTGGCGGCCGGCAAGCGGCGTGGACCGCTGCATGGCGTGCCGATGGCGCACAAGGACATGTACTACCGCAAGGGCGAGATCTCGACGGGCGGCAGCGCCATCCGCAAGGACTGGATCGCGCCCGTGACGGCGACGGCGCTGCAGAAGCTCGACGCGGCGGGCGTGGTCGAACTGGGCTTCCTCAACATGGCGGAGTTCGCGGCGGGCCCGACGGGCCACAACGTCCATCACGGCCATTGCCGCAATCCCTGGGACGGCACGCGCGTGACCGGCGGCAGCTCCAGCGGCTCGGGCGCCTCGGTGGCCGCACGCATGGTCTATGGCGCGCTGGGATCGGACACCGGCGGCTCGATCCGCCTGCCCGCGTCGGCCTGCGGCGTGGTCGGCATGAAGGCGACCTACGGACGCGTCAGCCGCGCCGGCGCCGTCGCACGCTCGTGGAGCCTCGACCATGTCGGTCCGCTCACCCGCACCGTGCGCGACAATGCACGCATGCTGTCGGTGATCGCGGGCCACGACCCGGATGACTCGACCACCAGCGAACGGCCCGTGCCGGACTATGAGGCGGCGCTCAAGGGCGGCGTGTCGGGACTCAAGATCGGCCTTGCCTTGCCGAACGACGGACCCGCGCCGCTCGAGGCGAGCGTCGGCGCAGCGGTGCAAGCCGCGGCCGACACGCTGGGAAGGCTGGGCGTGAAGATCTCGGCTGTGACCTTGCCCGATTTCACCGCGCTCTATCGTGCCGCCGAGGTCATGGTGAAGTGCGAGGCGGCCGCCATGCACCGGCCGTGGATGGAGAAGACGCCCGAGCTCTATGCCAACCAGGTGCGCACGCGCATGGAGGCGGGCTTCTTCATTCCCGCGACCCAGTACATCGACGCACTGCGGCTGCGGGCCAGCTTCGTGAAGGAGTTCCTGTCGACGGCGATGGACGGCGTCGACGCCGTGCTGCTGCCCTCGATCCCCTTCCCCATCCCGACCATCGAGGAGACCGACACCGAGACCAAGGGCGGGCCCGCGGTGCTGAAGATGGTGGCGAGCTTCACGGGCCTCACGCGGCCCTTCAACACGCTGGGCGTGCCCGCGCTCTCCGTGCCCTGCGGTTTCGACAGGAACGGCGCGCCCATCGGGATGCAGCTGGTCGGCCGGCCGTTCGACGAGGCGATGCTCTACCGGATCGGCCACGCCTATCAGGGCGCGACCGAGTTCCACACGAAAGTGCCTCAGTAGCGCGCGATCACCTGGTCGGCGAAATCCTTGAGGTTGCGTCGCGCCGCATCCATCGCGGGCAACAGCGTGATCTCGTCGAGGCCCATCGCCTCGCGCTCGCGCAAGCCGGCGACGATCTCATCCGGCGTGCCGACCAGCCCGCCGGTCGCGCGGATCAGGTCCTCGGTGATGAAACGGCGCTCTTCCGGCGGCAGGAAGGCGCAATGGCCGAAATGGACCTGCTGGTAGCGGCGCTCCAGCGGCAGCTCCATCTTCTCGGTGAAGGCGAGATACTCGTCCCACAGGTTGAGGCAGCGCTGCGAGACCGTGCTGGTGTCGCCGTCCTTCTGATAGAGCTCCCACCAGTAGTGCAAGGTCGCGGCGGCCATCGGGCCGATCTCGTCGATCACGCGGTCCGACGTCATCTTCTCGCCGGGTCGCAGCACGCAGGCATAGGACAGCGCCGCCGTATGGAAATCTTCCGGCAAGGTGCGGCCGACCGCCGACGCGCCCTGCTGCATGGTCTCCAGGCTCTTCTGCAGGCGGGCACGCGTCTGGTTGTGCGAGCAGACGCGTCCATCGCCATAGGCGCCGGCGGCCTTGAGCGCGAGCGGGCCGTCGGCCGCGACATAGATCGGCACCGGACGGGCGACGTCGATGAAGCCCATGTCCGCATGCAGGAAGCGGATGTCGGTCTTCTCCTCGCCGTCGGCCAACGCGTAGTCGACCTCCTCGCCGTGCAGCAGCGCTCGCAACACGCGCAGATACTCACGGAAGGCCTTCGCCTTCACCGGATCCTTGCCCATCACACGCATCGCCGTATGGCCCGTGCCGATGCCGATGAACACGCGGCCCGGTGCGAGCTGGTTGATCGAGGCGATGGAATGCGCCGTCACTGGAGCGAGCCGCACGCCCGCCACCGACACGCCGGTGCCGAGGCGGATGCGCGAGGTGTTGGCCGCCGCCAACGCCAGCGTGGCGTAGGCGTCCGAATAGAGCATCTGGGAATCTGCCGCCCAGGCGCAGTCGTAGCCCATCGTCTCCAGGTCGACGAAGAGCTTCCAGTCGCTGATGCGCGGAACGACGGTGACGCCGAATTTCATCGGATCATTCTCCTCAGATCGCCAGGTTCACCGTGACGTTCTTCCTCTGCGTGAAGCTGTCGAGCATCCCCTCGAGCGAAAACTCGCGGCCGATGCCGCTCTGCTTGTAGCCGCCATAGGACATGCCGGGCACCTGGCCCAGGCCCTGGTTGACCTGCACCCATCCGGATTCGATGGCATGCGCGGCGCGCAGGCCGCGGCCGATCTCGTGCGTCCAGACATAGGCGGCGAGGCCGTAGTGACTGTCGTTGGCCATGCGGATCGCCTCGCCCTCGTCGCTCCAGCGGATCGCCACCAGAACCGGCCCGAAGATCTCCTCACGAGCGAGGCGCCAATCGTTGGAACGGTCGGCAAAGACCGTCGGGATGGCGTAGTAACCTTCCGACAGCGGGCCGTCCTTGGGCGGCAGGCCGCCGAACACCAGCTTGGCGTCGGAGCGCTTCAACCCCTCGTCGACATACTTGCAGACCTTGGAGAACTGCTTGTTGTTGATGATCGTGCCGATGTCGCTCGCCTCGTCGAGCGGATCGCCGATCTTCAGCGCCGTCGTCTTCTTCTCGAGCTTGCCGAGGAAGCTGTCGAAGATGTCCTCATGCAGGAACAGGCGCGAGCCCGCCGTGCAGCTCTGGCTCTGCCGCGTGAAGCGCATGGCGGCGATGATGCCATCGACGGCCCAGTCCTCGTTGGCGTCGGGATAGACGATCGACGGGCTCTTGCCGCCGAGCTCCAGCGACACCGGCACGATGCGCTCGGCCGCGGCACGCATCACGATCTTGCCGACCTCCGTCGAGCCGGTGAACGAAAGCTTGCGGATCTTCGGGTGATTGGCGAGCGCGCCGCCCGCCTCCTCGCCGAAGCCGGTCAGCACGCCCGGCGGCAGGAATTCCTGGCAGATCTCGGCCATCAGCAGCACGCCGACTGGCGCGTCCTCGGCCGCCTTCATCACCATGCAGTTGCCGGCGCAGAGCGCGGGCGCGATCTTGAGCGCGCCCAGCATGACCGGCGCGTTCCACGGGATGATGGCGCCCACGACGCCGAGCGGCTCGCGGCGCGTGTAGGACAGCACATGCTCGCCGAGCGGGATCGTCTCGCCCTTGAGCTCGGAGCCTAGGCCGCCGAAGTAGCGGAAGATGTCGGCCGTCATCCTGGCCTCGCCGCGGGCCTGCGTCCGCAGAGCATTGCCGGTCTCGAGCGCGATCGTGCGCGCCATCTCCTCGGCGCACTCCTCGAGCTTCTCGGCGATCTTGAGCAGCAGCCGGCCGCGATCGCGCGGCGGCATCTTCGCCCAGGCCGGATAGGCTCTCGACGCCGCCTCGACCGCGGCGTCGACATCGGCCGCGGTGGCGCGCGGCACCTCGGCGATCGGCTTGCGCTTGGCGGGATTCTCGACGGCGATGCGGCCGCCCGCCTTGGCATCGACCCAGTGACCGCCGATCAGCATGCCCTTGGGACTGACGGAATGAGCAACAGCGGTCATGCGGGCCTCCTGGAATGGAACGAGGCGCGGAGTTTGGCTCCGAGCCCGCCCAACTACTAGCCGCGCTTTTTCTTCTTCCGCTTGGCGGTCAGCTCGCCGTACTTCATGCCTTCGAGCTTCAACCCGTCGGGATCGAGGAAGAAGACGGCATAGTAGTCCTCGTAATATTCGTCGGCAGGATCGACGATGGTGACCTTCTCCTTTTCGAGGAAGGCCTGCAGGGCGTCGACGTCCTTCCGATTGCGCAGCTCGAACGCATAGTGATGCAGGCCGACGTCGCCGATCTTGTGGCTCTTGCGGCCCTCGGCCTCGGCGATCCAGTAGCGGGTCTTGCCGTTGGTCCAGCCGATGGTGCTGCCGTAGTCCTCCGAGATCTCGAAGCCCAGGAAGGTGAAGAGCTTCGAATAGAAGGCCCGTGACCTGGCGTAGTCGCTGACCCTGATGGAGATGTGGTCAATTCCGACGACCCTGGAAGTGGGCATGGCGTCCTCCGTCCGCTGATCTTAAGGTCAACGCCGCAATGCGTCTTTCCGTTCTCGATCAATCCGTCGCCATCGCCGGCCGCCCGCACGAGCAATCGATCCGCAACACCGTGGCGCTCGCCAAGCACTGCGAGACCCTGGGCTACGAGCGCTTCTGGGTTTCGGAGCATCACAACCACCCGACCATCGTCGGCACCGCGCCCGAGATCGTGATGGCCGCGATCGCCGCCACCACCGAGCGCATCCGCATCGGCAGCGCCGGCATCATGCTGCCGCACTATTCGCCCTTCAAGGTGGCCGAGGTCTTCCGTGTTCTCGACGCGCTCGCCCCCGGCCGCATCGACATGGGCCTCGGTCGCGCGCCCGGCTCCGACGGCCGCACGGCCTACGCGCTCAACCCCGCGGCCAACGAGCGGCCCGAGCATTTCCCGTCGGACATCCGCGACCTGATGGCCTGGGTGCACAACGAGCCGCTGGTGAACGGTCACCCCTTCGCCGCGGTGAAGGCCTATCCAACCGGATCGACGGCGCCGGAGATCTGGATCCTCGGCAGCTCCGACTACGGCGCGCAGGTCGCGGCCCTGTTCGGCCTGCCCTATTGCTACGCCTGGTTCTTCAGCGATGGCGCGGGTGGCGAGCGCGCCATCGATCTCTACAAGCGCACCTATCGGCCGAGCGAACGCCATCCCAAGCCTCACAGCGCGCTCTGCGTCTCGGCCCTCGCCGCGCCGACCATGGAGGAGGCGCAGCATCATCTCACCCCGCGCATCCTCAACCGCCTCAACCGCGATCGCGGCCTGCTCGGCCCCCTGCAATCGGTCGAGGACGCCGCCAAGGCGCTCAAGCAGTACGACCCGGCCCGCATCGAGAAGCTGCGCCAGGACGCCTTCGCCGGCACCGGCCCCGAGGTCATGGCCCGCATCGTCGAACTGAAGGACAAGGTCGGCGTCGACGAAATGGCCGTCGTCACCTGGACCTACGACGAAGAGGCGCGCCGCCGGAGCTATACGGAATTGGCGAAGGCGTTTTAGCCGGACCGCGGGCCTCCAGGCCCGCTAGAGGCGCATGTGAATGCGCCGCAATGAGCGGCGCTGGAGCGCCGCGGTCCGCCGAAGCTGAAGATCAGCGCGGCTCCGTCCAGCTCTCGGAGAAAGCCAGCGCGCAGGTCGAGAAGGGGCGGCCTTCGCGTTCGCGCTTCCAGGGCGAGCCCTTGGCCTGCTCGCCGTTCAGGGTCAGCCGGGCGCCCAGCGCGGGAATGAGCAAGGTGCAGACGCCGTAGGGCCTGGGGTTCGGCGGCTGGTTGGGCTGGGTGTGGATCAAGAGCGGCTCGCCGATGTCGAACCAGGTGAGCGCGATCTCGGCATCCGTGGCCGAAACATGTTCGGTCCAGTAATCGCGGCAGTCGCCCGACTTGTCGAAGGCGGCATCGGTGACGGGGATCGTGAGGTCCTTGAGCTCGGGATTGAGCATGCCCTGCACGGTCTTCTGCAGCCAGCGGGCCATGGCGATGTTGTCGGAATAGATGCGCCAGCGGCCCTCGGTCAGCTCGCTCTTCATATAAAGGACATGCCCGGGGCCGGCCGGGCTCAAAATGATCCGCCAGTAACTGGCGTCGGTCGTGTTGGGATCGCCGTCCCTGGGCGACAGCCGGATGAAAGGATTCTCGCCAGTCAGGATCGTGCGATTGGCGTCGGCTACGCTCATTTCATTCCTCCCCCGGAACTCGCCAATGATGGCGGCGTTGCCTCATTCGCACACGTATATCGCAGCGAGGAGCAAAACAACATGCGCCGTTCATTCCGAGCCGCCCTGCTTTCCAGCGTTGCTTTGATGGCGATCGCCGGCACCGCGGCGGCGCAGTCCGATCCCCCGGGTCGCGTCGGGCGCCTCGCCTATCTTCAGGGCGCCGTTTCCTACCACGATGCCCAGGCCGACAGCTGGTCCCAGGCGGCGCTGAACACGCCGCTCTCGACGGGCGACGCGCTGTGGACCGAGCCCAGCGGCCATGACGAGGTCCAGATCGGCGGCACGCGGGTGCGCATGGACGGCGACACCCAGCTCGACCTGCTGGCGGTCGACGACAGCCAGACCAAGCTCCAGCTCGACCAGGGCCGGCTCGACATCCGGGCCTTCCAGCTCGACAACAACCAGCCCTATACGGTCGTGACGCCGCGCGGCACGGTCACGCTGCAGCAGCAGGGCGACTACTACATCCATGCCGGCACCAGCGACGACCCGACCCTGATCGGCGTGCGCGCGGGTTCGGTCGAGGTCCAGACGCCGGGCGGCGAGAGCCTGACGGTGAACGCGGGGCAGGAAGCGCAGATCAGGGGCGACGGCTCGTCGTTCCAGGTCCAGGCGATCCAGAGCGCGCCACCCGCCATGCCGGCCTACTGGGCGCAACGCGACCAGCTGATCCACTACGACGACTCGCAATATCTCTCCGACGACATGACCGGCTACGCCGATTTGGCGGCCTACGGCACCTGGGCGCAGGATCCGGAATACGGCGAGGTGTGGACGCCCAACGGCCTCGCCGCCGACTGGCAGCCCTACACCGACGGCTACTGGGCCTATTCGGATCCCTATGGCTGGAACTGGGTCGGCGCCGAGCCGTGGGGCTTCGCGCCCTACCACTATGGCCGGTGGGCGCAACGCGACCATCACTGGTTCTGGGTCCCGCCCGACCGGCATGAGCATGCCGTCTATGCGCCGGCGCTGGTCGCCTTCGTGGGCGGCACCGAACTCGGAGTCGCCCTGGGCGCCCAGAACCGCGCGCCTGTGGGCTGGTTCCCGCTCGGCCCGCACGAAGCCTATGTACCGCCCTATGCGCGCGACCGCGCCTACTATGAGCGCATGAACCGCGCCGACCATGTGCCGGCCGCGGCGATGAACGATCGCTGGCAGCATGCCGAGCGCCACGAGGCGCTGCGGGCGAATGCGCAGAACGAGCCGATGATGAACCGCCGGTTCGCGACCGTGGTGTCGGCCGAGGACTTCGCCCATTCGCGGCCGGTCCAGCAGGTCCGCCTGCACGTCGCGGAAGACAAGATCGCCTCGGCGCCCGTCGCCGCCGTGTCGGCGCCGCCCTCGCCCACCCACTCGCTCGCCCAGCAGGCCCCGGCGCAGGGCCAGCAGGCGAACCGGGCGAACGAGCCCGCCGGCCACGAGACGCGCTTCGGCAACATGCAGGAAATCGCTCGCCCGCAGCCACAGCACACCCCCGCGCCTGGCCCGAACATCGCCGCACACACGCCGGGCGAGCCCGGCCACGCGCAGCATCCGGGCATGCCGCCGCTGCCGCAGGCCAACCACGCCGAGCAGCGTCCGGGTGAGCCAGCCCGTCCCGGCGAACCGCGCCCCGGCGAGCCGCGTGCGAACGTGCAGCCCGGCGCTCAGCCTCAGGCGCAACACGCCGAACCCCAGCATCCCGAGGCTCAGCGCCCCGGCGAGCCGCCGCACGCGCCGGCACCTGCCGCCCAACAGGCCCAGCACCCCGAGGTCCAGCACCCGGGCGAGCCGCCTCGCGCGCCAGCGCCGCCGGCCGCGCAGCAGGCCCAGCATCCGGAGCCGCAGCACCAGGCCGAGCCGCCGCATGCTCCAGCGCCTGCTGCCCAGCAAGCTCAACATCCCGAGCCGCAGCACCCGGCCGCGGTGCCGCAGCAGGCCCAGCATCCGATAGAGCCGAAGCATCCGGCCGCGCCCGCGCCGCAGGCCCATCCGGCCGAGGCGCCGCATCCGATGCCTCAGGCGGCTCCGCCGCAGCAAGCCCATGCGCCGGCCCCGCCGCCGCATCCGGCCGCACCTCCGCCGCAGGCCGCGCCGCATCCCGCGGCCGCCCCGCCTCCGCCGGCGCCGCATCCGGCTCCGCAGCAGGCTCAGGCGCCTCATCCCGCGCCGGCGCCGGCACCCCAGGCTGCGCCGCACCCGGCTCCCGCGCCCGCGCCGCAGAAGCAGGAAGAGAAGAAGCCCTAGCCCGAAGTCAGAGCACCTGGTTGCGCAGCGTCTTGTCGCCGCGCGCCAGGTGCTCGAGATTCTCGACCAGGATATCGATCACATTGTCTTCGTAGGCGCGCGTCTCGCCCGCCGTGTGCGGCGTGACGAAGACATTGGGCATCGTCCAGAGCGGTGACGATGCCGGCAGCGGCTCCTCGGCGGTAACATCGATCGCCGCCGCCCAGATCTTCCCGTTCTTCATCGTGTCGATCAGGGCTGCTTCGTCGGCCACCTTGCCGCGCGCCACGTTCACGAACATCGAGGATGGCTTCATCGCCGCGAACGCGGCCTTGCTCATCAGGCCCGTCGTCTCGGGCGTGAGCGCGCAGGCGAGCGCCACGATGTCGGCCTGCGGCACCAGCTTCACCAGATCGCCCATCGCGTGGATCGCGTCGGCGCCGTTGGTGCCCTTGGAAGGATCTTGTCGGATGCCGATCACCTTCATGTCGAAGGCCTTGGCGAGCTTGGCGAGATGGGCGCCGATGCGGCCCATGCCGACGATCAGCAGCGTCTTGCCGCCGAGTTCATCCTCGCGCTGCGTGAGATCGCCGATCATGCCGCGCCACATCTTGGCGTGCTGGTTGTCGCGCGCCTCGGGGAGACGCCGCGCCACCGCGAGGATGAGCGCGATGGCATGCTCGGCCACGGCGCGCGCATTGACGCCGGCGGCGCTGCAGAGCCGCACGTTCTTGGCGCCGAGCTGCTCCCTGGAATACTGGTCCATGCCCGAGCTGATCGATTGGATGAACTTCAGCTTTCCGGCGTGCCCGATCAGGTCGTTCTTCCACATGCCCGAGACCACCACGACATCCGCCTCGCCGACGCGCTTCTGGAAATCGTCGTAGTTCCAGACCTGGAAGCTCTTGATGCCCGTCTTGCGGGCCTCGAAGCGGGCCTGCATCTGGTAGGCGGCGTGGGCGAAACAGATGGTGAGATTTTCTTTCGACGGAAACATGGGACTCCCTTGGCGCAAGATGCGAGACTAGCCCGGACCACGCGCCCGAGGGAAACATCATGAACATCCGCCGCAACCTGCTCCGCGAACGCCTGAACGAAGGGAAGCCGACGGTCGGAACGCACATCCTTTCCTGCTGGCCGACCCTGGTCGAGTTGATCGGCCATTCGGGCCAGTACGACTATGTCGAGTTCACCGCCGAATACGCGCCTTTCGACATGCACGATCTCGACAATCTCGGCCGCGCCTTCGAGGTCGCGAACCTGGGCGGCATGATCAAGATCGAGCAGACGCAGTACACGCATCAGGCCATGCGTGCGATCGGCGCGGGCTTCCAGAGCGTGCTGTTCGCCGACATCCGCTCGGTCGAGGATGCAAAGCTCGCCGTCGACGCAGTGCGCGCGGAGACCACGATGGCGCCGGGCGCGCGCGGCCGCGGGCGGCTGGGCGTCGGCATGCGCCGCGATGTCGGCGTCGTGCGCCAGGGCGGGCAGCCGGCCTATGTCGACGCGCTGAACGACATCGTGATCGCCATCATGGTCGAGAAGAAGTCCTGCGTGGACGATCTCGAGAACATCCTCTCGGTGCCGGGCATCGACATGGTGCAGTTCGGCGGCTCGGACTATTCGATGAGCATCGGCAAGCCCGCCCAGCACAACGACCCCGAGGTTGTTGCGGCCGAGAAGAAGACCATCGAGATGGCGCTGAAGATGGGCAAGAACCCGAGACTCGAGTTGCGCGATCCCAGCCAGGCCAAGAAGTACCTCGACATGGGCGTGCAGCATTTCTGCATCGGCTGGGACGTGCGCATCCTCGCCGACTGGTGGGACACCAAGGGTGCGGAGATGCGCGGCATGGTCGAGGGCAAGGGTGCGGCACCGGTGAAGCTCGCCGCGAGGTCGGGCAATTACTGAGCGGGCCGGCATGAAGCCACCCGTCAAGCCGCCCACCGCCGACAAGCGTCCCGCTCCCTTCACCCGCCACGGCATCACCGTCGCCGACGACTATGCCTGGCTGAAGGATTTGCGCTGGCAGGAAGTGCTGCGCGAGCCGGGCAAGCTCGCGCCCGACATCCGCGCCTATCTCGAGGCGGAGAATGTCTACACACAATCGCTGCTCGGGCCGACGGATGCGTTGCAGAAGACGCTGGTCGCCGAGATGCGCGGGCGCATCAAGGAGGACGATTCGGGCGTGCCCATGCCCGACGGGCCTTACGCCTATACCTGGAAATACCGCGAGGGCGGGCAGCACGAGCAGATCGGCCGCCTGCCGCGCGAGGGTGGCGCATTCCAGACCCTCCTCGACGGCGATACGCTGGCCAAGACCTCCGAGTACTTCAAGTTCGGCCGCACACGGCATTCGCCCAACCACAGGCTCGAAGCGTGGAGCGCCGATCTGCGCGGCTCGGAGTATTTCAGCATCAGGGTGCGCGATTGGGAAACGGGCAATGACCTGCCAGACGAGATCGCGCGCGCGAGCGGCATTGTCGTCTGGGGCACTGACTCGTCGTTCTTCTACTACGTCGAGCGCGACGACAATCACCGGCCGCTGAAGGTCTATCGTCATCGGCTGGGCACACAGCAGACCGACGACGTGCTGGTCTACGAGGAGAAGGACAGCGGCTGGTTCACCTCGATCTCCAGAAGTGCCAGCGGCCGCTTCGGCATCATCAACGGCGGCGACCACGACACGACCGAGGAGTGGCTGGTCGATCTCGCCGATCCGAACGCCAGGCCGCGCCTGATTGCGGCGCGCGAGGTGGGCGTGCGCTACAGCGTGGCCGATCGCGGCGATGAGCTCTTCATCCTGACCAACCTCGGCGGCGCCATCGACTTCCGGATCATGACCGCGCCCCTCGCCACGCCCGAGCGCGTGCATTGGCGCGAACTGATCCCGCATCGGCCGGGCGTCTATGTGCTGAGCATCGAGGTCTACGCCAACCATCTGGTTCGTCTCGAGCGCGCCAACGCGCTGGCGGCCATTGTCATCCGCGACCTCACCACGTCGCAGGAGCACACGATCGCTTTCGACGAGCCGGCCTATTCGCTCGATGTCGTCAGTGGCTACGAATTCGACACCACGACCGTGCGCTTCGCCTATTCGTCGATGACCACGCCGACGGAAGTCTACGACTATGACATGGCGCAGCGGACACGGACGCTGCGCAAGCGGCAGGAGATCCCGTCGGGCCACGATCCGGCCAACTACGTCACCACACGTATCCAGGCAAAGACCGCCGATGGCGTCGAGGTGCCAGTGTCGATCCTGCATCGCCGCGACTTCACGCCCGACGGCACGGCGCCGCTGCTGCTCTACGGCTACGGCTCCTACGGCATGTCGATGCCCGCCGCCTTCGCGGCCAACCGCCTGTCGCTCGTGGATCGCGGCTTCGTCTATGCCATCGCCCATATAAGAGGCGGCTCGGACAAGGGCTGGCAGTGGTATCTCGACGGCAAGACGAGCAAGAAGACCAACACCTTCGACGATTTCGCCGCCGCCGGCCGCGCGCTGATCGCGGCCAACTACACCTCGGCCAAGCGCATCGTCGCCCATGGCGGCAGCGCGGGCGGCATGCTGATGGGCGCCGTCGCCAACCGCGCGGGCGAGCTGTTCGCGGGCATCGTGGCCGAGGTGCCCTTCGTCGACGTGCTGAACACCATGCTCGACGACACCCTGCCCCTCACGCCGCCCGAATGGCCCGAATGGGGCAACCCGATCACGGACGTCGCGGCGTTCAGGTACATCCTCTCCTACTCGCCCTACGACAATGTCGCGGCGAAGGACTATCCGCGCATCCTCGCGATGGGTGGCCTCGCCGATCCCAGGGTGACGTATTGGGAACCCGCCAAATGGATCGCTCGGCTGCGCGCCACCATGACCGGCGGCGGGCCGGTGCTGCTGCGCACCAACATGGGCGCGGGCCATGGCGGCTCGTCGGGCCGCTTTACGCGCCTGGAAGAGGTCGCGATCGCCTATGTTTTTGCGCTGTGGTCGGTGGGATTGGCCTGAGGTTCGGCCAGCCACACGGCAATGGCATTTGGGGTCATCGCGGCGATCCTGCTATCATCGAACCTCAGGCACAAAGACAGCAGTGTGGGAGGCCGGGAGCAATGACCTACAAGATCATGATCATGGGCGCGTCGTACGGATCGCTGCTCGCCTCCAAGATCCTGTTCGGCGGCCATTCGGTGCACCTGATCTGCCTGCCCGCCGAGGCCGACCTGATCAATTCCGAGGGCTTCAAGGTCCGCCTGCCGGTGCGCGGCCGCAAGGATCCGGTGCTGCTCGAATCGCGCAAGTTGCCGGGCAAGGTGACGGCGGGCGGCGTCGACAGCGCCAACCCCGCCGACTACGACCTGATCGGTCTGGCCATGCAGGAGCCGCAGTACCGCACGGCCGGCGTGAAGGAGCTGCTCGACAAGGTCGCGAAGTCGGGCAAGCCCTGCATGTCCATCATGAACATGCCGCCGCTGCCCTACATGCGCCGCATCCCGGGCCTGAACGGCGATTCGCTGAAGCCCGCCTACACCGACGCCAGCGTGTGGGACAATTTCGATCCCGAGCGCATGACCTTGAACAGCCCCGACCCGCAGGCGATCCGTCCGCCGGAGGAGAAGGTCAACTTCCTGCAGGTGACCCTGCCCACCAACTTCAAGGTCGCGAAGTTCAAGGACGACGCGGCGACGGCGATCCTGAAGCAGCTCGAGAAGGATGTCGACGGCGCGCGTTTCGACGTCGGCGGCGAAAAGATCGAGCTGCCGGTGAAGCTGAAGGTCTATGATTCGATCTTCGTGCCGCTCGCCAAGTGGGCGATGCTGCTCGCCGGCAACTATCGCTGCGTCACCAAGGACGGCATGCGCACCGCGCAGGAGGCCGTGCATTCCGACATCGAGACCTCGCGCTCGGTCTACAACTTCGTGAACGATCTCTGCGTGAAGCTGGGCGCCAACCCGGCCGACCTGGTGCCGTTCGAGAAGTATGCCGCGGCGGCGCAGAGCCTGGTGCGGCCGGCGTCGGCCGCGCGCGCGCTGAACAACGGCATGCCGTACATCGAGCGGGCCGACAAGCTGGTCCAACTCATCGCCAAGCAGAAGGGTCTCAACCATCCGGTGATCGATGCCGGCGTGGCGCTGGTCGATTCCCGCCTCGAGGCCAATCGCAAGAAGGCCGCGGCCTAGCCGAAGGTTCCGCCGATTTAGTCGCTCCCGCCCGCAACTTGCGGGCGGCGAGGTTGTTTCTGTTGGGACAAGCAACGGAGCAACCGATGCCCATCGATTCGACCAAGCCCGAGGACAAGGTCGCGAAGGAAAAGGCCGATCGCGCGCTGGACAAGGCGCTCGAGGATTCGACCGCCGGCAGCGACCCCGTCTCGTTCCTGCAGCCCGCTCCGGTCAAGGAAGGCGACAAGGAGCTGCCGACCGTGAAGGCCGGCCACAAGGAAGCGACGCACCGGGCGCGGGAAAAGAAATAGGCCCTGTGCGCTTGCCCATCCTTCGAGACGGCCGCTTCGCGGTCTCCTCAGGATGAGGGCTTTGCTTTGACGCCGGACCTCATCCCGAGGAGCAGCCCGCAGGGCTGCGTCTCGAAGGATGGGCTACAGCCCCTACGGCATCACCATCGTGCCCTTGGGCAGCGAAGCGCAGTGGTCGTAGATGTCGGAGGGCCGCGTGAACCAGACCTTGTTGCGCTCGGGATGGTTCACGATGTGCTGCAGCGCCTCGCGCAGCGCGCGCAGGCGATAGGGCTGGCCCACGATCATCGTGTGCAGCGCGATGCCGCAAACCAGCGGCTGCTTGGCCGACTGGTGCAGCAGCTCCTCGAACTGCTTGATGATCATGTCGCGGAAATCGTCGCCGCTATGGTGGCGCACCAGGATCTGCGGACTGTCGTTGACCTCGATCGGATAGGGCACGCTCATCAACGGGCCCGAGCGCGTCTTCATCCAGATCGGCTGATCGTCGTTGGGCCAGTCCATCAGGAAGTCGTAGCCGGTCTCCTTCAGGAGATCGACCGACCAGCGCGTCGAGGCCATCCAGGGCGCCATCCAGCCGCGCGGCCGCTTGCCCGAAGCCTTCTCGATCGCATCGCGCACCTCCTCGAGGAAGCGCTTCTCGTCGGCCTCCCACATGCCGCCGTGCCGCTCGGCATTGGTCCGCCCGTGGCCGATGAACTCATCGCCGCGCGCCTTCAGCGCATCGACGATCTGCGGCGCGTAGTCGAACACCGTGGTGTTGATCAGGTGCGCGGCCGGCAGGTTGAGCTCGTCGAACAATTCGAGGCAGCGCCACACGCCGACGCGGTTGCCGTAGTCGCGCCAGGCGAAGGTGCGCGGATCGGGCGGCGGGTTGGCGACGGTGAGGAGATGCCCCTCGCCCGCGCCGAAGGCGAAATGCTCGATATTGAGGCCGAGATAGACGGCGAGCCGCTTGCCGCCCGGCCAGGAGTAGTTCTTGCGCTCGGTGATCGGCGAATAGGGATAGCGGTCGTGATACGGCAGGCGGATCGTGTGCGTCATCTCGGAGCTCCGGCAACCTCGGCATTCATGCGGCGGAAAGTGGCGACGGCGTCGGCGTGGAAGGCGCGCTCCTCGGGGCCCGCTTCCGTCACCGGACGGCGCTCGTCGTCGAAGTGACGGTAGCTGTCCTGGCCGCGCACCAGCATGGCCGACACGCGGGTCTTCATCGTGCA
>Ga0335083_10000856_pt1 | contig 43833 bp, 41 predicted proteins | sample Lox_Sample_42_FD_206716 | JGI IMG/M metagenome (GOLD analysis project Ga0335083, IMG submission 206716) | Soil microbial communities from Loxahatchee National Wildlife Refuge, Florida, United States - Lox_Sample_4.2 | ecosystem: Environmental > Terrestrial > Soil > Wetlands | place: USA...
AGATTGTGATAGACGGCCGTGAACGCGTCGATGGACACATGCCCAGGATGATCGGCGGTGAGCTGCTGGATGCCGCTGTCGAGCTCGAACAGCAGCCGCCGCTGCTGGTCCTCGCGCACCATGCTCTGAGTGAAGAAGAATGACGCGTAGCGCGTCCCCCGCGTGACCGGCTCGACGCGATGCAGGCTGGTGCTGGGATAAAGGATCATGTCGCCAGCCGGCAGCTTGATCCGCTGCTCGCCGTAAGTGTCCTCGATGACGAGATCGCCGCCATCATAGTCGTCCGGATCGCTGAAGAAGACCGTTGACGAGATGTCGGTGCGCAGGCGCAGAGCCGTGCCCGGGATCGGGAAGATCGCATTGTCGACATGATTGCCGTAGGTCCCGCCGCCCTCATAGCGGTTGAAGCGTGGCGGGTAGATGCGTAGCGGCAGCGCGGCCGCGATATAGAGTGGCGTTTTCGCCAGCCGGTCGAGGATGCGGTCGCCGAGCGCCTTCGCCGTCGGATGCCCCTCGGGCAGCTGGAGATTGCGCTTGACGGTTTCGGCGCGATGACCGGCGGTGGCGCGGCCATCCTCCCACTCCGCCTGCTCCAGCAGGGCGCGGATCTCCTGCACTTCCTCGCGCGAGAACAGGCCGGGGATGTGCAGGAGCATGGCGGCGTCCTCTAGAGCTTCACGGTCAAACTGGCCGTCGCCGATCGGCCCTCGCCGACGCGCGCCCACTGGACATTGGTCGTCGCGCCGTTGCGCACGCCGGTGAAATAGAGTTCGTCGGTCAGATTCTTCACATTGATTTGGAGCGAGACGCGCTTGTTGACCGCATAGCCGAGGAAGGCGTTGTGGATGAGATAGTCGTTCACCTGGTAAAGCACCGCGCCCGAATTGTTCATGTAGAACTTGCCCTGATAGTTGAAGCCATAGCCGATCTGCAGGCCGAAGGGCAAAGTGTAGGTGGTGAACAGGCTGCCGCTATGCGCGGGTGTGTTGGTGAGCGGGTTGCCCGCGACCGGATCGGTCGGCGCACCCGTCGCGACGCTCTGCAGCACTTTGCTGTCGAGATAGGTGTAGTTGGCGGAGATCGTCCAGGCCTTGGTGATCCTCCCGTTGGCACCGAGCGAGACGCCGTTGACCCGCGACTTGCCGTCGAGCTGCTGGTCGGGAACCGACGGATCGATCGAGTTGACCTTGTAATTGCTGCGCTCGTTGCGGAAGACGGCCGCGGTAAGCAGTATACCATCGCCGATCTGCGCCTTGACGCCTGCCTCGTAGTTGACGGCGGTTTCCGGCTTCACGTCGCAGCTGGAGACGGTCGCGCCATTGACGCCTGCGATCGTGCAGGAGCCGTTGACCGCCGACTTGGACGGGGTCTTGCTGTTGCCATAGGCAATGTAGAGGCTGACCGCCTCGATCGGCTTGTAGTTGAGGCCGAACCGGTAGGAGAAGAGATTGTCGTCGTTCCAGACCTTGGTGCCGAGCGTCGTGGTGCCGGCGCTGTTCGCGGTCTGGCCGGCGATGGTGTCGGGGCGGTACCAGCCCCGATTCTTCTCGTAGCGGACGCCGATGCTGAGCTCGAGCTGCTTCACCAGCTTCATCGTATCGAACAGATAGACGGCGTAGTTCTTGAGCTCGCCGGTCTGTGCGGCGGTGTTGATGATGTTGACCGGACCCGTATAGACATTGCTGCCATAGACCCCGCCCGCGATAGCCGGGCCCTGCACGACCTGCCCGGGATTGGCGATGTTGATATAGGGCGTGTGCGCATTCGCGCTCGGCGCGGCGGGATTGAACGCATAGGGATCGGTGCCGTCGGCATTGCGGCGGAAATTGCCCGACAGCAGCTCATATTTCTCCCACGAGAGCGAGCTTCCCAGCACAATCGTGTGCTCGATGCCGCCGGTGCTGGCCACCGCCGTCAGGTCGGTCTGGGTATAGTCGAGTTGGTTGCGGCTGTTGCGGGCATTGCCGCGCGGGCCCGTCAGCGTCGGGAGATAGTAGCCGGCGGGAATGGTGAGGTTGAAGACCTGCGTGGCGCCGGTGCGGGTGTCGAGATCGACCGTGCAGGCCGCGCCGTTCGCCTGAAGGCCGGTGGCGGCGAGGCAATAGGTGCCCTCGGGACCGTCGGTCAGCGTGAACTGCCGCACATCCTGCCAGCGCGTCAGGTTGCGCACCTTCACCTTGTCCGAAAAGTCGTGTTCGAAGATGCCGGTGAGCTGATCGGAATTGATCCGCTGCGTGTCGATATTGGCATAGCCATAATAGGCGCTGGAACTGGCACCCGGCACGAGCCCCCCCAGCGCATTCACATAAGGCGCGCCATATTCGGGGATGTTGGTGTCTTCCTGGTGGAAATACTGGACCGTGTAGCGCGTCGGCCCATCCATGCCGATCGTCACGGCTGGTGCGATGCCCCAGCGCTTGAAATTCTCGACATCGCGACCGGGAATGTCGTTGCGGTGCGCCATGGCGTTGAGGCGGAAGGCAATGAAGTCGTTCGCGCGGATATTGGCATCGACCGTGCCGCGCCAATAGTCGCTAGTGCCGGCCGAGGCGGTCGTGACGATCGCGGTCTGGGCTTCGGGCCGCTTGGTGACGACGTTGATCGTGCCGCCGACCGAGCCTGAGCCGGAATTGACCGAGTTGGCGCCGTTGGTGACCTCGATCTGCGCGGTGTCGAAGCTGTCCGTACGGCTATATTGCGCGCTGTCGCGGACGCCGTCGGTGGTGATGTCGCTGGTCGCGGTATAGCCGCGCAGGGTCGGCCCGTCGCCGAAGCCGCCGCCCGCCTCGCCCGCGGCGAAGGTGATGCCGGGCACGGTCTGGAGGACATCGCGCAAGGTCAGCAGATTCTGCTGCTCCATTTGCTCGCTCGTGACGACGGTCACCGTCTGCGGCGTGTCGCGCACGGTGCGCGTCGCCTTGGGGCTTTCCTGGCGCGGATCGTCGGGCGCGACACCGTTCACGACGATCTGGTCGGCCGCTTCGCCTGCATCCGCCTCCTCGGCGATGGCCGGCGTCGACAGAAAGGCTCCCATGCAGCTCAGTGCCAGAAAAGTGCGATGCGCATGCCGAGCGCGGGAGATTGTCATGTCTTGCCCCTTGTTGTGGTGTTTGATCTTCGTTATTGCGAGTCATTATCGTTTGTCAAACACTAATGCGAACTATTCTCATTTATGGACATGGCGAAAAACCAACTGGATGCGATGCCGCGAAAGCGGGTATCGCGCGGGCGTCTGGAATCCGGGGCTCGAATGGACGCACTGACTGCCAAGGGTGAAACATCGGACATCGGGGCGACTGCGTCTCCGAGTCCGCCTCCCAAACCGCGCCGGATGCGGGTCTGGTGGCTGAAGCAGCTCCATACCTGGCACTGGATCAGCGCGGCGGTCTCGCTCGCCGGCATGCTGCTGTTCGCGATCACCGGCCTGACGCTCAATCATGCCGCGTCGATCGCGGCGACCCCGCAAGTGACGCACGGCAAGGCGCAGCTGCCGCCGCCGCTACTGGCAGAACTACAGCCCGATCCCCGATCCGCCGATGCGCCGCTGCCGCCGGCGATCGCCGAGCGCGTGCGCGGCACGCTGCATCTCGATCCACGCGGACGATCGGCCGAATGGTCCGCCGACGAGGTCTATGTCGCCATGCCCGGCCCGGGGCGCGACGCCTGGGTCAGCATCGACCGGCGCAGCGGCGCGATGACGTCGGAGCGCACCGACCGCGGCTGGATTTCCTATCTCAACGACCTGCACAAGGGCCGCAATACCGGCCCGGCCTGGTTCTGGTTCATCGACATTTTCGCGGGCGCCTGCATCCTGTTCAGCCTGACTGGCTTCCTGCTGCTGCAGCTCCATGCGCGGCACCGGCCGAGCACCTGGCCGCTGGTCGGCACCGGCATCGTCGTGCCGGTCGCCATCGCTCTCTTCCTCATTCACTGAAAAAAGGTCCTGTCCAGCATGCGTATGACGCCGCTTCTCACCGCCGGCCTGCTCTCGGCCCCTGCCATGGCCGGCACGGTGAGCATCACCATCCCGCAGGGCAAGATCGCCGAATATAAGAAGCCCTATGTCGTGGCCTGGCTGGAGCCCACCGACGGCAGCCCGATCCGCACGCTGTCGGCCTGGTACAATGTCCGCAAGACCGGCGCGGAATCAGGCACGAAATATCTCGTGGACCTGCGCACATGGTGGCGCAAGGGCGGGCGCAGCCTCATGCTTCCCGCCGACGGGATCAGCGGCGCGACGCGCGCGCCCGGCACCTACACCATCCCGCTGCCGGCCGATCTCAAGCCGGGTGAGTATATCCTCAACGTCGAGGCCGCGCGGGAATCCGGCGGGCATGAGCTGGTCTCGGTGCCGCTCGTCAACGGAGCGGGCTCAGCCTCGGGCAAGACCGAGCTCGGCGCGGTCGTGGTGACCAAGTGAGGAGCGGACCCATGCGCAAGATCGGACTGATCCTTCCCGCCCTGATCGCCCTCGCCGGGCCGGCCATGGCCGAGCGCGCCTGGATCCACCCCGCCGCCACCATCTTCATCGAGAATGAATGGGTGTCGGTCGATGCAGGCACCTCCACCGATCCCTTCCAGCCCGACCATCAGCCGACGCAGCTCGGCGCCATCAAGGTCTGGCAGCCGGACGGCACGGAAGGGAAGATGGAGAATGCCATCACCAGCCGCTACCGCTCGAGCTTCGACGTGCATCTCGTCAAGCCGGGCACATGGCGGATCGGCACGGCGGATTCGCGCATCATGGGCAGCTTCAAGGTCGATGGTGTCGAATGGCGCCTCGGTGGCCGGCGCGGACCGCAACCAGGCATGGCGATGGCCGGCGGCGCAGGTGGAGCGGCAGCCGCCCCCGCGCAACCGCCCGCCGACGCCCCGAAATTCGTCTCCAGCGTCGACGAGATTCCGGCCAACGCCACCGACCTGCAGATCACCGAAAGCCTGAGCCGCGACGAGACCTTCGTAACGGCGGGCGAGCCGAGCAGGGCGATTTTCGAACCGACCGGCAAGGGCCTGGAAATGGTGCCGGTGACCCATCCGGCCGAGCTGCTCACCAATGAGCCGAGCAAGTTCAAATTCCTGGTCGACGGCAAGCCTGCGGCGGGCCTCAAGGTGACGATCGTGCCGGACGGCAGGCGTTATCGCGATAGCGAGAATGCGCTGGAGCTGACGACCGGCGCGGACGGCGTGCTGACGGTGAAATGGCCGGGCGCCGGCATGTACTGGCTGAACACGACGCTGAGCGACAATCACCCGATAACGCCGCGCGCCACCCAGCGCCGCATGAGCTACACCGCGACGCTCGAGGTGATGCAGCCCTGATGGCGCTGGCGCTGCCCCGCATCGCGGTGCCGCCGGTGCTCGATCCTCATGCGCTGACCGGCCTCGATCCCGCAGCGCGGATCGCCGATCTCGATGGCGAGACAATGGGCACCAGCTGGCATGTACGGCTGGCGGCCATGCCGGAGACCGATCTTGCGGCGGTGCGGAAAGCCATTGAAGCGCGGCTGGCGGAGCTGGTCGATGAAATGAGCCATTGGGCACCGGACTCGCTGCTGATGCAGTTCAATCGCGCGCCCGGCGGCAGCTGGATGACGCTCCCGCGCGATTTCGCGGCGGTGATCGAGGCTGGACTCGACATCGCCGAGCGGAGCGGCGGCGCCTTCGACCCCGCTGTCGGCCGCCTCACCGATCTGTTCGGTCTCGGCCCGAAGAAGGTCAATGCGCCACCCGACAGCGCGGCGGTCGAGACCGCGCGACGCGCCTCGGGCTGGCGGCGTCTGGTCTATGACAGCGGGATGCGGCGCCTGCGCCAACCGGGCAGCTGCTGGCTCGATCTCTCCGGCATCGCCAAGGGTCATGCCGCCGACGCCGTCGCCGACCTTCTCGGCGCCATGGGCCTGCGCCATGCGCTGGTCGAGATCGGTGGCGAATGCGCCGGACGCGGATTGCGGCCGGACGGCGACCCCTGGTGGGTGGACCTGGAGACGCCGCCAGGCCTGGCGCTCCCACCGCTGCGCATCGCGCTGCATCAGCTCGCGGTCGCCACTTCGGGCAACTATGTCCGCGGCGACCACAATCTCGATCCCCGCACCGGCCAGCCGGCGCAGGGCGGCATCGTCTCGGTGAGCGTCCTCCATGCCTCGGCCATGCATGCCGACGCCTGGGCGACCGCGCTCACCGTGCTGGGCCCAGAGCGTGGCGCGGACCTGGCAAGACGCGAGGGCCTGGCAGCGCGCATGATCTCGGTGCGCGAGCATGGCGCGGACGAATGGCTGAGCCCAGCCCTGGAGCGCATGACAGCGGGCGCCTGAACGCAACCGCGCCCGTCAGCGTCAACCGCTGCACCGCGGCAAAATCGCCACGCTGCGATGACGATTCCAACATTGGGATATTTCATAAAAGCCCGGAATCGGCGGGCTTTCCTCCCTGCGTCCCAAAGCGGGAGTCAGAAAATTCCCGCGGCGCGGGAACTAGTTGGCTCGATTTTCGTCTCGCATCTCGGGGGCAGGCCAATGGGTCGTGGTCTGATCAAGCACATGGGAGACAATGATGAAAGCTTATGCCCTGGGCGCGCTCGCCGCCCTGACCCTTCTCGCCCCTGCGAATGCCAGCGCCACGGTATTCCACATCGGCGATGCGAACTTCTTCATTACCAGCGGAACGCCTTTCACGCCCTCCATCACCGCGGCGTTCTACGATGCTTTCGACGCATCGACGACATTCGATGACTCCTTCCAGTTCACCATTCCGCAGGATGGCACGGGAAGCGGCTCGATCTCGACGAGCTTCTCCAATGCAACCACCAACAAGCTCACCATCAGCGACCTGATCATCAACGGCGTGAGCTATGCAGCCCTGCTCCACGTCGATGCGAGCGGCGAGTCCGCTTCGATCGGCGGCATTCCGATCGTGAACGGCATGCTCAACACGATCGAGGTGAAGGGAATGACCAACGGTTCGGGCACCTATGACGGCACCATGACCTTCACCGCGGCGGCTGTTCCGGAAACTTCGATCTGGGCGATGATGATCGTGGGCTTCGGCCTGGTCGGCATGTCGTTCCGCCGCCGGGCGACGCGGGTGGCGTTCGCCTGACCGCGAGGAAGAGCGCGCCGTCGGCATTGAACGGCGCGCCTTCGTTCCCGATTGATCCTTAACGCAGGGGGCGTCGCGCTACGGCGACACTCCCTGCGTCCAGTTTTGAACAGTGCGGCGCCGCAAAATCGTCGAGTTGCAGTGACTTGTCCCGATGCTAACACAGCTTGTCGCGACCCTCTGCATAGTGAATGGAAAGTTTAGAATTCCTCTCGCTAATAGAGGTCGGCGCACAGGGCCGGGCTTCCGTTCACGATGAGAACAGAAGGTCAAATCGGGTAGCCCAACCCTGCTTGGCTCATCGATCCGCTGCGTTCGGATCGCTGGGTGGCGTCGATTGACAGACAGTCGGGGGGCGGGGTCTTTCGTTCACCTTCATGACAAAGCCGGCAAAACTTCTTCGTTTTGCAGGGCGATGTCTTGCGCCGACCGACTCTGAAGCAAGGGTCGTCTATGCCAAATATCGTACCTGCGGAATTCGGACGCCATATGCCGGCGCCCGCTCTTCATTCGTGCCGGGATATCCTGTTCTCCAAGCGGATCGCGGCACCGGGCCTCGCCGGACAGGACAATCATCTCGAGGTGAGGCTCGCGCGCTCCGAAACCGATCGCCTGCTGGCGCAGGATCTCATCAACCGCCGCTATGACTGGCGCGGCTATGGCGATCATCATGTCATTCCGAAAAGCGAGGGTCATTCCACCTTTCTCGCCTGCCTGGACGGATTGCCGGTCGGGACTATCACGCTCGCGGTCGACATGGGCGGCGGGCTCGCCACCGACGGTACTTTCCGCGACGAGCTCAACACCTTCCGCCGTGTCCCGGGGACGAGCCTGTGCGAGCTCACCAAGTTCGCCTTCGATGCCGACATGCCCTCGCGCAAGCTGCTCGCGTCGCTCTTCCACATCGTATTTCTCTACGGGATGCGCCATCACCGCTGCACGCACCTGTTCATCGAGGTAAGCCCCCGCCATCGGCGCTTCTACGAGGCGATGCTCGGCTTTCGGCCAAGCGGCGAGGTCAAGACGAACGACAGCGTGCAAACCGCCTCGCAACTCATGTGGCTCGAGGTGGCCGACATCGCCTCGCATATCAGCGCGCAAGCCGGCCAGGCGGCCGGAAGCCGCTCGCTCTATCCGCTGTTCCTGAGCGGGGGCGACGAGCGCAGCGTGCACGGGCGCCTTCTGCGGACGCGACCCGTGCCGATGGGCTTCGCGGACATGCCGCTCATGTGAAGTTGACCGCGGACGGTCGGACTTGTCGGGCAAGGACAACGGCGAGTTAACCAAAATCCGCGATACTGCGCGCAATGATCGGAGAAGGAACCGGCGGTCGCGTCGCGGCGAAGACGGCGCTCGTCCTGGCAATGACAATTGCCGGCGCCGCACCTCTGCGCGCCGAGCCGGGCGGAACCGACATTCTCTCCGCCGAAACCCTGACCGCCACCGCCGATGTCCGCCTCGTCGGCGTGGACGGCGAGCAGAGCTGGGCGAACGGGGGCTTCGGCAAGCTGCGCTACGGCGGCGACAACCCTGCGAAACCCTCCGATTTTAGCCTGAAACCGGCCTTTGCGGAAGCCGATATCGTCTGGCAGCCGCGTTTCTCCTGGTCATTGAGCGGCACGGTGGTCGGCCTCGTGCAGGGCGGCGACAAGGTCCAGGCGGGCCTCTCCGAAGCCTTTCTGAGCTGGAAGCCGCTCGAGTCCGGGCAGGTCAAGCTGAGCGCCCGGGCGGGCATCATGTGGCCGCCGGTCTCGCTCGAGCATAGCGGGCCGGAATGGGCCGTGACCGATTCGATCACGCCGTCCGCCATCAACAGCTGGATCGGCGAGGAAGTGAAGATACTCGGCGCCGAGGCGACGGCATCGACGCAATTCGGCGGCAACAAGATTTCGCTGACCGGCGCACTCTTCGACATGAACGACACGGCGGGTGCCCTGCTGACTTTCCGCGGCTGGGCGCTGCACGATCGCAAGATATTGGCGTTCGACGAACAGCCGCTGCCGCCGCTCAACGCCATGATGAGCATGCTCCAACCGCGTTATACGCATCCGCTCAATGAGCTGGATGGCGGCTACATGAAGCGGCCCGGCTATTATGCCAAGCTGACCTGGCAGCTGCCGGTCCCGGCGCGGATCGAGCTCTTTCACTACGACAATGCGAGCAATCCGGAGTCGGTGAATTACGAGCTGGAATGGGGCTGGCGGACGAAGTTCAACGATATCGGCCTGGTCGCCGAGCCGTCGGACAAAACGCTGTTCCGGGCACAGGCCATGTTCGGCCACAGCCTGATGGGCTATCCGATGAACGGCGCGAACTGGATCGATATGCGCTTCCGCGCCGGCTATGCGATGCTGACCCGCTATATCGACAAGGGTTCGATTTCGGCGCGGCTCGACCTGTTCGGGACGCGCAATCACGGCAGCGCCGTCACGAGCCAGGACGATGAGGATGGCTGGGCGGCGATGCTTGCCGGACGGCGGAATCTGGCCAAGAATCTCAGCGTGCTGGCCGAGATCATGCATGTCGAGAGCGACCGGGACGCCCGCGCTCGCGCCGGTCTCGCGTCCGAACAGCCCGGCAATCAGGTGCAACTCAGTCTGCGCGCGCGCTGGTAGGAAATAACCGCCCCTTTACCTTGCGCCGGTAAAAGCCGCATCATGCGGCACTTCATCGGCTGGCTCCTGCTTCTTTTCGCATGCGCGTCGGCTGCCCAGGCCGGCACGTTGACCGTGCGCGTCGTCGGCGCGGACGGCAAGCCGGTGAGCGACGCAGTGGTGACCCTCCGCCCGCAAGGCGGCAGCGCGCCAGCACTGAGGCCGCAGGGCCGCTATGAGGTCAAGCAGTTCGACACGCAGTTCCATCCCTTCGTGTCGGTCGTCCCCGTGAGCGCGACGGTCTATTTTCCCAATCTCGACCCGTTCAAGCACCATGTCTATTCCTTCTCGCCAGCCAAGACCTTCGAGCTAAAGCTCTTCGCCAAGGACCAGACGCGCAGCGTGCTGTTCGACAAGGCGGGCGTCGTCGCGGTGGGCTGCAATATCCACGACAATATGTCGGCCTTCATCTATGTGACCGACACGGTCTGGACGGCGCAGACCGATGCCAGCGGCCAGGCGGTCATCCGCGATGTCCCGGCCCAGGCCCTGACGCTCTCGCTCTGGCATCCCTATCTCAGCGTCCCCGGCGGGGTCTCCAATGAGGCGCTTGCCGCAAGCGGCGCCGACCGGAGCAAAACGATCCAGGTGAAGCTGCGCGCGCCGCCCGGCCATCATATGAACATGGGCGCCTATTGATGCTGGCGCTTCATTTCCGATCGCTGCGCACGCGGCTCTCCGTACTCTATGCCGCGATGTTCACCGCCGCGATGCTCAGCATCTGCGGCGCGCTTTATGTCGCCATCGAGAGCATCGCTTCGGTGCAGGTCGGCCGAGAGCTGGTTTCGAGCGGCGCGATCTACGACAAGCTCTGGCAGCAGCGGTCCGACCAGCTGCAGCAGGCCGCGATGCTGCTCGCGCGCGATTTCGGCTTCCGGGCCGCGGTGGCGACCGGCGATCGCGCGACCGCCGTCTCGGCGCTCAACAATTTGAAGTCCCGGGTCAATGTCGGCCAGGCCTATCTCGTCAATTTCGACGGTTCGGTGACCGGCGCCACGAGCCCCAAGGTCGAGGCGCAATTGAAGGCTTTGTGGTCGCCGCTCGACGCCGGCAAGCTGGTCGGCGTCGCGACCATCGGTGACAAGGCCAAGCAGGTCGTGGCCGCGCCCATTCTCGCGCCAAACCTGATCGGCTGGATCGTGTTCGCGGTCGATCTCGATGCGCGGCAGATGCGTTCGCTCGAGGGCATGTCGCCGATCCAGATCGACGCCGGCGTCATCGTGCGGCACGAGGGCGGCGGCTGGCAGCGGGTCGCCGGCAATTTCCGCCAGCCCGACCGCGAGTCCGCCAACGCCATCGACGGCCATCTCGACGCGAAATCCTCGTTCGAGCTGCAACTGACCCCGGAGACCTCGTTCAGCATCGCCAAGTCGCTGCCGACGCTCGCCGATCACGACCGCGCGGCGCTGCTGCTGCTCTATCCCAAGAGCGAGGCGCTGGCGCCCTACCGCCCGGTGCAGGCCGTCGTCGCGCTGCTTGCCCTGCTCGGCCTTGCGCTGGTCATCCTGGCAAGCTGGCGCACCGCCGCGCGCATCACCAAGCCGCTCGCCCTGCTCGACGAGGCGGTCGGCAAGTTCGCCGGCGGCGCGCGCAGCGAAGTCCGCGTCGAGGGCGCCGACGAGCTCGCCCGCCTCGCGACCAGCTTCAACGACATGGTGCGCCAGATCGACGAGCGCGAGCGTCACATCGCGCATCTCGCCTTCAACGACGTGCTGACCGGCCTCCCCAATCGCAGCATGTTCCAGAAGCAGGTCGAGCAATATCTCGCGATGATCCGGCCGGACGGCCATCGCCTCGCGCTGCTCTGCATCGACCTCGACAATTTCAAGGCGGTCAACGACACGCTCGGCCACCCGGTCGGCGACACGATGCTGGTGCAGATCGCCGAGCGGCTTTCAGCGGCGGCGCCGGGCTGTTTCGTCGGTCGGCTCGGCGGCGACGAGTTCGTTGTCGTCCAGATGGATTCGGGCGGCCGCAAGGAGATCGACAGTTTCGCCCGTTCGATCATCGAGGCGATCCAGGAGCCGATGACCATCGACGGGCATGAGATCATCCCCGGTGCCAGCATCGGCATTGCCGTCGCCGGCGGCGAAGAGACCGACGTCGACACGCTGCTGCGCAACGCCGACCTCGCGCTCTACCGCGCCAAGGACGATGGCCGTGGCACCTTCTGCTATTATGAGGCGCATCTCAACGAGCGCGCGCAGGCCCGCCGCCAGATCGAGACCGACCTGCGCAAGGCGATCGAGAATGGCGAGTTCGAGCTCTATTTCCAGCCCCTGTTCGATCTCAAGGCCAACCGGATCGGCTCATTCGAGGCGCTGATCCGCTGGCACCATCCCCAGCGCGGCATGGTGTCGCCGCTCGATTTCATTCCCATCGCGGAGGATTCCGGCCTCATCGTGCCGATCGGCGCCTGGGCGATGCGCGAAGCCTGCTACCAGGCGACGCTCTGGCCCGAGCATATCCGTGTCGCGGTCAACGTGTCGTCGGTGCAGTTCCACCGCAAGGGGTTGCACGAGGTCGTCCTGCAGGCGCTGTCGCAAAGCGGCCTCGAACCCTCACGGCTGGAAATCGAGATCACCGAATCCATCTTCCTCGACAGCGGCGAGGAAACGCTGCGCGTCCTGCACAGCCTGCGCAGCCTCGGCGTGCGCATCGCGCTGGACGATTTCGGCACCGGCTATTCGAGCCTCAGCTATTTGCAGGCCTTCCCCTTCGACAAGATCAAGATCGACCGCTCCTTCATCCAGGATCTGATGACGCGGCCGGGTGCGACCGCCGTGGTGCGCGCGATCACGGACCTTGCCGCCGCACTGCAGATGGAGACCACGGCCGAGGGCGTGGAGGAGACCGAGCAACTCGCCGTGCTGCGCGAGCAGGGCTGCACGTCCGTGCAGGGCTTCCTGTTCAGCCGCCCGGTCAACGTCGCCGCCGTGCTCAAGATGCTCGAGGCGGAAAAGGACGGCTCGGGCAAACGCGCCGTGGCCTGACAGAAAAGGCGGAGCCGGTCTGACCGGCCCCGCCCTTTCGATTTCCAAAATGATCCGCGATCAGAAGATGCGGCAGGCCGTGGTGGCCGGCGCGGCGAGCAGCTTCTCGAGCTCGGCGTCGAGCTTGAGCAGGGTCAGCGAGCAGCCGGCCATTTCGATGGCCGTGCAATATTCGCCGACATAGTTGCGCGCGATGGTGAGACCGCGGGCGGCGCAGAGCTGGGCCGCCTTGTTGTAGAGCACATAGAGCTCGGCCGGCGGCGTGCCGCCGAGACCGTTGATCATCAGCGCGACGCGGTCGCCCGACTTGTAGGGCAGGTCGTCCGCCACCGCCGCGAACAGCAGCTCGGTGATCGCGTCTGCGGACTTGATCTTGGTGCGCTCGCGGCCCGGCTCGCCATGGATGCCAACGCCGACTTCCATCTCGTCGTCGCCGATGTCGAAGATCGGCGTGCCTTTCGCGGGCGGGATGCAGCTGGTCAGCGCCAGGCCCATGGTGCGGACATTGTTGTTGACCTTGTCGGCAATGGCATAGACCGCATCGAGGTCAGCGCCGGCCTCGGCGGCCGCGCCGCACGCCTTCATCACGAAGAAGTTGCCGGCAACGCCGCGACGGCCGACCGTGTAGAGGCTGTCCTTCACCGCGACGTCATCGTTGATGATGAACTGCTTGAGCTTCACGCCCTCGGCCTCGGCCATTTCGCAGGCCATGTCCCAGGCCATGCGGTCGCCCTGATAGTTGTTGACCAGGACGAGCACGCCCGCGTCGGTCGCGACCGACTTGATCGTCTCGTAGCAGGCATCGACCGGCGGGGCGGCGAAGACCGGACCCTGACAGGCGGCGGTGAGCATGCCCGGACCGACGGCCATGACGTGCGCCGGCTCATGGCCGGAGCCCGAGCCCTGCACGATGGCCACCTTGCTGGCGTCCACATTCTTGCGCTTGATGAGCTGGAACTCGGGAATGGCTTCCAGCAGATCGGCATTGGCGGCGATCACGCCGGCCATGAACTCCGGCACGAAATTGGCAGGATCGTTGACGAATTTTTTCATTGGGTCTTCCTCTCCCTAAGTGTCTTGAACGAAAGCGAAAAGATCAGGCGGTGGCCTGGAGCAGCTCGGCGACGGCGGGCGTGCGCGCGACGCCCCATTCCTTGCACCAGTCCTGCAGGATGGTGGCGATGGCGACGATGCCCGGATCCGGCGTGTTGGCGCTGCGCTCGCCGACCTGGCTGGCGCGGCCGCGATGCGCGACGAAGCTGCGGGTCTCGTCGATCGCCTTCTCGGCGACATCGGCGCAGTCCTTGAGCACCGCGCCAAGGTCGGTGGCGCCGGCCGCCGCGGCGGCATTCAGCGTGTTCGCGATCGGGATCAGCGCGTCGAGCAGGGTCTTGTCGCCCAGCTTCGCGCCGCCGCGCGCCATGATGCCGTCGACCGCCGACTGGATCATTTCGGCAAGCTCGGTCAGCGTCACCTCGGTCTTGCCCTTGCTGACCATGGCGGCGCGCATGAAGCCCGTGCCCCAGATCGGGCCCGAGCTGCCGCCGACATGCTTGGAGCAGAGCATGCTGATCTTGAGCAGCATCGCGCCGATCGCGCTCTTGTCGATCTCCGGCAGGTCATGGTCGATGATGCGGAAGCCCGTCGCCAGTGATGTGCCGAAATCGCCGTCGCCGGCGAGGCCATCGAGATCGGAGAAATAATGTTCGTTGCGCAGAACCGTCGTCGCGGTGGTCTTCACCGCGCGCTCGACGTCTGCAAGCGTGATGTCAGCCATGTAATAACCCTCCCAAACTCTTCAGACCGGCGCCGGCCTCAGCCGGCATAGGCAGCGGCGAGCGCCGCCAGATCCGCCAGTCGTACATTCACATTCGGCTCGTCCCCAAGCTCGGGCACGACCTTGACCGCTTCATCGAAATCCTCGTCCACCGTGTAGGTGCTGGTCGTGATCAGCGTCGGGAAACCCGCGCCGGTCGCCGCCAGGAGCCCATTGCGGCTGTCCTCGATGACGATGCACTGGTTCGCCGGAACGCCGAGCGTCTCCTGCGCCAACAGATAGATGTCCGGCGCCGGCTTTTTCTTCGCCACGACATCGCCGGCATGGACGAAATCGAATGCTGCCTTGCGCTTGGGCCCGAACAGATCGAGCACCGCATCGATGAACTTGGGATTGGACGTGGTGCAGACGCCGAGCTTCACCTCAGCCGCCATCGCCTCGTCGATGATCCGCAAGATGCCCGGACGCACCGGCAGGCTGGAGACCAGCTCGGAGGTGATCTGCGTCTTGGTCTTGTGCAGATCGAGGATCAGCGCGTCCTTCTGTTCGTCGGTCTCGACGCCCCTGGGCCAGCCATATTCGTCGAAATAGACGCGCATCCGCTCCTTGCCGCCGGCGGTGAGCAGCAGCTTGGCATAAAGCTCGACGCTCCATTCCGCGTCGATGCCCAGCACCTTGAACGCAAGATTGAATCCCACACGATGGGCATCGCGCTCGGTGTCGACGAGCACGCCGTCGCAGTCGAAAATGATGGCTTTGAGCACCCGCGAACCCCTCAGGCCGCCTTGGCGCGCTTGTTGAGGAAGGCCGGGCCCCGGTCCTTGCCGCCGAACTTCTCGATGAAGCCGTGGAACATCGCCTTGCACGCCTGATATTGCGCGTCGCCGACGCGCAGCGGCTCGAAATCATTCGGCTTGGCGAGATGATAGTCGACGAAGCTCTGCACCCAGACATGCTTGAGGTTCGTCGAGATGTTGATCTTGGCCGCGCCGCGCGCGATCGCCTTGGCGAAGGTCTCGTCGGAGAGGCCGGTGCCGCCATGCAGGGCCATGGGGGTGTGCGTGGCCTCGTTGATCGCCTTGATGCGGTCGAAATCGACGACCGGATCGCCCTTGTAATAGCCATGGGCGGTGCCGACGGCGCAGGCGAAGGCCGAAAGATCGAGCGCATCGCAGAAGCGCTTGGCGTCCGCCGGATCGGTCAGGATCGAATCCTCGTCGGCGACGTGCATGTCGTCCTCGACGCCCATGATCTGGCCGAGCTCGGCTTCCATGCCGACGCCATATTTCTCGGCGATCTCGCGGACCTTGAGCGATTCAGCGAGATTCTGCTCGAAGGGCAGCTCGGAGGCGTCGATCATGATCGAGGTCCAGCCCGCCTTGGCGCAGGCTTCGATCATCGCGATGTCCTTGCAGTGATCGAGATGCAGCACCACCGGCACCGGCGAGTCCTCGGCCACCGTGCGGACCCAGCTCACGATCTCCTTGTGGCTGAAATATTTGATGGTCTTGGCCGAGGTCTGGCAGATCACCGGGGCATTCAGCTCTTCGGCCGCCTTCACCATCGCCTTCGTGGTGTTGTAGTCGACCAGGTTGAACGCGGCCACGGCATAGCCATTGTCCATCGCGTCACGAAGCAAGGGCTTCATGTTGACCAAAGGCATAGCAGCAACTCCTTCTTTCTGTTTTCGACACGCTGCACCGCGCCGTCGAATCGCCTGCGGAGGAGTGCTATACGTTAGGACCGCAACGATTGTCTCGCCCAGAAACCATAGCTTCGACGGCAAAATCCGCCATTGTGTCCTTGCCGCCCTGCTCCCGCCCGAAAGCGGTCCGGATGGCCGAATATCCTCTCCTCGTGGCGCCGTCATACGCTGCCGCGCCAGGAAGGAACAGCCTTGCGGTGCGATGCGCTGACTCCTAATCGGGAGGCATGACGGACCCTGCCGATCTCGTGCGCCCGGACAATGGTCAGGCCGCCCATCTCATCCATCTCGTCGATGCCGACTCCCATGAAGCCTGGCTCGCGAACCAGCCGGAACGGCACCGAGCGGCCCTCGACGCGCAGGGCTTCAAGGCGACGCCTTTCGCCCACGCCATCCTGCCCGGCGAGACCGCGCAAGACTGGTCGGTGGTCAGCTGCGTCAAGAATGCCGCGAAGCTCGGCACATGGTGCCTCGCGCGCCTGGGCGATGTGCTTCCCGAAGGGACCTATCGCCTCGCAACGCCGGCCGAGCCCGGCCCGGCGATCCTCGGCTGGATGAGCGGGCAATACAGGTTCGAGCGCTACAAGGAAAAGCCGTCGACCAAGGGCCCGCGCGTCCTGCTCTCGCCGCAGCCCGCCGCGATTGAGCCCGCCGCCCGCCTCGCCCGCGCGACGGCGCTGGTGCGCGACATGGTCAATATACCGACCGCCGACATGGGGCCGGACGAGATCGAGAAGCAGGCGCGGGCGATCGCCGAGCGTTATGACGCCAGGATCGAGGTGACGCGCGGCGACGCCCTGGAGAAGGGCTATCCGATGATCCATGCCGTCGGCCGCGCCGCCGACCGCGCCAATGCGCCGCGCCTGATCGAACTGAACTGGGGCCGCGACGAGCATCCACGCATCGCCCTCGTCGGCAAGGGCGTGACCTTCGACACCGGCGGGCTCGACATCAAGCCGAGTGCGGGGATGCGGCTCATGAAGAAGGATATGGGCGGAGCCGCGCATGCGCTGGCGCTGGCCGAGCTGGTGATGGCCGCGCATCTGCCGGTGCGGCTGCACCTGCTCCTTCCGGTCGCCGAAAATGCGATCAGCGGCAATGCCTTCCGGCCCGGCGATATCCTGAAAAGCCGCAAGGGCCTCAGCGTCGAGATCGGCAATACCGATGCGGAAGGCCGCCTGATCCTCGGCGATGCGCTCGCCAAAGCTGGCGAGGACAAGCCGGAACTGATCCTTGATTTCGCCACGCTGACCGGCGCGGCGCGCGTGGCGCTGGGTCCCGATCTGCCCGCGCTCTTCGCCAATGACGAGGCGCTTGCCGCCGATCTCGCCGAGCATGGCACGGCGCAGGACGACCCGGTCTGGCGGCTGCCGCTCTGGGAGCCCTATGAGGAGCTGTTCAAGAGCGACGTCGCCGACATCAACAATGCCGGCGACAGCGGCTTTGCCGGCGCAGTCACCGCCGCCCTGTTCCTGCAGCGCTTCGTGCCGGACGGAACGGCCTGGGCGCATTTCGACACCTTCGCCTGGCGCCCCACGGCCAAGCCCGGCCGGCCCAAGGGCGGCGACGCGCTTGGCCTGCGCGCCGCTTTCGCCCTGCTCCAGGCGCGCTATGGGCGTTAGGACCTGGGCGGCCGGCACCTTCCGTTCGCTGCGCATCCGCAATTACCGTCTGTGGGCGGCCGGCTCGCTGGTCTCGAACATCGGCACCTGGATGCAGCGCATCGCGCAGGACTGGCTGGTACTGACGCAACTGACGCATCATAGCGCCGCGCAGGTCGGCATCGTGACCGGCCTGCAATTCGGGCCGCAATTGCTCTTCCTGCCCTGGACCGGCGCCGCCGCCGACATTTTCGACCAGCGCAAGCTGATGTTGGCGACGCAGAGCGTCATGGGAGCGCTGGCGATCGCGTTGGGCGCGCTGACGCTCAGCGGGGCGATCCAGCTCTGGGAGGTCTATATTTTCGCCTTCCTGCTTGGAACGGCGGCGGCCTTCGATGCGCCCGCCCGGCAGACTTTCGTGGCCGACATGGTCGGAGAGGAGGATCTGGTCAACGCCGTGGCGCTGAACTCGATGACCTTCAATGGCGCCCGCATGGTCGGCCCGGCCGCCGCGGGCCTGCTGATCGGCTCTGTCGGGACCGGCTGGGCCTTCCTGTTCAACGGCTTTTCCTATTTCGCCGTCGTGCTTTCGCTGCTCATGCTGCGCATCAGGGAACTGCATCCCATGCAGCGGGCACCGCTCTCGCGCGGCAGCTTCGCCGAGGGGATACGCTATGTCTGGCATCGAAAAGACCTGCTCGCGATGCTGGTCATGCTGTTCCTGATCGGCACCTTCGGCATGAACTTCGCGATCTACACCTCGACCATGGCCGTGCGCGTCTTCCATGCCGGCGCCCGGGGCTATGGCGTGCTGTCGTCGCTCATGGCCGTCGGCACGATCACCGGCGCACTGGTCGCCGCAGGGCGCACGAAATCGACCTTCGCGCAGCTGATCAGCGGCACGGCGGTCTTCGGCCTGGGCAGTGCATTGGCCGCCATCGCGCCCGGCTACTGGTTCTATGGCGCCGCGCTCGTCATCATCGGCGTCGCGTCCCTGAGCTTTCTCAATTCCAGCAACAGCCTCATGCAGCTCACCACCGAGCCGACGATGCGCGGCCGGGTCATGGCGATCCGCATGGCGATCGTGATGGGCGGAACGCCGCTGGGCGCGCCGCTGGTCGGCTGGGTGGCGGATCGCTTCGGGCCTCGCGAGGCGCTGGCCGTCGGTGCGGCATCGGGTTTTCTGGCCGCCCTGGTGGGCCTGCTGCACTGTGCGCGCGCCAACGATCTCAACCGCCCCGCCCATGTGGCCGCGCCGACATTGGGCGAAAGCCTGAAGTGACGCCTGCTCCTGTCGGAGCCGCACGTGACTTGACCCGTTAAGCCCTTTTGGCGCAGGGGGCGCCGATGAAGCAGGATCAGGTCTCCAGATCGGTCGAACGCAAGCGGGTGGCGCTGGACGGCGTCTCGCGGCGCTATGACGCGCGCGTCAACGCGATCCGGCCTGACCTGGCCGACGTCGCGCTCGCCGAGCTCTATTTCGCGCCGCATTATGCCGCGGCGGTGCCGCGTGGTGTCGTCGCGCCCTCGGCCCCGTTGCGGGGCGCGCCGGATACGGCCACCACTGCGATCAGCGAGCTGCTGCACGGCGAGAATTTCCACATGCTCGATGCGCGTGGCGGCTGGGCCTGGGGCTATTGCGGCCACGATCATTATGTCGGCTATGTCGAGATCGCGGCTTTGGGCGATCCGGTCGCGCCGACTTATGTCACGACGGGTGCGGCACCCCTGTTCAGCGCGCCTGACATCAAGTCGCCGATTCTGACGCTGTATCCGGCGCACGCCAGGCTCGCCGGCACGCTCGACGGCAATTTCCTCGCCACGGATGGCGGCTTCGTCCACGTCCGGCATGTCCGGCCGGTCGGGCAGGCCGAGACCGACTGGGTCGCGGTCGCGCAGCGCCATCTCGGCGCGCCCTATGTCTGGGGCGGACGCGGCGGGCTGGGGCTCGATTGCTCGGGCCTCGTACAAATCGCGCTTGCCGCCTGCGGCATCAAGGCCCCGCGCGACACGGACCAGCAGGCCGATGCCGTCGGCTTGGCTCTCGACGATCATGTTGAACTCCGACGAGGCGATCTCATCTTCTTTCCCGGCCATGTCGGTCTGATGACCGACGGCGAGCGGCTGCTCCATGCCAATGCGCACTGGATGGCCGTCACGATCGAGCCGCTCGCGGATGTTATCGCGCGGCTCGCGGACAAATATGAAAGGCCGGTGACGGCCAGACGAAGAGTTTCGACATGACAAAGCTGTTCATCGACGGTGCCGCCGGCACCACGGGCATCCAGATCAGGGACCGGCTTGCCGGCCGCAGCGAGTTCGACATCATCGAACTGGCCGACGCGCAGCGCAAGGACGACGCCGCGCGCAAGGACGCGATCAATGCTGCCGACATCGTGATCCTCTGTCTGCCCGACGACGCGGCGCGCCAGTCGGTCGCCATGATCGCGAACAACAGGACGCGCGTGATCGACGCATCGACCGCGCACCGCACCGCGCCCGACTGGGTCTTCGGCCTTCCGGAAATCTCGGGCCATCATGCCGTCGCGCATGCGCGCTTCGTGTCCAATCCGGGCTGCTACTCGACCGGCTTCATCGCGCTGGTCGCGCCGCTGGTTAAGCACGGCCTGATCGCCGCCGACGCGCTGCTGACCTGCAATGCCGTCTCGGGCTATTCGGGCGGCGGCAAGTCGATGATCGCCGAATATGAGGGGCCGGACGGCGCGCCGACCGCTTGGCGCAGCTATGCGCTGACCCTTGCGCACAAGCATGTGCCGGAGATGCAGGTGCAAAGCGGCCTCAGCCACCGGCCGCTGTTCGCGCCGTCGGTTGCGCCGCTTTACTCGGGCATGGTCGTCGACGTGCCGCTGCATCACGCGATGTTCGCCAGGGGCGCCAATGCCGATACGCTGCGCGGCGCTCTCGCCGACCATTATGCGCTCTCGCCGATCATCAATGTCCTGCCCGACTATGAGCCGGCGACGCTGCCGATCGAGCTGCTGAAGGACCGCGACGACATGAACCTCTATGTCTTCGCCGACAAGGAGAGCGAGCAGGTCCGCCTGGTCGCGGTGCTCGACAATCTCGGCAAGGGCGCCTCGGGCGCGGCCGTGCAGAACCTGAACCTGATGGCGGGCCTGCCGGAGACGACGGGCCTGCGCCTGTAGGACCTCGCGCCGCTTGCGGATCGCCGCCGCGCACCTACATTCCGATCGTTCAAGACAGAGCGAAAGGATGAAGACCCATGAGCGCGACGGCGACGCTGGCGGGCGGCTGCTTCTGGTGCACCGAGGCCGTCTATCAGGACCTGAAGGGCGTGGAGAAGGTCGAGAGCGGCTATATCGGCGGCACCGTCGATCACCCGACCTATGAACAGGTCTGCTCGGGCAATACCGGTCATGCCGAGGCGATCCGCATCACCTATGATCCCGAGCAGATCGGCTATGGCGACCTGCTCGATGTCTTCTTCGTGACCCACGACCCGACGACGCTGAATCGTCAGGGCAATGACGTCGGCACGCAATATCGCTCGGCGATCTTTCCGCATGACGAGGAACAGGCCGCGGTGGCGCGCGCCAGGCTGGTCGAGGCGCAGGCCGATTTCGCCGATCCGATCGTGACGACTATCGAACCAGAGGCACACTGGTGGCCGGCCGAGGACTATCATCAGGATTATTGGGAACGGGTCGGCACGCGGAACCCGTACTGCATGGCGGTGATCCCGCCCAAGCTCCAGAAGCTGCGCAAGAAATTCGGCGAGCGGGTGAAAGCCGACGCCTAGGCCGCCGCGCGCCTGAGCCGGTCGTTGATGGCAGTGCCGATCCCCTCCATCGGGATCGGCGCGACCGAGATGCGCGGCTGCGGCGCGGCATCGGCCTCGTGGAGCGCGGCGAACAGATTGGCGGCGGCCTCGATGAGTTCGCTGTTTTTCGAGAGATTATAGTCGCACCCGCCCGGCCCGAAGCCGATATGATACTGATCCGGCGTAGGCTCGGTCACGCCCAGCGCCAGGCGCTTCGACGGCGCATAATGGCTTTCGAGCTGGCCCGGCGCGCTGATCCGCTCGTCCTTCCCCGCTTCGGCGACCGGCAGGCCGCTGGCCTGCTCCAGCGTCGCCGCCGTCACCGGACCGGGGCGCAGGATGACGATCCGTTCGTCTTCCGGTCGGACGATGGTCGACTCGAGCCCGGCCGACGTCGGCCCGGCATCGAGAATGAAGGGGATGCGTCCGCCGAGGCTGGCCATGACATGGCCGGCGCGGGTCGGGCTGATGCTGCCGGAGGCGTTGGCTGAAGGTGCGGCCAGCGGCACGCCCGATGCCATGATCAAGGCGCGCATGGCAGGATGTGACGGCAAACGCACCGCCAATGTCGGCAGGCCCGCGCTCGCCAGTTCCGCGACCGGGCAATCCGGGCGGCGCGGCAGCACCATGGTGAGCGCGCCCGGCCAGAAGGCATCGGCAAGTGTTTCGGCGAGAGGCGAGAACGCGACCAGCCGCCGCGCCATAGCCAGATCGGCGACATGCACGATCAGCGGATTGAAACTGGGACGGCCCTTGGCGGCATAGATGCGCGCCACGGCGCTGCTGTTGGTCGCATCGGCGGCGAGGCCATAGACGGTCTCGGTCGGTACCGCGACCGGCTCGCCCGCGCGGATCAGCGCGGCGGCCTGCGCCAACGCAGCCTCGTCATAGGCGCGCAGCTGCGTGTCATAGGTCTCGGCGCGATGCGACATGGCCGCCCTATAGCGAGGCCGGCCGGGCTTTGCCACGCGCTCGCACTCCGCTAGGGGAGGCGCCATGACCGACAAGGATGCCCTGCTCGCCCGCATCGCCGACGCGCTTGACCGGATCGCGCCGCCGCCAGCCGCCTCGGCCGACCTGGACGCGCACCCGGCCTATCGCTGGGACGGCAAGCAGCTGGCGCCCGTCATCGGCTTCGCACCGATCGACTATGCGCTGCTGACCGGGATCGACGCGCAGAAATCGGCCTGCCTCGAGAATACGCGCCGTCTCGCGCAGGGCCATGCCGCCCATGACATATTGCTCTGGGGCGCGCGCGGCTCCGGCAAGTCGGCCACCGTCGCTGCTTGCATCGGCGAAGCGCAGAGGGAAGGCCTGCCGCTGGCACTGATCGAGGTCGCGACCGACGACCTGCGCAGCCTGGCCGCCTTGTTCGCATTGCTGCGTGAGACGTCTCGGCCGATCGTCCTCTATATCGACGATCTTGGTTTCGACGGCGATTTCGGTGCCGATGCGCGCGCGCTGCGCTCGCTGCTCCAGGGCGGCGCGAGCAGCCGGCGCAGCAATGTCCGCCTCTACGCGACATCGAACCGCCGCCATATCGTGCCGCGCGCGATGAGCGAGCAGGACGACCCGATCAACCAGCGCGATGTGGTCGATGACCGGCTGGCGCTCTCCGACCGCTTCGGCCTGTCATTGGGCTTCCATGCGCTCGATCAGGACGCCTATGTCGCGATCGTCGCCGGCTATGCGGCGCGCTTCGGCCTGACGTTCGAGCCGAAGGACGCGATCCAGTGGGCGACCCAGCGCGGGAGCCGCTCGGGCCGCGTCGCCTGGCAATATGTCGTCGAGCTGGCGGGCCGGGCCGGGCGGTCGCTGGACTGACGCCTCAGGCGGCCAGCGCATAATCTCCATGGCCGTCATCGTCATTGGACGCCGGACGCCGCACTATCGTGCGGGTGCGGCGGCTGCGGGGCCGTGGTGCTTTCCGGACGGCGGTGGAGCGCGTGAAGCGCGCCCGTAGCGCGGCCCAGCCGCCGCGCGTCCGGGCAACCGCCGCGACCGTCATCGCGGTGATCAGAATATCGACATAGGCGGACACATCGAGCGCCATGACGACGCCCAGATGGGGCATGCCGATTTCCGCGAAGGCGTACATCACAGCGAGTCCGATGATGAGGAAGATGATGTGGCGCCGCTTGATCTTGCTTGCCAGTTCCACGGGCCGCTCGACCAGACATTCATGCAGCCATCTCCCGGCAGGCGTTTCCGGCCAGAGCTTCATGACAAGCATGGCCATCAGCGCCAGACCCCAGATCATCATCCCCCGCCCTTTCCTATTTCGCCGCGACCGGTTTCGCCGCCGGATTGCTCACCCGCCAGATGATGCCGCCGACATCGTCGCTGACCAGCAGCGATCCGTCCTTGAGCACCAACTCGTCGACCGGGCGGCCCTGCGCCTCACCCTTGCCGTTGAGGAAGCCGGTCAGCAGGTCGACCGGCTTGCCCTGCGGATGGCCGGTCCCGTCGAAGGCGACATAGACGACCTTGTAGCCCGCCACGGGCTTGCGGTTCCAGCTGCCGTGCAGGCCGATGAAGGCGCCATGATCGAAGGGCGCGCCCAGCGCGGCGCCGTTCGAGAAGGCGAGCCCGACCGGCGCCGTGTGCGCGCCGAGGCCAAAATCGGGCCGATGGGTATATTCGCGCAGCTCCGGCCGACCAGGCTCGACGCGCTTGTCCTCATAGCCGCCCCAGTAATTCCATGGCCAGCCGTAGAAGGCGGCGAACTGAACTTCGGTCAGGTAATCGGGCACGAGATCGGACCCGAGCTGGTCGCGCTCGTTGACCACGCCCCAGAGGTCGCCGTTCCACGGATTCCAGGCGAGCGCCGTGGGATTGCGCAGGCCGCTTGCGAAGATGATCGCCTCACCCGCTTTCAGGTCGATCTGCAGCACGGCGGCGCGATTGGCTTCGGCGTCCTCGCCATATTCGCCGATATTGCTCGCCGATCCGACCGCGACATAAAGCTTGGTGCCGTCCGCGCTCGCCACCAGGTCGCGGCCCCAGTGATAATTGGGCGCGTTCGCCGGGATATTCGCGATCTTGCGGCCCTTGGCGGTGATCTGCGTGTCGCCGACCTTATAGGGAAAGGCCATGATGCTGTCGGTATTGGCGACATAGAGCGTGTCGCCGACAAGGGCCATGCCCTGCGGCGAGTTGAGCCCCTTCAGCAGCACGAAATGCTGGTCGGCGACGCCGTCGCCATCGCTGTCGCGCAGCAGCGCGATGCGATTGGCCGAGGGCGTGCTGGCACCAGCCTCGCCCATATATTTCTTCATGAAATAGCCTGTGACTCCGCCCACCTCGCGCGGCGGCGCGTTCGTTTCGGCGACCAGCACATCGCCATTGGGGAGCTGCAGCAGATTGCGCGGATGGTCGAGGCCAGCGAAGAAGCGATTGACCTTGAGGCCGTTCGCGGCATGCGGCGCGGCGTCCCTGCCCCAGCCGACCGGCTTGGCGATCTCCACCGTCGGGATGATCTGCGGGCGGGGATCGGTGAATTGGGGCGCGCGCCCCTCAAGCGCGGTCTCGGGCAATCGCGCGTCGTCGGGTCGCGACAGGTAGAAAAAGATGCCGGCGACGACGATGACCAGCGATGCGAGCGCCATGAGGATATATTTGCCCATGGCGGTGATTTAGGCGCGGCCCGCATCCCGCGCAACCGCGCCGGCCGGTTCAGCGCGGTCCAAGCAGCCAGATCGCGATGGCAATGACGATGCCGAGGCCCAGGCCCACGAGGAAGCCGATGCTGGGCGAATAGTGCAGGAGACCGGCAACGATGGGGCCGGCGATGGTCAAGAAGGCAATCGGAAAACCACCCGCCATGACGGTGCGGCCGCTTCGCGGATGATCGGGGACGGAATCGCTCATGCGCGGCCCATGCCACGCATCGCAAAATGATACCAGCCGTGCCTTTATGGGACCGCCTGTCCCGCGCCGGGACTTGGCTAAGATTGTCTTCACCAGTGGAAACGCCGGAAAAGCGTCCATGCGCCTGTTTGGCACGGCCCTTGGACCATGGAGTCGGATCGAGTCTCGTCCGGTCGTGGGGATCGGGCGTGCCGCAAGAACAAAAAGAAGGTGTGTCAATGAACCTACCGATGCTCGCCGACAGGCGCAGCTATGAAGATGCCGCCGCGCTGATCGAGACCTATGGCGATCATGCCGGGATCGAGGCGGCGTTGCGTGCCGACAAGAGCCGGGAAAAGGGCAACCACATCCATTTCTGCCACTGGCGGCAGATCGAGCGGATGGTGGTGCTGCTCTCGGTCGATCAGGCGATCGGCACCATACACTAATCGGCGACCGCCCCTCGGGCGGGCAGACGGACAGCGAGGCGCGGCGGGCTAGACTCCCCGCGCCTTTGCTTTTGCCTTTTCCTCTTCGACCAGCTCTTTGCGGGAAAGCTTGCCGACCAACGTCCTGGGCAGATGATCCCTGATCTCGACCGCGCAGACCCGCTCATGCTTGCCGAGCTGCGGATTGAGCCAGGCCATGAGTTCGGCGCCGTCGGGCTTTTCCGCCGCGTCGGGACGCAGCGTGACGAACGCCTTGGGCAGCTCGCCATGATAGGCGTCGGGAATGCCGATCACCAGCGCCTCGCGCACGGCGGGATTCTGGTAGAGCACCGCCTCGATCTGGCTGGGGAAGACCTTGAAGCCGCCGACGGCGATCATGTCCTTAATGCGGTCGACCACGCTCACATAGCCGTCCGCGTCGATGGTGCCGACATCGCCGGTGCGCAGATAGCCGAGCACGAAGACATCCTTGTCGGCATCGGGATTGTGCCAGTAGCCGCGCATGATCTGCGGCCCTGAAATGGCGATCTCGCCCGGCTCGCCGGGCGGCGCGGGCTTGGCCGGATCGTCGCGGTCGAGCAGCTTGATCCGGGTGCCCGGCAGCGGTTGGCCGATCGTGCCGACCTTCCCGGGCTTTTCATAGGGATTGGCCGTCGCCACGCCGCTGCATTCGGTGAGGCCATAGCCCTCGACCAGATTCGCACCGGTCGCCGCCTCGAACTGCTGCTTCAGGGCCAGCGACAGCGGCGCCCCGCCCGAAATGCACACCCGCACCGAGGAGAGATTGGCGCTCTTGATGCGCGGATGATCGAGCAGCGCCTGGAACATGGTCGGCACGCCGGGAAAGGATGTGACCCCGGTGCGCGCAATCGCCTTCAGCACCTGTCCCGCCTCGAAGCGCGGCAGCATCACCATCGATCCGCCATGGGCAATGGTGCGATTGAGCACGCTCGCATTGGCGAAGACGTGGAAGAATGGCAGCACGCCCATGATCCGGTCGGGCAACGCCCCATAGGGATCGATGAGGTTGATCTGCCGGGCGTTGGCGGTGAGATTCTGATGCGTCAGCATCGCGCCCTTGGGCCGGCCGGTCGTGCCCCCGGTATATTGGATGAGCGCGAGGTCCTTCTCGGCGTCGAGCACCGGCAGGCGCTGCTCGGCGGGATCGCGCACGAACTCCGAGAAGCGCAGGATGCGGCGGTCGCCCTCGGGGAGCCTGGCGTCGTCGCGCGACTTGAACAGCCGGTAGAGCATGCGCTGCACCGGCGGCAGGCAGGGCGCGATCGAGCCGACGATCAGCCGCTCGATATGGCTCGTCTCCAGCACCTTGCAGGCGGTGCCGAACAGCTGGTTCGCGGAGATGGTGACGAGTAGCCGCGTGCCGCTGTCCTCGGCCTGATGAGCGAGTTCCTCGGCGGTGTAGAGCGGCGAGAAGTTGACGACCACCGCGCCGGCCATGACCGAGCCATAATAGGCCGCGACATAATGGGGAACATTGGGGAGATAGAGGCCGACGCGGTCCCCCTTGCCAATGCCGAGGCCGATCAGGGCATGGGCGAAGCGCCGCGCACAATCCAGCACCTCGCCATAGCTGTAGCGCCGTCCGTAGAAATCGATGAGCATCGCATCGGGATCGCGAGAGGCGGCGCCGGCCAGCATGTCGGGCAAAGTGAGCGAGGGAAATTTCTGCGACCAGCCGGCAGGATGATCATAATGATCCTGCCAGATCCAGCGCGTCTCTTTCTCCATGAAAATAGGCTAGGCCAGTTGCGCCCGCTCCGCAATGGAGGCGCGGGCGCAGCGAGGTCAGTCCTCCACGACGCTTCCGAACAGCGCTTCCTCCGCCGCCAGTGCTTCCTCGGCACGGGCGCGGGCATCGTCGCGCTCCTTGCGCAGCTCGCCGATCAGCGCCTCGCGGTCGCTGTCGAGACGGCTGTCGGACGGCGCGACAATGCCGGCTTTCTTGGCGGCGCGGGCGACCAGCGCATCGAGCTCGCGCTGCGAGCAAAGGCCCAGCGTCACCGGGTCCTTGGGCTGGATGTTCGCGATGTTCCAGTGCGAACGGTCGCGAATGGCCTGGATCGTGGTGCGGGTGGTGCCGATGAGCTTGCCGATCGCGCCGTCCGAAATCTCGGGATGGTTGCGCAGGATCCAGGCGATGCCGTCCGGCTTGTCCTGCCGCTTGGAGACGGGCGTGTAGCGCGGCCCCTTGGTGCGGCGGACCGGATCGGGGCCCTTTTTCATCTCCAGCGCATAATTGGGATCGGCTTCGCCCTTGTGAATCTCCTCCATGGAGAGCTCATGGGCGCGGACCGGATCGCGGCCGGTATATTTGGTGCCGGCCGTGTCGTCGGCGATCGCCTGCACCTCGAGAATGTGAAGGCCGCAGAATTCGGCGATCTGCGGGAAGCTGAGCGCGGTGTTGTCGACCAGCCAGCTGGCGGTTGCGTGGGGCATGAGTGGCTGGGCCACGACTTGTCTCCTGTCCGTCGGAATGACGCAAAAATGATAAGGGCCGCCCCTCGCGGAGCGGCCTGAACGGACGAGGATTTAGTGCAAAGTCACGGCGAGGGCAAGGGCAAGCCGCTCAGGCCGCGCGGGCCACGGCGCCGGTCTTTAATATGTGGAGGCTCGCCAGGAATTCGCGCGCGCTGCGCGCCCAGGTGAACTTGCGGCCATAGGCGGCGCAGTCGGACCGTTTGAGCATCAATGCCCTGGCGACGGCCTGCCCGAGATCCTCGTCCATCGCGCCGACGCGGGCGTTGAGGATGTCGACCGGCCCCATCACCGGATAGGCCGCGACCGGCGTCCCGCTCGCCAGCGCCTCGATCATGACCAGACCGAACGTGTCGGTGCGGCTCGGGAAGACGAGCGCGTCCGCGCCTCGATAGGCGCCGGCCAGGACCTCGCCCTGAAGCAGCCCCAGGAAGCGGGCCTCGGGATAGCGGGCTTCCAGCGCGGCGCGCGCCGGCCCGTCGCCGACCACGACCTTGCTGCCGGGCACATCGAGCGCAAGGAACGCTTCGATATTCTTCTCGACCGCCACGCGCCCGACATGGAGCAGGATCGGCCGCGGCAGACCGGCAAAAGCCGGATGCGCTTCGCCCTCCGGCCTGAACAGGGCGGTGTCGACGCCGCGCCCCCAATGATGGGTCTGGCCGATGCCGGCGCGGTGAAGCCCGGCGCGGATCGATGGTGTCGAGGCGAGAACCGCGCGCGCCGGCCCATGGAACCAGCGGAAATAGGGCCAGAACCAGTCCGCCGACAGGCCGGTGCGGCTCTCGACATAGTCCGGGAAATTGGTGTGATAGGCCGTCGTGAAATCGAGCTTGCGCCGCAGGCACCATTGCCGCGCGGCGAGGCAGAGCGGACCTTCCGTGGCGAGATGGATGGCATCCGGCTGGAACGCGCCGATCAGCCGCCCGACAGTGCGCGGCGCCACCATGGCCAGCCGGATTTCCGGATAGGTCGGGCACGGCAGCGTCACGAAGCGGTCGGGGCCGATCACCTCGACCTCATGGCCCATGGACTGGAGCTCGGCCCGCACCGACTGGAGCGTGCGCACCACGCCGTTGATCTGCGGCGACCAGGCATCGGTGACGATGACGATGCGCATCGGCTCCGTCTCCCGAGGCTTCGTCAGGCTGCCAGCTCCACGGCGGCGGCCCTCTTGTCGCTTTCGGCGCTGCCGCGCGCCGCGATCTCGTCGCCCCAGTGCAGGATTTCCATATGGCCGTCATGATGCTCGACCAAAGCCGTGCAGCCTTCGACCCAGTCGCCGTCATTATAGTAGGTGACGTCCCCGAACTGGCGAATTTCGGCGGTGTGGATGTGCCCGCAGACGACGCCGTCGACATGACGCCGCTCGGCCTCATGCGCGACCACTTCCTCGAAGCGGGAAATGAAGGCGACGGCGTTCTTGACCTTGTGCTTGGCCATTTTCGACAGCGACCAATAGGGCATGCCGAGCCACTGGCGCACGCGGTTCACATGGCGGTTCAGCACCATCAGCGCGGTGTAGGCGGTGTCGCCGACAAAGGCGAGCCAGCGGTGCGCCAGCATGATCGCGTCGAACTCGTCGCCATGCAGGACGAGCAACTTGCGACCGTCGGCGGTGGTGTGGATCATCTTGCGGCGGATTTCGACCCCGCCGAAATTGAGGCCGGTGAAGTTGCGGCAAAGCTCGTCGTGATTACCCGGAATGTAGATGACGCGCGTGCCGCGCCGCGCGCGCTTCATGACGCGCCAGACGACATCGTTATGCGCGGTCGGCCAGTAGAAGCGCTTCTTGAGCTGCCAGCCGTCGATGATGTCGCCGACCAGATAGAGGATGTCGCTGTCGACATTGTCGAGAAAGTCGATGAGCATGTCGGCATTGCATCCGCGCGTGCCGAGATGGATGTCGCTGATCCAGATCGTGCGGAAGTGGCGCCGTGAGCGAGCCGTACTGGCGGGCCGCTCCGGCACGATTGAACTGATCGCATTCATGTTTGCTGCGTCCCCTGGGAGCGTTCTTCCCAGGCGCAGCCTTTAGCCGTCTTATGTGACAGTTTTTCTCGGAATATGACGGTTTTGCGTCATTTAGGGGGTCGGGAGGCGGCAACCTACCGAATATTGTGGCATGTCAACCGGCGAAGGCAGGCATGACCTCGCGACCGAACAGCTCGATGCCCTGCAGTGCTTCCTCATGGCTCATGTCGCCGAAGACCTGCTCCACCACGAGATAATCGATGCCCGCCGCCTCACGCGTCGCCGCGACCCAGTCGCGCACCGATGCCGGCGAACCCGCAAAAGCCATGCCGAACGAACGCGCGCCCTCGAACTCACCCGGCAGGGGGAAAGCGGGCCGGCCGAGCCAGTTGACCAGCCAGTTGAAATTCTCCGCGAACGGCCGCCACGCGCGCGCGGCGATGCGTTCCGCCTCGGCATCGGTCGGCGCGACGACAAGCTGGCGCGCGACGCCCATGAACGGACGGCCTTCGCCGGCCCGGCCATGCCGTTCCAGCGCTTCGGCAAAAGCATCGGCGACGGCGCGGGTACGGACATCGGGCAGGTTGCAGACGAGGTTCATGCCGCGCTGCGCCGCCCAGTCCGCCCGCGCCGGATTGCCGGTGCCGTACCAGAGGGGCGGATGCGGCTGCTGGACGGGCTTGATGAGTTGCGGCGTATCGGGAATCTGGAAGAAGCGGCCGTCATGCTGAAGCCGCTCGCCGGAGAGGCCCTTCATCAGGACCTCGAAACATTCGGCGAAGCGCGCATCCAGCTCGTCCGGCGGAAAGCCGAAACGGCCATGCTCGGCGGGCTGGCCGCCCTTGCCGATGCCGAGCTGCAGCCGGCCGCCCGACAGGCGATCGAGCATGCCGATCTCTTCGAGCAGGCGGACCGGATGATAGAGCGGCAGGAGATAGACGAGCGGACCGAAACGCAGCGTCGTCGTGCGCTGGGCGACCGCTGACAGGAAGATGCCGGGCGACGGCGCCATGCCGAGCCGCGTCGCATGATGTTCGGCGAGATGATAGCAATGATAGCCGAGCGCCTCGTAGCGCTCGACCAGCGCCAGGCGATGCGCATATTGCGCCTCGATCGCCATGCCATTGGCGTCGATATGATCGAAGGCGCCGAATTTCACGTGCGCGGCCAGGGCGAGGGCATATTGTAGGGCACGGTCGTGAACACGGCCTCGATCCGCGCGATCTTGCCGTCGACGATCTTGAACAGCTCGAGCAGCACGAAACTGTGCGGATAGAAGAAGACCGACTTCGACGGGGTTCCGTCGGTCCAGTTGAAGTCGACGATACGCCCCGAATGGTCGATGAAGCCGCCAGCCAGCACCAGACCCTTTTCCTCGTCGACCAACGGGAAGCGCCGGTGGCGCAGCCGATCGTCATAGACGAACTGGCCCTTGCGGAACTGCTCGGCGCAGCCGAACCGGGTGATGTCATAGGACAGGATGACGCCGGGATTGTTGGTCGTCTGCATCCCGTTCTCGACCCGGTCGCAATCGTCGGTGAATTCGGTGAACAGCGTCCCGTCATTCAGTTGCAGCGTATCGAAATAGCCGTCGGCGATGGCGATCATCCGTGCCCGGGGGCGACGCTGCGCGGGCGGCACATCCTCGAAGAAGATCGGGTGCGGCTGCATCACTTGCCCGATTACCGGGAAAGGGCCGGGATCGTCCCGCCGGGAAAGGATCGTCTCGACCTCGCTGATCGCGCCGCCCTCGATCCTGAGACGGAGCGCCATAATGCCGGGGACGCCATGTTCCTCGACAATGCCGATCCAGCCCGCTTCGCCCGTCTCGGGATCGCAGAAGGTCAGATCATAGTCGCGCCGGCCGCTGATCGTGCCCCAGAGGCCATCGCCGACGGCGAGCTGCACATTCTGTTCGGTGAAGACGACATGATCCGCCCATTTGAGGCGGGACGGGTCCTTCGCGACCAGTGCATCGAGATAGGCAGTGACATGGCCGAGCAGTTCGGCACGGCTGGCGGGCGCGGGTGGCCGCGAATTGAACTTGTCGGTCATGGCACCTCGCTAGCGGAAACCTTGAGCACAATCTTGCCGAAATGCGCATTGCTCTCGATGCGCCGGTGCGCTGCGGCAGCGTCGGCGAGCGGAAAGACGCTGTCCATCGCCGGCCTGACGACACCGCCGGCGATGAGCGGCCAGACGATGGCCCTGATCTCGCTTGCCAGCGCCGCCTTGAAGGCGAGCGAGCGCGGGCGCAGCGTCGATCCGGTGAGAGTGAGGCGCCGCGCCATGATCTGGGGGATGAACAGCTCGGCCTTGGTGCCGCCGAGCACGGCGATGGAGACGTGCCGGCCATCTTCGGCGAGGCAATTCAGATTGCGCGGCAGATAGTCGCCGCCGACCATGTCGAGCACGGCGTTGACGCCCGCGCCGCCGGTCAGCCGCTTCACCGCCTCGACGAAATCCTGCGTCTTGTAGTTGATCGCATGCCCGGCGCCCCAGGCCGCCGCCGCCGCGCATTTCTCGTCCGATCCGCAGGTGACGATGGTCTCGATGTCGAATGCCTTGCAGAGCGAGACGGCCATGGTGCCGATGCCGCTGGTGCCGCCGTGGATGAGGACGCGGTCGCCCTTCGCCACGAAGGCCCGCTCGAACAGATTGTGCCAGACGGTCATCAACGTCTCAGGCAACGCCGCACCGGTCTCGTCGGTCATGTCGGGCGGCATCGGGAAGCATTGCGCATGGGGTGTCGCGGCAAAATCGGCATAGCCGCCGCCCGCGACCAGGGCGCAGACGCGTGTTCCGATCGCGCCTGGATCGACGCCCTCGCCGACCGCTGCGATCCGCCCGGCGACTTCCAGCCCCGGCAGCGGCGATGCGCCCGGCGGCGGTGGATAGAGACCCCGGCGCTGCAGCACATCCGGGCGATTGACGCCTGCCGCGGCGACCGCGATCAGCACCTCGCCCGGTCCCGGCCGGGGCATGGGGACCCGCGTTTCCTTGAGGACTTCAGGACCGCCGGGCGCACTGATCTCAATAGCCCGCATCGTTTCGGCCATGGCCATCCGGTCTCCGCGCCCCTGCCCCTTCGTCTCGCAACGCCTTGTGGCAGCAGCCTGACTCCCCGGCAAGGGGGCGTTGACTCGGGCTCCCATCCGCGCAACCATGGCGCTCATGGATTTCGAGGATGCCTCGCCCCGGCCGCGCGCGGGCGACCTCTTGAAGGCCCTGGCGCGCGAAGATCTGGACCCGCTCTCGGTCGCGGAGCTGGACGAGCGCATCACCGCCCTTGCCGCCGAGATCGAACGCGTACGCTCAAAACGCGACCGTGCCATTAACCATAAGGCAAGCGCTGAGGCGCTATTCAAGAAATGAGGAGAGGGGAGGCAGGGTCAGCCCTCGGGCGAAATCGGCCTCCGCAACGGCGCAACGAACGGGCGCTCTTGAATGCACCCGGCCGCGCGCCGACATTGGTCGCAGAGCGGCTCCGTATGTGGGCCGCAGGAGTGAAGTAACATGCCGTCTTTCGCCTCTGCCCTCGAAACCACCCTCCACAACGCCCTGGCGCATGCCACGGACCGTCATCATGAATATGCGACATTGGAGCACTTGCTGCTCGCGCTCATCGACGATGAGCATGCCGCGAAGGTGATGCAGGCGTGCGGCGTGGACCTGGGCGAGCTCAGCGACACCGTCACCCATTATCTCGACACCGAGCTCGACAGCCTGAAGGTTGCCGGCACGGTCGATCCCTCGCCGACCAGCGGCTTCCAGCGCGTCGTCCAGCGCGCGATCCTGCACGTCCAGTCGTCGGGCAAAGAGGAAGTGACCGGCGCCAATGTCCTCGTCGCGCTGTTCTCCGAGCGTGAGAGCTATGCCGTCTATTTCCTGCAGCAGCAGGACATGAGCCGCCTCGACGCGGTCTCCTATCTTTCCCATGGCGTGGGCAAGGGCGCTGCCGCGCCTGAGCAGCAGCCCAAGTCGGCCCAGCCCGAGGAAGAGAAGAAGAGCGAATCCAAGAAGAAGGACGGCGCGCTCGACCAGTTCACGGTCAACTTGAACGAGAAGGCCAAGGAGGGCCGCGTCGATCCGCTGATCGGCCGCACCGCCGAGGTCGACCGCACGATCCAGATCCTGTGCCGCCGCAGCAAGAACAACCCGCTCTATGTGGGCGATCCGGGCGTGGGCAAGACCGCCATCGCGGAGGGTCTCGCCCGCAAGATCATCGAGGGCGACGTGCCCGAGGTGCTGAAGCCCGCGGTCATCTATTCGCTCGACATGGGCGCGCTGCTCGCCGGCACGCGCTATCGCGGCGATTTCGAGGAGCGGCTGAAGGCCGTCGTCTCGGAACTCGAGAAGATGCCGAACGCCATCCTGTTCATCGACGAGATCCATACGGTGATCGGCGCGGGCGCGACTTCGGGCGGCGCGATGGATGCGTCCAACCTCCTGAAACCGGCTTTGTCCGGCGGCCAGATCCGCTGCATCGGCTCGACGACCTACAAGGAGTTCCGCAACCATTTCGAGAAGGACCGCGCCCTGCTGCGCCGGTTCCAGAAGATCGACGTCAACGAGCCTTCGGTGCCCGACACGATCAAGATCCTGATGGGCCTGCGCTCGGCCTTCGAGGAGCATCACAACGTCAAATATACGCCCGACGCCATCAAGGCGGCGGTCGAGCTTTCGGCACGCTACATCAACGACCGCAAGCTGCCCGACAAGGCGATCGACGTGGTCGACGAGGTCGGCGCCATGCAGATGCTGGTGCCGCCGAGCCGGCGCAAGAAGATGATCACGCCCAAGGAGATCGAGGCCGTGATCGCGACCATGGCGCGCATCCCTCCCAAGACCGTGTCGACCGACGACAAGACCGTGCTCGAGACGCTGCAGACGGACCTGAAGCGCGTCGTCTTCGGCCAGGACAAGGCGATCGAGGTGCTTTCGTCGGCGATCAAGCTCAGCCGCGCGGGCCTGCGCGATCCCGACAAGCCGATCGGCAACTATCTGTTCAGCGGCCCCACCGGCGTCGGCAAGACCGAGGTCGCGCGGCAGCTGGCGCAGCTGCTCGGTATCCCGCTCCAGCGTTTCGACATGTCGGAATATATGGAGCGCCATTCGGTCAGCCGCCTGATCGGCGCGCCTCCGGGCTATGTCGGCTATGACCAGGGCGGCCTTCTGACCGACGCGATCGACCAGAACCCGCATTGCGTGCTGCTGCTCGACGAGGTCGAGAAAGCACATCCCGACCTGTTCAACATCCTGTTGCAGGTCATGGACAATGGCCGCCTCACCGATCACCACGGCAAGACCGTCGATTTCCGCAATGTCATCCTGATCATGACGACCAATGCCGGCGCGTCCGATATGACGCGGGAATCGATCGGCTTCGGTGAGATCGCCCGCGACGATGTGCAGGAAGAGGCGGTGAAGAAGCTCTTCACCCCTGAGTTCCGCAACCGTCTCGATGCGATCGTGCCGTTCGGTTACCTACCGACCGAGGTCGTCGCCCGCGTGGTCGACAAGTTCATCATCCAATTGGAGCTGCAATTGGCTGATCGCGATGTTCACATCACGCTCGACGAGCCGGCGCGCAACTGGCTGACGGCGAAGGGCTATGACAAGCTCTATGGCGCCCGCCCGATGGGCCGGCTCATCCAGGAGAAGATCAAGCAGCCGCTCGCCGAGGAGCTGCTGTTCGGCAAGCTGGTCCATGGCGGCGAGGTCAATGTGAAGCTCAAGGACGGCGAACTCGCCTTCGAGATCACGCCGGCCGCGCCCAAGCGCCCCAAGAGCACGCCCCCCAAGGCCGGCGGCAAGGGCAAGAAAGCGCCGGCCAAGGCGAAATAAGCGTCGCCTCGGCCATGACGCTCCATGAAGAGATTGACGCCAGCGCGAGCGATCGTGCTGGCGTTTCTCATGGCGCCGCGCTGGGCACGGTCATCCTGCTGCACGGCTTTGCCGGCCTGCCGATCATGAGCCACCCGCAGGCCCGCATGCTGCGCAGGGCCGGCTTCCGGACACGCGAACTCGGCTATGACAGCTGGGGAAAATCACTCTCGCAAATCTGCGAGCATCTGGCACCGCGTGTCGCGCGTGTCGCCGAGCGATCGCCGGGGCCGATCCATTTCGTGGGCCACAGCATGGGCGGGCTGGTGATCCGCGCGCTGCTCAGTGACTGGCGTCCGCGGTCAATGGGGCATGTCGTCATGCTGGGAACGCCCAATGCCGGGAGCGAGGTCGCCGATTTCGTCGACAGCTTTCCCGTCCTGCGGCCGATCCTGGGCAAGGCCGCGCCCGCGCTGGTCACACAGCGCAGCGATGCGGTGGAAGACCTACTCGGTCCGGTGGATTATTCGCTCGGCATCATCGCCGGGGATTGGCAGGTGCCGACGCCGACCCTGTCGCGCCTGATCCCGGGCCCAAATGACGGCAAAGTGAGCGTCGCCTCGACGCGCCTCGCGGCCTCGGCGGATCACATCATCCTGCCGCTCTCGCACGTGCTCATGCTCTATCATCGCAATGCCCATCGCGAGGTGCGGCATTTCCTGCGCCATGGCCGTTTCAGCCCCGGCGCACGACGCGATTTGGGATAGCGAATCGGCCCCTTCTCCGGTATGTTCCTACTATGTTCTGGCTTAGGAGGTGGGAATGACGGATGCGGTTCAATTCTATACCAACCCCATGTCGCGCGGGCAGATTGTCCGCTGGATGCTGGAAGAGGTCAACGCGCCCTATGAGACGCATATTCTCCAGTTCGCCGTGAGCATGAAGGCGCCGGACTATCTGGCGATCAATCCGATGGGGAAGGTACCGGCGATCGTGCACAAGGGGCATGTGGTGACCGAGTGCGCGGCGATCTGCGCCTATCTCGCCGAGGCGTTCCCGGCGGCGGGCCTTGCCCCGACCGATGACGAGCGGGCCGACTATTATCGCTGGCTGTTCTTCGCGGCCGGGGCACTGGAATCGGCAATGACGCACAGGGCATCGGGTTTTGAGCCGAAGGACGACCAGGCCCGGATGATGCTGGGTTACGGCACGTTCGATCTCGCCGTCGACGTGCTCGCGGACTGGCTCGCGGGACGCGACTTTGTCTGCGGGAGCCGCTTCACCGCCGCCGATGTCTATGTCGGCTCGATGGTGCTGTGGGGATCGCAGTTCGGCCTGCTGCCGAGCCGGCCGAGCTTTGCGGCCTATGGCGAGCGGCTGGCGGCACGTCCGGCCTATCAGCGGCAAAAGGCGATTGACAATGCGCTGATCGCGGAGATGCAGGCGCCCGCGCCGGCCTGAGCCGCGATCCTTTTGACCAAGAAAAAGGCCCGGTGGAGATATCTCCGCCGGGCCTTCCTATGTCCTTAAGCGTCAATTGCCTTAGCGGCGACTGCCGAACAGGCGAAGCAGGAACAGGAACATGTTGATGAAGTCGAGATAGAGGTTGAGCGCCCCCATGATCACGACCTTGCCCATCTGATCGGTGCCTGCGACGTAGCTGTACATGCTCTTGAGCTTCTGTGTGTCGTAGGCGGTCAGTCCCGCGAAGACGAGCACGCCCAGGATGCTGATCGCCAGCGCCAGCGCCGTCGATTGCAGCCAGATATTGAGCAGCATCGCAATGAGGATGCCGAACACGCCCATGATCAGGAAGGTCCCGAACGGGCTGAGGTCACGCTTGGTCGTGTATCCGAACAGGCTGAGACCCGCGAACCCGGCCGCGGTCGCGAAGAAGGCCTGTGCGATCGAGGTGTTGGTGTAAGCGAGGAAAATCACGGACAGCGAAAGTCCGTTGACCAGGGAATAGCCCCAGAAGAGCAACTGCGCCGTGCTGGTCTGCAGCCGGTTGATGCCGAAATTCAGGGTCATCACGAAGCCGAGCGGCGCGAGGAAGATCACCCAGCCAAGAAGGGACAGGCCGTGCCCGTTCGGGCTGATCAGCACCTGCATCGCATAGGGCGCGAACAGCATGGCGACGAGGCCCGTGACCAGCACGCCGCTCGCCATATAATTGTAGATCGACAGCATGTAGGATCGCAGGCCCGCGTCATGATCCGCGCGCACCGCGCCGGCGTTGACGCCGCCAAAGCCCGCCGATGTCGAGCGGGGATCCGGCCAATTTGCCATATTCATCGTCTCCTTGCAGCCGGCGCGGATGCCGGCTCAGGCCCCAATATCGGGGATAGCGGAGCGCCTTTCAAGGAAAACCGGTCTGGCGACCGCCCAATGTTCGGCCGATCGGCTGCCGGTCGCGTCGGCACACGAAAAAGGGGCCGGTTTCCCGGCCCCTTCTCGCAGATCACCCGCCTCAAGCGGATGAGCCCTGTTCTTACCGGCCTGCGTTGGGACCGTAGGTGATCTCGACGCGGCGGTTCTGCAGCTCGCGGACGCCGTCGGCGGTCTCGACGCGCAGGTTCGTTTCACCGAAGCCCTTGGTCGTGATCACGCCGTCGGAGATGCCCTTCGAGGTGAGATAGCCCTTGACGGCCGTCGCGCGACGCTCGGAGAGACCCATGTTGTACTTGGGCGTACCCGAGGTGTCGGTGTAGCCGGCCACCATCACATTGGCATTGCCGCAGTTCGCATAAGCCGAAACCGCATTGTCGAGGATCGAGGCGGCATCAGGCGTGATGTCGGCCTTATCCCACTCGAAGAACACGATGTACGGCCCAGGCGCGCACTGCACCACCGGCGGAGGCGGCGGGGGTGGCGGCGGCGGAGGCGGCGGCGGGGGTGGCGGCGGCGGAGGCGGCGGCGGAGGCGGCGGGGGTGGCGGCGGAGGCGGCGGCGGCGGAGGCGGCGCACCGAAATTATAGGCCAGGCCACCCAGCAGGGCGTGCGAGTGGACATCCGTCGACAGCTTCGTGCCGTAGGTGCTCAGCAGCTTCACGTCGGTCTGGACGAAGAAGCGATATTTCAGCGAAACGTCGATCGCCTTGGTGATCGGCGCACGAACGCCGGCAATCAGCTGCCAGGCAAAACCGCTGTCGGAATCGCGCGTGTCGGGAAGCGAGATCTTGGAGCGCGCCACGCCGACGCCGCCGCCGAGGAAGGCTTGCAGGCTGTCATCCTTGCCGAAGTCGACCAGGCCGTTGACCATCGCGCTGTCGACGCGCGTCATGCCGCCGAGGAACGTGCCGCCGACATTGCTGTATGTCGTGGCTTTGTTGTGCGCGTTCTTGTGCGAATATTCCGCTTCAAGCCGGAAGCCGCCGAAATCATAACCGACATTGGTGTCGAACTCATAGCCGGTTTTGTGCGACGTATAGGCGCTCGCTCCCGTCGAGTAGGACGAGGCGGCGCCTTGCACGAACGCAACACCGACATCGCCACCAACATACCAGGATTTGTCCCTGGCCAGCGAGGGAGAGGCCATCGCTGTCGAGGCTAGCGCCATGGCAAGGCCAAGCTTTCGCATTCTATTCCCCTTTCGTAGATCGCAGAATCTGCGGGTTCCCTGTAATCCTGCTGCGTTGCACATGCAAGAGCACCTGAGCAACCGTTACCCAAATGCTGCAGTGAAACAACAACAATTCGAAAGGGTTCCCAAGGAAATCCGGCATCCGACACAACTTTCTCCAAGTCATGTTGCAATCAGGCCATGGGTACGGAGTGCCGCCAACACCGCCGCGATCGTTGCGCGCGCTTCATTGTCGACAGTCGATCCGCCGCCCGGATCCGCAATGGCCGGTTGACGCGCTGCGATCACCCGATCACCCATGACATAATAGCCGTCATCGCGGACATTTCCGTCGATCCAGGCGGAGCCGTCGAACCGCATCTCGAGGCCGCGATCGACAACCCAGGCCCGCCAGCCGACGCCCGGTGTCAGGAAACGCCAGCCGCCCGCTGTCCAGCCGGCGAGCGCGCCGTCCTTGCCGGTCCAGTCGCCGGTTGCCGACGGCGCGACAATCCAGCATTGCCCCGCCACGGGCGTCGACGGGGGCGTTGCCAGGTCCGCGCTTTCCACGACCGGCTGGCTGCCGATGTCGAGCAGCAGCAGCGCCTCGTTATGGCTGAGCTCTTTTTGGGCCTGACCGGCGGCGAGCAGCGGAAGCGCGAGGCGGTCGGTCTGTGTCGAGGTCATGTCTTTCTCCTACGCGGGCCTGCGGCCGTCCGTTCGATGTCAGGAAAGGGCGACGACGAGCGGCCGGCTCGGCCCGAACGTGCCGATCTGGCGGATTTCGAGACTGATCGGCGCCCCGCCCGCCATGGCGAGGTCGCTCGCCCGATCCGCAGCGGCATAGACCCAGGCCGGACCGGTCGTTTCCGCCTCGCGCAGCGGCGCGCCGTCCGCCACGACCGTCACCCGATAGGCTTCGCGTTCCTCGCCGAGCGGTACGTCGGACAGATCGCGCCACGACCAGCCGAGCCGGCTGCGGCGTGTCCAACTCACCTGCAGATCGCCCGATGCCTCGAGCAATTGCGCGTGCACCGGCGAGGGCGGCAGGATGGCGCGCCCGTCGACCGGCCGCACAGCCTCGGCCGGGCTGGTGTCGCCGGATCCGCTCGCGCGGATATCGATCGACTGGCCGATATCCGCCGGCGTCGTGCCGATCATGGCCAGGCGCGCCGGATCGACGAGGACGAAAGCCTCGCCGGCCTCATGTCCGGCCATCGCCCATTCGGTGCCGCGCCAGCCGCGCACCAGCCGCGAGAGGCGATACCGCCCGGGCGAGACCAGGTCCGCCTGACCGAATTGCAGCAGCTCATCGCCCAGCGCGCAGAGATTGGCGCCGAGCACCAGTTCGCTGTCGTCCGCGCCGGCCAGGACATCGTCGCTATCGTCGAGCAGGATGTCGACACTGCCGAGCGCATCGAACATCCATGGCTGTCCCGCCGCGAGCACCGTCGCCGCCTGTCCGATCACCGCGCGCGGTGCCGTCCTGCCGATGGGCTCTGCGACATGGCTGTCGGGATGATAGCGAAACAGCGCGGCGCGGCGCCAGCCGGCGGTCGCGCCAGTCGCCGCGGCATGGACGAGCGGCGTTTCGGCCAGCCCGTCATCGGGCGCGGCCAGTTCGACGACGGCGAGGCTCGTCGGCCCCTGGACGAGATCGGGCGGCAGGACCGGCGAGCCGGAATCGCCGGCGACAGGCGCCACAGCCGTGCCGGAAATCGCGCGCAGCGAGAGCCGCGCCGCCATATCCGCCCATTCCAGCTGGTCGACGATCCATGCGCCCGCTTCCCCCTCGACCGCGACGACGTGGCCCGGCTTGAGATCGAGCGCGGTCCAGCCGCAGGCCCGCAATATGGTCCGCCGCTGCGCCAGCCGCGCCCGCAGCGACCGTCCGGCGAGATCGCGCGCTGTGTCGGCCAACAGGACGGCGGGCAGGTCGATCTCCTCGCTCCGCCGGCCCGGCCCGGGCCGCTGCGCCGATTGCAACCCGACCTGATAGTCACGATCGGGGTCGAAATGGCGAACCGCCAGCTGCGCGGCGACAGCCTCGAGCGGGGCGCGCTGCCTTTCAGCGGGCGGCTCCTCATGCCCGTCCAGCGCGCGAAGCTCGTCCGGCTTTGCCAGCAACCGGTCCGTTTCCGCCCGTTCGACCAAGCTCACGCCGGCCGACTCATAACGCCAGCGCAAGTCATAGGCATCGACCAGCGGCGCCAGCGCCTCGCCGGCGTCATTGCCGTCCGCGGCGTAGCCGAGCAAGACGGGATCGGTGTCGCCGAGAAAACCGACCGCCTGGTCGAGCAGGCCGGACGCGATGGTCGACACGGCCACGGCGCCCGTGTCGGCGATGACCTCCACCGTGAGCGACGGAATGCGGTTGCCAAAATCGGCGAGTTGCAGATCCTCAAGGAGGATGTAGGCGATGCCCCGATAGGCCGGCGCCTGATCGGCCCCCACCGCCGCCGCAATCAACGGATCGACATCCTGTCCCGCCAATCCATTGTAAACGCGAAAGGAACCGACCGGACTCTTGAAGTCCCCCGCCGCGCCGCGCAGCAGGTTCCCGTCGGCCCAGATGCGGCCGATGGCGGCGATCGGGCGCGAGGAGAGCGCTACGGCGAAGCTCGCCGAGTAACTGTAGGAGGTGACGCTCGGCTGGCCCTTGCCACCGCTGGTGCTGCTCGATTCCATGAGGTCCGTCGACCAGATCACGGTTCCGGCGACGCGCATCGTGCCAAAAATCCGGGGTACCGGCGCGCCGTAGCGCGAGGTCTGCACGCTGAGGTCGCTGAGGCGTGGCCCGGCGCGGCCGGCCGGCTTGAGGATCGTCGCATCGGCGACTTGCCCGGCGAGGGCACCGATCGCGCCGCCAATGGGGCCGCCCAAAGCCGTGCCGAGCGCGGTCAAAACCAGTGTCGCCATGGCTTTACTCCACGCGCCAGAGACTGCGGACCGGCGAAGAAGCCGGCATGGGCATCAGCACCACCCGCCCGAGCCCGGCATGGGCATGGACATGGCCCGTTCCGGCACGGATCATGAGATGCACCTGCATCGGGCCGCTCTCCACCAGCAGGATATCGCCGGGCTGTTCTTTTGGGGCAGGCACCAGCCCATTGGCCCGCAGCAGGGTTTCGGCGCGGTCGGCGCTCGTCCCGCGCAGCTGATAGGCGGGCGGTTCGCGCACATCTCGCCCCGCATTGCGCAGCGCGATCAGCGCCAGCCCGACGCAGTCGATGCCGGTACGCGGATCGCGCCCGCGCAGGCGAAAGGGCGTGCCGACCAGGGCCAGCGCCTCGGCCGCGACGCGGGTGCCAATGTTCATGCCTAGGCTCCTGGGTAGCGGGTGAGCAAATCCATGCCCGGCAGGAAGGGCTCGCCGCGAAAGTTCACCGCATTGGCGAAGCGGCCCGAGCAGGTCGCGAGGCGCTTGTCGCAACCCTGGGTCAGCAGGGCCAGCATGCCCGGCGCGACCGCCAGCGGCGGCGGCTCGTCGAGAAAGAGATCGTCGCCGTCCTGATCGACGATCATCTGGCGGATTCCGGCGCACAGCCCCGTCAACCAGCGTAATTCACCAAAGCCATAGAGGCCCGCATCGAGGCCGTCGAAACGCACCCGGTCACCATCGGCCTCGACCAGCGGTGCGACGATCCGGCGCGGGCGCATGTCGACGCCGCAGTCCCTGTCGCCGAGCCGCGCCCGGCAGGTCGGGCTGGTCGTCGGCGCGACGGCCCGGCTGAGCAAATCTCCCAGCCCCTTCAGCGCCACCGAATAGCCGTCGCCGGTCTTCGACACGCTGCCCAGCGTTCCGCGCGCCAGCTCCAGCCAGAGCGTGCCCGGATCGGTCCATTCGGTCAGGCGCAATGTCGCGCTCGCCCCGTCCCAGCGGCCGGCATCGAGATCGCTCTCGCTGATCGCGGCGCTGCTAAGCGCCCCGGCGACCTCGGTCACGTCGGCGCTCGTGTCGCCGCCGCGCAGAATCGCGCTCGGGGTAATGCCGGGCGCGGGCTGGTAGGTCAGCCCCTGCACGTCGAGCGCGCGGTCATGGCTGGTGAG
>Ga0335083_10000857_pt1 | contig 43716 bp, 41 predicted proteins | sample Lox_Sample_42_FD_206716 | JGI IMG/M metagenome (GOLD analysis project Ga0335083, IMG submission 206716) | Soil microbial communities from Loxahatchee National Wildlife Refuge, Florida, United States - Lox_Sample_4.2 | ecosystem: Environmental > Terrestrial > Soil > Wetlands | place: USA...
TGGGGGCTCCTTACTTGCGCGTGCGCGTGCTGCCGCGCACGACCGACTTGCGTGCGGCCACCGCCGTCGTGGGCTTGGCGCGTCGCACGACCGTGTCGTCCTCGACCTCACGCTTGCTGCTGCGTGCAGCCGTCTTTTTCGTGGGCGCGCTTTGCTCTTCCGCCTTCGTCGCCAGCTGGCGCTTGAGCGCCGCTACTTCCGCACGCAGCCCGGCAACCTCATCGGCTTGCGAAGAACGGTTGCCGTCACGCACTTCGCGACGGAGTTCATGCAGGCGCTTGCCAAGGGCTGACACCTCGCTGCGCGTCGGCATGCCAAGTTCGCGACACATCGCCTCCAGCTGCTCCTGCTGGAGTTGCCGCAAGCGACTTTGTGCGTTGACCATCTCGCCATAGACGTGGCGAAACTCTTCGGACAACGCCAGCTTGGCATAGGCATCCTCGGCGCCATCCACCCACAGGTCGTAAAGCGCCTTGAGCGAATCCACCTGGCGCGTGCTGTCCGTCCAGTTGGCCAGCGTGGCCTGCAGCCGTTCCATGCCTTCGCCATTGGCGCGCTGGATCAGCGCCTGGTACTTGCCAGCCCACTCCAGGTATTCCTGCATCGCGGCCGCCAGCGCCTGCTGCTGCAGCTGGCGTTCGCGCGTGTAACCGAATGCGGCGAAGTGTTCGACATCGAACTTCATGCCGGCCACGCCCGACTGTCCGGACTGCAACCACGACTGCCACAGCTGCATGAAGCTGCGCGCCGCCTCGCTGTCGATGGAAGCGAAGGCATGGGCGAATGGTTGTCCCCCCATGCTGGAGAACAGGTTCTGCATCGCCTGCTGCCAGTCGGCCGGCCCCTGACCGAGGCCACTACCCACTGCGCCCTGCATCCACTCGTTGTAACCCTTGAGCGCCGCCATGCTGCGCGCCCACAGATCCTCGCCGGTTCCGGCATGGGCAGCACCAGGTTGGGCGTAGGGAGCCGCCGCTTGCTGTTGCAGGTATCGGGTCCAGGCATCCCAGGACTGCTGTGCCAGCGCCTGGTAATCCTTCAACACGTCACTCGCCTGGTCGACCATGCCCACGTCCTCATTACGCTCTGCGCATCGTAGCAAAAGCACCTTGGGGCGAACGCAAAAACGCCATTACGAAGGCCTCTGGAGCCTCTCGTTCGCCAAGGGCGCGTCAACCCGGCAAAAGTGCTTTGCTACGAGCGTAGCGCGGGTGCTCCAGCGGCCCCACCATCGCAATGAAGGCCCGCGACAAAGGCGCCTGACGACTCTGTGCGCGGCCCTTCCGGAGCACCCTATGGGCGTTCTACGCGCCTATCCGGATTGTGCGGGGGCGACAGTGCACACCCGGACATGGGCGCCAAACCGGAGCCCCAAAAAGCAGAAGCCCGGCATAAGCCGGGCCTCTGTTGCTTGCTGCATCGCAAAAACTTAGGCGTTGGCGCCTTCGTCTTCGGCCACGGCCTTCATGGACAGGCGGATACGGCCCTGCTTGTCCACTTCCAGCACCTTGACCTTGACGATATCGCCTTCCTTCAGCTTGTCGGAGACCTTCTCCACGCGCTCGCTGGAAATCTGCGAGACGTGCACCAGGCCATCCTTGCCCGGCATGATGGTCACGAACGCGCCGAAGTCCATCAGCTTGGCGACCTTGCCTTCGTAGATGCGGCCCGGCTCGACGTCGGAGACGATCTGCTCGATGCGCGCCTTGGCGGCATTGGCAGCCTCACGATTGACCGAAGCGATGATGACGGTGCCGTCGTCGCTGATGTCGATGGTGGTGCCGGTCTCTTCGGTGATCGAGCGGATGGTGGCGCCGCCCTTGCCGATGACTTCGCGGATCTTGTCCGGGTGGATCTTGATGGTGAGCAGGCGCGGGGCGAACTCGCTCATCTCGGTACGCGGCGTGCTGATGACCTTGGCCATTTCGCCGAGGATGTGCAGACGACCACGCTTGGCCTGCTCCAGCGCCACCTTCATGATCTCTTCGGTGATGCCGTCGATCTTGATGTCCATCTGCAGCGCGGAGATGCCATCCGCACTACCGGCCACCTTGAAGTCCATATCGCCGAGGTGGTCTTCGTCACCCAGGATGTCCGACAGCACGACGAAGTCGTTGCCTTCCTTCACCAGGCCCATGGCGATACCGGCCACCGGAGCCTTCAGCGGCACGCCGGCGTCCATCATGGCCAGCGAGGAACCGCACACCGAAGCCATCGACGAGGAACCGTTGGACTCGGTGATTTCCGAGACCACGCGAACCACGTACGGGAACTCTTCGATGGTCGGCTTGACGGCTTGCACGCCACGCTTGGCGAGGCGGCCGTGACCGATTTCGCGACGCTTCGGCGCGCCGAAGCGACCGCACTCACCCACCGAGAACGGCGGGAAGTTGTAATGGAACAGGAACGGATCCTTCGACTCGCCTTCGGGCGCATCGATGATCTGCGCATCGCGCGTGGTGCCCAGCGTGGTCACGACCAGCGCCTGGGTTTCGCCACGGGTGAACAGCGCCGAGCCGTGGGTGCGCGGCAGCACGCCGACGCGGACGGTGATCGGGCGGACGTCATCTAGATTGCGGCCGTCGATGCGGACCTTGGTCTTGAGCACGCCGTCGCGCATGGTGTGGTATTCGAGCTCGGCGAATTCCTTCGACAGCTCGGCCTTGTCCCAGCCCTTGGCTTCGACGTCGGCAGCCAGCGAGGCGAGCACGTCGGCCTTGATGGCGGCGATGGCGTCGCGGCGCTGCAGCTTGTCGCGCACCTGGAAGGCGGTATCCAGCTGGTTGCCAACGGCACCCTTCAGGGCAGCGATGAGCGACTCGTTGCGGGCCGGAGCAGACCAGGCCATGGACGGACGGGCAGCCTCGGTGGCCAGCTCGGCGATGGCACGGACAGCCACCTGCATCTGCTGGTGACCGAACACCACGGCGCCGAGCATCACTTCCTCGGACAGCAGCTTGGCTTCGGATTCCACCATCAGCACGGCGTTGGAGGTACCGGCCACGACCAGGTCCAGCTCCGAAGTCTTCAGCTCGGTGGCGGTCGGGTTAAGCAGGTACTTGCCATTGGCGTAACCGACGCGGGCAGCGCCGATCGGACCCTTGAACGGGATGCCGGCAAGGCTCAGCGCGGCGGACGCACCCAGCATGGCCACGATGTCGCCGTCGACTTCCGGATTCAGCGACACGACCTGCGCGATGACCTGCACTTCGTTCTTGAACTCTTCCGGGAACAGCGGGCGCACCGGACGATCGATCAGACGCGAGGTGAGCGTCTCCTTCTCGGTCGGACGGCCTTCGCGCTTGAAGAAGCCACCCGGGATGCGGCCGGCGGAGTAGAACTTTTCGACGTAGTCGACGGTGAGCGGGAAGAAATCCTGCCCGTCCTTCGCCTTGGCGGCGGCCACCACGGAAACCAGCACCACGGTGCCGCCCATGCTGGCCATGACGGCACCGGAAGCCTGGCGGGCGATTTCGCCCGTCTCCAGCGTGACTTCGTGATTACCGAACTGGAATGACTTGGTTACTTTCGCCACTGTCTTTTCCTGAATTGGGAAGTGCGGCCAGGGATGGCCGCTTCTTGATCTTCGCGTTCACGAATGAACGCAAACATCAACCTTAGCGACGGAGGCCGAGGCGCTCGATGAGGCCCTGGTAACGAGCCAGGTCACGATCCTTCAGGTAGGCAAGCAGGCGCTTGCGCTGATTGACCAGCTTCAGCAGACCACGGCGGGAATGGTGATCCTGCTTGTGCTCTTTGAAGTGGCCGGTGAGGTGGTCGATGCGGGCCGACAGCAAGGCGACCTGCACTTCCGGCGAACCCGTATCGTTCGGCACGCGGCCGAAGTCAGCGATGATCTTGCCGGTCTGTTCTGCGGTAAGGGACATGATTAGCTCTTCCTAAAAAAACGGGTGCGAAGCTTGCGCAACGTCACGCGATGACGTTGCGCAAGCTTCGCCTAGTTGAATGAAAATTCTGAAACAAGCTCCGTATTGTAGCGAGCGGAGGCCAATAACAACAAGACCGTCATGGTGATACGGCATACTGCCCGGTCGATGGCAGGTTGAAACCGCGCACGATGCGCAGCTTGCCGCCGGCGTCCTCGCCCAGGGCCAGCAGGCGACCGTCGTCGGCAAATACGGCGAACTGGCCCGCCATCGGAGCCTCCAACGCAATCTGCTGCCCCTGTGAGACGGCGAGACTGCGCGCAACATCCAGATGCAGGGCCGGCAGGTCAGACAGGCCGGCCGATACCGGCAGCAAGGTCGCCAACAAGGCCTCGTCGCCCTGCCCGGCCAATTCCCGCAACTGCTCCAGGGTCACCATGGCCGGCTCCCTGAACGGCTCGACCCACAGGCGGCGCAAGCCTGTCAGGTGGGCACCACAGCCGAGGTCCTCACCCAGGTCGACGGCCAGGCTGCGCACATAGGTGCCCGAGCCGCACTCGACGTGCAGGGTAAGCGTGTCCCCGCTACGCGACACCAGATCGAGCCGATTGACCTCCACTTCGCGCGCAGGCACATCAATCGCCTCGCCGCGGCGGGCTTTCAGATAGAGCCGCTCGCCATCGCGCTTGATCGCCGAATAGGCGGGCGGCACCTGGGTGATGCGGCCGCGCAGCTTGGCCAGGGCCTGCTCGATGGCCTCGTCCGTCAGGGCCGGGACGGGGCGTTCCTGCACGATCTCGCCTTCGAGATCGGCCGTGCTGGTGGTGACGCCCAAGCGACATTCGGCCAGATAGGCCTTGCGTGAACCCAGCAGCATGCCGGCGATCTTGGTGGCCTCACCCAGGCACAGTGGCAACAGGCCGGTGGCGAGCGGGTCGAGTGCGCCGGTGTGGCCGCCCTTCTCCGCCCTGAAAATACTCTTGCGCACGACCTGCAGGGCCTGGTTGGAACTCAGGCCCAGCGGTTTATCCAGCAGCACGATGCCGTGCAGATCGCGAAAACGTATCTGCCGCTTCATCAGTCCTCAGCGCTTTCCTCGCCCGGCGTCGCGGTACGCGCGCTGTCCTCTCGCAACAGGCTTTCGATGCGCTCACCCTTGTCGACCGAGTCGTCGTACTTGAAGCGCAGCTCCGGTACTCGACGCAGGCGCATGCTGCGCGACAGGGAACGGCGAAATTCCACCGCCAGTTCCTTCAGAGCCTTCATGGCCTCGGTGGAACGCTCCGGCTGCAGGGCCGTGACCCACACCGTGGCCCAGTCCAGATCGCGGGTGACCTCCACATCCGACACGCTCACCGAAGGCAGGCCATGGTCGCGCACGGCTGCATGGACCAGCAGGCCCAGTTCGCGGCGCAGTTCGGCACCGACGCGGTCGGTACGCTTGAAATCGCGTGAAGGCATGACGCACTCCTTTAGTTCTTGCGTTCATCCGTGGACGCGATGGTCAAAAAGCGGTCATCCATGGCCGCACTCTCCTATTTGGGACCCGCCAGCCGGCCAGCCCCGAAAAACGAAGCGAGCGATGTGGATATCCACACCGCCCGCCGGGAAAACACCACTGAGGGTCATCGACCTGCCCAAGGCAGGCCGATAGCCATTACAGCGTGCGGGCCACCTCGATACGCTCGAAGCATTCGATCTGGTCGCCGACCTTGACGTCGTTGTACTGCTTCACAGCGATACCGCATTCCATGCCGTTGCGTACTTCGTCGACCAGGTCCTTGAAGCGACGCAGCGATTCTAGTTCGCCCTGGAAAACCACCGTGTTGTCGCGCAACACGCGGATCGGCTTGCTGCGCTTGACCGTGCCTTCGACGACCATGCAACCGGCCACCGCACCGAACTTGGAACTGCGGAACACTTCGCGCACCTGGGCGATGCCGATGATCTCTTCGCGCACTTCCTTGCCCAGAAGACCCGAAGCAGCCTGCTTCACCTGGTCGATCACGTCATAGATGATCGAGAAGTAACGGACATCCAGACCCGAGGTGTCGATCACCTTGCGGGCCGACGCATCGGCACGCACGTTGAAGCCGATCACCAGCGCCTTGGAGGCAGCGGCGAGCGTGGCATCGGACTCGGTGATGCCGCCGACGCCGGCCGCAATCACGTTGACCTTCACGTTCTCGTTGCCGATCTGGCTGAGCGATTCGCGCAGCGCCTGCACCGAGCCCTGCACATCGGCCTTGACCAGGATGTTGAGCGTCTGCTGCTGGCCCTGACCCATCTGGGCCATGATGTCCTCAAGGCGATTGGCCTTGCTGACCATGCGCGTTTCGCGACGCTTGAGCTGACGCTCGGCCGCCACTTCACGGGCAAGGCGCTCATCGGCAACCACCACGAAGTCGTCACCCGATTCCGGCACGCCGGACAGACCCAGCACCTGCACCGGAATGGACGGACCAGCTTCCTGCACGGTCTTGCCGCTCTCGTCGATCAGCGCGCGCATGCGGCCGTACTCGATGCCGCAGACGACGAAGTCGCCACGCTTGAGCGTGCCCTGCTGCACCAGCACGGTCGCCACCGGACCGCGACCGCGATCCAGGCTGGACTCGATCACCACGCCCGAAGCCGGACCGTCTTCAACGGCGGTGAGCTCCATCACCTCGGCCTGCACCAGGATCGCGTCGAGCAGCTCGTCGATGCCCATGCCGGTCTTGGCCGAGATCGGCACGAACGGCGTGTCACCACCCCACTCTTCCGGAATCACTTCCAGGTTGCCGAGGCCCTGCTTGACGTGGTCGGGGTTGGCGTCCGACTTGTCCATCTTGTTGAGTGCCACGATCAACGGCACCTTGGCGGCACGCGCATGCTGCACGGCTTCCGCCGTCTGCGGCATCACGCCGTCGTCGGCCGCAACCACCAGCACCACGATATCGGTGGACTGGGCGCCACGGGCACGCATGGACGTAAACGCCGCGTGGCCTGGGGTATCCAGGAACGTGATGACGCCCTTGGGCGTTTCCACGTGGTACGCACCGATGTGCTGGGTGATGCCACCGGCTTCGCCCGAGGCGACCTTGGTGCGGCGGATATAGTCGAGCGTCGAGGTCTTGCCGTGATCGACGTGGCCCATGATGGTGACCACGGGCGGACGCGGCTTCTTCTCGCCTTCCAGCTCGGCATTCTGAGTGTGCGCGGCCAGCGCGGCCTCCGCGTTGTTCTCGCTTGCGGCCACGGCCTTGTGGCCGAGTTCCTCGATCACCAGCACAGCGGTGTCGTGATCGATGGTCTGGTTGATGGTGGCCATCACGCCCATCTTGAACAGGGCCTTGACCACTTCCGAACCCTTGACCGCCATCTTGTTGGCGAGATCGGCGACGCTGTTGTTGTCGCCCACCACCACTTCACGCACGACGGCGGCCGTCGGGCGAGTGAAGCCATGCGGGCCACTGGAAGCCTGCGAGATCCCGCGCGATGTGTCGCGGCTCGGGCCTCGACCAGCCTTGCCGCCACGCTTGTTGTTCGAACGGCGTGCCCGGTCGGCGTCGCTCAGGTGCATTTCGCCGGCTGCGAAACGCTTGCCGCCCGGACCTTCGTCCTTTTCGCGGGCATAGCGCGTCTTGTTGCCTGCAACAGCGGCAGCGGCAGCCGTAGCAGCTGCGGCGGGCGCAGGAGCAGCGGCAGGCGCGGGTGCTGGCGCCGGGGCGGGGGTAATGACCTTCTTTTCGCGACGGCGCGGCTCGTGGATGCGCGGCACGATCATGCCCAGCGAGCTGTGATCGATGCGCTGCACCGCGGCCTCGGCTGGCGCTGCCTTTTCGCTAGCCTCGACCGGCGCCGGGGCCGGCTCGGCGACGATAGCCTCGTCCGCTGCGACGCGCTGGGCCTGTTCGTGGGCCTGCGCAGCCGCCTCCGCTTCCGCGGCCTGCTGGCGACGCTGCTCTTCCTCGGCTTCGCGCTCGCGCTGGGCTTCGGCATCGCGCTGGCGTGCCTCTTCCTGGCGGCGATGGTCCGCTTCCAGGCGTTCGTTTTCCTCGTGGTCGCGCTGCTGCTGCGATTCCTGCAGCTTGCGCACGGCGTCTTCGCGCTCGACATCGCTGCCGGCTTCTTCGGCAATGACGCTACGCTTGACGTAGGTGCGCTTGGCGCGGACTTCGACGTTCACCGTCTTGGCGCCCGCAGCGCCACGGGCGCCTGGCGTGGCCACCTTCAGCTCGCTCACCTTGCGGCGCTTGAGCGTGATCTGACGCGGTGAGCTGTCATCCGATTCGGTGGCGGCGAGTTCACTCTTGCCGTGCGTGCGGCGCAGAAACCCCAGCAGCTTCACCTTTTCGGTGCTGCTGATGAGCTGCTCCGGATCGGAGAATTTCATACCGGCTTCGCCCAGCTGCCCAAGCAGCTTGTCTTCCGGCATGCCAAGTAGCTTGGCAAGTTGTTTAATCGTTACGTCAGACATCGTGTTCTTTCTCCGCCGTTCCCGCGCTAGGCCATGCAGTCACATCCACATGGGCCACCTCCATCCTTGGTGGAAGGCGTCTCAGCCCTCCTCGGCGCGCCCTTCCAGGGCGCGGCCGACCGCGGTTAGCCGCCTTTCTCCAGACGCTCGATCATCGGCGCGCGTGCAGCCATGATCAGCGCGGCAGCGCGATCTTCGTTCATACCATCGATGTCGATCAGGTCGTCGACCGCAAGGTCCGCCAGATCGTCCACCGTCACCACTTCACGAGCCGCCAGCGCGTACGCGGTGGCTTCATCCATGCCCGGCAGATGCAGGAGTTCGTCCGACGGCTGGTGCTCGTCGATGCCCTCCTCAACCGCCAGTGCTTCGGTTAGCAGCGCGTCGCGGGCGCGGGCGCGCAGCTCTTCGACGATGTCCTCGTCGAAACCTTCGACCGCCAGCAGCTCGGCGCTGGGCACATAGGCAATTTCTTCGACGCTGGAGAAGCCTTCCTGTACCAGGATATTGGCGATTTCCTGGTCCACTTCCAGCTTGTCCATGAACAACTGGCGCGCAGACTCCTGCTCGGCCTCGCTCTTGGCGGCAACCTGGTCCTGCGTCATCACGTTGAGCTGCCAGCCAGTGAGCTTGCTGGCCAGGCGCACGTTCTGGCCACCGCGACCAATAGCCTGGGACAGCTTGTCCTCGGCCACAGCGATGTCCATCGAGTGCTTTTCCTCGTCCATGATGATGGACTGCACCTCGGCCGGCGCCATGGCATTGATGACGTACTGCGCCTGGTTTTCATGCCACAGGATGATGTCGACACGCTCGCCGTTGAGCTCATTGGACACTGCCTGCACGCGCGAACCGCGCATGCCGATGCAGGCACCGATGGGATCAGTGCGGGTATCGTGCGCGACCACGGCGATCTTGGCGCGGTCGCCCGGATCGCGGGCGCAACCCTTGATCTCGACCAGGCCCTGGCCCACTTCCGGCACTTCGAGCTTGAACAGCTCGATCATGAATTCGGGCGCGGCACGCGACACGAACAGCTGAGGACCGCGGGCTTCCGAACGCACTTCGTACAGATAACCGCGGACGCGATCGCCGACTCGGGCCGATTCACGCGGAATGGTCCTGTCGCGCGGGATAAAGGCCTCGGCGTTGCTGCCCAGGTCCAGATAGACGTTGCCGCGTTCGACACGCTTGACGATGCCGGTGACCAGCTCGCCCACGCGCTCCTGGAACGCATCGACCACCTGCTGGCGCTCGGCTTCGCGAACGCGCTGCACGATGACCTGCTTGGCGGCCTGCGCGGCGATGCGACCGAACTCGGCGTTCTCGATCTGGGTTTCGATGAACTCGCCGACCTGCGCGTCTTCGCGCTCGTCGAGGCCATCCATCAGGCGCACCTGGTGGAACGGCGATTCCATCTCGCCGTCGTCGGCGATGATTTCCCAGCGACGGAAGGTTTCGTAATCGCCCGTATGGCGATCGATGGACACGCGAATATCCGGATCTTCGTCCGGATAGCGCTTTTTGGCCGCGGAGGCGAGCGCCGCTTCCATGGCCTGGAAAATCACTTCGCGCGGCACGCCCTTTTCGTTGGCAACCGCGTCAACCACCAGCAAAAGTTCTTTGCTCATTGCAGCAACTCCGTAGACGCCATCGGCGCCGCATCGGTTTCGATGGATTTACTTCTTCGGGGCCTTCTTGCCCGGAACATTCTTGCCCGGCTTGGGCTGCGGCACGTAACCGAGCGCCACCCAATCCGGCACGACGCGTGCGCTTTCCACGGCGTCATGGTCGAACTCGAAGGTCTTGCCTTCGGCCTCCAGCGAGATCCTCTCGCCCTCGACCGACACTACCTTGCCGCGCAGGCGGCGACGCCCTTCCAGGGGCGCCTTGAGCAAAAGCTTCACTTCCGTCCCCGCCACCTTGGCAAACTGCGCCGCGGTGAAAAGCGGGCGATCAATGCCTGGCGAAGAAACTTCCAATACATACTGGCCGGGGATCGGATCCTCAACGTCAAGCATGGCAGACAGCTCGCGGCTCGCCGCCTCGCAGTCGTCCACATTGACCTCGCGGCCTTCCACATCCAGGTAAACACGCAGGGTACTCTGCCCCTGCGACGGGGAGAACTCCACGCCGATGCATTCCAGCCCCAGATCGGCCAGAATTTCGGTGAAGCGTTGTGCCAGTGCGTGCGTATCCATGATCTGCCTACCGTTACCGTCGCCAGAAACAAAAAATGGGCTCTAGCGGCCCATTCCCTGCTCTTGTACAAGAGCGTCCTCGCCGATGTCCCGACCCATCCAGACTCTTCCGGGGCACTTCACGCGCAGCATCGAAGCTGCCTGTGACACAAGTGCGACGCTTCCTTGCGCCCAACAAAAAAGCCTCACGAGGAGGCTTTCTTGTTCTAAGAAAGATCTGGTAGCGGGGGCAGGATTCGAACCTGCGACCTTCGGGTTATGAGCCCGACGAGCTGCCAGACTGCTCCACCCCGCATCAGAGTCCAGAAATATTAGCGAGATGGCCGATTTCTTGCAAGCCTTTTCGCGAAATTATTTCAATTCAACCGTGCCGATCACGCATGACGGACAGATCCGCCACGCGGTTCATCAGCCAACAAACACACGCTGACACCAGCCGAACAACGGGCCCCAGGCAAGGCCTAGCACCAGCAGCGCGAGCACGTTCAACGACAGCACCAGACGGACAGAAATATCGCCCTGCAGGCGGATTTCGGTGCCTTCCACCGGCTTGTCGAAGTACATCACCTTGACCACGCGCAAGTAATAGTAAAGGCCAATGATGGCAAACACGGCGCCGACGAGGGCCAGCCACAGGAAGCCGGCGTGGATCGCGGCCTGCAGCACCAGCAGCTTGGCGAAGAAGCCGAACAGCGGCGGCACGCCGGCCAGCGAAAACATCACCAGCATCATCAGGAACGCAGCCCAGGGCGAGCGCTGGTTGAGGCCCTTGAGGTCGTCGATCTCCTCGCACTCAAAGCCTGCGCGGGCCAGGGCGAGAATCACGCCGAAGGCCGCCGCACTCATCAGGGCATAGCTGATGGCGTAGAACAGCGACGCGGCAAAACCCTCGGGGGTGGGATTGACCAGGCCCAACAGCAGGTAGCCCATGTGCGAGATGGTCGAGTACGCAAGCAGGCGCTTGAGGTTGCTCTGCACGATGGCGACGATGTTGCCGATGGCCAGCGAAACCACCGCCAGGCAGGCCAGCATCATCTGCCAGTGCTGGGACATCTCACCCAGACCCGAATCCAGCAGGCGATAGGCCATGCCAAACGCCGCCAGCTTGGGGGCCGAGCCGATGAAGATGGTTACCGCTGTCGGCGAGCCCTGGTAAACGTCCGGAATCCACATGTGGAACGGCGCGGCACCCAGCTTGAAACCGATACCCACGATCATGAAGATCAGGCCGAACACCAGCAGGTGCGGCATGCCGGTATGGGTGGCGGCCGTGTGCAGGTGCGCCAGATCCAGCGTGCCGGTGGCACCGTAGACCATCGACATGCCGTACAGCAGCATGCCCGAGGCGAGCGCACCCAGCACGAAGTACTTGATCGCCGCTTCCGATGACAGGCGCGAATCGCGGTTCAACGCCACCAGCGCATACGAGGACAGCGTCAGCTGTTCAAGACCGAGGTACACGGTGATCAGGTTGCCGGCCGAAACCAGCAGCATGATGCCGATCACCGCAAAAATGGTCAGCGTGTAGAACTCACCGACGAACAGCTTGCGGTCGATCAGGTAGGGCTTGGCGTAGACGAACACCAGCGCCGTGCTGAGCAAGGCAAACACCTTGAGCACTTCGGACACGCCGTCGCGCACGAACATGCCGGAGAACGCGGTGACAGGCTGGCTGGGCTGGCCTTCCACAACGAGGTAGATGCCCACCAGCAGCACCGCGATCGACAGCCAGTGCAGCATCGGGCGCTGCTCGGCTTTCATGAAGGCATCCAGCAACAGCAGCAAGCACGCCGCCGCCACCAGATACAGCTCCGGCAACAGGATCAGAAGGTCATTGAAATTCGGCATGATCAGTCAGTCCTGCTTAGATCTTGTGGTTGCCAAGCTGCGTGACCAGCTGCGAGACCGAGGTATCCATCAGCTGCACCAGCGGATGCGGCCAGACGCCCAGCATCAGCACCGCAGCGGCGAACGCGCCGAGAACAAACCATTCACGGCCATTGATGTCCTTCATCTCGGCCACGTGCGGATTGGTGATGTCGCCCCACAGCACGCGCTTGACCATGTATAGCGTGTAAGCCGCGCCGATGATCAGGGTGAAGGCGGCGAAGAACGCGATCCATGCATTGGCCTGGAAGCTGGCCAGGATCACCTGGAATTCGCCCACGAAACCGCTGGTGCCCGGCAGGCCGCTGTTCGCCATCGCAAACAGCACGTAGAAGAAGCCGAACCACGGCATCACGTTGATGACGCCGCCGTAATCCTTGATCTGTCGTGTGTGCATGCGGTCATACAGCACGCCGATGCACGAGAACATCGCGCCCGACACGAAGCCGTGCGAAATCATCTGCACCATGGCGCCCTGCATGCCCAGCTTGGCGGCATCCACGTTGCCGGCCCCGCGCACCAGCATGAAGGCGATGAAGATACCCAGGGTGACGAAGCCCATGTGCGCCACGGACGAATACGCCACCAGCTTCTTCATGTCTTCCTGCACCAGCGCGATGTAGCCGATGTAGACCACCGCGATCAGGCTCAGTCCGATCACCACCCAGGCATAGGCCTCGGAGGCATCGGGAACGATCGGCAGCGAGAAGCGCAGGAAACCGTAGCCACCGATCTTCAGCATCACCGCGGCCAGCACCACCGAACCGCCGGTCGGCGCCTCGACGTGGGCGTCCGGCAACCAGGTGTGCACCGGCACCATCGGCACCTTCACCGCGAAGGCGATGAGGAAGGCGAAGAACAGCCAGGTCTGCTCCTTCATACTCAAAGGCAGTGCGGCCAGCGTGGCCAGGTCGAACGAGCCGGCCTTCAGGTACAGGTAGATCAGGCCCACCAGCATGAAGATGGAGCCGAAGAACGTGTAGATGAAGAACTTCAGCGTGGCATACACGCGACGCGGGCCACCCCAGACACCGATGAGGATGAACATCGGGATCAGCATGGCTTCAAAGAACACGTAGAACAGCAACGCGTCGGTGGCGCAGAACACGCCGATCATCAGGCCTTCGAGCACCAGCATGGCGGCCATGTACTGGTGCGGATTGACCTGGATGACGTCCCAGGCACCCACGATGACCAGAATGCCCACGAAGGTGGTCAGCAGGATCAGGGCAATCGAGATGCCATCCACGGCCAGTGCGTAATGCACGTTGAGGCCGGCGATCCAGAGGTGGTCTTCTACCATCTGCTTGGCGGCATCGGCCGAGTTGTACTGCGGCAGCAGGTAGAGGCTCACCGCGAAGGTGGCGATGGCCACCAGCAACGAGATCCAGCGCGCGGCGTTGGGCCGGCTGGATCCGGCGAGCAGCACGGGGATGGCTCCCAGGATGGGAAGCCAGATCAGCAGGCTGAGCAAATGATTGAACATGGAGCAGGTTCCCTTATTGCCCGACCAGCCAATACCCGCCGAGCAGCAGGATAAGGCCGAGAATCATCGCGAAGGCGTAGTGATAGAGATAACCGGATTGCAGGCGGCGCATGCCACCGGCGATGCGATCCACCAGACCCGCCGAACCATCGACCAGCACGCCGTCGATCACCGCCGCGTCACCGCCCTTCCACAGGGCCCGACCCAGCGCCATGCCACCACGGGCGAAGACGATGTAGTACACCGCATCGAACCAGTATTTGTGGTTCAGCAGGTTGTAGATCGGCTTGAGCGCGGTCTTGATGCGATCGGCCACGGACGGGTTGAACAGGTAGATGTAGGTCTGGATGGCGAACGCAGCGGCCACCAGCCAGAACGGCAGCTGGGTGAAGCCGTGTAGGGCCATCGATGCCGCACCGTGGAATTCCTTGCCGATCTCGCCGAGGACGTTGTTCGCCTCGTTGACGTGGATCGCACCGCCAAACCAATCGCCGAACAGCATCGGCTGGATCGCGAAGAAGCCAACGAGCAGCGACGGAATCGCCAGCAGCACCAACGGCAGCGTGACCACCCACGGCGTCTCATGCGGCGTCTCGTGCATGATGCCCGCCTCGTGATGGCCGTGGTGGTCCTTGTGCTCCACGTGATGGCCGTGGCCATGATCGTGGACCACCGTGAAGCGCTCCTTGCCGTGGAAGGTCAGGTACATCTGGCGGAACGTGTACAGCGCCGTCACAAAGGCACCGGCCATCACACAGAAGTAGGCGTAACCCGAGCCCCAGCGATGCGACTCGCCCACGGCCTCGATGATCGCGTCCTTCGAATAGAAGCCCGCGAAGAACGGCACGCCGCACAACGCCAGTGAGCCGATCCACATGGTGATCCAGGTGATCGGCATGTACTTGCGCAGGCCGCCCATGTAGCGCATGTCCTGCTCATGGTGCATGGCGATGATCACCGAACCCGCACCGAGGAACAGCAGCGCCTTGAAGAAGGCATGGGTCATCAGGTGGAACACGGCGCCGGAGTAAGCCGACACACCCAGTGCCACCGTCATGTAGCCCAGCTGCGACAGCGTGGAATACGCCACCACGCGCTTGATGTCGTTCTGCACGATGCCGATCAGGCCGGTGAACAGCGCGCCGGTGGCGCCGATGAGCATCACGAAGCTCAGCGCGGTCTCCGACAGCTCGAAGATCGGCGACATGCGCGCGACCATGAAGATGCCGGCGGTCACCATCGTCGCGGCGTGGATCAGAGCTGAGATCGGGGTCGGGCCCTCCATCGAGTCCGGCAACCACACATGCAGCGGCACCTGGGCCGATTTGCCCATGGCACCGATGAACAACAGGATGCAGATCACCGTCGCGGCATCCCAGTGGGTGTTCTGCGTGATCTGCAGGGTCTTGCCCACCAGGGTCGGCGCGGCCGTGAACGCCGTGGCGTAGTCCAGCGTGCCCAGGAAATACAGCACGCCCGCGATGCCAAGCAGGAAGCCGAAGTCGCCGACGCGGTTGACCAGGAAGGCCTTAAGGTTGGCGAAGATCGCCGTCGGGCGCTTGTACCAGAAGCCGATCAGCAGGTACGACACCAGGCCCACCGCTTCCCAGCCGAAGAACAGTTGCATGAAGTTGTTGCTCATCACGAGCATCAACATCGAGAAGGTGAACAGCGAGATGTAGCTGAAGAAGCGCTGGTAGCCCGGGTCCTCATGCATGTAGCCGATGGTGTAGATGTGCACCAGCAGCGACACGAAAGTGACCACCACCATCATCATGGCGGTGAGGCGATCGACCAGGAAGCCCACGTGGGCGTTGTACTTGCCGATCTCGAACCAGGTGTAGATGTTCTGGTTGTAGACCGGGGCACCGCCGGCGGTGAGCTGGTACAGCACGTAGAACGACAGGCCGCAGGCAATCGCCACGCCGAGGATGGTCGCGGTGTGCGAGCCGGCGCGGCCGATGATGCGACCGAGGAAGCCCGCCAGCAGGCAGCCGACGAGCGGCGCCAGAGCGATGGTCAGCAAAATGGAGGTAGACAGTTCCATCGGCTCAGCCCTTCATGCTGTCGATTTCGGCGACATTGATGGTGCTGCGGTTGCGGAACAGCAGGACCAGGATCGCCAGGCCGATGGCGGTTTCCGCCGCGGCCACGGTGAGGATGAAGAACACGAACACCTGCCCCGCCACGTCGCCCAGGAAGCGGGAGAAGGCCACGAAGTTGATGTTGACGGCGAGCAGCATGAGCTCAATCGACATCAGCAGCACGATCACGTTCTTGCGGTTGATGAAGAGGCTGGCCAGGGCGATGCTGAAGAGCACCGCGCCGAGCACGATGAAATGGGCGAGCGTGATCATGGGGTGGTCTCCTTGCCCGCTTCCGGCTGGGGCGCGGCGGGCACTTCCGCCGCCATCTTCACCACGCGGATGCGGCTGGTTGCCTTGACGCGAACCTGCTGCGAGGCCTGCTGGTGACGCACGCCGGTGCGATGACGCAGGGTCAGCACCACGGCAGCGACAACGCCCACGGTCAGGATCAGCGCGGCGATCTCGAACGGCAGCAGGAACTGGGTGTACAGCGCATGGCCCAGCCACTCAGTGTTGGACATGCCCGCCACGGTGGCCGGGTTCGCACCCATTACCGCCTCATGCATGGCGCGCACGCCGATCAGTCCGAGCATTTCGCCCAGCATGATCAAAGCCACGATGATGCCCACCGGCAGGAACTTGATGAAGCCTTCCCGGACATTTTCCTTGTCGATGTCCAGCATCATCACCACGAACAGGAACAGCACCATCACCGCGCCCACGTAGACCACGATGAGGGCAATGGCGAGGAACTCCGCTTCGGCCAGCAGCCAGATGCAGGCCGTGCTGAAGAAGGTGAGCACCAGCGACAGCACGGCATGCACCGTGTTGCGCAGGGTGATCACGCCCAACGCTGCCACCACGGTCACCGTGGCGAATGCGTAGAAGCAGACGAGTTGGAACACAGAAGGATCGATCACAGTAGTGTCCTCAACGGTACGCGGCATCTTGGGCGCGAGCCGCGGCGATGTCCGCTTCGAAGCGGTCGCCGATGGCCAGCAGCTGCGGCTTGGTCACCACGTTCTCGCCACGCTGCTCGAAGTGGTATTCATGGATGTGCGTCTCGACGATCGAGTCGACCGGGCAGCTCTCTTCGCAGAAGCCGCAGAAGATGCACTTGAACAGGTCGATGTCGTAGCGCGTGGTGCGGCGCTGGCCGTCGCTTTCGCGCGGTGCCGAATCGATGGTGATGGCAAGCGCCGGGCACACTGCCTCGCACAGCTTGCATGCAATGCAGCGCTCTTCGCCGTTGGCGTAGCGACGCAACGCATGCAGACCACGGAAGCGATTGGACTTGGGGATGTGCTCCATCGGGTAGCGCATCGTGTACTTCGGGCTGAACATGTAGCGCATGGTCAGGGCCATGCCCTTGAACAGCTCGATGAGCAGCAGGCTCTTGAAATAGTGAGTAACGCGGGACATGGTTCTCTTCAGCCTCCCGTGCCGACGGTGACCCAGCCGAAGTACTTCATGCAGCCGGCGACGAGGACCCAGACGATGGTGATGGGGATGAACACCTTCCAGCCCAGACGCATGATCTGGTCATAGCGGTAGCGCGGGAAGCTGGCGCGGAACCACAGGAAGAGGAATGCGAAGAAGAACACCTTGGCAAACAGCCACAGGATGCTGGCGTGTCCCAGGAAACCCCACGAGGCCGGCAGCGGCGACAGCCAGCCGCCCATGAACAGGATCGGGGCCAGGAAGCTGATCAGGATCATGTTGGCGTATTCGGCCAGGAAGAACAGCGCGAAGGCAGAGCCCGAATATTCCACGTGGAAACCGGCGACGATTTCCGACTCGCCTTCCGCCACGTCGAACGGCGCGCGATTGGTTTCCGCCACGCCCGCGATGAAGTAGATGATGAAGACCGGCAGCAGCGGCCACATGAACCAGTCGCCGATGCCCTTGCTGCCCGCCTGGGCATGCACGATGTCGGTGAGGTTCAGCGACCCCGCCAGCACCAGCACGCAGACCAGGCACAGGCCCATCGCCAGTTCGTAGGAGATGACCTGCGCGGCCGAACGCATGGCACCGAGCAGTGCGTAACGCGAATTGGACGCCCAGCCGGCGAGGATGATGCCGTACACACCCAGCGAGGTCATCGCCAGCAGGTAGAGCACGCCGGCGTTGATGTTGGCCAGCACCATCTGGTCGTTGAACGGGATCACCGCCCACGCGGCCAGCGCCGGCACCAGCGCCAGCATCGGCGCGAGGTAGTACAGGACCTTGTTTGCGCTGGTCGGAAGGATCACTTCCTTGAGCAGAAGCTTGACCACGTCCGCGAAGGCCTGCAGCAGGCCGAAGGGACCGATCTTGTTGGGCCCCATGCGCACGTGCATCCAGCCGATGACCTTGCGCTCCCACCACACATACATGGCCACCGCGATCACCAGCGGCAGGACGATGCACAGGATGTAGACGATTGGCCAGATGATCTGGTTGAGGATCTGTTCGCCCATGTGCTTTACGCCTTGCTCAGGGTGAGGGCCGCGCCGTACGGCGGCAGCGTGACAGTGTCGTCGTGCGCGGCTTCGATCCAGGCGGCGCCATCGGGCACGCTCGCATCGATCACCAGCGGAAGCACCGCATGCGCGATGCGGACCGAGGCACCCTCGCCCAAGCCCAGGCGCTGTGCTTCGTCAGCGTTCACGCGTACCGCCGGTGCGCGGTTCAGCGGATGCTTGCTGAGCGCCGTGGCGCGGCGAAGCACGGCGTCGGTGCGATAGATCGGCCAAGTGGCGAGGCGCGTCAGGCCCGAAGCCGACGGACGCGATGCCAGCTCGGCGCGCGACTGATGGCCACGATCGCTGATGCCTTCGCGCAAACCGGCGAGATCATCGAACTCGAAACCTGCCACCTTGAGCACGCCGCCCAGTGCACGCAGCACCTTCCAGCCCGGACGCGCTTCGCCTGGCGCCCTGGAACCGGCCGCCACGCTCTGGGCGAGACCATCGACGTTCACCAGCGTGCCATCGTTTTCCGGCAGCAGCGCGATCGGCAGGATCACGTTGGCCACCTCGCGCAGCGCGGGGCTGGCGTAAGCGGAGAACGCCACGACCTGCTGGGCGCCCTTGAGCGCATCGAGCAGCGCGGCACCGTCTGCAAAGTCCTGCGGCTCGACGCCGTACAGCACGTAAGCCTTGCGCGACTGGGTCAGCATGGCCTGAGCATCGAGGCCGCCATTGCCCGGCAGCACACCGACCTTGGCCAAGCCCACGGCATTCGCGCCCACCGGCAGCTCGTTGTAGGCCGCACCGGTGGCTTCCGCGATGAAGCGGGCCACGGCACGCAACCACGACGCCTGCGGATGGGTAACTGCCGCCTCGCCAAGGATGACGACGGCGCTGCCGCTCTTCATCGCGGCGATCGCGTCCTTGTCACCCTGGTCGGACGAGGCACCGTCGATGGCCGAAGCCAGCGCGGACGGTGCGCTAGCACCGCTTTCGACGGCCGCCCTGGCCAGCGACAGCAGCGCATCGATCAGCGCCTGCGGCGCCACGATGGCTTCGCCGGCCAGCGCATAGTTGAAGTTGAAGCTCGCCGGATTGACGGCGTAGACCTTGGCGCCCTTCTTCACCGCCTGATGAATGCGATGATTGAGCAGCGGCATCTCGTGACGCAGGTCCGAGCCTACCAGCAGCGCGGCCTTGACCTTGTCCAGCTCGGCCACCGGCTTGGCGAACGCCACCGCAGCGGCATTGTCGGCGAAATCGAGCTGGCGCACGCGATGGTCGACGTGGGCGCTGCCCAGTCCACGGGCCAGGCGCACCAGCAGGTCGCCTTCCTCGTTGGTGGTAGCCGGATGCACCAGCACGCCCAGGTCGCTGCCCGGCACCGCCTTCAGCGATTCCACGGCCGCGCCCAGCGCGTCTTCCCAAGTGGTGGTCTGCCACTGGCCGTTGCGCTTCACCTGCGGCGCACTTACGCGATCGGCGGCGTAAAGACCCTGGTGACTGTAGCGGTCGCGGTCGGACAGCCAGCACTCGTTGATCGATTCGTTATCCCGCGGCACCGTGCGCAGTACTTCCCCGCGGCGCGTGTGCAGCCACAGGTTGGAGCCCAGTGCATCGTGGTAGGCGACGGACGGCTTGGCGATCAGCTCCCAGGCGCGCGCCTGGTACTGGAACGGCTTGTTGGTCAGCGCGCCGACCGGGCAGACGTCGATGATGTTGCCCGACAGCTCCGTCTCGATCGTCTTGCCGATATACGTGCCGATCTGCAGGTTGTCGCCACGGCTCATGCCGCCCAGCTCGTAGGTACCGGCGATTTCGCTGGTGAAGCGCACGCAGCGCGTGCACTGGATGCAGCGGGTCATCTCGGTGGCGACCAGCGGGCCGAGGTTTTCGTCCGCGATGGTGCGCTTGCGCTCGGTGTAACGCGACACGCTGCGGCCGTAGCCCAGCGCGACGTCCTGCAGCTCGCACTCGCCACCCTGATCGCAGATCGGGCAATCCAGCGGGTGGTTGATCAGCAGGAATTCCATGACGTCCTTCTGATACTTCAGGGCGACGTCGGTGCGGGTCTTCACCTTCATGCCTTCGGCCACCGGGGTGGCGCAGGCCGGCTGCGGCTTGGGCATGGGCTTGCCGCCCATCTCCACTTCCACCAGGCACATGCGGCAGTTGGCGGCGATGGGAAGCTTGCGGTGATAGCAGAAACGCGGAATCGACACGCCAATGGCGTCGGCCGCTTCGATGATCATGGCGCCCTTGCGGATCTGCGTGGGCTTGCCATCGACCTCGATGTTCACGAGGTCGAGATTTGGCGTGGCGGGCTGCGCACTCATGCGGCGGCTCCAAGCTTGTCGTCGACGATGGAGCGACCGTTGACGATGTAGTACTCGAATTCATCCCAGAACTGGCGCAGGAAGCCCTGCACCGGCCACGCCGCGGCTTCGCCGAATGCGCAGATGGTGTGGCCTTCGATCTGGCCGGCAATGGCCTTGAGGCGATGCAGGTCTTCCATGGTGCCCTGGCCGTCCACGATGCGGGTCAGCACGCGGTGCATCCAGCCGGTGCCTTCGCGGCACGGGGTGCACTGGCCGCAGGATTCCTTGTGGAAGAACTGCGAGATGCGGCGGGTGAAGCGGACCGTGCAGACGGTGTCGTCGAGCACCACGATGGCGCCCGAGCCAAGACCGGTCTTGAGGTCACGCAGGGTGTCGTAGTCGAACGGCAAGCCCTTCAGCTGCTCGGCGCGCAGCACTGGCATGGACACGCCACCCGGAATCGCGCCCTTCAGCGTGCGGCCCGGACGCAGGCCGCCGGCCATCTCCAGTAGTTCGTCGAAGGTGGTGCCCAGCGGCACTTCGAAATTGCCGCCCTTCTGCACGCAACCGGAGACCGAGAAGATCTTCGGACCACCGTTCTTGGTCTTGCTCTGCGCCAGGAACCAGTCGGCGCCCTTGCGCAGGATGGCCGGCACCGAGGCATAGGTTTCGGTGTTGTTGATGGTGCTGGGCTTGCCGTACAGGCCGAAGTTGGCCGGGAACGGCGGCTTGAAGCGCGGTTGGCCCTTCTTGCCTTCCAGCGACTCCATCAGCGCGGTTTCTTCGCCGCAGATGTAGGCACCGGCGCCGAGTGCGCCATAGATGTCCACATCGAGGCCGGTGCCCTGGATGTTCTTGCCGAGCAAACCGGCGGCATACGCTTCCTTGAGCGCCTCTTCGAAGTGCTCGAACGGTTCGTGATGGAACTCGCCACGCAGGTAGTTGTAGGCAACCGTCGAGCCGGTGCAATAGCACGCGATCGCCATGCCCTCGATCACCGCATGCGGGTTGAAGCGCAGGATGTCGCGGTCCTTGCAGGTGCCCGGCTCGGACTCGTCCGAGTTGCAGAGAATGTACTTCTGCATGTTGCCCTTGGGCATGAAGGACCACTTCAGGCCGGTCGGGAAGCCAGCGCCGCCTCGGCCGCGCAGGTTGCTCTTCTTGATCTCCTCGATCAGAGCGTTCGGATCGGGCTTCTCGGCGAGGATTTTCTTCCACGCTTCATAACCACCGACCTGGGTGTAGCTGTCCATCGCCCACGGCTTGTCGAAATGCAGCGTGGTGTAGACGACCTGGTGTTCCTGGGGTGCGGGTCCGTAAGCCATTGCGCCCTGCCCTTACTTGAGACCGTCGAGAATCTCGTCGATCTTCTGGATCGACAGACGCTCGTGGTAGTGACCATTGACGGTCATCGCCGGCGCGCTGGCGCAGGCGGCGATGCATTCTTCTTCGCGCTTCAGATACACGCGGCCATCGGCGGTGCTTTCGCCGAGCTTGATGCCAAGCTTCTTCTCGGCGTGTGCCACCAGTTCGTCGGCGCCATTGAGCCAGCACGAGACATTGGTGCAGATGGCGACGTTGTTGCGCCCGACGGGCTTGGTTTCCAGCATCGAGTAGAAGCTGGCAACCTCGTAGGCCCACACGGCGGGCAGCTCGAGGTACTTGGCGACGGCGGTGATCAGTTCATCGGTGAGGAAGCCCTGGTTCTGCTCCTGCGCGGCAAACAGCGCCTGGATCAGCGCCGAACGCTTGCGATCCGCAGGGAAACGGGCAACCCACTCCTCGATGTGATGACGAGTGTGTTCGTTGAGTACGACAAGCGGGTCGACGTTCTTGACCTGCTCGTAATTTCCGGTGGCTTTCATGTGTGCTTATCCTCCGGGCTCAGCGATCGACTTCGCCGAACACGAGGTCATAGGTACCGATCATCGCCACCACGTCAGCCAGCATGTGGCCGCGCACGAAGGCGTCCATCGAGGACAGGTGGGCAAACCCAGGCGCACGCAAGTGCACGCGGAACGGCTTGTTGGCACCGTCGGACACCAGGTAGCAGCCGAACTCGCCCTTCGGCGCTTCGACGGCGGCGTAGGTCTCGCCCGCAGGCACGCCATAGCCTTCCGTGAAGAGCTTGAAGTGATGGATCAGCGCTTCCATGTCCTCCTTCATGTCTTCGCGATGAGGCGGCGCGACTTTGAAGTTCTGGACGATGACCGGGCCGGGGTTGGCCTTCAGCCACTTCACGCACTGCTGGATGATGCGGTTGGACTGGCGCATCTCTTCGACGCGCACCAGGTAACGGTCGTAGCAGTCGCCGCCCGATGCCACCGGGATGTCGAAATCCATCTCGGCGTATTTGGCGTATGGCTGCTTCTTGCGCAGATCCCACTCGATGCCCGAGCCGCGCAGCATCACACCGGTCAGGCCCCAGGCCTGCGCCATTTCCGGCGAAATCACGCCGATGCCGACGGTGCGCTGCTTCCAGATGCGGTTGTTGGTGAGCAGTTCCTCGTACTCGTCCACCTTCGACGGGAAGTCGTTGGCGAACGCCTCGATGAAGTCGAGCATGGAACCTTCGCGCCAGCTGTTGAGGCGCTTGAGGTCCTTGCCCTTGTGCCAGGGCGACTCGCGGTACTGCGACATGTGTTCGGGCAGGTCACGGTAGACGCCGCCCGGGCGGTAGTAGGTCGCGTGCATGCGCGCGCCCGATACGGCCTCATAGACGTCCATCAGTTCCTCGCGTTCGCGGAACGCGTACAGGAACACCGCCATCGCGCCCAGGTCGAGCGCGTTGGAGCCGATCCACATGAGGTGGTTCAGGATGCGGGTGATCTCGTCGAACATGGTGCGGATGTACTGAGCGCGTTCCGGCACCTCGATACCCATCAGGGACTCGATGGCGCGCACGTAGGCGTGCTCGTTGCACATCATCGACACGTAGTCGAGACGATCCATGTAGCCGATCGACTGGTTGAATGGCTTGGATTCGGCCAGCTTCTCGGTGCCGCGGTGGAGCAGGCCCACGTGCGGATCGGCGCGGACGATCGTTTCGCCGTCCATCTCCAGCACCAGGCGCAACACGCCGTGCGCAGCCGGATGCTGCGGGCCGAAGTTCATGGTGTAGTTGCGGATCTCTTGCATGATCAGTTGTTCCGCCAGTTGTCGGCCGCTTCGGCCTTGGCCTGCAGCAGGTCGGCGTCGTCACGGATGACGCGCGGCACCAGCACGCGCGGCTCGATCGACACGGGTTCGTAAACCACGCGCTTCTGCTCGGGGTCGTAGCGCACTTCGACGTTGCCGATCAGCGGGAAGTCCTTGCGGAACGGATGGCCCACAAAGCCGTAGTCGGTGAGGATGCGGCGCAGGTCGGGATGGCCTTCGTACACGATGCCGAACAGGTCGAACGATTCGCGCTCGAACCAGTTCACGCCCGGCCAGATGCCGGTGAGCGACGGCACCATCGGCAGCGTGTCGTCTTCGCAGAACACGCGCAGGCGCAGGCGCTGGTTGTTTTCCAGCGACAGCAGGTGCACCACGGACGCGAAGCGGCGCTTCTGCATCTCGGGACGCGGACGGTCGGACCACTTGAAGCGACCCATCGCCTCGCCTTCCACACCACGCGAGAAGCCGGTGCCGGACACGGTTTCGGTATCCCACTCGGTCTGGCCGTAGCCCAGGTAATCGATGCCGCACACGTCGATCGGCAGACGGAAACGGAACGGGGCTTCGTCACGCAGCGCGGTGGCCACCGCGAGCAGGTCGACGGCGGCCACTTCGGCGGTGACTTCATTGCGGACGACGCTGACTTTCAGCGTGTCGCCGAATCGCGCGGAAAGGCGCTCGACCAGCGAGTTCGATCGGGTATCAGTCATGCTCAGCTGCGCCTTTGTCAGGAACGCGCGATGGTGTTGGTGCGGCGGATCTTCTTTTGCAACTGCAGGATGCCGTGGATCAGGGCTTCAGCCGTCGGCGGGCAGCCCGGCACGTAGATGTCCACCGGCACGATGCGATCGCAACCGCGCACCACGGAATAGGAGTAGTGGTAATAGCCGCCGCCGTTGGCGCAGCTGCCCATCGAGATGACCCACTTGGGGTCCGGCATCTGGTCGTAGACCTTGCGCAACGCCGGGGCCATCTTGTTGACCAGGGTACCGGCCACAATCATCACGTCGGACTGACGCGGACTCGGGCGGAAGATCACGCCGTAGCGGTCCAGGTCCAGGCGCGCGGCGCCGGCGTGCATCATTTCCACGGCGCAGCAGGCCAGACCGAAGGTCATCGGCCACATCGAGCCGGTGCGCGCCCAGTTCATCAAAGCATCGACGCTGGTGGTGGCAAAGCCGCGCTGCATGACCGGGTTGTCCTCGGCCGGACGCAGGATGTCGTCCACCAGGTTCAACGGCTGCGGGTTGTGCATCACCCGATCAAGGGACGAGATCACTCCCATTCCAGTGCTCCCTTCTTCCATACGTAAGCGAAACCAATGACCAAGAGCAGCAGGAACGTCGCCATTTCCACCAGCGCGATGATGCCGATCTTCTGGAACACCACCGCCCACGGAAACAGGAAAGCGATTTCCAGGTCGAAGATGATGAAGAGGATCGCCAGCAGGTAGTAGCGCACGTCAAAGCGCATCCGGGCGTCTTCGAAGGCTTCGAAGCCGCACTCGTACGGCGCGAGCTTCTCTGCATCGGGACGACGCGGTCCGGCCAGCAGGCCAATGGCGAGCAGCACCACGCCCAGGCCGGCGGCGACGCCGATGAACAACAGGATGGGCCAATATTCGGCAAGCACGGTGAAACGTACCTCCGCGCCTTCAATGGCGCATCAGTGACCGTCGGGGGAAACGGTCCGGAACTGGGTTCGGCAGGCCGGAGAAGGCCATGGGCTATGCGCCACGTCCACGTGCATTTGCAGCCGCGGGCGTCCGACTTTCCACGATCTGAATCGGGAATCGCGACATTGTAACAGCGCGCCTAACAACAACAAGCCTTGGCGGGTATCGGGAACGCGATCCTCGCGCGGCACCGAGCGCCTCGCGGCGAGCAGCTTGCCGGGTCGATACGACCAAGGTCTACATGGTGAGCGTGGGGCGCTCGGACGAGGTCATGCCAGCCAACAGGTTCTCGATGCGGGTACGGGCCACTTCACCGTCGGTGGACTCATTGAACTGCACACCGATACCAGCCGTGCGATTGCCCTGCGCACCCACCGGAGTGACCCAGACGACCTTGCCGGCGACCGACAGGCGCTCACCCTCGTCGGTGAGGTTGATCAGCAACACGACTTCATCACCCAGTGCATAACGCTGGGCCGTGGGGGCGAACAGGCCACCGTTCTTGAGATAAGGCATGTAGGCGTTGTACAGCGCCGCCGTGTCCTTGATCTTCAACGAAATAATGCCCTGACGGGCAGCGATGGCCGGATTCATGATTGCTCCTGCAAACCCCTGCGGGGTCGACGACCCCATGAGCCGCATCGTAGCGACCCGCGTGACCCAGCGACAAGCGACGCGTCGACGGAATGTGACGGAACGTGCGGGCTAGAGCTCGCACCATCCCCAACGGTCGAAGATCCAGGGGGACGCGAGATTCATATAGAGCTTGGCGAAACGCGGGCCAGGCGCCTCCCCGTCGAGGGCGTGCAAGACGACTCTTGCCTGCCCGTCGAGCGCAACGGGAGCCTCGCCCCACGGCCAGCTGCGCGCGCCCCGACCATCAACCAGCATGAGATGCAGCCAGCGATGGAGGCCTGATGGTGGCGTCCAGGGCAGGACAAGCGCCTGCCCCTCCGAGGCCGGGGCACGCACCTGCAGATAGCGCTCGGAGCGATCCGCCAGGCGACGCATGCGCTTTCCGCTGAGGGCCATCTGGCTTCGATGGCACGCGAGGGCAGCCAGCTTGTTGGCATGCAGGCCTACGGACGAATCGAGCTTGATCCGGCCTGTCACGCTGCCTTCACGGCCGTGGACCAGGTAGGCGAGCAGCTCCGGGGCCGGTCCGCCCCAACGGGCAAGCGCCTGCCTGACCAGCACATGGGACGCGCCGTGGTCCGGGTGACGATCGCCCAACGCAGGCATGGCCACGAGATTGGGCTGGAACTCATCCAGGCTCGCGCTGATCGCCGAAACAGCCGAAGGAAGGTCTCCGCGCAGCAGGTCGGTGATCCCCATGTCCGGCCAACCGAGTGCATGCAAGGAGGCAGGCTCGACGCCCAGCTGGGCCAACGCCTGGGTGACTTCGGTCCGCCGCCGCTCGCCCCAGCGACGTCGATCCTCCGCACCAATGCGCAGCCGTCGCTCCATCCAGCGTTGCGGCCATGGATTGTTGTCGCCGTTGGTGAGCAGCAGGATGCGCACTTCGCCACCGAACTGTCTCACCTGCTGGATAAGCTCGCCCGTGGCGATCGATTCGTCGTCCGGATGCGGCGACACCACCAGCAGGCGGGTCTTGGCGCTGAGGCTGAAGGCCATATCAGTCGCCCTGCCTTGGCGTGGCCATCGGACGCCACCCACGCTCGAACGCCTGGCGCCATACCAGGGCTACCGGCACGCCCGCCGCTGCCCTCAATTGGTGAACACCGCGATCAAGCTGCCAGTGGTCGGCAGCCGGCGCACCGTCGACGCTGCCGCTCAGCCGACGGAAGCCATCGGTGAGCACGTAGTCGCCAGGCAGGGCGACGTCAATCGTCTGCTCGGCAGCGGAGGTGGGAAACATGTGGCCCGCCACCCAGACATCACGACCTGCCGGCACGTAATTGAGCATGACGAAGCGCGCGCTTGCGTAGGGCAAGCGGCGCAGCACCACCAGCATGGTCCGGTGGTCGATCAGCTCTTCGGCAATGGTGTCGGTCATCAGTCCTTTGCGCAGCCGCCGCATGGCCAGGCTTTCCAGCACAGGGTAGTAGGGACGCATGCGGAAAATGGTATCGCCCTTGGGATCCATCACTGTGTCGGATTCGTCGGTGTAGCGAAGCACCAGCGACAATTCGGCCCGCTGCGCCGCCAACTCGTCCTGCCACGGCGGCGCGTAGGCGATCACGGAGCCGACCTCGGCCACCAACACCAGCAGCACGAGGCCTCCACGCATGTGCGGCCGCGATCCCAGCCACTGCCATTGCGATGCCCAGCCACCCAGTGCCAGCACGATGGTGGGAAGCACCGGCAGGAAATCCTGCTTGGTCACCAGCGGCCACACGAACCAGATCAGCAACAGGTACACGCCGCCCTGCACGGCGAGGAACACGGTCCAGTCAAATTCCCCCAGTGATCGTCGCCGCACTTCCCGTATGGCCAGCAAGACCGCGCCAGCACCCAGCAGCAGGAACCAAAGCAGCTGCTGAGCAGCGTGGCGCTTGTTGGCTCCGCCCATGTTGTAAAGCGCCAGGCCGTACCACGCCTCCTCCAGCACGCCATGCAGCGCAAGCCACGCCGTGAAGGCAACCGGCACCAGCAGCAACCCGACCATGGCGGCCAGCCAGCAGCGAAAGCTGGCCTTTGGCGCTCCTTCCGGCAGCAGCAATCGAAGCACGGCTACGGTGAGCAGCGTCGTGGCGAGCAGGACCAGCGTCTTCTGCGATACCGCCAGGGCGCACCCCACCAGCAGTCCCGCCATGAAAAAGCGCCAGGCCCTGGGCGGAACACCCACCACGAATGCCAGCCCGGCCAGCCATAGCGCCATCCACATATCGTCGGTGCGGAACTGTCCACTCACGATGAAAAAGCGGGGGAACAATCCGGCGACGAGCATCACCACCAGGGCAATGCGCCAGCCATAGAGACGTCGGGCCATCAGGCCGGTCGCCCCCAAGGCCACGGCGTACCAGAACTGCATCGCAAGCCGCAGCCAGGTGAGCACATCGGCGCGATTGTCGAGCCAGCGCAGCAGCGGCGAATGCAGCCAGCCGAACAGTGGGCCATGGTTGTCGAAGACGTCGCGATAGGGCAGCAGCCCCTGCGTCCATGCCCACGACACATGCGCGTGCTGGGCCTCATCGGAATTGAGGGTGTACGCGTTGAGCCATGCCAGTCGAAGGACCAGCAAGAGCAAAAGGGAAATCCAGGGCCAAAGGGGAAAGCGATGCTGCAACGGGGACTTCATGCCGGAAAGCCTAAGGCAGCAGCCCTGTCATCGGGCTTTCCCGCAGATGGCGGCCATATGACGGACGCCGGCCTCCGTCAGTGCCAGCGCGAAAGCAATTCCAGCAGCAGCAGGTCGCCTCGCAGCGGCCCACGCAGGGATTCGCGCGTGCGGTTGACGGACATGTACCACTGGTCAAGCGCCTCGGCATCCAGTTGGCTGGCCAGCGGACCCGTCCCCGTCGCGGCGCGTCCCTTCACTTCGTCCGCCACTGCCTGCGCCGCAAACCAGAGACGCTGCCCGGGTTCGTTGTCGAGCCAGCGCTTCGCCACTTCCATCGCCTCGCCGCGGCCGGCGGCCAGCGCGCCGAGATCCTTGCGCACCTCCTGTCGCCGGGCCAGTGCGCCCTCTTCGGACCACTGACGGGCCAGACCCGGATTGCCACCCGCTGCCTCGAGTGCTGCCGCCGCATCCTTCACGCCATGCTGCTGCAGCCACGACAACGCCACATCATGCGACGGCAAGTGGAACTCGATGCGCTGGCAGCGGCTGCGGATCGTCTGCGGCAGACGCCATGGCGCATCGGCCACCAGCAGCAGCAAAGTCTGTGACGAAGGTTCTTCCAGCGTCTTGAGCAGCGCATTCGCCGCGGCGGCATTCATGGCGTCTGCGGGATCGATGCAGACTACCTGCCACCCACCGAACTGGCTGGCCATGGCGAGGCGCGCGGAAAGCTCGCGAATCTGGTCGACCACGATTTCGCTGCGCTGCACGCCATCCTTGCGCAAGCCAAAACTCAGCACGGCGTAGTCAGGATGCGTGCCGGCCACGAACAACAGGCAACTACGGCACTGGCCGCAAGGCTCGCCGTCACGCGGCTGCTGGCAGAGTAGACCCTGCGCGAAGCGGTGCATGAACTCGCGCTTGCCCAAACCGGCCGGGCCACACAACAGCAATGCATGCGGCATGGCATCGCGTGCGCGCCGCGCCTGCAGGCGCGACCAGTGCTCCTCTTGCCAGGGCATCACGCTCACGCGCTCACCTCAAACAGATGGCGCGTGGCATCGATGGCCGCCGCCAGCACTCCGGCCGGCGTGAGGCTGGCATCGATGATGCGGAAACGCTGCGGCTGCTCGTGCGCACGTTCACGATAAGCGGCGCGGACGCGCTCGAAAAAGGCATCGGCCTCGCTCTCGATACGGTCCGCATCGCCACGCCCTGCGGCGCGCGCGCGTCCGGTCGCCACGGGCAGATCGAGCAACAAGGTCAGGTCCGGCCTGAGATCGTTGGTCGCCCACTGCTCCAACGTGGCAATGCGCTCCATCGGCACGCCACGGCCACCGCCCTGATAGGCGTAGCTGGCATCCGTGAAACGATCGCACAGCACCCACGCTCCCGAAGACAGGGCCGGCTCGATGCATTCGCGCACCAGCTGCGCGCGTGACGCGAACATCAGCAACAGCTCCGATTCGGCGCACATGTCCCCGCGCTTGGGATCCAGCACGATAGCGCGCACCGATTCGCCCAGCGGCGTGCCGCCCGGTTCACGCGTCTGCACGAGCGGCACGCCCTGTCCGACCAGATGCTTGTGCAGACCGGCGAGCAAGGTGCTCTTGCCGGCGCCTTCGCCGCCTTCGAGCGTGATGAATTTGCCGCGTTGGGTCATTGGCAGCGCTTCAGTTGATAACAGGCTACGTTGTGATTGTGCTCGTCCAGCGTGCTGGAGAACACGTGCGAACCATCGCCCCGCGAAACGAAGTAAAGCTCGGTGCCCGCTGCCGGATGCAGCGCCGCCTCGATGGCTGGCCTGCCGGGCATCGCGATCGGCGTCGGCGGCAGGCCTGGGCGCGTGTACGTATTGTAAGCGGTGTCGGTGGTCAGGTCGCTCTTGTGGATGTTGCCGGCATAGCTTCCGCCCATGCCGTAGATCACCGTGGGATCGGTCTGCAGCAGCATGTGGGTCTGCAGTCGGCGCACGAAGACACCCGCGATGCGAGCGCGTTCGTCGGCACGCCCGGTTTCCTTCTCGACGATGGAGGCGAGAATCAGGGCGTCATACGACGTGGCCAGCGGCAGGTCCTTGTCCCGCTGCGCCCACAGCGTGTCCAGCATCTTCGCCATGGCCACGTGGGCGCGACGCAGGATGTCGAGATCGCTGTCGCCTTTCACGTAGGCGTAGGTCTCGGGCAGGAAGCGGCCCTCCGGCATTTCGCCGGGCGCACCGAGCTTCGCCATGAGCTGGGCATCATCCAGGCTGGCGCCGTCCTGGCGCAATTTGTCGGCCTTGGCCAGCGCCTGGCGCAGATCGTGAAAACTCCAGCCGTCGACTATGGTGAAGTTGCGCTGCAGGACCTTGCCCGCCGCCATGTTGAGCAGCAGGTCACGCGGCGTCATGCCGGCACCCAACGCATACTCGCCGGCATGCAGGCGTCCCGCCACGCGCAGTTGCTCCGCCAGCACGCGCCAGTACAGCGGGCCGGTCGTGGTGACATGCTGCTCGCGCAACATGCCGACGACGTCGCGCAAATTGCTTCCCTTGCCTACGTCGATGCTCGGCGTCTGCACGGAAACGGCGAGCGGGGTGCGCACGAAGCGCTGATAGTCGATCCAGCCGTAAGCCACGGAACCGGCCACGGCCAACAGCACCAGCACGGCAAGCGCACGCCAGAACGCCCGCCCACGCATCTTCATTCGGTTCATGCCTGCTCCATCGGGAAACCCAGTCCGCGCCAGTGCTGTTGCAAGGCGCGGGTGACCGGGCCGGGAACATACAACGTATCGCCCACGGCCTGAACCGGCAGGATGCCCCGAACGCTGGAACTGAGGAAGACCTCACTGGCCTGGCGCAGGTGCGAAGGACTCATCTCGACCAGCTGGGTGCCCGGCCTGGTCGTGATCACCTCGGCGCGCGCCACGCCGGCCACGCCACAACGATCAAGCGACGGGGTCACGAGCACGCCATCGATCACGGCAAACAGATTGGCCATCGTCGCGGAGATGACATGGCCATCCAGATCGAGCACCACGCCATCCGCAATATCCGGATCGCTCCACTCGGCACGCGCCATCACCTGCTCCAGACGATTCAAGTGCTTCATGCCCGCAAGCAGCGGCTGAGGCGCCCAGCGCGTTTCGCACCAGCGCATGCGAATGCCCTGCACGTAGACGTCCGGCGAGATGCTCGGCATGTCGAATGCGGCTACCACTCGCGTGCCCACGGGCGATGCAGGCGGCGCATACCCGCGTTGTCCGATGCCGCGGGTGAGAGTCAGCCGAACCACGGCATCGTCCATGCCTTGCGTAACAGCCGCGGCCTCCTCCCACAATTGGGCCACATCGGGCGCCGGCATGCGAAGCCGTGCGCTGCTGTCCTGCAGACGCTGCATGTGGCGTGCCCACAACGGCGCGCGGCCACCCACGAAACGAATCGTTTCGAACAGGCCGTCGCCATAGGAAAACCCGCGGTCGGCCACGGAGACCATGTCGCCGGGCATGCCATCGACCAGCACGCGCGCGACCGGCATCAGCCTGGCACTCCCAGCGCCCGCAACAATCCGCGCGCCTTGGCGCGCGTCTCGTCCAATTCCTTGTCGGCCACGGAATCGGCCACGATGCCGGCACCCGCGCGCAAGGTGATGTCCGCACCCGCCAACGTGAAAGTGCGGATCAGGATGTTGAGATCGAGATCGCCGTTGCGGTCGAGGTAACCGAGCGCACCGGTATAAGCACCGCGCGGAGCATCCTCCAGCGCGGCGATGATCTCCATGCAGCGCACCTTGGGGCAGCCGGTGATGGTGCCACCGGGAAACGTGGCGGCGATGACCTGCCCCGGCGTCACGTCGGGCCGCACGGTGCCACGGACATTGGAGACAATGTGATGAACGTGCGCGTAGCTCTCCACCACCATCAGCTCGTCCACCTCGACCGTGCCGGGCACGCAGACGCGTCCCAGGTCGTTGCGCTCCAGATCGATCAGCATCACGTGCTCGGCGCGCTCCTTGGGATGCGTGCTCAACTCGCGAATGCGTTCGATCTCATCATCATCTGGTGTGCGCGGACGCGTGCCGGCAATCGGCCGCGTCTGCGCAAGGCCGTTGCGCACTTCCACCAATCGCTCCGGCGAGGAGCTGACCACAGCCCACTCCGGCTGCTGCAGCAGGCCGGCGAACGGTGCCGGATTGGCTTTCTTCAATGCCGCGTAGACGGACGCGGGCGATGGCGGCGACGCGTAATGCGCGTGCCACGCCCGGGACAGGTTGACCTGGAAGATGTCGCCGGCATGCAGGTGATCATGGATGCGTTCGACGCCGTCGAGAAACAGCGCAGGTTGATCTTCACCGCAGCTTTCCGGTGCCGGCAGTGGCGGAATGGCTGCCTCCACGCGCAAGTCCGCTTCCATCGCATCGAGCAAGGCTTCGCACCCTTGCTCGGCTACCAGTACGGTGCAGTCGCGCGCATGATCGACCACGATGGCTGCCGGGCAACGCAGCGCCAATGCCACCGGCAGGTGTTCCGTCGGACGCAGACGCAGACGCGGCTCGATTTCGCCGGCCAGCTCGTAGGCCAGTAGCAACAGCCAGCCGCCATGGAATGGCAAGGCATCGCCGCCCTCGCGTGCTACGCGTTCGGCGCACCACGAGGCGTCGAGCGCATCGAGAAAATGCCGCTCGCTGCGTTCGCCGTTCCGATCAGTCAACCGGCCATCGGCGTGCAGGGTGAGTTGATCCTGCGGGAATGCGAACAGGATGTCGTAGCGCGCCTGCGGCGTGCCATGCGTGACGCTCTGCAGCAGGCCCGGATAGCGCTCCGGAAATGCAGCGGCCGGCGCGAGGAGATCGCGCCGGCCGTGCAAGGTCCGCTTGTGGAACGTGGGATGCTCGGAGCCATTCAACACGGGTGTCACCGTTTATGTTTGCCCACGGATGTGTGTTGCGTCAGCGAAGGCAGGCTGGCTGCGTGTCGAGTTGGCGCGGAGCGCAGCTGTGGGCAAACAGAAGCGGCCCTTCGGATGATGGCCAGCTCCGACCCAGGCCGCGGTGCACGGCTTGCCCAGGCCACCAGCCTGCGCTGCGCCGCGCACCACACTCTGCACGCGGGCTGATCATCATGCCACCCGTGTTGAATGGCTCCGAGCGTGCCTTGTCACGCCACTCAAACGCGACGGAATGCCAACGTACCGTTGGTGCCGCCGAAACCAAACGAATTGGAGATGACGGTGTCGAGCTTGGCCTCGCGCGCGGTGTGCGGCACGAAGTCGAGGTCGCAGCCTTCACTCGGCTCGTCCAGGTTGATGGTGGGCGGCAGCACCTGGTCGCGCAGGGCCAGGATAGTGAAGATTGCTTCCACGCCACCCGCCGCGCCGAGCAGATGTCCGGTGACCGACTTGGTCGAGCTCATCGCCAGCTTGTAGGCGTGATCGCCGAACACGCGCTTGGCGGCCAGCACTTCACCCAGGTCGCCCAGCGGCGTCGAGGTGCCGTGCGCGTTGACGTACTGCACGTCGGTCGGGTTGAGGCCAGCATCCTTCAGCGCGCTGTCCATGCAGCGACCCGCGCCTTCGCCACCTTCGCTGGGAGCGGTGATGTGGAAGGCGTCGCCGCTCATGCCGAAGCCGACCAGCTCGGCGTAGATCTTCGCGCCACGCGCCTTGGCGTGCTCGTACTCTTCCAGCACCAGCACGCCGGCGCCGTCGGACAACACGAAACCGTCGCGGTCCTTGTCCCACGGACGGCTGGCCTTGGTCGGCTCGTCGTTGCGGGTGGACATGGCCTTGGCCGAGCAGAAGCCCGCCATCGCCGTGCCGGTGGTGGCGAATTCGGCGCCGCCGGCGATCATCACGTCGGCATCGCCGTACTGGATCATGCGCGCGGCCAGGCCGATGTTGTGCGTGCCGGTGGTGCAGGCCGTGACGCAGGCGATGTTCGGGCCCTTCAGGCCGTACATGATCGACAGGTGGCCCGAGACCATGTTGATGATCGACGAAGGCACGAAGAACGGGGACACGCGGCGCGGCCCCTTGTCGTGCAGCTCGATCGAAGTGTGTTCGATGGTATGCAGGCCGCCGATGCCGGCCGCCACTGCCACGCCGATGCGCGGCGCGTTCGCTTCCGTCACTTCCAGGCCGGAATCGCGCAGGGCTTGCGTGCCCGCGGCAATGCCGTAGTGGATGAACGGATCCATCTTCTTGATTTCTTTCGGCGCAATCCATTGCGCGGGATCGAAGTCACGGACCTGACCGGCGATGCGCGTGGCATACGCGGTCGCGTCGAAATGGGTAACCTGCCCGATGCCGCTCACGCCCTTGAGGATGTTGTCCCAGGCGGTAGCGATATCGTTGCCGACCGGCGAGATGATGCCGAGGCCGGTTACAACCACACGTCGTTTGCTCATAACTCATCTTCCCTCGTGTTTCCGTGGCGGCCGGGTGTCAAAGGCCATTCCGCTGGTTGCGGCCACGTCATCCGGGCCGTACCGGTGCAGTCGCGCACCATACGGGATCGGACGTTGCAAATTGCAGAAACGAAAACTGCGCCAATGTGGCGCAGCTTCCGATATCGCCGGAGGGCAAGCGCATCGTGAAAATGCGCCGGCCACAACAGGGCGATTACTCCTTGGTGTGGGCCTTGATGTAATCGACAGCCTGCTGCACCGTGGTGATCTTCTCGGCCTCTTCGTCCGGAATCTCGGTCTCGAACTCTTCCTCGAGAGCCATGACCAGCTCGACGGTGTCCAGCGAATCAGCGCCCAGATCGTCCACGAACGAAGCGTTCGCCGTGACTTCATCCTCCTTCACGCCCAGCTGCTCGATGACGATTTTCTTGACGCGCTCTTCGATGGTGCTCATGTTGCCAATACCTCCCAAGGAGTAGTTACCTGTCACGCCGGCATGGGGCCGGCATATGGCCGGCGGATTGTAGTGGCTAAGCCAGAAGGCCGCCATGTCCACCGACGATGGTGAAACGCAGGCCACGGGACCGGCGTGAAAGAAGCAATTGTCGCCTAAAACAGGATTGCGTGCGACAACTCCTTGTTAAACCGGCCCGTGCCGGCGTACCGGGCGCCCGCCCAGAGCGGGCCGAGCAGACGTCCAGTCGTTTGAAACAATGCAGGAGGCGACGGCACTTGCCGCCGCTTCCTCACGCCTTACGGCATGTACATGCCGCCGTTGACGTGCAGCGTTTCGCCCGTGATGTAGGACGCCGCCGGGGACGCCAGGAAGGCCACGGCCTTGGCGATATCGCCGGCTTCACCGAGACGGCCCAGCGCGATCTGGCCCAGCAGGGCCTGCTTGGATTCTTCCGGCAGGGCACGCGTCATGTCGGTGTCAATGAAGCCCGGCGCCACGACGTTGACGGTGATGCCGCGCGAACCGATCTCACGGGCCAGCGATTTGGAAAACGCAATGATGCCGGCCTTGGCGGCCGCATAGTTCGCCTGCCCGGGATTACCGGTGAGGCCGATCACCGAAGCGATCGAAATGATGCGGCCCTTGCGCGCCTTCATCATGCCGCGCATCACTGCCTTGGACGTGCGATACACCGATGTGAGGTTGGTATCGAGGATGGCCTGCCAGTCGTCTTCGGGCATGCGCATCAGCAGCTGGTCACGGGTGATGCCTGCGTTGTTGACCAGGATCGATACCGGACCAAATGCCTTGGTGATGTCGCCGATCAGCGTATCGACAGCGCCGCTGTCGGTCACGTTGAGCAAGCGACCGTGGCCGCCATGCGGAGCCAGGCGCTCGCCGATCGCGGCCGCGCCGCTCTCGCTGGTGGCCGTACCGATGACGGTGGCGCCGAGCGACGCCAGTTCGTCGGCGATCGCGGCACCGATGCCGCGGCTTGCGCCGGTGACGAGGGCGATCTCACCTTGCAGTGTCTTGCTCATCTGTCATTTCCCTTTGGATGGCTGGACGTCGATCCGTCCAGCCGCATGAGTCGTGATGAAGGGTTCAGGCCCACTCGGCGCGAGCGGCATCGATGTCGGCGGGCGTGCCGATGGCACGCGCCTCGACGGACTTGTCGATGCGCTTGATGAGGCCCGCCAGCACCTTGCCCGGACCTGCTTCAGCGGTGCGCGTGGCGCCACCAGCAACGAGTGCCTGCACGCATTCCGTCCAGCGCACCGGCAGGTACAACTGGCGCTGCAGCGCCCCGCGGATATCTTCGATCGTGGCGTAGCTGCGCGCCTCGGCGTTCTGGATCACCGGGATCGACGGCAGCTGCCATTGAATGGATGCCATGCGCTCGCCCAGGCGATCGGAGGCTTCGCGCATCAGCGCACAGTGCGAAGGCACGGAAACAGCGAGTTTGATCGCCTTCTTCACGCCCTGCTCCGCCAGCTTGGCGAGCGCACGATCCACGGCTTCGGCGTTGCCGGCGATGACCAGCTGACCCGGCGAATTGAAGTTCGCCGGGGAGACCACCTGGCCCTGCGCGACCTCTTCGCAAACGGCCGCGATCTGTGCGTCGTCGCCACCCAGGATGGCCGCCATCGCACCCACGCCCGGCGGTACGGCCGCCTGCATCAGGCGACCGCGCTCGGCCACCAGGGCCGCCGCGTCATGCAGCGAGAGCGCATTGGCGCAGACTAGTGCGCTGTACTCGCCCAGGCTGTGGCCGGAAAGTTGCGCCGGCTGTGCGCCGCCGAGCTTCTGCCATACGCGCCACACCGCGACACTGGCAGCCAGCAGCGCCGGCTGGGTGTTCTCGGTGCGGTTGAGGTCTTCCTCGGGACCGTGCTGGCTCAGCGCCCACAGGTCGACACCCGCGCCCTGCGATGCTTCGTCGAAGGTGGCCTTCACTTCAGGATGGGCAGCGGCCAACTCGGCCAGCATGCCGACGGATTGCGAACCCTGGCCCGGGAAAACGAAAGCGAGGTTGGCGGCGGTCTGGGTCATGGAGCGAGGCTTTTCCGAAAACGAAAAACGGAATGGTGCCAGCATTGGCCGCCATACGCAGCTGTATTTGGGTCGAGATGGGCTGTCGGACCGACTTTTCGGACTCCCGAAACCCGCCCTCGGGCCTGCGCCGGAACGACGGGCAAAAAAATGCCGCCTTGCGGGCGGCATTTTTCATACGGCGATGAGAGATCAGTAACGCAGCAACGCCGACGCCCAGGTGAAACCACCGCCAAACGCCTCCAGCAGCAGGTTCTGGCCGCGCTTGACCATGCCTGAGCGTACCGCGTGATCCAGCGCCAGCGGCACCGAACCGGACGAGGTATTGGCGTGCTCCTGCACGGTGACGACCACCTGCTCCATCGGCATGTTCAGACGCTTGGCGGTGGCCTCGATGATGCGCAGGTTGGCCTGGTGCGGGATCAGCCAGTCGATTTGCGAAGCTTCCATGCCGGCGGCCTGCAGGGTTTCGTCGACCAGCGAGTCCAGCGTTTTCACGGCAACCTTGAACACCTCGCGGCCGGACATATTGATGCGCACGCCGTGATTGGGCTCATCGGTGAAGCCGGCGGACACACCCACCGGGTTGTACAGCAAGTGCTTGAAACCGCCGTCGGCATGCAGCAGCGTGGCATAGATGCCCGGCTCTTCCGAGGCTTCCAGCACCACGGCGCCCGCGCCATCGCCGAACAACACGCAGGTTTCGCGCTCGTTCCAGTCGATCATGCGGGTGAGTGTTTCCGCGCCGATTACCAGCACCTTCTTGGACTGGCCGCTGCGGATGAACTTGTCCGCCACGCCCAGCGCGTAGACGAAGCCCGAGCACGCGGCATTGACGTCGAACGCGGCACAGCCGTTGGCACCCAGGCGGTGCTGCACGAGGCAGGCGGTGGACGGGAAGATGATGTCCGGCGTGGTGGTGCCCAGCACGATCAGGTCGATCTCGGATGCCTTGATGCCGGCGGCTTCGAGCGCGCGCTGTGCGGCCTCCGTCGCGAGATCGCCCGTGGTCTGGCCTTCTGCGGCGATATGGCGGCGCTGGATGCCGGTGCGGGTGCGAATCCATTCGTCACTGGTTTCGACGATCTTCTCGAGATCGGCATTGGTCACCACGCGCTCGGGCAGCGCGCTGCCGGTACCGGTGATGCGGGCGTAGATCTGGGCCATTAACTTTCCATGCGACGAGTTGCAACGAAGGGGCAACGCATGAAGCTGCGGCCCGGTATCAACCCGTCAACGTTACGTGGGTGATCGCATAAACGCAAAGCGGCGCGAAATCGCGCCGCCATGCGGAACCGTATCCCTTGGGGGAACGATTAATCCTCTTCGACCACCGAGGTATTGGTGTCGATGACCTTCTTGCCGCGGTAGTAGCCATCCTTCGTGACGTGGTGGCGCAGATGCACCTCGCCACTGGTCGGATCGGTGGCCAGCTGCACGGTCTTGAGCGCATCGTGCGAACGACGCATGCCGCGGGTGGACGGGGTCTTGCGGCTCTTGGCAACGGCCATGGCGAATCTCCAGCTGAATCAACGTTTCTTGAGTTCGCGCAGAACCGCGAACGGGTTATCGGAACGCCCTTCACCCGAGGAGGATTCCTCAGGCCCGGGGCCTATTACTTCTTCAGGCAGTGCGCCGTCCGGATTGACCGGGACCAGCGGCAGCGCCAACAACAATTCGTCTTCGATCACATCCGCCAGGTTCAACCTGCCGTCGTCAGCGACGAGCAACGGTTCAAAACCCGGCGGCAGCGCCGATTCCTCACGCTCGGAACGGATCAGCCCAAGCTGGCTGTCCACCGTCACCGGCAGCACGAACGGCTCCAGGGTGCGTTGGCAGGTCAGCGTGAGCGGGGCCTGGACGCGAACGGCGATGTATGCCGTACCGAACTCGTCACGACCAAAATCCAGCTCGTATTGCGCTGTTCCTTCCGTACCGGCCAAGGCCCCGCCGAGCCGCGACAAGGCGGCAATGGGCAGTACCCCCTGGAACGAACGCCGCGCCGAGACCATGCGCCAAGCGTCCACGGACTCTGGCAGTGTCACGGACATAGACATGAAATCTTAGGATTACAACACGTTGAAGTCAACGGTTTGGCTGCATCTGGCTGCCTGGGATTGGCTATTTTGCCTGAATGCTTCCGGTACGGCAGACTGCGGAGCATCCCATTCCAGTGAATCGGCCCACTTCGTGAATTCCTTCCTGCTACTCGGACTGGTGACCGTGGTGGTGCTCGCCCTGATCGGTGGCGCCCTGGTCTGGCGCCGGCGCACCGACCGGCGGACTGGCAGCCTGCACCGGTTGCTGGAGCTGGCCGACCGCCTGGAAATGGATCTCAAGACCTGCCGAGCCGGCCTTCAGCAGGCCCACGCCGTGATGTCGCTCAACCCCGACCTGCCCGCCAGCGGTGAACAGGAGGCGCGCCATGCGATCGATGCCGGCCTCCGCTCATTGCTGCAGCAACGCATCTGGATTCGCGACGAAGCGCCGCGCGCGAGCCAGGAACAGCTGGACAGCGCGGTCAGCGCCATGAAGGGCACGCGCGACAAGCTGCGTCCTCTGTTGATTGCCCTGGACCGTGCCCAGCACGACCTGGACAGCGCGATGCGCGAGCATCTGCGCCGGGAACACGACGCTTGAACCTGCCCACGCTCGTGCTCGGCTCCACGTCGCGCTACCGGGCCGAACTGCTGCGGCGGATTCTGCCTTCGTTCGAACAACGCTCGCCTGGCACGGACGAAAGCCCCCTGCCGCACGAATTGCCTCGGGACCGGGCGCTGCGCCTCGCCGTCGCCAAGGCTTGGGCCGCTGCGGAAGGGCTGGAAGATGCCCTGGTGATCGGTTCTGACCAGGTGGCGGAACTTGAAGGGACGGTGCTCGACAAGCCGGGAACGATCGAAACGGCACGGACCCAACTCATGGCGAGTTCCGGACGCGATGTGCATTTCCATACCGCGCTGTGCCTGCATGACACGCGCACCGGGCAGGATCGGGTGCACGTGGATCACACGCTCGTGCGCTTCCGCAGCCTGGGAAACGACGAGATTTCCCGTTATGTCGAGCGCGAGATGCCGCTCGACTGCGCCGGCAGTTTCAAATGCGAAGGCCTCGGCATCGGCCTGTTCGAGCGCATCGACAATGAAGATCCCAGCGCCCTGATCGGCTTGCCGCTGATTGCGCTCGCCAGAATGCTCCGCGAAGCGGGCGTCCCTGTTCCCTAGTCTTTCGCTACACCGTTTTCCGCCGCACTTGCGTTGCGCCACGGCAGGCAACCATCGTCGGCAACCGCCATGACAGGAAGCGCCTCCGGAACCTCGCCCGCATAAAACGCCATCCGTCGACGTCCCTCGAACAGGTCCAGGCGCTGCAGCGCCTGCGGCTGCGCCACGCGACTGCACAGCGTCCGCAGCCATGCAGGGCGCTCATGCACGCGCAGGGCTTTTTCATCGACGACAAGCAACATTGCCTCGCCACCATGCAGGCGCCGCAACGATGTTTCGTCGCGTTGCCAGATGGCGAGCTGTGGCGCGCGCCCATGCTTCATGTTGAGCGGATTGTCGAGGGAGAAGACGGGCACGCTGCCGCCGAGCTGGAAATCCAGTTCCGCGGCCAGCATGAAATTGTCCGCCACCAGCACACGTGGCTGTTGCGCCAGCCAGCCACGCGCCACATCGGCGCTTTCCTTCCATCCGACGAAACGCGCGGGGAACGCTTTCACACCTGCGAGCACGCCCGCGCCTTGCTCATGCGCCGCCATGCCCAAATACAACAGCCCGCCCATCTGCCCCAACACCGCCAAGCCGAAGGCAGCCACCAGCCAGGCTTTTCGCCACGGAGGATGCTCGCGCAGCCACACCGGCAAAGCGGCGAGCAAAGGCAGGTATCCGGGCAACGGCCAATGCGCGCGAAAACGCAGATCGTCCGCGAACAGGCCGAGCACGAAATAGAAGACGAGGAAGCACAGCGACACCACGCTGATCACGTCCCATGGTGCTCGCGCCCTGCGTCGCCAGCTCTGCCAGGCAGCCCACAGCAACAGGAGATAAAGCAGGGGCGTGCAGGCGATGGCCTGTTCCAGCGGCTGTACCAGCGCATCGGCATGGAAGCGCCACGGATTGCGCTCGACCAACTGGAACGCCACGCCCGCGCCGCCTTGTTTCCAGTTGGAAACTGCCAGGGGGATCAGGCCGAGCGCGGCGATCGCCATGGCGATCCACAGGCCGCCACGTCGCCACTGCTGGCGCCCTCGCGGCGTCGCCACCAGCAATAGCAGGCCGGCCAGCATCGGCATCGCCGCACGATAGTGCGTCAGCCAGCACACGCCGAGCGACACGCCCAGGCCGAGCCAGTCGCGCATGTGGTTGCCTGCCATCGCGCGGGTCAGCGCCCACAACGCCACCATGATCGCCACGGTCAGCGGAACATCGGGCATGGCCATGACGCCGAGCGTGCCTGACAACGGCAACGCGAGGCACAGCACGCCTGCTTGCCACCCGGCGCGTTCACCGAACAGGTCGCGAGAGAACGCCCGCACCAACCAGGGCAACGCACTGCCGATCAGCAGGAACGGCCAGCGCATCCCCAGCAGGCCATGACCCGCGATGCTTTCGCCGAACCGGATCAGCCAGGCGGTCAGCGGCGGCAAATCGCTGTAACCCCAGGCGAGATGCTGGCTTTCCTGCCAATAGAACGCTTCATCACCGAACGGCGACAGCGTGGCCGCAAGCATGAGCTTGACCAGGAACAGAGTCACGAAACCGGCAAGGAACACGGCTCGCCAGCGTGCGAGGACGGCGGCTACACTGCCTGCGTCACGCATCCAGCCTGCTCCGCAACGCCCTTCCCCATCCGTTGAAGCCCATGTCCGCCATTACTCCGCTGCACGATGAAACGCTGCGCAATCGACTGGAGGCCGCGATGGCCCAGGTCAATCGCGTGCTGCTGGGCAAGCCGCGCCAGGTCAAGCTCGCCTTCACCTGCCTGGTCGCAGGCGGACACCTGTTGCTGGAAGACGTGCCCGGCGTCGGCAAAACCACACTGGCGCATGCGCTGGCTGCCAGCTTCGAACTCGATTTCCAGCGCGTGCAGTTCACCAGCGACCTGCTGCCGTCGGACATTATCGGGGTGAGTGTGTATGAGCGCGAGACGGGCGAATTCCGTTTCCATCCCGGTCCGATCTTTACCGGCCTGCTGCTGGCGGACGAAATCAACCGTGCCACGCCCAAGACGCAGAGCGCCCTGCTGGAATCCATGGCCGAAGGCCAGGTGACGGTGGATGGCCAGACGCATCTGCTGCCGCAACCTTTCTTCGTCGTGGCCACGCAGAATCCGCTCGACCTCGCCGGCACGTTTCCGTTGCCTGATTCGCAGTTGGACCGCTTCATGCTGCGCGTCTCGCTGGACTATCCCGACGCGGCCGCGGAACGCGCACTGCTGACGGGCAGCGACCGCCGCGACCTGCTGGCCCAGCTGTCACCCCAGCTCGACAGCAGCGGCCTGTCGCAACTGGCGCGCCAGGCGCAGGCGGTCACCGCCAGCGGCGCCTTGCTGGACTATCTGCAGGCACTGCTGGCAGCCAGCCGACGTCACGCGGACATCCGCGTGGGCCTGTCGCCTCGTGCCGGCCTCGCCCTGCTCGGCGCAGCTCGCGCATGGGCCTTCCTGAGCGGGCGCCAGCACGTGTTGCCGGAAGACATCCAGGCGCTGTTCGTGCCGCTTGCCGCACATCGCCTGGTCACCACGCGCGGTGCCAGCGGCGACAGCCTCGCGCGCAGCCTGCTGGCCGACGTCGCGGTGGATTGATGCTCGCGACCTATCGTCGCGTCCAGGCCTGGGCCGAAAAACGCCTGCCCGCGCTAACCCGCTACCGGCGGCCCGAAAGCCTGCCCATCACCTTGCATCGGCGTCGCATCTACATCGTGCCGACCGCCTTCGGCATGGCTTTCACCGTGCTGCTGCTGGTGATGC